>Ga0067045_1028222_pt1 | contig 39099 bp, 31 predicted proteins | sample TerdegcTABiofilm_FD_59184 | JGI IMG/M metagenome (GOLD analysis project Ga0067045, IMG submission 59184) | Combined Assembly of (Gp0054472, Gp0054536) Wastewater bioreactor microbial communities from Singapore -Terephthalate degrading... | reverse complement strand
AAATTACCAGATCATTTTACACTCCAGGGCCTCCCACTTGTACTGATGGTGTTTGTGGAAGGCTCTTTTATTTTATACTACCCTCACAATTTCCTTATGCGAATACAGGACATCAATATATTCTTTTGCTGGTTTATCCCAGAAATAGACTGACTGCATGGCATTTTTGCGTGCCAGTGCCTTTATTGTATCATCGCCAGTGCGAAAGAATTCTGCACAGCGTTGCATAGCATCATAGAATGATGAAGGAGTAAAATCAGAAAATAAAAATCCATTACCTTCAACTGAAGAATCTTTCATACGTATGGGGATGACGGTGTCACGCAGACCTCCTGTTGCACGTGCAACAACCAAACATCCGCATGCCAGTGCTTCAAGCTGTGAAATGCCACCAGGTTCATGCAATGATGGCATTAAAAAAACATCACTGCACAGAAGAGGGATGCTGATGTCCTGAAAGCCTAAATTAACATGCACATTTTTTGGATAATATCCCTGCAAATGTAGCAGCCCGGTGGCTAACTCGCTGCCACGCTGGTCCCCCCAGGCTACTGCACCGCCAATAACCCCCTGAAATCCCAGTGTAGTAAATATCCCATATGAAGCATCCAGAAGAAGCTGAAAACCTTTTTGCTCAGCTATACGGTGAATCATGGAAAACAGAATGGCATCAGGATTAATTTCAAAACCTAATTTAAATTGCAAACACAGTTTGTTCCGTATGTGGGTTACATACTCCCTGCGCAGAGGATCTGTGATCTTTTCACAATTACGGATACCTTCAAGTATTTCAGGATAACGATGCTGAACCGTTGTAAATATTCCAGGATTAGAAGTTAGAGATTCAACCATTCCGGGATAATATTCATCAATAAAACCTGAATTGTGAAAACGCATAAGAATTCTGTTTTTAAAATCAACTCCCAGCGCATTGCTTATACCAATAACATTATGTAAAATCTTTTCAAGACCATCACAGGCTTTTTCTATCTGCTTTGCATATGAAGGGCTCACCGTAACGACTCTATCGGCAAATCGTATGCCGGTAGCCATACAATTTATCTTGTTGTAATCATTGGGGTCAGAAAAATCAGTGTAGCGCCAGTGCGGAAGATTAAATAAAGAGAATAGGTCTTTGCCATCTTCATACCGGTGATATGAATCAAAATATTGCCAGCCCCCATTGTGTATAATGTGAAAGAAAGATGTTCTTTTAAAGTTTGGATTATCATAGTATACATGGTCACTGCGGACAATGCCGTTAAAAATACCAGTATATGCATCATTGGTGATGACAAAAAGTGGGTACAGGCCAAAGGTGGTGATAAGCTCAGCTGTAGCACGGGCAAACGCAATACGGCGACGTAACTTTTCCTGACCAGTATATCCCCAGTACAAACCATCAAAGAACTCGTGATGATCCAGTAGATAATAATGAATACCATCAACCTGTGCATAATGTACACCAGCTTCATAGGTAGCATGTTCTATCATGAAGCGCACATTTTTACCAGTGTACCGTACATTGTATTTTTTTAATGCGTTGTTCATCTTTTCCATAGCCTTTTCATCGCCATGGCGATATTTAGGGGTTATTACTATTACTTCTTCACCCAGACTTACAAGCTCACGCGGCAACTCATACACAACATTAGCAAGGCCTCCACTTTTGGAAAATGGCTCTGCCTCGGCAGATACAAATATAATGGGGCCTGGTCGATTATGGAACTTAATGCTTTTGCCAAGGTCAGATATATTGGTATCATCATGTGCGGCAAGATCCTCAATTAATTGCACAATGTCGTTGCCGGATTTAAACCCAAACTTAAACATGTAAAAGAGGATTCGTTTAAAACCTATCTCAATGAAATTTTTATACTGCGGATAAAATTGTGCAATAATGTGATTCTTCAAAAATGCAATAAATCCTTCAAAAGTGGAAGAATGTGCAATTGTTTCAAGGAACATGAAATTTGATTTAAAGTTTTCGGGGTTGCTGATTGAATATAACCTGAAAAGTGAATCTCGCAAGAATTCACTGTATAATGGCGCAATATCACTGACCGGTTCTAATTTTAACAGCTTGATCCTGTCAGTGTATGAAACAACCGAATAGATTTTTGAAGCTTTAAGCTCCTTCCCTGTGAAGTAACTATAATGTTTGGTAATAGGTGAATATATAGGATCAACTACTTTAAAAAAGGTATCATCAGCAATGGGCAGTCGCGGGTTGTCAAACTGCAATGCCACATTCTGAGAGCTATCGGCAAAATTGAAAACTCCAATCCATATGGTATGTTCGGTAAATTTAATGGATGCTGCAACTTGAGTATTATTGGCCCATATCAAATACCCTTTGCCTTTATTGTTGCGGTGAAAACGATACCATTGCCGATAAAATGACTCTAAGCTGCGGTGAGCAACATACTCAAACTGATTCCAGTTCACATAGATATTATCCAGAAATACTTTCCAGCTTTCGCCTTCGGCACTTCCCTCATAATCCATGATGATGTTATTCATAAAGATGGTAAGCCCAATAGCAGCTCTGAGTCCCCTGTGCCCAAACGTATTGAGTGCGCGTCGTTCGTCATGATTTCCCAGTATACCTAAAAGCTCAGTACCCGGTGGAAGGGCGTATGGGAGATAGTTATCGTAAAAGTGATACACTTCACGGACATCAGTGGTGCCATGGATAATCCCTTCGCAAATTTTAAAAAGAGCTGAATTGTAAGGGATAATTCCACTGCGGGTAAGATAGCGCTCATGTCCCCAGTAACATTCGGCTAAATGCACAAAAAACGTTTTGTTTTTCTCTTTCAGCTTTTGTGCTATGCGACTCATTAACAGATAGTGAAAAGGTATGGCAATCTGATCTCTGCAGGCACTGTCAAAATAACCTGTTGTGATAAAATGCCCATCTTCACGGTCATTAACAATAATTTCACCTTCAACAAGCGATTCCAGTGAACGGTACTGCCCCCAAATAAACGGATAGTTGTTCTTCTTCATCATGATGGGGACCGCATGAGCTGAATCAAAACGTATGCCATCAATGTCATATTTTTCAATTAATGTACACACACTGTTGATGAGCCATTCCCATACTTCCAGTTTGCGGTAGTTGAGTAGTTTCCCATCATTCCAGCTTCCATAACGGCCATCAGTTGAAGCACGAATAACTAGATTTCCACTGTCGTCGTAACATTTAACAGCGTACTCATCGGAAAGCTCTGTGCTACGGCGGTTAAGGTGTGGGACCACGTCAATAATGATTTTTATATCCATTGCATGAGCTTTAGCTACAAGCTCTAAGAACTCTTTTTCACCGCCTAAAAAGTCTTCTATTTGGACTAAACTAACCGGTGAAAATGGTGAAGGGGATGTAGCTTCGGGTGCCCAGTCTTCACGGTTGGTGCCACGTTTTTGGACACCTAAAAGGTACAGCGCAGTGATGTGATAGCGCTCTTTTAAATCCTCTAAATGAGCGGTAATGTCGCTGAAGCGGCCTAAACGGATTACTTCGCCATGCTCATTGTACACCAATCCTGGATGTTCTTCATCCATCCAGTAGATACGGGTATGCCCGTGAATATCAGGAAATATTTCAAGAACAATTTCGCCACGCACATCAGGGATGACGTTAATTCTACCACTGCAGCTTTCATATGCTACCCACTGGGAGCGTTTTTTTCGTTTCCTGTAGACAAGAAAGTCATAGTGGCCTAATTCGTTGAATGTGTAGTGTGCAGTGTAAACACCTTTTGTTTCATTGAAGACCAAATCAATGTCAGTATATGCAATGTCCTGTTCCAGAGGGTAAGGGTTTGTACCTGCACTATACATTATGCGTACAAAGTAGCTCCCTTCTTCCGGTATGGAAAATTCAAATGTATGAATACTACCAGCAGCGCAGTTGACAAAGGAAGTAGCCAGTGGTGCATCAAATTCTTTAGGTGCAAAGATGCGCTCTAAGAGTATATTGGCGTTATTGCGGATTTCATGAATATCATGTCCTGATGCAGCCACCAGAAGGCGTACAATTTCACGCAACGAATTGAAATCGTTTCCTTTTTTGTAACGGCGTGCTAACCTTTCAAGTGATCGTATTGCCTTCAAATTTTTTTCAAAATCAAAATTACCATCATCACGACGGGCGTTGAGCATTTTTAAAAAGCTTTCACGGTTACGGGCAGTAAAGGCTCGTATTTTTTTGCGAGCAGGAATTTCTTTAAATTCAACTTCTGAGATAGTTGCAATGCGTATGACTTCATCAAGCAATTCATTGAGAGCACGTGATACATGAGGTGGGTACACTTCAATGTGCGAATATCCGGTTTCTATCGCACGCTCTTCAACCCGTAATAACCAGTAAAATGCTCTGTCAAATTTTTGATCTTTATCAAGGGCAAGCACATTGAAGATATTAAGGCCCAGATAAATTGTAGGAATTTCTGTCCACTGCGGGCCCTGTCCAACATGTGATAATACAGCACTTTGCGGTGAAAGGTAGTATAGTGTTGGCCAGGCAGGTCTTTCTTTGATAAGCACAAAACGGCGGTTTATGATCGATGTAAAATCACCCCTGGCTATAGCACTGTGGATTGTGATAATTGCATCTAAAATTCTCTCCTGCAAACGGATGTCGGATACTATTTTTTCCTTTGCCTGCGGGCTATCGGTAATTGCAGCGAATATATCATTTCGGATAGCAACAAATAGATCTTTCAACGATGAAGGGTCGGCACCTTTTTTTAATGAATCGATAATACCTGAATTTACAACAAAGGGGAATGCTCTGAGCTCTTGAAAAGCTTTGCGTATTTCCTCTTTTACCCTTTCATCAGATAATTTTTCCTCATCGCTAAGAGCAAATCTGCAAAGGCTACTCTGGGTAGAAACTTTCTGTAACATGATGCAGTGCCTTTTTGTATTATTCTGACAGCATTTTTAAAACAGGATATTTTTCCTTGTAAACACCTAAAGGTGTAAAATCAACAGCTATAGTACTCTTCTTATCAATAGACTTTTTTATAACAGTGATTTTTTCTTTGGGAATAAATACCAGTACCGTATTATCAGTGTCAAACTGCATTAAACAAAGCTTATATTCAGACAATCCATATACAAGAAGTGATGGAGGAATTTTATAAAATCTCAGTGGTACCATGGTGTTTGTAAATTCATTACCCTGCAATGACGGGTAGTGCTGTAACAGTTGTGTAAATGTTGCAGCTTGCTTTTCGGGTATAAATTCTTCTTCAACAGGTGGTGCTATCTGTTTTGATTCAACTGCCTCTTGGGGGGCGATAACTGCTGTTTTTGTTTTGAGTATATAAAAGCTCTGAATAATATATCCGCTGCGCATTCTCTTCTGTGCTTCTTCAGTACACATTGTCACAGGAACAATCACATTCCCACCTTTGCTGCGGGCAATCTGTTTGGCTTTATCAATACGTACAGGTAATGATACTCCGCCAATGTCAGCGATGCCTATCTCATCATATTGATTTTTATCTATGGTAAGCAAAACCTGAACTTCATCGGTTTCATTGAGTGCAGGATATTCTCCCCCGGTTTTAACAAACTCAACAGATGTACATGATATGAATAATAGTACTATACATAATAAAATAGAAGTAACTGATAGTTTATACGCTTTTATATTCATGATAGTCCCTCTAGTATTAATTTTCAAATATTTAACTGCGCCATTCCTTTAATGGATGCACATGAGGTGCATCATAATGAAGTCAATAATTTAATGAAAGTAATCACTTTTAGTATTGAGTAGTATTTTCAATTTAGTCAATTTAAAAATTAAAAAAATGAATCTCTATGGAATACACAAACATCCTTTGCCACATACAATGTATTATGGGGTATGTTGAATAATTTTGAACATATTTTTTTGTTTCATGTTCAGGTTGTTGCTTTTTCCAATATTTCGGGGTGAGGTCCCCAATAGACTGTTAGATAAAATATATCTTTTTTAGTGCCTGTTTCAAAAGCATATCCGCTGTACCGATAGTTATCGGTATAGAAGTCTTCTTTTTGTTCTTCCTTTGATAAAAATTCTAAAAATTCATACAGGATATTATCTAAACAGTATTCAATAATCCTTGCCAGAGACATTTTGCATAATTTTTTTACATCCATAAAAAACTCATATTCATCATCATACAGTACTATATGAAAGCGCTTCCACTGAGTGGTGTTACGGTTTCTGTATTTAATCTGTTTAAAATACTGAACATCCAACTTTTCATAATTAGCAGCAAAGCTAATAAGTGCCGATAGGAATGTTCTGAGAGACATGTTGTGTTGATGTGCATATTCTTTCATAATTTCAAGATGATCATACGAAATGCACGTTGTGGTTTCGATGTTCATGGAATCCTCCCAAAGTTTATGTGGTTTTTTAAAGTGATTATAATAAATATATTTTTCAAGCAAAATTTGGGCGCATACAATAATTTAAACTGATTTTCAATTATCATGTGTTTTGTTTAATCATGAGGGGTTCCCATCATTATGGTAAAAAGTATATTTTACAATATAATTAGTATGCACTAGCTTAAGAAATTGAATAACAAATGATATGAGTAATAAAAAATCATCACTAATTATTCCTAAATGTGGAAATTTGAATAAAGTATAAAATAGTGTACACGAGGGTGTCCCAAAAGACACCTCATTGTAATTACTATACACCTGCGTCATTGCGAGGAACGAAGTGACGAAGCAATCTTGTCTTCTGTGGCATCGAGATTGCTTCGCTACGCTCGCAATGACACTACTTCAACCCATCATTGCGAGGAACGTAGTGACGAAGCAATCTCGTCTTTCATAACACTGGAATTGCTTCCCTTCGGCAAGTGGTTACCAAGCTTGTAGAAGCACTCAGCACAGGCGCTACGCTCGCAATGACATTGCACTCACATTATTGCGAGCACCACGAGACAGCCCCTGTACACTATTTTCATTATGAAATTTTTTAAGGAATTATTGCTGAAAAATCATCATGTATAAAAAAATATTTTTGACATTTTGATTATATTTTTAAGAATTAAATTTGTGTTTTGTTGACATACAAAAAATGGAGGTTGCCAATGAATGCTGTTATTGTAAGTGCTGTAAGAACTGCTCTGGGAAATTTTAATGGTTCTTTATCTACCATACCCGCAACGCACCTGGGAGCCATTGTCATTGAAGGAGCCATTAAGCGCGCAGGAATTTCAAAAGAAGATGTCAATGAAGTCATAATGGGGCAGGTTCTTCCCTGTGGTTATGGGCAAAACCCGGCACGGCAGGCTGCTATCAAAGCACATCTTCCCTGGGAAGTAGAATGCTTAACTATAAATAAAGTATGTGGCTCTGGTCTAAAAGCGGTTATGCTTGCAGCACAGGCTGTTTCTTGTGGGGATGCTGATGTAGTGGTGGCTGGTGGTATGGAGAATATGAGTATGGCACCATACTATCTTGAAAAGGCACGGTTTGGTTACCGCATGGGTGATGGTCAGCTCAAAGACCATATGGTTCATGATGGGTTGTGGGATGTGGTCAATGATTTTCATATGGGTATGTCTAATGAATTGTGCTGTGAAAAATATAATGTGAGCAGGGAAGAGCAGGACAGGTATGCTGCGCTTTCATATGAAAGGGCCTTACATGCAATACAGGCAGGGAAATTTAAGGAGGAGATAGTTCCGGTAACTATCGCCCACAAACAAAAGGAACTAATGTTTGATACTGATGAATGCCCAAAACCAACACCGTATGAAGCGCTGGCAACAATGAAACCTGCTTTTAAAAAAGACGGGGTTACCACTGCAGGCAATGCTTCTATAATAAGCGATGGTGCTGCGGCGGTGGTGGTGATGTCACAGAAAAAAGCAAAAGAGTTAGGATGCCGTGTTTTAGCAACCATTGGTGCACAGGCTTCAGCAGGTATTGACATGAAATATGTCCTGATGGCACCTATTTTGGCTATTCCTAAATGTCTTAAAAAAGAAGGGATATCTTTGCAGGATGTAGACCTTTACGAGATCAACGAAGCATTCAGTGGATCAACAGTTGGCGTGCTCAAAGAGCTGGGTCTTGATAGTGCAAAGGTCAATGTTAATGGCGGAAGTGTAGCATTAGGGCATCCCATTGGTGCAAGTGGAGCGCGTATCCTGGTAACATTGCTTCATGAAATGATTCGGCAGAATAAACGTGTGGGATTGGCATCGCTGTGTTTAGGTGGTGGCGAAGCGGTTTCATTAATTGTGAAACGATAATGGAGGAAAGGTATGAAAATAAATGATATAAAAACTATTGGTATTGCAGGTGCAGGGCAGATGGGCTCAGGGATTGCCTGTGTTGCAGCCGTAAGTGGATTCTCGGTTATTCTGTATGATGTAACAGAAGAATTGGCGTTAAAAGGTATAACGTATATTAACGGGGTACTTTCCAAAGATGTTACAAAAGGAAAAATAACGCAGGATGCTATGCAAAACATAATGGAGAAGGTTAGAGCAACAAGTGAGTTTAAAGAGTTTGCACGTGCTGATTTTGTTGTGGAAGCTGCAACCGAAAATCAGGAGATCAAATTAAAAATATTTAAAGATTTAGACACCATATGCAGGCCTCATGTTATATGTGCCACCAATACTTCTTCAATTCCCATAGGCCGAATTGCTGCAGTGACAAAGCGCCCAGATAAGGTTATTGGGATGCATTTTATGAATCCAGTACCGGTCATGAAGCTTGTTGAGATTATACGGGCGTTACCCACATCGCAGGAAACATTTGATGTAACATGGGAACTATCGCTCAAATTAGGAAAGACACCAGCTGAAGCTCATGATTATCCGGGATTTATTTCTAACCGCATCCTCATGCCAATGATTAATGAAGCCATATATAGCCTGTACGAAGGGGTGGGAACACGGGAGTCCATAGACACGGTGATGAAATTAGGAATGAACCATCCTATGGGGCCACTGGCACTGGCTGACCTAATTGGGCTTGATACATGTTTAGCTATTATGGAAACACTTTATGAGGGGTTTAAGGATTCAAAATACAGGCCGTGCCCGCTCCTCAGGCGCTATGTTGAATCAGGCTGGTTGGGGCGCAAAACCGGCAAAGGGTTTTACGATTACGCGTAAAAGAGGTAAGCCAATGAATTTCAGTTTAACGCAGGAACAACAAATCATTCAGGAAACAGCTGCTAAATTTGCAAAACAGGAACTTGAACCAGTTGCTTCCACACTGGATACATTAAAAGACAGAAAGATTTTGAAATCCAACCTGAAAAAACTGGCGGCGTTAGGTTTTAACGGCATTGCTGTTGACCCACGGTATGGGGGCACGGGCGCAGGTAGTGTTGCATTTTCACTGGTGATGACAGAACTTGGCAAAGCTTGTGCAGCTACTGCTGTGACAACTTCGGTAACCAATATGGTGGCAGAGGTAATACAATCAGTGGGGACAGAAGACCAGAAGCAACGGTATATTCCTCCACTTTGCAATGGTAGCTTTTATGCAGGGAGCTTTGGCCTGACTGAGGCAGAGGCAGGCTCTGACCCTGCAGCAATGAAAACAACGGCAACGGATAGTGGAGACTTTTGGATGCTCAATGGAAAGAAGGTATTTATAACCAGTGCTGAGTATGCAGGGGTATTTGTGGTGTGGGCTGTTACCAATAAAAACGCACCCAAAGGTAAGGGCATCAGTGCATTTTTAGTGGAGCCACATTTTGAAGGATTTATTGTTGGCAGGGATGAACATAAAATGGGGCAAGTGGGCTCTTCTACCAATGAGATAATTCTTGATAACTGCAAAGTTCCAAAAGAAAATCTATTAGGTACACTCAATGATGGATTCAGGATAGCGGTGCGTGAGTTAGGTGGCGGGCGTATTGGCATTGGTTCTATGGCACTGGGGATTGGTCTTGCTGCCATGGATTATGCAACCAGCTATGCAAAAGAGCGCGTACAGTTTGACAAACCAATTATACACAATCAGGCAATACAGTGGATGATTGCCGACAACTACACTCATCTTGAAGCTGCACGCCTATTGTTACTTCAGGCTGCATATAAAAAAGAACATGGTATGCCGTTTATGAAGGAAGCCTCAATGGCTAAACTTTTTGCCACTGAGGCGGCAAATAAAGCCTGTTATGATGCCATGCAGATACTGGGGGGCTATGGCTACACCAAAGAATATCCTGTTGAGCGTCTGTACCGTGATGTGCGCGTCACTACTATCTACGAAGGGACAAGCGAGATACAACGCCTCATCATTGCAAAGCACTATATGGATACCGCACCAATACCATCAAATGTATAAATTAATTGAATAGAATAAGAAGGGCATACGAATACATAAAAACCTTGCATAATTGTATAGCTCCTGTAAGAGTAGCTAAAAAAACAATGAGGAATATGCATGGATAAGCGTGACACAATTTCTTATATACAGGATAAAGGTGAAGAAATTGTTTTAACACCAGAAGAAGTTAAAGCCCTTGATACAATAAATCAAAAGATAGCTTCAGGGCAGTCACTGATTGACATCATAGAATATTTCTTTAAAGAAACACAACATATTATGCCCTGCGACAGGATTGGCATTGCATTTTCAGATGATGGTAAACGGTTAACACTGTATCACGTGGTAGCATCATACAGCCCTCTGTATTTAGATAAAGGATATACTGCCGACCTTAAGGGAAGTTCTCTTGAAAAAATATTTCAGGATAAAATGCCACGAATCATCAATGACTTAGAGGAATATTACAAAAAAAATCCTGAAAGCCAGTCAACACGGCTGCTTTTAAAAGAAGGGGTAATGTCAAGCATGACCTGCCCCCTGTATGTGGAAGGGCGCATTGTGGGAGTGTTGTTCAGAAGTTCCCGTAAAAAGAATATGTATGGAAAAAGGGAAATTGCACTGCATCAGGCAATGATAGAGCGGTTGAGCCAGGCTGTTGAAAAAGCATACCGTATAGAGCAATTGACCCAGGCAATAAACGCATACATGGAGATGCTATCGTTTGTAACCCATGAGCTAAAAAGTCCGCTTTCATCTATAGTAACGTTAGGTACCACACTCAAGCAGGGGTATTTTGGGGAAATCCCTGAGCATTGCAAAAACACCATTGATCGTATTCTTGTGCAAGCAGAATATCTATTAACGATAGTAAATGAATATTTGAACTTAGCCCGTCTTGAGACTGGTTCAATGCCAATACGCAAATCAACAGTAACTATCGCACATGATATTATTGAACCTGCACTTGCCATTGTGCAGCCCCAGGCTGATGCAAAACATATAACAGTTGAAAAACACTACGAGGATGTACAGCTACAGTGCGATCCCGATGCTATGAAGATTGTGATGCACAATCTTTTAAGCAATGCCATCAAGTACAATATTGATAATGGGATTGTGCGCATAACCGTAAAAAAAGAAGGCACTCTATGCAGAATCAGCGTGTGGAATACTGGCCCTGGATTTCCTGAAACAGAGAAGCATAAATTATTCAAACGATTTTCACGCATTGAAACGGACGAACTCCTTGCCCGCAAAGGATCGGGCATTGGGCTTTTTGTGTCGTGGAATATTGTGTACCTGCACAATGGCAGAATCTATGCAAACTCAGCGGTGGGGCAGTATGCTGAGTTTACCGTTGAGTTGCCATTAGAATGACAGGTCAGCTGATGTGCAAAATTTGACATTGTGAGCTTTCATATTAGCAATGGCGTCATCCACGCTTGTAGCTGGTGAGTTGACTGCTTTTGTGCAATCAGTAATTACCACTGCTTCAAAACCTGCACTGGCGCCGTCAACTGCACTAAAATGCACACAGTAGTCAAACGCAAGTCCACATAAAAATATACGTTTTACGCCTCGGCTTGAAAGATATCCCGATAGCCCCGTTACTGTATGTTTATCATTTTCAAGAAATGCTGAATAGCTATCAATGTGTATGTTGTAGCCTTTTCGCACAATGAGGTGGCAGTATTGTACAGAAAGATCATGATGAAGCTCTGCCCCTTTTGAGCCTATGACACAGTGATCAGGCCACAGCACCGGTCCCAGGCCAGCCTCCTGTATAGGGTCGTAGGGTTGTTTGCCGTGGGATGATGCAAATGAGCGGTGATTCTTGGGATGCCAGTCCTGTGTGCATACAACGGTGGCACCTTTTGCAAAGAATTTTTCCATTAACTGTGCTATAGGCTTTACTATAGTGTTGCCTTCCGCAACTGGCAATGAGCCACCCGGCATAAAGTCGTACTGCATATCTATTACCAGAAGCGCATCTGTCAGCAAAATTGTTGTGCTGCCGTAATTATGTAAGGTAGTAAGCGTTGTCATAGTGTACCCCCTTTCTACCAGAAAGTATTATCTACAATTACTATTTGTCAAGAATAGATGCAACATGCACCGGTAAAAAATATTGCAGATTAAAGATTCCCCAAAAAAATGCTTGCAAAAATAACCCATGCTGACAATTGTCATAAACCACCAATACAATGCTTGATTTTTTTTCAAAATATGCTATATTAACTAAAACATACCAGTTGAAGTATTTTCATACATATAGATACTATACCTGTCAGGAGTTGATACATGGAAGAAAATAAGGTCTTTTGTGCCAATTGCATGCACTGTACTGTTTTCAGGCATTATGAAGGTGATAATAAAACCTTTGTGTTACGTGTACGATGCAATAAGAAACAGTGGCTGAAGCGATCTGGCGAAGAAAAGGTTCACAAATATTTTACCGTTGCACGGCGTACAATGGATGAATGTGATTATTATGTTGAAGCAGGGGATCTTTATCCATATATAAAGAATCTTCGGAAAGCCTTGCCCGTCAAGGATGAGTTGTACCAGGTTGAAGCTCATTCGTAGTAACTATCGCCACACCCCTGGTATGGCTGTTTGGCATATACATTTCCCGTCATGAAGGTTGGTGCGCATCACGTTGAATCCACTACGTACAACAAGGTCACGGCCACACGATGGACAGCGGGTAACCGAGCGTTCGCGGACATTGCCTAAATATATAAATTTAATACCGGCTTTATACGCAATGTCATACGCCTGTTTCAGCACCCTGAGTGGTGTAGGGGGGACATTTGTCAATTTGTGTGCAGGGTAAAAGGCTGTGAAATGCAGCGGGACATCGGTACCTAAATTGTGAACAAACCAATCCACAAGCTTTTGTATCATGGTTACATCATCATTATGTGTGGGGATAACCAGGTTGGTAACCTCAATCCATACATTCATCTCTTTAAGAATAGTTAATGTTTTTAATACCGGTTCTAAGCGTGCCTTGCAAATTTTTTTATAAAAGTCATCATCAAAAGCTTTCAGATCAACATTTGCTGCATCAATATGCCTGTAAAGATCACGTAATGGCTCTTCGTTGATAAATCCATTGGTAACCATGACATTCTTAATGCCCTTATCATGAGCCTTGACAGCTGTTTCAAGAACGTATTCAATGTTTATGCTGGGTTCATTGTAGGTGTACGATATTGACTGGCATTCATACTGAATTGCCAATTTAACGCAGTCATCTGCTGTGAGCGTATGACAGTACACATCATTGGGGGAGCTTGTTGATAGTTCCCAGTTTTGGCAGTGCATGCATTTTAAATTACAGCCAACTGTGCCAAGGGAAAAGGATCTGCTTCCCGGCAGAAAATGGTATAGCGGCTTTTTTTCTATTGGGTCAACATGGGTAGCACAGGGTTTTTCATAAATTAATGAATATAATTTCCCCCCTGTATTCTGTCGGGCATTGCAAATACCACTCTTTCCTTCTTTTATAATGCAGTTGTGAGGACACAGCACACATTGCACCGCATCCTCACCGTGTTTTGTATAATACAGAGCCTCTTTCATAACTCACAATACATACAGTATAGTTTAGCGATAGTAACCTGATAAACGGTTATATGCATTGCGATAGTCCTGATTATTGGGATCACGCTTTAATGCCTCGCCATACCAATAAAGGGCCTTATTGTAATCCTGAAATTTGTTTTCATACAACCATCCCAGATAACCTGCTGGCCACGCATAATCTCTGTTGTCATTGTATGCTTTCTCTAAATACGGGATGGCATCATTGTATTTACCTTGCTGCACCAGACACCATCCTAAATTAGCTAAGCTATAACGATATGAAGGATCATATTTTAGCGATTGTTTAAAGTAATCGATAGCTTTAGTGTAATCAGCTTTTAACAGATACACATACCCAATCTCGCTTAATGTTTGTGCATCATCCTTTTTTAGTTTCAACGCTTTGTTAAAGGCATCTAACGCTTCATCAAGCCTGTTTAAATTGCGATAGCCTATACCTAAGTTACGCAGCCCCAGAATATAATTGGGGTATTTTGATACTGCCATCTTATACATTTCCAGTGCCTTATCATACTGGCCTCGTTTTTCATATATAACGCCTAAGTTCATATAGCCAATAACGTAATTTTCATCTATATCGATGGCATTTTTAATATATGAAAAAGCAGTGTCTAAATCGCCACGGTCTAAATAAATAATCCCTAAATTGTTGTGGGCATCAACTAAAAATTTGTTCTTTTCAATTGCCTGCTTTAAATACATTTCTGATTTGGGTATATCGTAGGCATAGATTTTGCTCAAGAGCAGATATGCCTCGCCATTATTGGGGTTAATTTCTAGTGCTTTGCGGGTTTCATCTTCACACAAAGTCCATTTATTGGGTACTTTCCCCTGGTCCACTTCCTGATAATAGCGGGCAAGTGACAGATGGGCTTCATCTAAATTTGGATTAAGGGATAAAGCTTTTTTGCTACTCTGAAAGGATTTTTCAATGAGTGTGGGATCGGTGGTGTTATGATATTCCCTGAGTTCCCATGAACGCAGCGAATATGCTTTACCCAAACCTGCATAGGCTATTGCATAGTTGGGGTCAATGGATATTGCTTTCTGATACATTTCTATGGCTTTAGAATAATCTAACTGATATAGCAAAAACTTTTGCCCACGAACAAAGTATTCGTATGCACTGATATTATTGGTATCGTTCTGTACAATTTTTGTTTTTGTTTCGGTTGTGATAGTAGTATCATTCTTTTCAATGATTCCCAGTGCCAGCGAATCCTGCAGGTTGAATATATCATTCAATGAGCCTGTAACCTGAACCTGATTGATGACTGCGTGCGATTGTACATCTACGATCTTTGCTGTGATGCGTATCTGGTTGCCAAATTTCTGGAAATTGCCAACAACAAGAATATTGGCACCTAAGGCTTTGCCGGCCTCAACAGTATTTTCATCAATGAGCCCGGATTGGGAAAGCTGTAGCTCGCCAATAATTTTATCAACGTTTACTCTGTCTACCAGTATATATTCCTGCACATTACGCAGTTTGTAGGATATGGTATCAGCAATACCAATACACAGCCAGTCAAACGTTTTGTCTTTTGACAAATTGGTAAATGCAGTAACGCCTATTACTTTCTTGCCAGGTATTGCACTGACAGAAAGGGCTATTGCCATAATAATAATGACAATAGAAGTGATTTGTTTGGTATATTTCATACAGCGCCTCACATAGTATGTAATGAACGTCTTTTAATTATTACCTGAAATAATATAGATTCACTTCATCACCTGCTTTGAACAATATGAGCAATCATGCTTCGATAGATGGTCCCTGAGTTTATCGAAGGGCTCAGCAACCGGCTCCCTGTGTAGAAGAGGTGCTATGGGTAAGGTTAACAACTTTTTCATATTCATCATTTATAAAAGGATTATCAAATTGCCTATACCATAAGCCCGCATGGTAAACACAGACAATACCATGTATATACTATCATTTATAAAAGTGATAGTATAAAGATATAATAATATATGGGGAAAAAAAAGTCACTTAAAATTTTTTATATATATACTTCGCGGGGCTTGCTTCCCTGCTGAGGGCCAATATAGCCTAACTCTTCCATGCGCTCAATGATACGTGCAGCACGATTGTAACCAATGGAAAGCCTGCGCTGAAGGTATGAAGCCGAAGCTTTTTTTGTGGTTTCAACTATCTTCACCGCTTCAATGAAAAGCTCATCTTCGCCTTCTTCGTCATCATCTTCAAATTCTACCAGGCTTTGTTCAATATCAACATACCGTGGCTTTGCTATCTTTTTAAGAAAAGCAACTATTGATGATAGCTCATCCTCTGAAATAAAGGCTCCCTGAATACGAATAGGAAAAGAACTCATTGGTGACTGATAGAGCATATCGCCCTTACCTAAAAGCTTTTCGGCCCCATTCTGATCAATGATGGTACGTGAGTCAGTCTTCTGTGCAACCTGAAATGCAATGCGGGCAGGGAAGTTTGCCTTGATGATGCCGGTGATGATATCAACCGATGGACGCTGGGTTGCCAGCACTAAGTGAATACCCACTGCGCGGGCTTTTTGTGCAATGCGGGTAATGTAGCCTTCTATTTCTTTGGCAGCAACCATCATTAAGTCGGCTAGCTCATCCATGATGATGACAATATAGGGCAGGTATTCGCCGGTCTTATTGCGCTCAACCATCTGGTTGTAGCGATCAATGTCACGAGTGTTATATTCCGAAAGAAGGTAGTAGCGCCGTTCCATCTCCATCATGGTCCACTTAAGTGCTTTTGGTACCATGAATGGCTCAATGATAACTGGGGTAAGCAGATGGGGAATGCCATTGTATATCTGTAGCTCAACAAGTTTTGGGTCAACCATGATAAAGCGCACATAGTTTGGATCATAGTTGTACACCAAACTTGTTATGATGGAATGGACACATACGGATTTGCCAGCACCCGTTGCTCCGGCAATAAGCAGATGTGGCAATTTTTTAATATCAATGACCACCGGTTTTCCCATGATATCCTTGCCCAGTCCCACTTTGAGTCGCCCCTGTTGATGGGCATATTCAGGTGAGGAAATAATATCTTTCAATGTCACTGTCTCGCGCACTTTGTTGGGGATCTCTACGCCAATGGCCTTTTTGCCAGGGATTGGTGCCACCACTCGAACACGAGAAGCGGCAAGTGCCATAGCAATATCATCAGCAAGGCCAACAATTCTATTAACTTTAATACCTGGAGCTATCTGCAGTTCATACAATGTAATGACCGGCCCACGGTTAACATTGACAACTTTTGATTCAATACCAAAGTCCCGCAGTGTATTAACCAATAGTTCAGAATTTTTTGCTATCTCCTGTTTATAGCCTGTTTCATCATGCACATTGTATTGCTTTAAAAAGTCTACAGGTATACTGTATTTCTGATTGATTGGTATTTCTTCAAAAATGTTGCGGGCAACCATGTCTTCTTCAGCATTTGTTTCATCATCATATTCATACTCTTCGTCTTCGTCAGTATGTTCATCGATGTCACTGCTATTCGTTTCAATAACTATCGGTACATGTTCATCCTGTATATTGTTTTCCTGTGGCAGTTCAATCACTGCATTGGTTACGGTAGCAACCTGTGGGGTAGCTTCTTTGCTTTCCGTGGTAGAGCTATCCGTGACAGAATGATTTGAATTATGCATGGTAGTACTTTCAGCAGAAGCGGTATGGGTATTGATTATCTTAAGGTCATCTGGATAGTCATTGTTTCTATAATAGGAACTATCGCCCTTATACGTAAGAATGTTGTCATATTCAATGAGCTTTGGTTTGTGCACAGGTGTTTTTCCATAGAGAGTAATTTTGGTTCTTGTAATCCAGGGTAACTTTTTTTCAGTATTGAATGATTGAATGTCAAGAAGAGGTATGGAATCCCTGTGCTTAAAAAGAATAATCTTTGTATACAGCAGCGCTGCAACTTTTGCTAAAGAGTTAAACCGCTGGCTATCAAAGAGATAGCTGATTGACACTATCCCAAGCAGTATAAGTGAAATAAGTACCAGCAGTATTGTTGCAATCCATGCTCCGGTAAAACCCATTACTGAAGTAAGTACGTGGTATAATGCTAAGCCAACCACTCCTCCTGCAAAGGGGGCAATTGTTTCAGGCTGTATAATGGTTACAAGAAGTGAGGCTGAAACCATTGCAAAGGTAATGGCAAAGATGTGTTCCAGGACAGGTTCCAGTGATTTGTATTTGATGAGCCCCCAACCGGTTAAAAGCAGTATTGCAACAACAAAATATGATGCAATGCCAAACGAGATTCTGAGTATCTGAGCAAGTACTACGCCTGCAGGGCCCAGGATATTTTGTACCGGCATGGTAAACAGAGCATCATAATCAGATATGTGGAATGTTGCCAGTGAAAGAAAAACAATAACAGCAAATCCCCACAGTACAACACACAGTATTTCAGTAACACGATTGGACATACACGCTTGGTAATCCTGTAATTATAAATTTATACCAGTAAAATAATTAATGCTGTCACCCCCGCTACAATGGTATAGTACCCAAAATAGTGCAGGTGCAACGATTTGAGCATTGCCACTAGCAGCTTCAATGAGGCAAGTGCTGCGATAAATGTTACAGCCATAGCAATCACAACGGGAATACCAAATTCAAAAGCATTGATGGCTCCTAACTTCCGCGATTCAAGCAATCCTGCACCGGCAATGACCGGTATTGCCATTAAAAAAGAAAATTTCCCTGCTTCTTCAGGCTCCAACCCTGTTAAAAGACCGCCAACAATACAGCTCCCCGAACGTGATATGCCCGGCAAAATTGCAACTGCCTGGAAAATCCCCACCAGTAATGCTTGCAGTACTCCCATCTCTTCACATTTTCGGCTTTTTTTGGGTAATTTATTAGATGCAATGAGCATAATACCATTAATTATCAGAAGGCCTGCAACCATTGCGGGGCTGGAAATTGATGCTTCAACAAAATCATTGAAAAGCAAACCAATCAAAGCAGCAGGTAATGATGCAATGAGGATATTACAGGTAAACTGGCAATGGGTGCCATAGTGTTTTTTTGTAATTTCGGCGATAGTTCCGGTGACAAGCTTAATGATGTCATTATAGTAAAATATGATTATTGCCACCAGGCTTGCCAGGTGCAGTGCAACGTTAAAAAAAAGTTTAGCACTACTATCCATTGAGCCAAAGATAGCGTGAACCTGGGGTACTGCCTCTAAAAGTGCCAGATGACCTGATGATGATACAGGCAAAAATTCAGTTACACCCTGGATAATCCCCAGGATGCAGAAAACAACAATACTATAGGCCATATTAAATCTCCTGAATGATAGTTTCAATGAGTGGCGTATTGTTGGTAAAGCGGTGGGCAATCATTTTGGCAAGCTTTTTTACTGCTACAGTTAAGTGTTCTGGTGAGGCATTCTGTAAAAGCTGCTTTTCAATAGTGTTCGATAGTTCCTTTTGAAGCACCTGAATAAATCTATCATTCTTTACACCAATAAAACCCTTGGCAATAATAACTGGTGGGTACAGTAACAATCCATCTCCAATAACAATACTGATAACAATAACACCATCAGAAGCTAATGTTTTGCGTTCAGCAATGATGTCATCAGTGATATCGCCAATATAGGTGCCATCAACATATACTGTCGAAAGAGGGATATTACCTTTCTTTTCAAAACGGTTTGGCGTTAGCTCTATGATATCACCATTACGGGCAACTATGATATTCTGTGGTTTTATGTTGAGTGATTCGGCCAGTGAGGCATGTGCTTTGAGGTGACGATATTCGCCATGTACTGGCAAAAAGTATTTTGGCTGAGTCAGGGTAATCATAAGCTTAAGCTCTTCCTGCGAAGCATGCCCTGACACATGAATTTCTTCATCCTGTTCGTAGAATACATCTGCGCCCATCTGCATCAGGGAATTAATGACACTGTACACCATGCGTTCATTTCCCGGTATAACCGATGCGGTAATGATAACAGTATCGCCAGCACCTATCCTGAAATGTTTGTGCGTGCCGGCAGCCATACGGGAAAGTGCTGACATGGGTTCACCCTGCGAACCGGTACACAAAACTACCAATTTTTTATGGGTATATTTACCAATATCTTTTGCATCTATGATAAGGTCTTTTTTGTATTTCAGGTACCCTAATTCGGTTGCTATCTCAATATTTTTTTGCATGGTGGTACCGGAAATAACAACTTTACGGTTATATTTCTGTGAAGCTTCCAGAACCTGCTGGATTCGGTGTATGTTAGAAGCAAAGCTTGCTACAAAAATGCGCCCCCTGGACTTTGCAAATATTTCCAGTAGTTTCTTTTTCAAAACTATCTCCGATGGGGTATAACCGGGATTGGTTGCATTGGTACTGTCACTGATTAAAAGCAACACCCCCTGCTGACCATATTCAGCAAAGCGGTGAAGATCAGCAACATTACCATCGATAGGTGAGTAGTCAATCTTATAATCGCCAGTATGCATAATAGTGCCAATGGGGGTTTTTATGGCAAGCCCAACACCATCAATGATTGAATGGTTTACCCGCAAGAATTCAATGACAAATGAACCAATATGGATTACATCACGCGGTTCTATTTCAATGAATGTAGGTGTGTTTACCGGCCGTTCAGCAAGCCTGCTTGTTACCAGCCCAAGGGTAAGTTTTGTGGCATATACCGGTACATTTATCTTTTGTAGTAAAAATGGTATTGCACCAATATGATCTTCATGACCATGGGTAATGATGATGCCTTTCACTTTAGTTTTATTCTCAAGTATAAAGCTGAAATCCGGTATCATAAAATCAATGCCGGGTGTTTCACCGTTAGGGAAGGTAATGCCGCAGTCTATTATAATCATTTCATTGTCATATTCAATGGCCATCATGTTGCCACCAATAGCATGAAGACCGCCTATTGGTATAATTCGTATTTTCTTTTCTTTCATAAGCCTGTATGTCCAAAGCCTCCGTCATTTCGTTTTGTAGGGGTTAATTCTGGAACCGCTTCAAATGTAACCTGCAAAGTATGCGAAATGACCATCTGGGCAATTCGCATATTGTTTTCAATTGTGAATGGTTTATCACCTAAGTTTATCACAATTATTTTAATTTCTCCACGATAATCAGCGTCAATGGTGCCAGGAGTATTAAGAAGTGTGATCCCATGATTAATGGCAAGACCGCTTCGAGGTCTTATTTGTGCTTCATAACCGGGGGGAAGTTCAATAAAAATGCCGGTGGGTATAAGAGCACGTTGCAGTGGCTGCAGGGTTACCGGTGTATCCAGTAAGGCATACAGATCAGCACCTGATGAATGGATGGTTTGATAGTCCGGCAGTTTAGCTCCGGGGTGTAATTTTACTTTTATAGTCTGCATATTAGTAACTATTTATCTATTGAATTTCTACAGTAACGATATAATTATTGACATTTTTTGTAAATAGTATAAAATTCTGCTATGTACTTTAAAACTATCTATTTTTTACTGGTACAGTGCATAACGTCATAAACAGGCAATGGTAATAAAAACGCAAGAATTATTTTAAAAGGGTATGTATGGATGATAATGGGTTAACTTTTTTTGATGAAACTGAACTTACCCCGGAAGGTATAGAAGGCCTTGAAAAAAAGATTTATGACCTGCGCAACCTGCTTGAGTTAGGAATAAGCCTTTCCTCAAATTTGCAGTTTGAAAGCCTGGTTGAATCCCTTTTATACAGCTGTATTGGGCAGATGTTCGTTGAACAGGTAGCGTTGCTGTTGCAAAAAGACATTGATGTGAATGATTTTTATATACACATGGCCAAAGGGTATGATAGTGATTTTGAGGAAAATGTGATATTGCATGAAACAAGTCCGCTTGTTGGATTTTTAGAAAATAATCCATACCCAATTGAATATGAAACGCTCCTTGAGTTACCCGACCTGGCTGATGACCTTAAATTGATAGCATTTTTAAATCCATACATAGTGGTCCCACTTAAATCAAAAAATTCACTTATGGGAGTTCTGCTTTTAGGGGAAAAAATAACGGGTGGCGGTTTTTCAAATTCAGAAAAGGAATTTTTACATTATGTTGCACGGTTTGGCGCTGTGGCTGTTGAAAATTCACGCCTCTATTTAATGTCAACCCTTGATAGGATGACACGGTTGTATATTCACCATTATTTTGAAATACGGCTGCTTGAGGAAATGAAACGGAGCCAGCGGTATAACACACCCCTTTCGCTTTTAATGTGTGATATAGACCATTTTAAGCGGTTCAACGATACCTATGGGCATTTGCAGGGCGATAGTGTACTGAAAGAAGTGGCTGCAATATTTTTAAAAGACCTTCGTAAAATGGATATAGCCTGCCGATATGGAGGCGAAGAATTTGCGGTGATATTGCCCCAGACGCGACTTAATCAAGCTGGTATTGTGGCGCAACGGTTACGTAAGATTGTTGAACAGCATCCGTTTAAGGGTCAGGACAAAACATTGCATGTAACGATAAGCATTGGAGTTGCTCAGTATGATCCTGCCCGAGATACTTCTATAAAGGAATTTGTTGCCAGATCGGATAAAGCGTTATATAAGGCAAAAGAGATGGGACGAAATAAAGTTGCCCTTGCAAAATAAAATGCCGATAGTAAGCAATAGAATGCCTATTTGTTTTTAAAAAGGTTGATTGAATGACTATACAGGAACAATTCAAGGAAGCACTTCGGCTGGAAGAGCAGGGCAAGGTTACTGAAGCGCTACAATTATATAAACAGATACTAAAAATTGATAATTCCTATAGGGCTGCATTAATTAATTTAGGTTCCTTGTATTATCGCATGAAACAATTCAAGCATGCTCTTGATTGTTTTTTACGTGCACTGCAACTGAAAGAGGATTATATTGTATTGTTTAACATCGGTAGCCTCTATTTCAGGCTGGGTGAATATAAAAAATCCATTATTACCATGAATAAGTGTAATACCTGTAATCCTGATTTTATCATTGCTATCCTTGTTAAAGGTATTGCTTTCAGTAAACTCAATAATTATAAAGCTGCTCTTGGATGTTTTAAAGAAGTTATTAAAAAGGACCCTGCCAATAAAGTTGCTCTAACAGCAACGATTCTTTTGTATTATGAACAAAAAAATTATGCTGTTGCTTTGCACTACTTACATCAATATGAAAGGTACCATGACTCATTCAGATTCAAAGAAGTTACTTCAGATATAATTCTACAGTGTGCACAGAATAATGATGAAAAGATTATTTCCCATTCATTGCAAAAGAAAGGATTCAGGCAATTTAATGAATATATTGCTACAATACCTCCCACCATCTTCAATGATAGCAAGGGGACTATTGATACCAAGATACAGCAATTAGAACAGGAAATACAGAGAGAGCCCACACCACAGGCATTAATATCGTTAAGCCTGTGCCATTTATTTATTGGGAACAATCAAACAGCACTTCAGTACCTTGCAAGGGCCACAAAAGCAGTTTAAGCTTAAAACAATAAAAATTTTATTAATCCAATGAGTATCGTCCCAGTAAATATTTTCCGGGAAACTGCAGGATAATATTGCTTTAGTGTATTCCATATAATTGCTGCTGCAAACATTAATGCTGCCAGCAAAAGAAAAGCTGCCAAACACTCTGCCAGGTTAAATTTTGAAGCAACAATTCTTTCAAGTGATTTACCATTGAAAATATGCCTGTACAATATCTGAAGATGTAACCAATAAACAAGCAGTGATTCCTTCCCTATACTGGTGAATAATCCGTCCTGATTATTTTTTACATGAAGATACCATCGGGAGAAATGAAATAACACAATTACCAGTGTGTATCTTGTAATGAAAAAAATTGCGCTTGTCTTGATAGTGTATGCTGGATTTTTTGACAAAAAATGCATGGTGACTATTCCAAAAATGCTGATAATAAAAGAAATTGTTGTAAATAGGTTTGAAGACATATTACTCTGTTTTTTAATGCTATTGTCTAATTGAATAACACCATATGATGCTCCTAAAAACAAAAATCCATGCCATGGAAATACTGGGAATAATGAACCATGTATTTCATTAAAATATGTAGCAATTGGCAAAGGAAACCATTGGTAAAAGTCAATCCTCCATACAAAGGGGGTTATAAAAACAACCAACAAGCCAATAGCAGTGATGATGCTATGATACAGCGTATTTGATTTAATTGCCATTCGTAGCAATAACAACACCAGCAATCCCGAGCCAATACATTGAAGGACATCAGTTAAATAAAAGGATTTGAGTTCAGATTGTGAAGCATAGATGACAATATTTTTTAAAGAAAAGTAGGGGACATGAATGAGATAGCCAACAAGAAAAATTAATAGTATCCTGCCTGCTCTTCTCAAAAAGAGATCTGAAAAATTAATAAGCTCTTCTCTCTTTTTCATTACCGATAAAACAAATGAAAAACCAGCAGTAAATAAAAAAACGGGAGCCACAAGCCCGTTTATGAAATTTAGTATATCAAACCACCATGTTGTTTGCAATGATGGATTGAGGAAACAATTAACAACGTGGACTTCTATCATAACAATGACTGCCCATGCTTTCAGATAATCGATGTGATGTGCTCGTGAACTGCTCATAGTATTTGCATAATACAGGGATGTAATAGCTTGGAATTGACATAGTATAAACATAATTGGTTATATGCTTATACGCTATGGCATGTACCAATCATAAATGTATACCAGTTGGAATATATGCTGTAAAAATCAATAATTATTCTGGATATATTTTGAATGCTAAAAATCATACATGTAAGATAATGTATGGAGTAAATATTGAGGGCTTGCTGTAGATACGTACATATTTATTAAAATAGCTGTAACTTTATTACATCAGCTTTTTGGATAAAACAAATGGGGATGTATCAAAACAAACTATGGAGCTCGCCATGACGGATTTGCTGTCACCGCGAAGGGCGTAAGCCCTGTGGCGATCTCTTGTTGACGTGTGTCATTGCGACCCTATGTATAGGGGAAGCAATCCCGGTGTCACGAAAGGAGAGATTGCTTCGTCACTTCGTTCCTTGCAATGACGCGGGTGTAAAGTAATTGCAATGAGGTGTCTTTTGGGACATCCTCCTGTATATATCTAATCATTCATGTTTTCGTTACCTGTTACTTTATATGAAGGGATGTCATTTTTTTTCAAAATTTTAATATAACGTGAAACCTCATTTTCATTCATATTGGTTATACGTACTTTATAATAATAACCTTCCTGTACTACAGTAACAGGCTTGTCAACAAGTCCTTCAATCTTTTCTTTAAGTTTCAATGCATTTGATTTTGAATAAAATGCACCTGTTTGTAGTGCCAGTCCACTGAATTGTTTTGAATCCATGTCTGTAGTATTGGAACTATCACTGTAATTATCAACAGGCTGGCCAAATACTCCAACATCATGTGACTTTGTTCCTGGCTGCGTATCGTTGCCGTATGAAAGAACGGTAATGCCCACTTTTGCTTCACCAGTGACAAGCATGTCAAGGTCCTTTGCAGCTTTGTATGATACATCAAGAATGCGGTTTTTCTTGAATGGTCCTCTGTCATTAACAGTACATTTTACCTTTTTCCCATTTTCAAGATTTGTGACCAGTATAACGCTGCCAAATGGGAGTGTGCGGTGTGCTGCAGTATATTTATTCATGTCAAATGGTTCGCCCGATGCGGTGAGCCTTCCCTGAAACTCCCGTCCATACCAGCTGGCTATGCCAACCTGATAATATGAGCTATCGCTGCTATTTGAAGATATTTGAGCTGTTTCCTTATCAGAATATACCGGGGTTTCATCCTGCCCGCTGGCCTGGTCAAATGTATATGTTTCGTCACGTTTCGTCATGACATTATTAGGTGCACATGAAATAGCAAAAGCTGCTACTATAACTATCGCCACCAGTATTAAAAAAAATTTACGCATTGAATTCCTCCTTTGACAATACCTATACTATGTGTAGTATCGGAACAACATAAGCATTGCTTGATTTAATTTTTATTCTTGCCAAATGATGCTTGACCAATTTTTAATAGTATTCACATGTACGTTTCATTTGAACATTAATAGTAAGCGATAAGGAACCATGAAAATAGTTTCAAGCAAACCAACCATTACACGAAAGGAACTGGAAGGCGTTCTTGATTGCCTTATACAGGATACTCTGGCTTCCGGTGCTGTTGTGAAGCAGTTTGAGCAGGCACTGGGAAATCTTTTGGGAATGAAATATGCTCTGGCAACCAATTCAGTAATGGCAGCATATCACTGTGCATTTATGGCACTGGGTGTTACCGTGGGTGATGAAATCATAATGCCATCTTTTTTTCACGAAGCGCCATTACAGGCATGTCATCTGGTTGGCGCAACTTGTGTGTTAATTGATATTGCCGAAGGTGCATATCATCCTTCACCAGAATTAATCCAGAAGGCTATTACACAAAAAACTAAGGCAATTGTGTTAGGCCACATGTTTGGCATACCACTGGGTTTTGATTTAGGCGATAGTTCCCTTCCAGTAATCCTTGATATATCGCATGCCATAGGTATGGATACTGCTGACATCTTCCTGCCATCACCATCGATTGCCATTGCATCATTTTCGCCATCGATGATGATTACAACTGAAATGGGTGCAATGATATTTACCAATAATTCGCGCCATTATTCATTCATACGTGATGTGCGGACCGGTGTGCCACATTCCCATATTCCTGGCTTTGACTATTGCATGAGTGATTTGCATGCAGCTCTTGGATTAAACCAGTTGCTTAAACTGAAAGATTTTGTCAGGCGAAGACGTGATATTGCACGTATATACTATGATGCGTTAAACAAAACACATCACAGCACATTATATGCCTATAACGACCACTGCACGTATCAGGCTTTTCCGGTACTCTTTGATGCACAACCTGATATAGCAGAAAAATTTTTTAAGAAGAATGGCATAGAGATATTTCATCCGATTGAAGTTCCATTGCATCAGTACTGTAAACGCAGGAATCTTGATTATCCGCACAGTGACAGACTATCAAAAAAACTTTTTTCGTTGCCAATCTATCCCACACTCACCAAACGTGAGATAGAAAAGGTAAGCAGAGTGTTGACCATGTTTGCATAAAAGACTATTGAGGAGCATGGGGATGTACATTTTAACAATAGAAGATTATATTTCAGCAGCCCATCAGTTAAAAGGGTATAAAGGAAAATGTGAAAATATTCATGGCCACAACTGGAAAGTAGAAGTATCGGTGTATGGACAAAAACTTAATGATATAGGGATATTGATTGATTTTCATGATCTGAAAGACATACTGAAAGCAGTGCTGCAGGAATTTGACCATAAAAATTTAAATGATATAATGGAGTTTACCCAACAGAACCCCAGTTCAGAATTACTATCTAAAATTATATATCAAAAAATAGAAAAAATGTTAAAACAATATTCACGAAATAATTCAACACACATTAATGTACACAGCGTTACTGTATGGGAATCAGCAACATGCCGTTCAACATATCAAAAAAAATTTTTTTAATATATACTTGATTTTTTTATATGGCTGTGTTTATTGGTAAAGCCATACTCAAATACTACAATAAATTTTTATATTATAAAAGGAGTAACGCCATGAAGAAATTCGCATCTCTTATTCTTATTGCTGTTTTCGCAGTTGCTGTAGCATTTGTTGGCTGCAAAAAAGAAGAAGCTCCAGCTCCTGCTACTGATCAGCCAGTTCAGGAACAGCCAGCAGAACAGGCTCCAGCACAGAAGTAATTACACTTATCTTCCTTCCAAAGAAAGAGGGGGTGTCTCAAAAAGACACCTCTTTTTTTTAAAAAAATTAATTTACAAGCAATTAATGCGACATAAAATTGTTGCACAAAAAAAAACGATAACCAACAATACCAGTATTTAAAGAATACCATCAAAACCAGAGGTGGCTCTTCCCACCGAATCTCAATGAGATGGTTCCTGTTTTATTTGGTGGTGGAGATACTTGAAGATATGAAATTAATCACCCTGGATAGTTATTTTTTTGGATGGGACAAAGATTGAAGCAATCGCAAACAAATACACGTTTGTGTGGAGGAAAGCGAAGAAGCGGTATAAAACACTATTAGAGAAAAGGTAAAAGCACTTCTTGTTGAGATCGAAGAACAATGTGATGCTGAGGAAAGGATATATAGGGAAAACGATCTTGAAGAGATGGGTGAAGATATTCGTATTGATTCAGAAGTGCTTGAAAAAAAGATCAAGGAGATGAACGAACGCCTTGCAGACGAAGAGGATAACAAGGAATTAAAGAAAGCCGTAAAAACAATGACTAATGAGTTAAGATCTTCTCTGGCTTTCATGTGGGATGTATTCATACGCATAGTATGGCACAGTAATTACATTGAACAATAGCCAAATGTTTAGGTTGAAGAATAAACAGTGGAATGGTAAAACATTATTCTTCCAGGATATAGCGCTTAATGTTGGGATGACGTATTGAATAGGTAATAACCACATAATCCGGATTGATTGAAAAACCATCTACAATACCATCTTTGATAACGTCAACATCTTCAGAAAAAATGCCACGTGCAATATACTGGGCATTGAGTAAAGCAGCTTCTTTGGCTGTTTCGGTTGCCTGAATACCTGTGGTATCTGGTTTTGGATATCCCTTACACATGATGACATACGTGGAATCATCTTTAAGGTATTTTTTTACCAGTACATCTGGCTTCCCCTGTATGCTGATCTGCTGTGAACATGAAAGCAGGATAAAAGCAAACCCAATCAACAATGTAGAAATATAGTGTTTCATATACATTCCTCCCTTTAAAAATAGAATTTCATACAAATATCATTCTAAAGAACCCCTCGTTTCACCGGGAAGACTAATGAATCTTGCTACCTTAAAAATACTTACTACAGCAAATATAATTCCTTATCAGCCAGTAATTGATACCCTGCATCTTTAAGGACCTTTTCTGCTGCTTTTGGATTATCAACCTGAAATACAAAAACAGATTCTTCATGTGGCTTTACCGTAAAGCCATATGCATCATCAACATTGATTGCATGGTCCTTAAGGATTGCTGCTACTTTGTGAAGACTGCCCGGCTTATCACCTATTTTAACAGCTACTATCTCCTTCAATGTTGCAGCAACACCTTCTTCCTTCAGGGCAGTGCATCCATCTTCAGGCCTGTCAAGCAGCAGTTTGATAATACCATAATCGCCGGAATCATTTATGGTGATAGCCCTGATATTAATAGTGTGCTTTGCCAATATACTGGTTATTCTTTCAATTTTGCCGGGTTTATTCTCAGCAAATACTGATACCTGAAATGCCATATGACACCTCCCCTTAAAGTTTTAGAGCATACGGTTATCAATAACACGCTTTGCTTTCCCCTCACTTGGTGGCAGCGAACCTGGTTCTAAAAGCTCAATGCGGGGATTAATGGTGATCAGTGCTTTCAATGCTTCTTTAAGCCTGTTTTTAATTCGTTCAATTTCCTTAATATCGCCATGGAAAAGCTTTGAATACAACTCAACTTTAATATGCATCCTGTCCAGGTTATTTTCTCTGTCCAAAATTATCTGATAGTTGTTGCCAACCTCAGGGAATTTCATGAGTACCGTTTCTATTTGTGATGGGAATACGTTAACGCCGCTTACTATCAGCATATCATCAGTACGTCCTTTAATGCGGTCAATGCGGTAATGAGTTCTGCCACATGGACAAGGTTCAGGTATAAGACGGGTAAGATCTCGCGTGCGGTAGCGGATGATAGGCATTGCCTGGCGATTGATGTGCGTAAGGACCAGTTCACCTTCTTCACCGGGTGGAAGTACTTCGCCAGTCTCAGGATTAATTATCTCAACAATATAGTAATCTTCCCATATATGCATACCATTTTTATAGGTACACTCAAACGCAACCCCCGGACCATTCATCTCACTGAGTCCATACGAATTATAGGCATCAATGCCAAATTGCTCTTCAATCTTTTTGCGGGTTGCTTCCGAATAGGGCTCGGCTCCTAAATATGCTTTTTTGACGGTCAATGCATAGGGGTCAATTCCTTCAGCTCTAATTACCTCTACCAGGTGCAGGCAATAGCTTGGGGTAATATGGATGATTGTTGTTTCAAAATCTTGCATCAGCTGAATCTGACGCAGTGTATTCCCTGAAGCTGCAGGTATAACCATGCAACCTAAAAGTTCTGCACCATAATGCAATCCCAATCCACCGGTAAAAAGCCCGTATCCCATCATGTTCTGGAATACATCATCAGATGTTGCACCAGTTGCAACCATGCACCGTGCAACCAAGTCAGCCCAGTCTTTTATATCCTTTGCCGTATAGAATATAACTGTGGATTTGCCGGTTGTTCCCGATGAGGCATGCATGCGTACTATTTCTTTCCTTGGGACGGCTACCATCCCATCAGGGTAACTTAAACGAAGGTCGTTCTTAGAGGTAAATGGCAGGTCTTTGATATGGTCAAGAGTTGTGATTTTATCAATGTTGATCGTATGTTCTTCAAAAACTTTTTTATAAAATGGGGTAGTACGGGCAGCCTGCAATGCTTTCTGCAATTTTTTGAGTTGCAAATCTTCTAAGTCTTTACGGCTGATTGTTTCAATCTCCTTATTCCAGTACATGGGGCACCTCATGGCAAAAATAATACAACGATGTTCCCATATCTGAGCTTGTTGTCAAGAAGTAATTTATCCCCGGTAACTATCGCCCATACCTAATGGATGGTGTCATTATTGCTGGGATAGAAGTGTTTACGAGCCCATTCTAACTGCCGTTTTTCTTCAGGTGTTAATGACCCATAGCCATAGTGGGTAATTTTATCTAATAGTGTGTCAATGATCTCTTTGGCTTTTATGCGCTCTTCAATTCTTTTTTTATGACGTGCCAGGCGATAGTTCCTGATGATGGAATCAAATGAATGAAAGAAGGCTTTTTTGCTGTACCAGAATTTTGTCTTTAAAAGAATAAATCCAGTAATAAGGCCACCTAAGTGTCCAATATGACTGATGTTTCCACCTGCTCCTGATGCTGAAGCCAATGTACCAAAAAACTCAATTCCACCAAATATTAATAAGAGATATTTCATTTTGATGGGGAATAGAAAGTATAAAAGCACTTCTCTATTTGGCCATATCATGCCATAGGCTAAAAGGAGTGCATATATAGCACCTGAGGCTCCAACTGTTATAGGGTTTAACGAGTAATGTGTAAAAAGATAATTATTCATTAATGCTATACACAATCCAGCTCCAAAACCACTGTAAAGATAAAACTTGATAAAATTCCTGCTGCCAAAAAGTTCTTCTAAATCACTGCCAAACATCCACAGGGCAAACATGTTAAAAAATATATGGAAGAAATTGCCATGAAGAAACATGTATGTTAAAGGTTGCCATAATTTTAATTGTTGAATAAAGCCAATATGATGTATTCCAAATGTTGTTTCAACAAATCCAGGGCTGATGATATTTCCAAAAAGCTGTATAATATAAATGACTGATGTAAAAATTATTATTTTTTTTACTGATGGGGTAATAGGACTGCCAAAGCTATAATATGATTGCATATAGTTCTCCTAAAAAGACATTACTGATACTTTGTACGAATTTCATCAAAATCGTTTGCATTTTGTATAAACAATTCAAACAGCTTTGGATCGTAACGGTGAGATTCTTCATTCATAATGGCAATTGCTTTTTCGTGGTCAAAGGCTGCCTTATATGGGCGCATGGTGGTAAGGGCGTCGTATACATCAGCAATGGTTACAATGCGGGCAGCCAGTGGTATATCCTCACCTGACAATCCATGGGGATATCCTGAACCATCCCATGCTTCATGGTGGTACAATGTTACATCCATGGCCATATTGAGAAATGAATCCCGCCCCATTTCTTCAGATGCACGTTTTAAAGAGTTATACCCAATAGTAGTGTGTGTTTTAATGATTTCAAATTCTTCATGGGTCAGCTTACCTGGCTTCAAGAGTATGCTGTCAGGAATGCCAACTTTGCCAATATCATGCAAAATTGAAGAATCATAAAGGTCTCGTAAAAACTGATTATTAATTTCTAAAAAACCACCAGAATATTTGGCAATTTGTGCCAGCAACATACAATACCCACGGATGCGCTCTAAGTGAAAGCCTGTTTCAGGGTCGCGGAGCTCTGCTAAACTGCTCAAGGCAAATATTGTGGCTTTTTGTGTTTTCAATAACTGATGGGTACGTATTTTAACTATCTCTTCTAATTTTTTATTGTACATATCAAGCTGATGTAACAGTTCACCTCGTTGCAGGCTAAAAATAATATGGCCACTTATGGTTTCAGCAAATTGAACATGTTCCGGTAAAAATGCATTTTTGTTACAGGATGCAAACAATAAAAAGCCTTTGAGCCGTCCTCCGGCTATAAGTGGTATTGTCATGGTTGATTGCATGCCTTCCTGTAATAGTAATTTGGCCTTTTCAGAATGGTGCTTTCTACTATATTCCTCTAAATCATTGATAATATCGTATTTTTTTGTTTGTGCCACTATTACCAGTGATGATTCTTCCAGGGGGAATGTTGAACCAGGTTTAATTAATATTGGTTTATCAGAAGAAATCAATGTAGTTTCTACCATCCCTGCATCATTAATAAGAGCTATCGCCAACCGATTAAAGGGGATAGCTTTTTTCATGCGGCTTGCTATAATATCAAAGATTTGCTCAAGTGAAACGCCTTTATTTAAAAAACCAATGATGTCATTAAGATAGGTTAACTGCTGTATGTAGCGGTCACGTTCTTCCTTGAGGAGTTTACTTTCAATAGCTCGTTCAACAGCTTTATCCAGTATTTCAAAATCGGTAAGCGGCTTCTGAATAAAGTCATATGCTCCTGTTTTTAGAGCCACAAGCATGTCTTCATTGGTGCCATAGCCACTTAACACTATTTTAGGAATTTCAGGGAAAAGCGCTGCCATCTTCTGAAGAAGTTCCCGGCCATTGACATTGGGCATCATTAAATCAGTAAGGACAAGGTCAACTGGCTGTGAATGAAGAATCTCTATTGCCAGGTTGCCGTCAGGAGCTGTAAGTACCGTATACCCTTTCAGTGAAAGATAGCGGGATAATATTGTTCGGATTGATTCTTCATCATCTACCACTAATACTGCGATTGATGATTTAGGATTTGCAATTTGCTGCATGGGTATAACCATATTTATATAAGAGTATTCAATGTCATAAGTATAGCACTATAAATACTACTGAGTCAACCGGAAAATTTAATAAATTTACGGTTTATACCATAAAAACACACCCCAGTCATAGGGAGTGTACGTATTATGAAATATAAAAATTTTTTTAATTGATTTTTTTAGTATGATATACTACAATTTACAAGAATATACTAAATATCTAAAATACTTATGCTGTCAGGATAATTGGTGATGATATCCATACAAAAATTTGAAACATGGGCAATAAAGCCTTTTTTTGCCATATTTAATTTGATAAGTGAACGGATTACCTATACCTTTGCTATAGCATTTACCACAAGTTTGGGTGGTTTTATTATTGCAGCATACATAGCACTTTTTTTGTATGCAACTGTCAGGTTTGATGTCAGCAATACAGGCATGGATTTTGTTATTCTTTTTTCAGGCATGACGATTTTTATATATGCTCCATTATATTATATACATTTTGGGTTGTTGGAAAAAGTTGGGGTTCCCTGCTTTACAAAACGGCTTTCTCTCATTAATAGATATATAGCAAATAATACACTTCATCAGACAATTGACGATACTGAGGCAGTACGCTTGCTGGAGGCACTTGAACATCTGCCGCGTGATAACATGACAGCAGCATTAATTTATCCTTCAATTGTGATGACCGGAGTTTGCGTGTATGAAGCCATAAAAGGAGCTTTTACTAATGCATTGTTTCTTTTGCTTGGCATTTCTTCGGCAATATTCATCTATGTATTTTTGACCTATATTGTTGCTGAACTTTTATCGGGCAGGATGCGCCGTAAGGTCAAATGGCTTTTGGTGAAGCGTGGAATTTCATTTAATGAACGCTATATACTGAGCATACGGGGAAAATTTATATTCATTAATATCATGGTTCTTGTAGCAATGCTTGAGTTAGGGCTTATGGTATACTACAACAATTATGACATATTTTCGCCAATACCCATTTTGTTTATCATTATCACAGGATTTATAGTATTTATTATTTTGTTCTTTTACCTGCTATCTATTGAAGAATCATTAAGTGAAATTGAGTCTGCTGCAATAGATCTTGCACGGGGCGGTAGCGGTTCACTGTTTCTTCCCTATCTGGATAAAGAACTTATTAATACCAGTAAAGGCTTCTTAGCTGCTGCGTATGAGGTTAATGACATACGCAGAAATCTGGAACAAAAAGTTGAAGAGCGGACAAAAGAGTTGAATCAGGCCCTGATGGCATTGAAGGAAAAAAATGATTTAATTGCAAAAGAGTTAAAGATTGCTGCTAGCATTCAGCAGGGGATATTGCCACAAACACCGATGGTGTATAATGCAATCAAGGTCATTGCATACAACCGGGCTTCCAGTGATATTGGCGGGGATTTGTATGATATAATCCACATGCCCAATGACTGCCTGGGGATTTTAATTGCAGATGTGTCCGGGCATGGTATTCCTGCTGCACTTATCAGCACCATGGTTAAGATTAGTTTCCATGAGTCATGCCGCAAATACATGCTTCCAAGGCGTATATTTGCTGATGTCAATAATCAGCTTGTCAGTATTATCCGCACACAGGAATACGCAACGGTATTTTTCATGGTAATATTTCCAACGTATGATGTTATGTATGCAAACGGGTCGCATCGTAAAGCACTTGTGTGTAAACGCAATACCGGTCGTGTGGAATACTGGGATACTGGTGGAATATTTTTAGGTGCTCTTCCCAATGAAGAGATTGGTGGGCTTTTTGAGGATAACTTTGGGATACTGGAACCTGGTGACCGTGTTTTCTTGTATACTGATGGGCTGCCTGAATCTCGCAACTGGAATAATGAAGAGTTTGGTGATGAACGGGTTGAAAAAATTCTGATGGAGACCCTTGATATGCCCATTGATGATGCAAAAGAGTACATAATTGAACAGTGGGAAAAATTTTTAGGTGGCACGCCACCACGGGATGACATGACATTTGTGTTGCTTGAACTTGATCCCATCATGCATAGTGCTCTGCAGCATCGTGAAAAAGGACAACAGCTTTTTTCCGAAAAGAAATACGCTCTGGCAATAGATGAACTAAAGCGGGCAGTCGTTATGAATCCTGAGGATATGACTTCATTATTGCTGTTAGCCCGTTCATATATATACACACACCGGTACAGCAATGCTGTGGTTCACTTAACAGAGTATGTGGCAAAAATTCCTGATGACAGCATGGCTCAATATTTTCTGGCGATAGCTCATTATAAGTTACGCAATTATGAGGAAGCATATAAAGCTGCAGCACATTCGCTTGCCTTACAGCCTTCATACGTACCGGCGCTCTATGTAATGGCTGCTATATGTGCTTCCTTACATAAAACCAGTGACGCCATTGAGTACTGTAACAAAATTCTTGAAGCTGATTCTGGCAACATCAAGGCGCAAAAGCTGTTACAGAAGCTGTCGAATTAATGAATTTTTTTATGAACAGCAATAAACCTGTCTACAAGGCTGTCAAAATACTGTAAGGCGTCAATGACAGGTTGTGGCGATTCCATATCAACACCGGCAATACGTAGTTCATCTAACGGGAATTTACTTCCACCAAGCGATAAGAATTCCAAATAACGCTGTGACGCAGTGGGATTGTTTATGATCTGTTTGGCTAATGAAAGTGCGGCAGCAATCCCTGTTGCATATTTGTAAACATAAAACGCTGAATAAAAATGTGGAATACGAAGGTATTCCAGGTGTAGCTGACTATCAATGACAATGGTATCGCCAAAATACTTGTGTAATAGGTCTGCATATGTTTCAGTCATTGTTTGAAATGTCAGTGGTTTGTTGTTCTCTGCCATGGTATGCACCAGTAGCTCAAACTCAGCAAACATTGTTTGCCTGAATAGTGTGCCACGGATTTCATCAATTTCACGGTTGAGTATATATGCCTGCATACGCGGATTATCTCTGTATTGCTCCAAAAGATAGTGACTTAAAAGAATTTCATTGAGGGTAGATGCAACCTCGGCAACAAATATAGTGTACTCATGATATACATACTGCTGATTTTTCCGTGAATAATATGAATGCATGGAGTGCCCTGATTCATGTATGAGTGTGTACAGGCTATTTATGGTATTAGCATCATAGTTTAAAAGGATATACGGAGGTGAATCATAGCAGCCTGATGAGTAAGCACCACTAACCTTGCCCCTGTTTTCATAGCGGTCAACCCATCCACCAAGCAGTCCATTATGCAACGTAGAAACATATTCATCACCAAGAATGTGCAGAGCCTGCGTGCATACGTCACAGGCTTTTTCATATTCCATGCTGAATGGAATATCGGCAACAAGAGGAACGTAGGTGTCATAGAAGTGCAATTCAGGTAGCTCCAATGCCTCTTTACGATATAAAAGATATTTAAAGAGCGGTTGCAGGTTACCAGAGACTGTTTCAATTAATGTATGGTACACGGTGTCAGGAATATTATCCGGAAACAGTGCCTGGTGCAGGCAGCTTTTAAACTTTCGTACGCGCGAAAAAAACACATCTTTCTTTACAGAGCTTGCCAGGGACTGTGCAATACTATATTTGTGATTGTCATAGGCCTGATAATAGGTGTGGAAAGCATTTTTGCGTACATCCTGCGAATAATTCATCAGAAATGTTATAAAATTGCCATGGCTCAACTCAACCATATTGCCCTTTTCATCGGTAATGGTGCCAAAGCGCATATCGGCATTATCAAGTTTGCGAAAAAACTCCATTGGTGCAATCACTACCTCGTGAGCCATTGCTAAAATTTCTTCAATTTCTTTGGATAATGTATGCTCCCTGTAGCGAAGTATCTTTTCTATATAAAAGACATACGGAGAAATTTTATTGTTTTTCAGATAGTTACTGATAACAGTCTCAGGCAATGATTGAATTTCAGGTACTAAAAAGCTTGAAGCTTCAGCTGCACGCTGGGCTAAAGAGTGAGCTTTCTGCAGCATGGCCTGTGCATTCTGGTTGGTGGTGTCCTCATCACTTTTTAGATGAGCGTACGTATAGAGCCTGTCAATATCGCGTCCTATGGAAAGATCAAATTCAATTGCCTTTAAAAATACATCAAAGGATTCTGCCAGCTTCCCTTCATACTTTTTATATTCAGGGATTGATTTTTCTATTTTACTGTAAATTTCTTCCCAGTTACTATCGGACACAAACAATGGCGTTAAATCCCATTTATGTTCAGCTGGTATTTCATTGCGTGTTGGTATTTTCTTTGCATTTTTTTGCATAGTGCAATTTCACCTAAAAATAATTATTTTTTAATCATCCTTTCTGTAAATAAAGAGGCCAAAGGCTGTCAACACAATTGCAACAACCGGCATCACAAGATTAAAAAAAGCATAGGGCAGATAGTGCAGTGTAGGCACACCCAACGCAGAGCTCATAAATGCTCCACATGAATTCCATGGTACCAGTGGAGAAGTGACAGTTCCACCATCTTCCAGCGAACGAGAAAGCATAAATGGCTGCAGTTTTTTCCGCCTGTATGCGTCTTTATAAATTCTTCCTGTCATAACAATGGATAAATATTGTTCAGCCATAATGATATTTGAAATCACAGCGGTAATAACAGTTGCTATGATGAGCATCCTGCTGGTTTTGATTTTATGGAGCAGATTATCATGTAATGATGTTATATAACCTCCGCTTTCCCAGATACCACCTAAACCTGTAGCACAGAGGATAATAAGTGTTGTTTCTAAAAAACTTACTATACCACCACGGTTTAAAAGATTATTAATAATTTCATTGTTGGTATGTATGGTATAGCCTGAATATGCATACTGTAGTACCGAAAGCAGGCTTTGTGATTGTGCCAGCCATCCTACCAGTATTGCTCCAGTGCTTCCTGATAGTAATATAACCACTGCCGGGAAACGCAATAGTGCCATGATGAAAACTATAGCCAGAGGCAGTATGGTTACCGGGTGCAGGTTAAATGATGATTCTAATGTTTGTAATAATGATTCAATATGTTCTATGCGGGTATTCGTATCGGGTACAATGTATATGTTTAACACAATAAAGCCTGTTAATGCAATTGCCCATGCCGGGATGGTAGTTGCCATCATGGCCCGTATATGGGAAAAAAGGTCGGTTTCAGAAACACCTGGTGCCAGGTTTGTTGTATCAGATAAAGGGGAGAGCTTATCGCCAAAATATGCGCCTGAAACAACAGCACCAGCACAGATAGCTGGGGATACATGCATGGCACCAGCCATGCCAACAAGCGCTACACCAATAGTAGCTGCAGTTGTCCAGGAACTTCCAATGACCAGACTGCTTATACAGCATACAATGTATGCTGCCGGAAGAATCCATGATGGGTGAATAAGCTTTAAGCCATAATCTATAAGCAGAGGAATAGTTCCTGATGCTATGAAACTGCCTGATAATATTCCTACAGTTAAAAGGATCATGATGGCTGGCAATGTGCCTTTTATACCATTAACAATACTGCCTTCAATCTCAGACCAGTTGTGTCCCAAAAGATAGCTTTTTATGCCTGCTAGCGTTGCAGCAATGATAAGCAGTAGCGGGATGGGTATTTTGAATAGTACTGTTCCCGTAAACAAAAGAATTATGGTAATGGTTAAAAGCGCAATGCAGTCAAAAAATGATGGTAATTTTTTTTTCATGATATCCTGGTTATTGTACTTGAATAAATCCCTTGCTCTTTTGACATTATGGAAAGCTTCCATGTTCCCAAAACAAAGTGTGCTAAGAGTAGTGGTGATGCAATAAAATTGTCAAATATAATTATAATGGTATCTTGTGATTATTTTGAATAAAATATAAAATAGAGTACACCCCCGCCGCCGAAG
>Ga0067045_1028221_pt1 | contig 39111 bp, 33 predicted proteins | sample TerdegcTABiofilm_FD_59184 | JGI IMG/M metagenome (GOLD analysis project Ga0067045, IMG submission 59184) | Combined Assembly of (Gp0054472, Gp0054536) Wastewater bioreactor microbial communities from Singapore -Terephthalate degrading... | reverse complement strand
TGCCCCGGGACGATAATAAAATAGCAATAATATACCCGTAGCCACCTGGATAATGAATAAAAACAAAGTCACACCACCCATATAATACCACAACATATGTCGGTGCACGGGGACTTTTTTCTTCGCCGCAAATTCCAGTAGCGAGGAAATATCATAGCGTTCATCAAACCAATTATAGATTTTTTTTGATAAAACTTTCATCGATCAACCTACTGGATTAATGATAATTATTTCATTATTCACAATACTAATTTTAAACTCATCTAAAGGACGAGGCGGGGGGCCCGACAGATTTCGGCCGTTAATATCATACGTCCCATTATGACAGGCACACCAAATCTGTTGGGTATCAGATCGGTATTGGACAATACAATCCAAATGGGTACAGGTAGCAGTAAACGCCCGGAACTCTCCCTTCTCCGATTTTATAAGAATGATTGGTTTTTTACCAAATTTTAAAATTTTCCCCGAATTGGGAGGAAAATCAGAAGCCAGACCAGCCTTGATTGAGTGTACAGTAGGTTCGGGAACTTCGGGTGGATTCAGATAAGAAATAACAGGATAGAGTATGCTACCAATCCAACCCAATAATCCCCCACCAATGAGAAAATTTAAAAATCTACGTCTACTTTCCTGATTTTCATTGCTCATCGATTACTCCCTTTAGATTTTAAGGTGATAGACATTTGTTAACCTAAACGCTCTTCCATTGATTGAAAATTTCGACTTTTTGTCTTTTAAAATATAATCAATTATCCACTGATTTTGAATCTTTTCGTATTTTGCGTTTAGCATAAACCACTGAAACAGACAATAGTACTATGCCAACAACTGTCAAAGTAAGAATGCGATAAACAGGATCCAGGCTGGGAATGCCGATCATTACAATATAAAAAACTGTTAACAGCAATGTAAGGAGAGCCATCCAACGATATTTTTTATTGTTTAATATTACACTCAAGAAATAATAAAAAATGGCCACCCCTGCCCACGAAATCGCTACATACTCACGTTGAACGATGTGATAAAAAGCATAGGGAATCATTATAAAAGCAGTGACCAGATAAGAGTTTCGCATGAATTCTGTTTTTAATTCCAACCGATGTCTTTGCCAGTTCATCACACGAGCACTTATTAGCGCGACAGTACCGAAGCTTAAACTTTCCCATCCAATTTCCTTAGCCAATAGTGGATATACCAGAAAAATCAAAATAAAAATTATAAAATTCGTCAGCACGATAATTTTGGATCGAAACCAGAGAGCCGTTGTTATAACCAGGAGACTCTGCCAGCATAACCATATGAGCGATTGGGGGATTTTGAAATTAGTGAGAATAGCAATGCTCAAGGCCGAATATCCCAGAAGGGCATAGAAGAAAGTAGAATATTTACTTTTTTCATGTATCCAGAATAGAATTGAAGTGAGCAAAAATACAGCAGAAGCAATCAAATGCAAAACAAGCAGATATGGCTGGAATCGGGAAAGCGAAATCAATAAGAATAAGCCATAACCTCCCGCACAATTTATAAATGTATTGAAGATTAAAAAATTGTTTTCAGGTACATCCCGCTTTCGTAAATAATTGGCCAGCATGAATGTCATTTGATAGAAGAGAATAAAAAAGAGATTAGATAGAGGAGCTGATATCAATTTCAACGGACGACCTGACAGTGGATTATTAACAAACCACAAAAAGTGGATAAAATAGATCACCATTATTCCATATATAAATAAACCATTCCATTTAAATCGAAGCTGTAAATACACTATAAGAACCGATATCGCTAAAAGGGAAAAAAATATAAAATAATTCTGATCAAGAATAATAGCTGTTATTCCGGCAAGAGTAGTAGCAAGAGCAGCATAATTGGATGATTTTAGTCGAAAAGCCAGATAAAAACCAAATGAAACCGAAATTAGTAACAGTAAAATGATAATATTTTTATCGTCAATGATTTTATTTGGTGAAAAATAATGTAACCGGAGAGTGGTAAAATACAACAGAACCAATCCTCCCCCTAATAGATATCTTGATATGAAAGGTATGGAATGACGCCATATATAAGATAAAACAAGGATCACTGACACCAGAAAATAGCCGACCAGGGCAGGTATAAAAATCGGTATATTTTGAAATGGAAAAGTTAACAAAAAAACAATTCCCAGTGCCAGAATAACTATTCCAGTTTTGGCAAACCAGAATTGCCCAATTCTTATCTCTAAATTTTCTGTAGCTTCCGCCAGATTGGTTGGAAAGATGGGATGGGTTTCGGATTCAACTTCTTTTTTCGCAACTCTTTCCACTTCCAGTTCAAGATTGGTAATCCGATCTTCCAGGCTTTTCAGTGAATGCCAAATCCGACCTAATTCTTCTTGCAATTTAGAATTTTTATTCACGATGAATTTAATTAAAGTGTTCTTCTTTCATGAGAATTAATTGACCATTGACTTAAAATTTGTACCGAGTTGCGGATTTCCTCTTCGAATGTCTTGCGCTTTCGATCATTGACTAAAGAGTGAAATTTTTTAAGGAATACATTGTGAACATCATAACTGAAAAAAAAACAGGATATAAATTAAAAACTTATACTTTACTACGGTTGAGATATCAAAAATTTTCTGAAATCAAGAAAGATCAAAACAAGAGTACAATTTATTAAAAAAGTAGATTATTAATAAATAATGTTAAAAACTAATAAAGACTAAATCAAGAAACCAGTTTTTTCTTGACTTTATCCCAGCCATCAGTAAAATATTACTTTCAAAAGGTTGGTGATTACAATCATAAGGTAATCATCAAAACCGATTACAATTATTTTCTCGCAAAATATAGGATCATTTATAAGAAAAGTTCAACCTTTACATCGTGGTTCGGGGTTAGCCAGAAATATTTATTGAGATATATTACTGATGATCATAATATATTACACTACATTTCAAGTGATGCCGAATACACCTTAGTGATTCTGAACAATCAATTTTTTTGAAGAAATTGATTCTTCACCCAACTTTCAGGGATTCAGGCCGCTATGGCAATCCACACACAGGCTTTCCTTCCAAACTTCACCAATATCTTCTGGATGAATAAACTCTAAAGCCTCTCCTAGCAGACCAATTTGTGGATTATCTGGATTTCCCTGAGCATTGATAAAATGGCAGAGATTACAATCTTTACTGATCACTTCTCCTTCATTATCGACGTGAGTATTATTATGACAGCGGAAACAGCCATTATAATTTAAATGCCCGATATGATCCGCATATTCACTCCAACGGACTTTCATTTCAGGAAAAATATTTCGGGAGAAAGACTTTTGCAATCCGATAATGGCTTTTTCGACGTCATCTCTTCTGTTTTCCATAATTTCTTGATAATTCTCTGAATAAAATTCGGTAATCGCGGTGCGGATACGAGCCATAGCTGAATCGGTTGAAGGATATTCTTCTGCACACAGCTCCACACACAATTTTTTAATTTCGGGCAGGGTTGGTGGAATCTCACCGTTAGTCATGGCAGAGTTAATGAATAAGCTAGGAGCTCGATATAAATGAGAAGGACGATTATGACAATCAATACAATCCATTGTTCGGATTTCCATCGAAGCGATCTGAGTTTCAGTCAACATATTTTCCTGGCCTTGATATATCTTCACTTCATTAGTTTCCAGGTTAGTATAGCGAACCCATGGAATTATTTCTCGTTTCTCATCCGAGGCGATATATTCTACTTTAGTATTCGGATTGATATGCCAGTGTATACCTTCTTTCAATCCAAGTGCGGAATGGGGAGCACCAATTTTCATTACCATAGTGATATTCCACTGGGTATTTTTTTCATCGGAAAGAAAATGAGTTTCGAGCCTTATTTTATGGGCGTAAAATTTTTGGGGCCAATGGCATTGCTCACACACTTCCCGTGCCGGGCGCAAATTTTTTATAGGAACAGGTATGGGTCTGGGATAAATATTGGTGGCTGTAGCATACACCTGATATAAACCAGACAATTTAGATCGAACATACCAATTCGCTCCTGGTCCCACATGACACTCCACACACCCCACCTGGGCATGAGGTGAATTTTGGTAGGCGGTATATTCAGGGTGCATCACCGAATGGCATATCGTTCCGCAGAAGGTAACAGATTCCGTAAAATGGAAAGCCTCATAGCTCCCAATTGCTGACAGAAAGAGCAACACCGTCGTTCCGATGGAAAACACAAAAAAGGCATTGCGATGATGAATGTCATTAAGATCGATGGTGGGCCAGATCTTTTTCATTTCTTCCTTCCTGGCGCGAAGTGAACGCATTTTCAGGAGCATGCCAATCGGGATAAGAAAGAGACCTATCATCATTACCACGGGTAACAAAATATAAATTACCAATCCGAGGTAAGCTGCCCGCTGTTCAAGAACAATGGTGACTGTGAAAAGAAAAATGATCATAAATAGTGAGATCAAAGCAATGGTTGCTCCGATTAGCGATATCCAGTTTTGCGAAGAAGGCGGTAACTTTAACTTCATGGAATCACTCCTCTGCTGAATTGCCTGATAATTGTTGACAGAAAATAAGAAATTGTTTACTATCAATTCAAGAATTATTATCAAAAATTCTTGAACTAAGAAAGAAAAAAAGGTCGAATATTCACCTCAATATTTTTCAATAAAACTAGTATATTATTCTGCGTGTTGAAGTAAATGATTTATAGGAGAATTTTTACGTCAAGCAAGAGAATAAATCGTTTAATCTTGAGTGATAAAAACGCCATCGGAAACACTCACCTGCTTCGTCTTAAAAACATAATAAATTGGCCATTTTAATTCATCCAAAGAATATATTTCTGCTTGGAAAATTGCCAATTTTTCATTAATTTTTACAGTTTAAAAAACCCTTTTAAATGGAGGAAAAGGCATGAAATTTTCAGTGATGCGGGACGAAATTTTTAATGCATTACAACGGGTAGTCAATGTAATTCCTCAGCGTTCTACTTTTATGATGACTCAAAATATTTTAATCTTTACTGAAGACAATTTGCTCAAACTCATCGGCACCGACCTGGAGATTACGCTCATGTCCTGGGCCCCAGCCTCCATCAAAGAAGAAGGATCGATAGCTATTCCCGGTCGTCTGATTCATGACATTGTCCGCGAATTACCGAATATTGAACTCCAATTCGAAGTGGATGAGCAATTTCGGATGAAAGTAACTTCCGATTTCGGGCGATATAAAATTTCCGGAGTCAATCCAATTGAATTCCCACAACGACCGGAATTAGGTGAGGATGTGCAGGAAATTGTGGTTGAAAATAAAATATTTCGTAAGTTGATTGAAAACACGATTTTTGCGTGCTCTACTGATGAGTTGCGCGCCGCTCTGACCGGAGTATTTTTTAATATTTCCACCGGTAAAATCGAAGCGGTGGCCACCGATGGTCACCGGCTGGCCAAAATGGGCTATATCCATGATGTAACACCAAAAAAAGAAATCATGGCGATTATTCCCACCCGTTCTCTCAATTTTGTTCTGCGGAACCTGGATGGCGAAGGCAGTAGCACCCTACATTTTGGCAAAAAACATGCATTGTTCGAACTGGCCGACACCCAATTATTTGCCCGGTTAATTGAAGAAACCTTTGTGGATTATGAACGGGTCATTCCGAAAGAAACCCCTTACGAAATGAAAATCGATACCGAGGCTTTTTATTCTTCGGTAAAGCGTGTTTCTCTTTTTTCAAATCCTTTGACTTCACAGGTGGTACTTAACATAACTCCCAAACAGGTTGAATTGCATGCGGAGGATATCGATTACGGCGGCGAAGCTCAGGAACGAATCCCCTGTGAATTTAATCGAGATCAATTCCGGATTGCCTTTAACTCTCGCTATTTGCAGGATATCTTACGACATATCTCTTCCGGGAAATTGCAGCTGAGATTTGTCAGACCAGATTATGCAGTACTGGCCAATCCGCTTGAAGCTGCAGAAAATGAAGAACAGCTGATGTTATTAATGCCAGTCCGGTTGGAATCTGAATAAATGGTTCTGAATAAGTTACAATTGACAAACTTTAGAAATTATCACGAGCAAAAAATTGTTTTTCACAGTGGCACCAATATCTTATATGGGAATAATGGAGAGGGAAAAACGAATATTTTGGAGAGCCTTTATTATTTAGCTTTAACCAAGAGCTTTAGAACAAATAACGATCAGAATTTAATTTTGAATAACGAGTCTTTTTTTCGGATTCAGGGAGATTTCACCAATGAGCAGGGAAGAAAAATGGTATCCGCCATCGCCTTCTCTGTCTCAGAGGGTAAACGAATTCATTTAAACAATCAGAAAATTAGCAAATTTTCTGATTATATCGGCAGTATTCCTGTTGTTCTCCTCGCCCCTTCTGATTTAGACGTGACTCTGGCCGGACCTCAGCAACGCAGACGATTCCTGGATATTATGCTCTCGCAATCCAGTAAGGTTTACTTACATCATTCTTTACAATATCGCCGCTCACTTAAGCAAAGAAATTTACTCTTACAGCAGAACTCAATAGATCACCAACTTCTTCAATCCTGGGATGAGGCCTTAATCCAGAATGGTTCAATCCTTATCGAAAAAAGAATAGAGGCCGTAGAGAAACTGGATGAACTCATTAAACAATACTATCAGCAGATGAGCGGTAGTAGTGATAAAGTAAAATTAGTCTATCAATGCAGTTTCCCGATAAAAGCACCAGAGAAAATTAGCGAACACTATCAATCGGCCTTACAACAGAATCTTGAAAAAGACAGACTAAATCAGGCAACCAGCATCGGTCCTCATCGCGATGAAATACTTTTTTTAATCAATGGAAAACCTTTAAAAGCAGTTGGTTCGCAAGGGGAACATAAAACGTTTGTTATCTCCCTGAAAATGGCCGAATATCATTATCTGCAGAGCATGAACAAAAGTCTTCCCCTACTGTTATTCGATGATATTTTTGGAGAATTGGACAGTGGTAGAATCAATAACATGATTCATTCACTTTCTGAGATCGGACAGGTTTTTATTACCACGACTTCACCCAATTTCTTCGGAAAATTAGAACAATGGAAAGGGGATACTTTCTTTTATCAGGTCCAAAAGGGAACCGTTAAAGAAGTTGAAAAAATATGAGCACGGCAAAGCCACTTAATCAGTTAATACAGCAATTCCTGGAGGCAATTGGAATTGGTGCCAAAATCGAAGAAAATTTGGCGGTGGTGCATTGGGACTCCGTGGTAGGCAAAGAAATTTCCGAGCATACTGATCCATATAAAATTGCGGATGGTATTCTGTATGTTCGAGTAAATGATCCGGTATGGAGAAATGAGCTGCAATTCTTTAAAAACGAAATTATTAACAAATTGAATACTAAAATTGGTAAATCTCTCGTGAGAGACATAAAATTTTTATAGTGAGGTTTAAATGAGTGAAGAGAAGAATCAATCGACGACATCTTACACCGCTGAAAATATCCAGGTCTTAAAGGGTCTGGAAGCAGTACGCCGACGTCCCGCTATGTATATCGGAGATACAACCGCCCATGGTCTGCATCATCTGGTTTATGAAATTGTGGATAACAGTATTGATGAAGCGATGGCCGGATTCTGCACCAAAATCAAAGTGACCATTAATAAGGATGAAAGCATTACTGTTGAAGATAATGGACGAGGAATTCCAGTCGACCTTCACAAAGAAGCCAAGAAATCAGCCCTGGAAGTGATTATGACCATGCTGCATGCCGGTGGAAAATTCGACCATACTACTTATAAAGTTTCCGGCGGATTGCATGGAGTAGGAGCCTCTGTCGTAAACGCTTTATCGCGATGGTGCGAAGTAGAGGTATATCGGGATGGCTATGTCTATTTTCAACGTTATGAAAGGGGAATCCCGGTTACTCCAGTGAAAAAATTGCGACCCATCAAAAGCACCGGTACCGTGACAACCTTTATGGCTGATGATGAAATTTTCTCAAAAATCAAATATAATTTCGATACCTTAGCAAACCGGTTGCGGGAACTCGCTTTCTTAAACCAGGGTTTGCGATTGATTCTGAAGGATGAACGGGATGGAAATTCAGAAGAATTTTACTATAAAGGTGGATTGGTAGAGTTCGTCAAGTATGTCGACCAGAACCGCACTGCCCTTCATAAACCGATATATATCTCGGGAGAACGAGAAGGAGTAAATGTTGAGATCGCTTTTGAGTATAATGATTCTTACAGCGACAACATTTTTTCGTACTGTAACAACGTAAATACCATCGAGGGCGGTACTCACCTGCATGGATTTAAGTCGGCACTTACCCGCACCTTAAATAATTATGGGAATAAAAACAATTTATTGAAGAACATCCAACTACAAGGGGAGGATGTCAGAGAAGGTTTAACCGCCGTGATTAGTGTAAAGGTGGCGGAACCGCAATTTGAAGGACAGACCAAGACCAAATTAGGGAACAGTGAAGTGCGGGGAGTAGTGGAATCCATTTTTAACGAACAGCTTTCAGAATATCTGGAGCAAAATCCCGCCATTGCCCGCCGGATCATTGAAAAGAATTCTACCGCGGCTCAATCCCGGGAAGCGGCTCGCCGAGCGCGTGACCTTACCCGACGTAAAACTGCCTTAGAGAGCAATGCCCTGCCAGGAAAATTGGCCGATTGCAGCATAGATGATCCCAAGCAGTGCGAAATCTACCTGGTAGAAGGGGATTCAGCCGGTGGTTCGGCCAAGCAGGGCCGTGACCGGCGGTTCCAGGCCATTTTACCCCTGAAAGGGAAAATTCTCAACGTGGAAAAAGCTCGGCTCCATAAAATACTGGCCAACGATGAAATAAAAACCATCATCACCGCCATGGGAACCGGCGTGGGCGAAGAGGATTTCGATTATGAAAACTTGCGTTATCATAAAATCATCATTATGACCGATGCCGATGTGGATGGATCTCACATCCGAACCCTGCTTCTCACCTTCTTTTTCCGTCATATGCGAAAATTAATTGAACTGGGCCACGTTTATATTGCTCAACCCCCGCTTTATAAGGTCACGGCCGGGAAAGAAGAATTTTACGCTTATGACGAAGAAGATAAAGAGAAAATTGTCAAGCGCTTCAGTAAAAATGGTAACGATTCAAAAGTGTCAATTCAGCGATACAAAGGTTTAGGTGAAATGAATCCTGAACAATTATGGGAAACCACCATGAATCCAGAAAAACGAACCCTTTTACAGGTCACTTTGGACAATGCCGCCGAGGCGGACCATATCTTCAGCATTCTGATGGGCGACCAGGTGGAACCTCGCCGAGTTTTTATCGAAAAGAATGCCCGATATGTTCGTAATTTAGATATTTAACTATTTTTAGTTCATATAAAGCACTCAGAAACGAAAGTTGGATAAGAGAATGGAATTACAACGACAACGAATTCTGCCGACCAACATTGAAGAAGAAATGAAAGATTCCTACCTGGATTATTCAATGTCGGTCATTGTTTCCCGCGCTCTGCCCGATATACGGGATGGATTAAAACCCGTGCATCGGCGAGTATTATATGGGATGAACGAATTAGGTCTCCAATACAACAAACCGTACAAGAAAAGCGCCCGAGTGGTGGGAGAGGTTTTAGGGAAATACCATCCTCATGGAGATACCGCCGTCTATGACACCATCGTACGCATGGTTCAGGATTTTAGCATGCGATATCCTCTGGTAGATGGTCAGGGAAATTTTGGATCCATCGATGGGGATGCGCCGGCTGCCATGCGATACACAGAAGTACGCATGTCACGCATTGCCGGTGAGATCTTGCGAGATCTAAATAAAGATACAGTCGATTGGCGACCTAATTTTGATGATACTTTGCAGGAACCAACCGTAATGCCCTCTGTTTTTCCGAACCTGTTATGCAATGGCAGTTCCGGTATTGCGGTAGGAATGGCCACCAACATCCCACCCCACAATTTACGGGAAGTGGTGGATGGCATCATTGCCACCATTGACAATCCCGATATCACTGTGGCGGAATTAATGTCGCATATCAAAGGACCAGATTTCCCAACCGGGGGGATTATCTTTGGGGCGGAAGGTATCAAAGAAGCCTATGAAACAGGACGAGGTAAACTGATTATTCGAGGCAAGGCTACCGTAGAACATGGTAGAAATAACAAAAGCAGCATTATTATCAGCGAAATGCCTTTTCAGGTGAATAAAGCGTCTTTGATTGAAAAGACCGCGGAGCTGATTCGGGAGAAAAAGATTGACGGCATCAGCGATATTCGGGATGAATCCGACCGTGATGGTATTCGAGTAGTTATGGAATTAAAACGAGAAGCGCAACCGGAAGTTGTGTTAAATCAATTATACAAACACACTCAGTTACAGGTGACTTTCGGCATTATCAATCTGGCACTGGTGGAAGGGATACCGCGGGTACTCAGCCTGCGACAGATGATTCAATATTTTATTAATCATCGGCATGAAGTCATCTTGCGACGCACTCGCTTTGAGCTGGCCGAAGCCGAGAAGCGTGCTCACATTTTGGAAGGATTGAAAATTGCGCTGGACCATATTGATGAGATTATGGCCCTCATCCGGAAATCCAAAGATGTGGACACTGCACGTCAAAATTTAATGAAGCGATTTTCGCTGTCTGAAATACAGGCCAAGGCCATTCTGGATATGCGCCTGCAGCGTTTGACTGGTCTGGAACGAAAAAAAATTGATGATGAATATAAAGAAGTCATTCAAACCATCGAAAGACTGCGAGCCATCCTTGCCAATGTCAATCTGCAGCTGCAAATCATAAAAGATGAATTAACCGAGCTGAAAGAAACCTACGGAGACAACCGTCGCACAGAAATCATTAAACAGTTTGAGGAATTTTCAGTAGAGGATATGATTGCTGAAGAGGATATGGTCATTACCATCTCCCGCGAAGGTTTTATCAAGCGCTTTCCGGTGAGTGGGTACCGACGGCAGCAGCGCAATACCCGCGGCAGTACCGGGGCAGTCGCTAAAGGAGAAGATTTTATCGAGCACCTCTTCATCGCCTCTACTCACGATTATATTCTATTCTTCACCAATCTGGGACGTTGTTATTGGCTGAAGGTACACGAACTTCCACAGGTAGGAAAAGCCGGGAAGGGTCGGGCGATTATCAACATGATCCAAATTGGCCATGAAGAGAAAATCAAAGCATTTGTGACGGTGAAAGAATTCAGAGATGATGCCTATTTAATGATGGCCACTCGCAATGGTTTAATAAAGAAAACCATCCTATCGGCTTACGGAAATCCCCGCCGCGATGGTATCAATGCGATTAAAATTAATCCAGGTGATGAATTAATAGAAGTCAAATTAACAGATGGTTCTAGCGATATTATTCTGGCGACCACTCAGGGTATGGCGATCCGTTTCAAGGAATCAGAAGTACGAAACATGGGGCGGGTAACAGCCGGTGTTCAGGGAATTCACCTCAATAAAAAAGATCATGTGATCGGAATGGTGGTTGTGAAACGTGAAGGGACTCTGTTAAGCGTCAGTGAAAAAGGATTTGGGAAACGAACCGCCATTAAAGAATACCGCACCACCCATCGGGCTGGAAAGGGAATTATAACCTTTAAGGTGACCGAGAAAACAGGGCGTTTAATCTCCATCATGGAAGTGGTAGACGAAGATGATCTGATGTTAATTTCGACCAAGGGAGTATTATTACGGATTCATGTGGGAAATATTCGTACCACTGGCAGAAATACCATGGGCGTTCATCTCATTCGGCTGGATTCTGGTGACCGGGTGAGCGATGTCGCTCGCATTGTTTCCGGTGAAGAGGAATAGATTTCATCAGACAATAACCGATGTCAACAGATGAAAAACCAATTGATATCCCAATTTCTCCTCTTCTCACCTTAAAAAAGTTCGAGATACGGTGTAAATACAATAGGTACTTTTGTTGCGCCACGATATAATTTTCAAATATGAGAATTAACGATTGGAGGATTCATGAAAAAAATCTCCGATTCCACCATCCGCCGAATGTCCAAATATATCCGTTCTCTGGAGCAGTTAATTGAAAAAGGAGTGGAAGCGGTATCATCAGATACCTTAGCCGAGATGGATGGAATTACTGCAGCACAAGTTCGAAAAGATTTCTCATTTTTTGGTGCTTTCGGAAAAAGGGGCTTTGGTTATAATACCAAAACTCTGAAAAAGCAGATTGAAAATATTCTGGGTTTATATCGAACCTGGAATGTGGCGATCGTTGGGGCGGGAAATATTGGGCGAGCGCTAACCGATTATGCTGAGTTTAAAAAGCAAGGATTCATCATTCGTTTAATCATGGACAAAGATCCGGCAAAAATCGGAAAAAATATTCACGGCTTAACAATTGAAGATTTTAATAAGGTTAATGAGTTAGTCAAACGCGAACAAATTGATATTGCCATCATTGCAGTACCGGCCGATAGCGCACAGACCGTAGCAGATAGACTGGTGAATGCCGGGATTAAAGCTATCCTTAATTTTGCTCCCCGCAGCTTAAAAGTTCCCTCTGATGTCGCCGTTAAGTATGAAAATATGGCGGTTGAAATGGAAGCGCTGTCTTATTTTTTATCCAACCGAAAATGAAGTGTGCTGTCATTTCTTTATGTTAACTAGCCCCCGTTATGGTAAAAAGGGGCTTTCTTATTTCTTACCAGATCTGCCAGATAAAACTGCCTATCATGACCAGACCAGTTATAACCTTCAACAGACTTCCCGCTAAGAAACCGATCAACGCACCCCAGCTGGCCTGGAGAGCAGACGCCTTTGATTTTCCAGACAATAATTCACCGGCAAAGGCCCCAAGAACTGGTCCTAGAATAATTCCCAAAAATCCCAAAAATATTACACCCAAAATACCACCGATGAATGCTCCCCATACTCCTGCGGAAGAAGCCCCATATTTTTTAGCCCCCAATGCTCCCGCATAATAATCGATCACTACCAGTAGTAGGGTGACAATTCCCCAGATAATCATGAAATGCAATCCATAATCGCTCCAATGCGTGAGGAGACCATAAATTAAAAACGCTAAATATATAAGCGGAATTCCAGGAAGAATCGGAGCCAGAGTACCCACCAGACCGACAACCATCAGACAACATACCAGTATAATCAAAAAAATTTTACTCAATCCATCCATCCCTCTGTTTTAGAAAAAACATAGTCAAATTCACTATGTAAGCCACTTTTTTAAATGTAGGTTTATCCAATCCTCACTTTTAGGAACAGAATAAAAGCCCGCCAGTAAACGCTGTCGACATATTTCATATAAAATGACAGCGGTGGCGACTGAGACATTCAAACTTTCCACCATCCCGAACATGGGTATATAGATTCTTTGATCTGCAATCTGTAAGGCCTCATCCGATACACCACGGTGCTCATTGCCTACAATGATTGCCGAGGGAAGAGTCCAGTCAATCTCATAGATACTTTTTGCCGAAGGATCGAGAAAAGTCGCAAAAATTCTCATTTCCTGATTTTGTAATACCCGCTTTACATCGGAATGTTTTTTATGTTTATGAATATCCATCCATTTATTCGCCGAGGCAGATGATTTTCTACCTAATTTCGGAAACTTTTCCTGAGTATAGAGCAAATGAACGGATAAGACTCCCACCGCATCACAACTGCGCAAAATTGCACTGACATTGTGAGGATCATGGATATTTTCACATACCACGGTGAGATCGGGCTGCCGGAAGTTTAACACTCGTTTCATCTTTTCTAATCGCTTTACAGTCGGCACCACTTATTCTCCATGATTCTGGGTAGAATTTAGGATTATTCTATCACAGAATAAATCAAAAATAAAAGGATAGTAGAATAAAATCTAAATTTTCTATTGACATGGTCGATAATAAAAAAATATATACTGAAATAATTTACAATATCGTTTGCATAAAATTGCTTGATTTATAAAGGTACTTTTGAGTATTTTCAGGGCAAAATCTCAACCAAATATACGAAGGAGTCATACGATGAAAAATTTTGGCTTCTTGTGCTTGTCAGTATTAATTATTGCTGCAACGCTAAACGCGCAGGGCTTCAGAGACACCTATAGCGATCCGAACCAGAGTAATGTGATGGGAGGATTGGGGATTACCTGGATTGATGATCAACCTTATACTACTCTTACCCTGGCTCCGGAATTAGCGCTTGGAAAATTTGGAGTTGGTTTCTATTTGCAATTACTCATGGACAACCAGAATAATTTTAAACTGCGAAAGGATGAGTACAAGGGAGGGGTGGGTGTGTTAAGAGCCATCCGATATGTAAGATATGGATATAAATACGATCCTTTTTATGCTCGGGCAGGAATGTTAGTGTTATCCTCACTGGGAAATGGTTTCCTTATGTGGAACTATACCAATGCTTCTAACTACGATCAGCGGAAGTGGGGACTGGCTTTTGATGTCGATTTTGGAAAAGTGGGATTTGAATCGGTGGTGAACAACTTGGCCAGACTGGAATTGGTTGGTGGAAATCTTTATTTTCGACCTTTCCGGTTCATCAATCCCAATGCGCCTATTTTGAAAAATATCCGTTTTTATGGAACATATATTTATGACAATAAATTCCCTTCCTGGGAAACGCAGGGTGAATGGAAGAAACTGCAGGCTTATGGTTTGGGGGCGGATGTGATCCTGCTCGATCTACCAGTTTTTAGAACCGGTGTGTACTACGATTATGGGAAATTTAAAGATTTTGGAAATGGACAGGCGACGGGAATCAATGTTATTTTTCCGGAATTAATTGGTTTATTTGCAATGATGGCTAAATTCGAGAAACGCTGGATCGGAGAACAATTCATCCCCAACTTCTTTGGGCCGCAATATGAATTGGATCGTGAATTAGATCCGTTTGAATATCCAACCGAGAGCGGAATTAAACGACTGGAAGCTGCCGAAAAGAACGAGGGGTATTTCGGACAATTAGCCGGACAAATCATTAATAAAGTCAGATTAACCGGTAATTACCAGCGCTTAAACGGCATGAAAGGAAGCGGAGTTTTACATTTGGAGGCGTTGGCCCCCGATCTGGTACCCAAGTTTGAATTATCTGCTTTCTATGACAAGAGAGGCATTGAAACTTTTGAAGATTTTCGAACTCTGGATAATCGCTCCCTGGTCAGGATTGAAGTCGGATATCGTTTAAATATGTTCATGGTACTTTCCACTGTCTATTATTGGAGTTGGGTAAAAGCTGAAGATGAAAATGGGAATACAGTCTATCGTCCACAGGAACGGATTGAACCCAGGCTTTCATTCAGCTATCGTTTTTAATTAAATCGAAAACATAAATCCGGCCCCGTTCAGTAAACGGGGCTTCTTTTTTTATGTCAATCATTTCATTCATTTCTTCCACGGTGGAGGGATTCCTCCAACTTGTTTATCCACCTCTCTGTGTGGTATGTCAGCATACCATTCAGGAGATGAATGATCTTAAAACCATATGCACTTCATGCCTGCAAAAAATCCAGCCAGTTCCGCTTCATTTCGCCCGTGAACAAATTCTGGATCGCCTGAATCCATGTTACCTGGACGGATTGGAGGCTGTTTTTCAATTTGATCCGGTTGTGCAAACTATTATTCATCAGATAAAATATCAGAAGGCTGAGCGATTAGCTCAAAAATTCGCAGCATACGCCGTTCAGTTTGTCAATCGTTCCTTTCTGCACAGAAAGGCTTTCGTTCTGCCGGTGCCTCTTTTTAGTTCCCGAGAGAAAGAAAGAGGATTCAATCAAAGCCAGCGAATTGCCGAAGGCTTTTTTCAGCAAACAAAGAATCATGTCTATTCGCATCTCCTCAAACGGATCAGGTCAACCACCACTCAAACCGAGTTAAATCGTGAAGAGCGACTAAAGAATGTCTCAAAGGCCTTTGAAGTTTCTGAAATTGATTTCATTAGAGGTCAATCGATTATTATTGTAGATGATGTGGTGACAACTGGTGCCACACTGAACGAATGTGCCAGGGAATTAAAGAATGCCGGTGCCCTGAAAGTATACGGACTCACCCTGGCTACCCCTATCCAGCTGGAACAGGGTGGCCTATCACAGCCAGCATAATCACTATAAATTTATTTCCAACTAAAGGGCAGCGAATTTACTATTTTGATCTCAGCCGGATTGACCCTTGCCTGATATACCAGTATTTCCACTCCATGATCAGATGCTTTTCGAAGCAATTGTGCATAATCGGGATCAATATCATCAGCCGGAGCAAAACTTTTAGCATCCTCACGTTGCACCACAAAAAATATAATGGCACGTTCTCCATTTCTCACAAGATCAATTAATTCGCTTAAATGCTTCTGTCCCCGAAGAGTCACTGCATCCGGGAAGCGAGCAGTTTGTCCGTCAAGAAGCGTAACATTCTTGACTTCGATAAAACAGCGACCGGCCGGTCCACTGAGAAGTAAGTCCAGACGAGAATGTGCACTTACTCGCACTTCCGCCTGGATAGTCTGATACCCCTGAAGCTCTTTAATTCCATTAGCCTTAATCGCTTCGATGACTAATTTCGTCGTAAGATTTGTATTAATTCCTACCCAGCTGCCATTTACCTGGATCATTTCCCAGGTGTATTTTAATTTTCGTTGCGGCCGATCATGAAGCGACAACATGACCTGATTCCCCGGAATATTACACCCTTTCATACTTCCCGAATTCGGGCAGTGGGCGGTAACTATTTGACCATCCGGTAAGTGGATCTCTGCTAAAAAACGTTTATACCGTTGAATAAGTACACCAGGAAAAAGGGGGGAAGAGAATTGCATGGATTGATCGTAATAATTTTCTTTTAACAACAAAACAAATTGTATGGTAAAAGCGAGTGATTTCCTTATACTGATAAATAAAATTTTTCTGCTTTATGATTGATTGAGCCAGGTACCAACCAGAGTGGAAAAGGTCAAAGAAAAAATTTCAGAACCTGACACACTGCGCTGGTACAAATTTTCATCTACTTTCTGAATAATTTTCAATTTCAGAGATTTTTGCAGGAGAAGAGAGGATATTTCTTTTTTTTGAAACAGAACTTCACTGTAGGCTTCCCATTCCCTGGATGAAAACTTTTCATTCATAAAGGCAAATAGAGAAAGTCTGAAGAATAGCTGAAACTTAAATTCCTCTACTCCCCTTTTGACCAGATAATCATGATCGAAAGCCAGAGGAGGTAAATTGTCAATGGGGAACCATTCAGTGAGCGTTGCATCATCGCCGGCCTTCATTTCGGGAGAAGGCTTTGAAATCAGAGTGCCGAAAAGATGGCTGATCGTACGTCCGCGAGGATCCCGCTGCGGATCATCGGCCTGCAATAAGGGAAGCAGCAGAAAATTCTTCAAACCAGTTTCTTCATAGAGTTCTCGGGAAGCGGCTTCCGGCAGGCTCTCGTTCATCTCAATAAATCCACCTGGAAGAGCCCAACAGTCAACATAGGGTTCATGCTTGCGCTTAATCAGCAATACCTTTAATGCTCTGTCCTGAATTTTTAGAACAAGAATGTCTACCGTCACCATGGGACGGGGATACTCATAATTAAAACTCATGGAGTGGTTTCCACTAATTAATGGCGACAATTATTTCCGAGAGATAAAAAAATATTTTATTTATTCAAATCCAAAAAGACAAAACGGGTGATATGTCCCGACAAAACTTTAAACATATATATTTTTTGAGACTTTTCCTGCAACCGACCAATTAATTCTTTTGCGTCTGTTAAATTTTCAATCTTATTTCCGTTGATCTCTTGAACAATATCACCGGTTTCCAGTCCCCCGATTCCGGCGGGTGAGGCCCTGTCCACCTGAAACACAAAAACCCCGGTGGTGCTGAGTGGCAAATCATTCACATAAATTACATCTCTAGTTAATTCTCGAATTTCGAATCCCAGTTGGGGTACCGGATAACTTTCAGCAATTCCAATCGCTTTCGGAGCCGCAATAAGTGTTAATTTTTTAGTAAATATTTTTCCATCCCGAAATAGTTTAAGTTGAATACTGGTGTGTGGGGGATAAGATAAAATAAGATTTCGCAGATTGGCAGTTTCTTCTTCTTTGGTTATCAACAGGGTCGCATCATTTACGGCTAAAATAACATCTCCGACCTGCAGTTTCGCCTGGGCGGCGGGAGATTCTGGAAATATTTTACTGATGATTACTCCTCCATCCTGAGGCACCTTCCAATATTCTTTTAATTCTTTGGTCAAGGCCTGCATTTGAATACCCAACCACGATTTAGTCGTAATCTGGCTTTCTACCACGGTGGGAGGATTTTTAATAAAATCGATGAACCATTCCGTTGGGGCAATTTCTAGAAAATTTTTATGATATTCTTCAAAATCTCCAACCGAATCGAAGGAAAATTCAAGTGAAGGATTTATGACCACCCCAATGGCTTTCCCTTCAGTATTCACTACCAGTCCTCCAGCACTTAATGCCGGTACATAATTATTCACCAAAAATTTACGACGCGGAGATTCCACGACAGCATTGATCTGATGGGCGGTAAATAGTGGAGCATAATTATAATTTTGAGTCAATAATTCAAGCACATAAATACTATCGGTAACCGAGACTTTGGTGGTTTCATAAAATGTGACAGATGGGAATGTGATTGGTGGAGAACCTGCCTGGATGTGAATTAAAGCCACCATGGCCTGGTCATCTTTTGCCAGAAATTGAGCCGGGTATTCCCGACCATTATCCAATTTCACCTGAAAATCAGTTGGCAGCGACGATAAATAGGAACCACCGGAAGAGACAAAATCCATTGATACCGGATAGACATCATTGCTTACCATTACCAATCCGCTTGAGTCAATCAGGATTCCAATTCGATATCTTTTTATTTTTTCAAATGAACCAATTTTAGAATCACTGGCGATGTTTTGATAAAAGCTTACCAGGCAGACGGCCGATCGGAAATTCTGATACAGATCTCGGGGAGAAAGTCGGGTCAAACCCTCCTGGAAAAATAAAATTAGAATAATGAGACAAAAAGATTTTTTCATTGAAAATTTCCTGTGTGATACGTCCTGAAAAATTTTATGCCCCCATAAAAATCAATGGTTATAACATACCATTATTTTTCAGGAAATATATGACAAAAAAAATCTACTTAAAATATTATCCTAATTTATAAACCGCCTGGAATATTACCGCGGTTTATCCTATTTCAGGCTTCCTTAATCTGTATGTCCTCTTTTCCATATTTCCGTTCAACCCGGGCGGCCAGTCGTGCCTTTATCTTATCAGTAAGTATTTCCATGACCACATAGATTACCGGCACTACCACCAGGGTGAGCATCGTGGCAAACGCCAATCCACCCATTACCGCACGAGCCATAGGTGCCCAGCTCTGACCGCTTTCGCCGATTCCCAGTGATAAAGGAAACATGGCCAGAATGGTAGTCAGAGCGGTCATCAACACCGGTCGCATCCGGATCCGTCCTCCTTCTCTAACTGCCTCAAACATCTCCATTCCTTTTGCCCGCAATTGATTGATATAATCCACCAGTACGATTCCATTATTCACAACAATTCCAACCAGCATGACTATACCAATCAGAACCATTACACTTAGATCTGTTCCGGTGACAATCAGCGCAAGCGCGACTCCAATAAAGGAAAGCGGAATGGTAAACATAATAATGAATGGGTCTAAGAAGGATTCAAACTGAGAAGCCATGACCATATAGGTGAGGACGATAGCCACCAAAAATGCCCAACCAAGATACATAAAAGATTTTTGTTGCTCTTCTGCCGTACCGCCAATGTCCACCCGAAAATCATTGGGTATGGTCACTTCTTTTAAAACCTTACGAACATCCCTGGTGACTCCCCGCAAATCTCTACCGGAAATATTTATATTGACACTAACCATTCGTTCCTGATCTTCGCGGATGATTTCTCTGGGGGCCTTGGTGTATTCAACATTTGCGACGGCTCGCAACGGAATTTGTTTTCCCAGCGGAGTAGATAATAAAATATTTTCGATGTCTTCCTTGCTACTTCGTGCTTCTTTAGTCAATTGAACTCGGATGTCATATTCTTCTCCACCTTCCCGGAATTGAGTGGCCACCGTACCCAGAACACTGCTGCTCACCGCCTGGCCAATCTGAGCAGTACTGAGACCCAGATCCGAAATTCGATTCCGATCCAGCTCAATACGAAGTTCCGGAGTAGCCTCTTTAAAGCTGGTTTCCACATCAGCTACTCCTTTTATTTTTTTGACCTTTTCCATAATTTGATTGGCAAGAGCTTCCCCAACCTGCAGATCATGTCCATAGATCTCCACCATAATATCAGCCGCTCCACCAAACATCGCTGCTTCACCTCGGTCAGCAAAGTTTATCTTTACATCCGGAATTTTACTCAGTTCTTCCCGCAATTGATCTCTGATTTCAAAAACACTGCGATCTCGTTCACTTAATTTTTTTAATCGCAGGTTAATGTCCCCCTCACTGGAAGAACGGGTGGAAAAGAAAGCCATTATACCTTCGCCCTGCCCGAAATTAGTGGTCAGCAACTCCAGTTCAGGTACTTTGTCCATGATAATCTGATTCATCTGGTGCATACTTTTTTCCATCTCTTCCAGACTGGTACCTGGCGTCCGATCTACGGCAATAGAAAGGAATCCCATATCGTTTCTTGGAATAAACTCACCACCTTGCATAGCAACAATAAGTACGGAAATAATAAATGCAATCAGGGCCGTCCAGAGAACTGTTTTACGATGATTCAAGGCCCAATTCAGCACGATGGCATACTTTTCATGCAACCATTCCAGCCAGGCGGCTATTCGAATGGAGAGATTCGTAAAAATATTCTGATGATGAAGTTGTTTCTCGAATTTCAAGAAACGAGAAGTCAGTAACGGAACCAGAGAAATAGCCACCATCAGCGAAACCCCTAACGAAATAACGATGGTCAATACCATATCGTTGAACAGCTCTCCAGCGATTCCTGGTACAAATAACACCGGGACGAATACGGCCAAAGTGGTCAGGGTAGAGGCGGTGATGGCCATCGCCACTTCAGTGGTTCCATTTTCTGAGGCTAATCGCATTTCTTCACCCTGCTGCCGATGACGGAAGATACTTTCGACCACCACAATGGAATTATCCACCAGCATTCCAACCGATAGAGCCAGTCCCGCCATCGAAATAATATTTAACGTCAAGCCGACCTGATCCATTACCCCGAAGGTTACCGCCATCGACACCGGTATTGACACCGCAACGATTAAAGAACTGCGAATATTTCGCAAGAAAAATAGCAACACCAAAAACGTCAACAGAATGGCCTGAATGGCTGAATTACCTAAATTGGATATTGAGCGATTGATAAAAACAGAAAAATCAATAATCGTTTCGATATGAACGCCGCGGGGTAGCTCGGATTCTATACGATCAAGCTGGGAAAGTACATTTCGGCAGACAGTGGCGGTATTGGCATCGGATTGTTTCATCACCATTAACATTACCGATGGCTTATCATTATTCCACACTTTCTGACGCTGTTCAGTAAAACCATCAACTACCGTGGCCACATCTTTAATATAAACCGCTGGTTGACCACCAAAATTGATGTTGGTATTCTCAATCTGCTCTATGGTGTGGTATTCACCCGCCGTCTGAATCGTGAATTCCTGTTTTTCATTCTCAATCCAACCGGATGGAAGCTGCATATTATTAGCACGAAGAGCGCCAACCAATTGATCGATGGATACATTATGAGCGCGCATCCGATCCGGATCGGCCAGCACTTTGATCTCTCGACGCATTCCACCAGTGGTAAAAGCAGAGGCAACACCAGGTATACGTTCGATGCGAGGCTCGACATCATGTTCAGAAATTCTCCGCAATTCGGCCTGTCCGTGAATATCGGAGGCCACCGCTAAATACAGAATGGGTTGACTGGAAACATCGAAGGCAAAGACCATGGGCTGGGTGATATCGTCGGGCATGACATCCCGGATATATTCCAAATTATTACGCACATCAATCTCAGCCTGGTTCATATCCGTTCCCCATTCAAACTCCAGAGTGACCATTGACAATCCCTGGGTCGAAGTAGAACTCACTTTTTTCACATTCTGCACTGAAGATACCGCCTCCTCAATGGGGCGGGAAACAATGGTCTCCATATCGAATGGACCTACGCCGACATATTGAGTGATAATGGCTAATACCGGGAACTCTAATTTCGGATAGAGATCCACATTCAAGCGGGCCAGTGAAAAAAGACCAAATCCCACCACAATGAGATAAATCATAAAGAAAGTAACACCACGCTTAATAGCCAGACTTGTTAGCTTCATTGTTGATTCCCCTCCGCATTAATAACCAGTACCGGAAAACCGTCCCTCAGATTATTCTGACCGGTAACAACCAGTTTGTCACCCACCGATATTCCAGATTTCACTGCTAACCAATTATGATTGACGTAGGTGACATCCAGTTTTTTCTGATAGGCCACCTCATTTTCTACTACGAAGACATAATAATTTTTTATGACCTGATCCACCCCTTCAACTTTTTCAAGCGACGTATTTTCAATCACGGCAAAACGTGGAACTACTATGACATTATCAATCGCTCCAGTAATGACTTCCACTTCAGCATACATCCCGGGTTTTAATATTCCTTTCTCGTTATCGAGTAGGACTTCCACTTCAGCCATGCGGGTAGATGGATCAAGAATCGGGCTAATTTTTTGGACCTTCCCCTCAAAAACCTGATCAGGAAACGCCTTCACATTAATCCTGGCTGTTTGTCCAATGGCCAATTTACCCAGATCCTGTTCGGTAACATTGAACTTGATTTTTACCCGTTCGGTTTTAACAATCGTTACCAGGGGTACCGCAGGATTGGCCATATCTCCATTCTCATAATAGCGTTTACCAATAATTCCGGAAATGGGTGCCGTTACTGTAGCATCGCTGAATAGACTTTTGGCACTGGCCAGAGCGGCTTCGGCCTGTATAACCTGCGCCTGAACAGATTCGTATTGAGTTTTTATGGTTTCAAACTGTTGCTTGCTCAACGCATCTTCCTGATAGAGACGCTGGGCTCTCTCGAACTCCACAGCCAGGTTACTCTCCTGTGCTCTGGCAGCGACCAGCATAGCCTCCGCTTGCTTTACTCCCTGCTCGATGGTGGTGGCAACAATTCGTGCAATAGGATCACCTTTGCGTACCGCATCACCTTCATCTACAAAATATTTCTCAATTCGATCCGGGATTTTTGAGAAAACTTTTACTTCGATTTCGGCAGCAATATCACCCCGATACTTAACAGATTGAAGTACCTTCCCTATTTGAACTGTAGATACCTCTACCGGAACTTTTTCCTTCTGCTCCACATCGCTGCTGTCAGATTTACCGCAACCAGACACCAGATACCATGCCGTTACGACCACCATCATCAGACTGAGTTTTTTAACCATCTTTGTACTCCTTTAAAATTTCCTCATCGAGAAAAATCATTTTCTTATTTATATTACTCCCTGCAACTTTCCAACTGCTTTATATAGTTGATAACGCGCAATATGATAATCGTATAAAGAGCTGGCATAGGCCAGGCGAGCCCGATTCAGCGCCAGCTGAGCCGACATGACATCCAGTTGCGTATTGGCTCCCTCTTCATACATCAGATTAGCCAATCGCAGGGCCTCTTTTGCCATTTCCACTGTTTCGCGGGCCGATAAAAATTTTTCTTTACCTTCCAAATAATTATTATAAGCCACTTCCACTTCTGCATTAATTCCATCCATAGCCTGTTTTTCGGTATCAAAAAATATCTTTTTATCCAGTTCAGCTTTCTGATAGCCTTTCATGGAACGAAATCCATGAAACAAAGGAATTTGCAGACTGAAAGCGGAATAGAATCCTTTGTTAAAATCATCCTGCCTGAAATTGAGATCATTTCTCATGGCCATATACGAATAATCGGTGGTGAAAAAAAGTTTCGGCAAAAATTCACTGCGGGCAATGGTGACCTGTTTCTGGCTAATAATTTTCTGTTTCTGCAGAGCTAAAATTTCCGGACGATTCTGCAGTGCCATTTCCTTTAATTCCGATAGTGAAAGATTTCCCAGTTCATCTTCGGTGTAAGTAAATTCTCCAATCACTTCAATTTCAGTATTTTTTTCCAGACCCAGAATGGTTCGCAGCTGGGTCATTGCCAGACGGTTATTATTCCGGGCGGCGATGAGGTCGGGCTGACTATTTGCCACTTCCACCTGGGCCCTCATTTTATCGAAACCGGAAGCCATACCCACGTTATATTTTTTAAGCACTAATTCTAAATTAGCCTGCGCCTGGGCCAGGGCTTCCTCCTGAACCGCAATCAATTCCTTGGTCAACATACAGTTAAAGAAGGCGACCGCGGTCTGGTAAATCAGGGTTTGTTTTTTCGCTTCATAAACCTGCTCAGTCGCATCACGGGCCGCTGTGGCGGCTTGAATTCCAGCCAGTCCCGCCCCACCTAAGAACAGGGGCTGATTGACTCTAGCCCCATAAATAAAAGTATTTTCCAGACCAAAAGCGATCTGTACATAATCTGGCATTCCGGGAGGAGCAGCCGGACCCAGCATGGTTTTAATAAAGTTGGGGATTGTACTTTCCTGAATTTCCCAATTATGTTGAAAATTTACAGAACCATCCAATTGTGGTAAGAGAACAGAATATGCTTCCCAGACCATGGCCCGTGCCTTCTGCACTTCTTTTTCAGCAATCTTGAAGTCTGGATTGTTCTGCAGCGCATAGTCCACACTGTTCTCTAATGATAAAATTAATTTTTCCTGGGCAATTATCAGCGCCGGAAAGATGATGAGGAAAAAAACAATAAAAACCAGACAACAACGCTTCATAATCCACTCCTTTTACAAGACAAAAACTTACTCATTCATACCTCGAAATAAAATTTCCACAATTTCTTCAGCCAGGGCATCTGACAATATCTCTTCCCTGCAGTTCAGTTGTTTTATAACGAAATGCGTCAAAGATGCTAAGATAATTTCCGCAAACAGGTTCGGATTTACCCGTGGACCGAATTCACCCTTTATCATACCCTCTCGTATCAGTTCCACAAACATCTGACGGCGGGAATCGGCCTCTTTAAAGAACTTTTCCAGGAATGGCAATTTTTCAGAAGAGGTAAAAAGTAAAACAAAAAACTTCGCGAATTCCGGATATTCCCGCACCTGTTTGAAGCGCAGTTTAAGCACTTCAATGATTTTTTCTTTAATGGGAATATCCTGATTAAAAATTTCTTGAAAGAGATCCATTTGATAATGCAGACCAGTTTCTACTAGTGCACTATAGATTCCTTCCTTGTTTCCGAAGTAATAATAGATGGTCGGTTTGGACAGTCCGGTGGTTTCCGAGATCTCGCGCATCGACACACCATTATAACCCTTTTGGGCAAAGAGCCGGGCGGCCGCCATAAAAATAATTTCTTTGGTATTTTTCTGATCTAACATCTTGAGATGATATTCTGCCATTTCTTCTTTTCCAATTTTAGTCATACCTACCGTTCGGTAGATGGTAGCTTATTATCGATTTAAATTTTTAAAAGTTTCATCAAAAAAAAATTTTTAAGGTAAAAATTCAATTATGATCTCTATAAATATGCTTAACGTTCTAATTAAAGATCTTACCAGAGTTTTTCTCTTTCAAACCTATTCTACCGACCGGTCGGTATATAATATACTAACTTTCGAATCTTTCCTGTACTGAAAAAATTTTCCGTATTACACGCTTTAATTTGATAGGGGGCAGATTTTTCGGGAGGTTCTGCTACATCCAGAACTGATTAGCAATGGGATGTTTTTCCCGCTCCAGCAGACTGATAGCATTTTCCGGACAAAAAGCCCGGCACACGCCGCAACCATAACATTTTGCAGCATCAATACTGATTGGGGTCTTTTTCCCATTATATCGAATCGCTTGAAATGAACATTTTTCCACACACGCTTTACACCCTTTACAGGAATCGTCGGCAACTACTGCCACATATTCGGCGCGAAACATCACCGGCATTTTCTGGCCAATGGAACAGCGCATCGCCAGACAATAGCGCTTATCACAATTACAGATAGCTCCGATAAAGGGTGTCACAAACGTCCACAGGCTATGCACCATTCCCCGCTGTTCAGTTTCAGCCATAGCCTTATAAGCTTCCTCCCTGGTCAGTGTTTCAAGTCGAGCGACTTCAGGGTTACCAAAAAAATCCAGATCCAGTGATTCAAACCAATGGGGGACTCCCATACTTAATCCAAAGCAGGTACGACTTTCCTTTTTCTCGGCTGCCCAGCGACACCCGCAATTTACACGAACAATGGTATTGGTGATTTTCAGGATTTTCTCAATTTCTTCCAGTGGAATTATCTGGCCAAAGTGATAAATTTTACTTTGTTTAACATGCCGAGAGCGTATGGCAGCCGGGATGAAAATCCGACGCCTGAGAATTTTTTCCAGCAAGCTCAGGCTTTTATTTCCCTTTTCGATGGTCTCATGATAAAAATGGGAGATAAATCTCCGCCGCTCCAGTTCATTCAACAGGTCGTTGGAATAATTACTGGCATTCACATACCATTTCTTTCCCTCACCGTGTTGCGTGCAGAATTCACACATAGGCTAATTACACCACTTTCAGATATTTCAATGCGCGGCGAAATTTATTCTCAAAGTCTTTGGTTTCATTTTGTTCGGGAAAAGGAACCGCAAATGGTGCCGTGCGGCGATAACCCACCCGCTTGAGGTTATCGTAGCTGGCTTCGAAAGTATTGGTTTTAAGCAAAATGACGGCCGCCGACTTGTCGGTGGTCTGCTTCACCCGCCCTAACAAATCAGGAAAAGCATTTGATAAGAAACCACGATGGTATGATAGGGGTATATCCAGCATTTCCATGAAATAATAGCCGTCGTTTTGAAACTTCCTCAACATTTCCTGTCGGACGTTTAATGGTCGGCGGCGATTCAGGTAATCGGCTTTCAATTCGGGATACAGTATTTCCATGATGGATAGAAAAAAAGGTTCGGGACCCTTGGCTTCTGCCAGATAAAAATGATCCTCCAGATTCTCCGGCGGCGCATCGGTAATCAGCAAACAATTCGTTTTAGGAGGTTTGTATTCATCCCAGGTCTGTCTAATTCGCTGTCGAAATTCTTCTAAATTGATTGGGGTACTTTCCTGCTGCTCAAATGGTGAGGTTAACATAACGTTTCCCCTGAAATTTTCTCCAAAGGTATGATTAAATAAAAATCCAACAGCCCTAACCGTACGGGCAGATTCATTGCAAAATTAAAAACCATTAATATAAGAAAAATTCGCAGACTGGTAGAAAATAGCAATCAATCGGGAATGATTCAAGTAACTTCAAAAATTTATGACATTTCTTTAAAACACGATGGACTCGGATTCCTCTGCCAGGACCTGTCGCCTCCCTACGTCAAAGTTTGAAAATTCACTTCATATTTTTCGTTATTGCTGTCAAAACTCAGACACATCAAACCAATTGGGGACAAGAATGTTTATACCTAAACCACCCGGCTTTCGATGTGTGATAAGAACTATTTTCTCTGAAAAGACTAGAATTCTGATGAAGCAGTTACCCGTAAACCGTAAATTATTAACGATTAACTTTCGGATTGTTTGTCAATTTTTCGGTTTCGCAACTGGTGAAAATGAATTATTTTGGAGAGTCAATAGTTCGAATGATTATTAAAAACAGGAAATTTTTTATGAACTCCGCGATGCCTGATCGGATCACTATGCAACGAGTCTTTTACAAGAAGGACAGTAATTTCGAAGGGATTTTTTTTGTGGGTGTCAAAACCACCGGAATTTTTTGCCGGCCCACCTGCTCGGCTCGCAAACCTAAAAAAGAAAATTTGATATTTTTCCCTTCGGCACCGGAAGCCCTGAAGCACGGATTTCGTCCCTGTAAAGTTTGTCGGCCACTTTACCAGCCTGGTGAAACTCCCGGCTGGCTACAACCACTGATGGACGATGTTCAGAATCAGCCTGATATCACACTTAGCGACGCAGAGCTCCGCCAGCGATCGATCGAACCCAACCGGATTCGCCGCTGGTTCAAGAAAAATTATGGCATAACCTTTCAGGCTTTTCTAAGAGCCATGAAAATGAGTCGTGCCTTTTCTCAAATTCGCAAAGGTAATAAGGTAATTGAAGCTGCTTATGATTCCGGTTATGAGTCACTCAGTGGCTTTACCGATTCCTTTAAGAAAACGACAGGTTTCTCACCGATCCTTAGTCGGAAGAAGAAAATTATTACCCTTACCCGCCTCACGACCCCATTGGGACCGCTAGTGGCAGCGGCAAATAATAAAGGGATTTGTTTTTTGGAATTCGCTGATAGTCGGAAGTTGACGTCCGAGTTAGAAAAATTAAAAACCAGATTCGGAGCCGAAATAATTCCCGGAGATAGTCCGCATTTCCATATCCTTAAACAGCAACTGGCAGAATATTTTGAAGGCAAAAGGACCGAATTTCGGCTGCCTCTAATTTTATTTGGAACCCCCTTTCAGAAGAAAGTGTGGAGAGAATTGCAAAAGATTCCTTATGGAAGTACGATCTCCTATAAAGAGCAAGCCAGGCGAATAGGACACCAGGCGGCGGTTCGGGCCGTGGCCAGAGCCAATGGCGAAAATAAAATTTCTATCATCATTCCCTGTCACCGCGTGATCGGAACCAATGGAAAATTGGTAGGATACGGAGGAGGTTTGTGGAGGAAAAAATATTTATTAAATCTGGAAGCGCGAAATAGTCAACGTCTCTGAACTACTTTCGCCTGATTTACCATTTGTCTGTCACCCTCACCCCATCACCCGTTCGAAGAATATGGCATTATTTCTCTCTTCGGTGAAGTGAAAATTCGAATTACATTCATTTTTTTATGAGATCCCTGCCTTTCACTTTGATCAGCCTTTTTCGTTTTGTATGAAAATCATTTATTTTTAATTCGATGCAAACTTCAGCAGGATTATTACGTACATGTTCACACCATTAAAACTTCAGAAGAAAAAAGTTTTGATTTATAAACGAGGATAAAATGGATACCAAAGTATTAGCGCGATTTCGTTCCAGCCTGAGTCAGCACCGGGACGAATTGATGGCCTGGCTGGATCAGGATTATGATCAAAAATCTATCCGTCTGGGAAACGCTTCCGTTCAAAATGTTTTGCAGGTGGTTTTGCAGCTCGAAGACGCTTTAGAAAAGTTGGACAAGGGAAGTTTTGGTATATGTGAGGTCTGTCATGAGGATGTGGAGACCGCTCGATTGGAACTGGATTACACCACTACCGTTTGTCTGGAACACTTATCCGAAGAACAGATTCGTGCCCTGGAAAAAGACCTGGAAATGGTCGGACAGGTACAACGGGAATTGCTTCCTCGAACCGTTCCGCAAATTCCCGAGCTGGACATTGCGGTTGCCACTCAGCCTGCTCGCCTTGTCGGAGGAGACTATTTTGATTTTTTTACCACCCAACAGGGTCAAACCGGGATGGTTATTGCGGATGTGATGGGAAAGGGATTACCGGCCAGCATGCTCATGTCCAATCTCCAGGCCTGTCTGAGAATCTTAGGACCGGAAAGTGAAGATCCGATTATTATTACCCAGCGACTCAATAAATTATTCCTCAACAATGTCAAATTAATTCGCTTTATTTCCATTTTCATCGGCATATTTCAACCAGAGACTAAAAAGCTCATTTACTGCAATGCCGGTCATCATCCTCCCCTGTACTGGGAAAATTCCAGTCGCCGGATCCACTTACTGCCTCCTACCGGACCTGCCATCGGACTTTCCGCCACTCCAGAATACCGACCGTCTTCAGTGTCACTTAGCAGAGACGATATTCTGTTGTTGTACACCGACGGAATCGTGGAAGCTAGAAATCAAATCGGTGAAGAATTCGGCGAAAATCGCTTGAGTAAATTTTTACAAGCCCATCATCACCACACTGCTTCAGAAATAATCGGTTCTCTTCTGAATCGACTGAAACTATTCAGTCAGAATTTTCAAGATGATGTGACACTTCTGGCCATTAAAGTGAAATGAATTATCAAAAGAAAAATATTCTCAGTAAAAAAATATGAAATGAAACTGCCAGTAACCCACTTTTGATTAAGTTTTTTTCTTCATTTAATCAGGCGATTCAATGACTATAAGATATTGTTTTCACAATAGTAAAAGATTTTGTTTCTCTTTCATGCTGTCGTATCTTTAATCGCTCGGAAAGCGATATGGCCGTTGATTTATTCATTCATTACAAAGATTAAAAAGAGAGAAAGTAAGATTGTCTGGAGAATGAAAAAAACTAATTTTTTTCAGCAACCTTAGTCGCGTCATTATGAACAAGAATTGCCAATTTTATTACCGTAGTAGAAAATTCTACCGTTAAAAGAAGGAAGTCACCTTAATTCATTTTAATCTTTCACTTTAAATGGAGGTTCGATATGCATCGCACGTCGATTTTTTTTATTATATTGGTATTAATCATCACCAGCATGGTTTTTATCACTCTCGGTCTATCGCAAAAGACCCCTGCTGATAAAACAGCTCTCATAAAAAAGGGAGAATATCTGGTCACCATTAGCGGATGCAATGATTGCCACACTCCCAAGGTTTTTACACCCGAGGGCCCGGTTCCAGATATGAAAAAATTATTATCCGGACATCCTGCCAATGCCAAACTTCCTGCAGTCGATAAAAGCCAGATTGGTCCTGGCAAATGGGTGCTTTTTAGCGAAGATTTGACGGCTGCCGTTGGACCCTGGGGCATGAGCTTCTCCGCCAATCTGACACCGGATGACCAGACCGGAATAGGTCTATGGACTGAAGAGGTCTTCATCAAAGCATTACGCAGCGGGAAACATATGGGGGCTGGACGTCCCATTCTTCCCCCAATGCCATGGTTTAATCTGGTTAATGCCAGTGATGAAGACTTAAAAGCAATTTTTGCTTATCTGAAATCCTTACCACCTATAAAAAATCCAGTTCCGGCTCCTATTCCACCGGATGAATTGGGCAAATAAATTCATAAGGCCATCATCACTCCCTATCTTCCCTAAAGGATAGGGAGTGATGTGATAGAATGTGGAAGGATAAAAATATTTTGCTGTTCACTTTCCTCAGGGCAATCTCCAGCTTTTTTGATAGCGCTGGTAAAGGTCTATAGATAACTGTACTAAAACCGGATTTTTCGCATCATCTAACCATTGAATAATCTGCTTCAGATCACTTCGATCCATAGCGGTGCAGCCGGTAGTGGAATCGGCCGGATCAGACCAGTTGTGCAGAAAAATACATGAACCGGCTCCGGGGAGTACTGGATTGGTGTTATGATTTACCACGACGCCGAGCTCATACCAAATTCCTGATGAATACATTCGTTCTGAGGAATGCCAGTCTTTATAATCAACCTCATTTGCCTGTATCAAACGATTATAATATCGGGAATTTCTATCATCGATACATTCCCATCCCTCTCTTAGTTGTTGATAGGGGAATTTCATTTCTCCAATTTCTCCCGGAGGTAAATAACCAAAAGCAGTACCAAGCGTAAATGCTCCGGCTGGACTTTTACCGTCTCCTTCCTGTTTTCGCGGAAAGGTATATTCACCCAGATTATGTAAGCCTCTTCCCCAGGCTAATCCTTTTTTCCCAACTAAAACGGCGATGCTGTCACCATACGGTTTCCACAATTGTTGTCGATCACTCCTTTCAAAACGAAGAAGTTTACCATTAGAAGATTCCAGGGACGGAGTAACTACCAGCAGCAACTGCTCACATGAAACCGGCAGCGGTGATTGGTGCGGTTTGCTACACATGAAAATTGATCCACTTAATAAAATGCAGATAAGAATTCTTGTTTTCTTCATTGAGCCACCTATCCAATAAATTTTGCGATCACAAATTCAATTCATTTACACACCGCGGTCAGTTTTTCATACTCTTTGATTTTCATTTCTTCAATGAACCTGATATCCTGTAGTAGAAGATCTTCAGGAACAATACTGAAAATTTGCACTGCAGATGTCTATTTTAAAAGAAAACTTATTCTTTTTTGCAAATACGATTTTATAGATATATATTTTCTCACCGAAGCTAAATAGTTAATCACCAATGATAAAAACTTTATACTCCATCTATTCACTCATTTTAATTTTTTACATCTCCTGCCAGACGTTAGATGGCAATCAACTCATTTTTCAGAAACCGTCGGGAGAAATTCAGTTGACTTTTGCAGTGGCCAGTGACATGCGGGAAAAAACAGGCAAGGAAATTTATTATTTTCGCGGAATCTGTCAAAGGTTGCTGGACGGAGGTCGCGGTGATTTTATGGTCTCTCCTGGCGATATTGATCCGCCAGACAGCACCTATCAAACCATCCAACGTTCTATCCATCCCGAATATCCCTGGTATGCCGGGGTTGGTAACCACGAAGCCGAGACGCCATACGATATGGCCTGGTTACGGGAGTACAACCGTCACGGCCAGACACTTCCACATATCGTCCATGCCGGTCCACCTAACGGAATTGAAACCACTTACAGTTTCGAATATGGTGATGCCCATTTTGTTTTACTGAATGAATATTATGATGGCCAGAGCGACTGCGCAACCGACGGTGATATCCGTGATCCTTTATACAACTGGCTCCGTGTTGATCTTCAACAGAACCAAAAACCACTGATATTTGTTTTCGGTCATGAACCTGCCTACCCTCAACCGGATCAGGAGAGTGGCCGTTATCGGCATGTGAATGAGTGTCTGGATAAATATCCCGCGCATCGTGATCGCTTCTGGCAATTGTTGAAAGATTACAAGGTGATCGCCTACATTTGCGGGCACACTCATAATTACAGTATCCGAGAGTTCGAGGGTGTCTGGCAGATCGATGCCGGTCATGCCCGAGGAATAGCCGACAGTGGGGCACGCAGCACCTTCATCCTATTCTACATCATGAAAGATCTGACCGTCTGGCATTACACCTATCGAATAAATTTTTCCACCTACAATTACGAATTAACCGAATCTCGAAAGTTATACGATGGAATAACTCAATTCCATTAACGTAGTTGAAGTACTTATTCCTATTTATCGAACTTCAACTCACATCATTGACACCCATTAAAAATTTATATTGTCAGCTGACATTTTAGAAAAGAATCATTATTTTACTCTCACTAAGAAAAATAAAGGTTACATAAAAAATAACACCAGAAGGAGATTTGTCATGGGAAAAAAGGGGATTGATATTCTACCTCTAGATGTAAAGAAACTCATTAAAATGCTTAATGCGGCTTTTTGCGAAGAATGGTTAGCTTATCATCAATACTGGCTGGGAGCGCGGTTAATGGAAGGACCGATGCGCAGTGAAATTGAACCGGAATTGCTGGTGCATGCCACTCAGGAATTGAATCATTCGGTATTAGTGGTGGAACGCATCATTCAACTGGGAGGAACGCCGGTATTGAGTCCGGCCGATTGGTTTAAGCACAGCCGCTGCGATTATGACGCTCCCTCCGATCCTTATATAGAAGTCATTTTAGAACAGAATCTCAACGGTGAAAGGTGCGCCATCCAGCGCTATAAAGAAATCGCCGATTACACCAATGGGAAAGATCACACCACTCATCAAATCGCCACTACCATTCTCAATGAAGAATTGGAGCATGAGCAGGATATTGAAGATTGGTTACTCGATCTGCATCGCCTGAAAGAGGATATAAAGAAGATTAGATTGTAATCTCCGGGTTCGCCGCCGATCCTAAATTACGGATAATCCCAAGCCGTTTCCGGGAGGAAAACAGAAAATTCTCTCTTCTGTGATTCCGTTTTTGGCAGGAATTTATTTCTTCATACTCTTCACAGAAGATCATATCCATTTGTGTACCTTATTGTTGTATAAAATACTTTTCACTTTTGACCCATAAACCCTGATAGATTTACCAGAAAGGAGATCTCATGAAAATTGGCAGATTACTAATAGTAACCGTCGCTTTTAGCATTTTCGCTCAAGCACCGCTGACAGGTTTTGCTCAAACCGAAAAAAAAATGATGACCCATAGAGAGCTGTTCGAGAAACTCAAAGGGAAATGGGAAGGAACCTGTCGAACCTGGTTTGAGCCGGGTAAACTGGCCGATGAGTCGAAAGTGACGGGGGAAATCAGCGGTGTTCTGGATGATCGGTTTCTACGGCACACCTATCAGGGCACAATTCAGGGAAAAGCTCGCCACGGCGAAGAGTTGATCGCTTACAATGCCATTACCAACCTGTATCAAATCGCCTGGGTGGACGATTTTCACATGAATTATGCCATCATGTTTTCAGAAGGGCCGAGCACCGAACACGGCTTCAGCGTAAAAGGCGAATATGACGTTGGTGAAAATCAACCGAGCTGGGGTTGGCGAACGGAATATGAACTGCTGGATGATGATCATCTGACCATCACCGCCTACAATATCCTTCCGGAAGGACCGGAAGCAAAGGCTATTGAAACCACTTACCAACGATTGAAGTAAAAATACTTCGACACGGTCGATAACCATGATGTAAAAGCATTTGAGGAGGAGGCAGAAAAGAGCGGGATGACGGCCAAAGGAAGTGATCAAAATGTTTAATGGCCGGATCGTAGATAGATTATTCTCGCCAGCAACGGGGCGAGTTCATATCTTTCAGAAAACACTTTTTACTAAATACAGAATGGATGAACAAGATGAAGAATAGGGTTTGGCCGAAAATATGACAAATAAGAGAACATATTATATCATTGCTATTGGATTATTTTTGGTCATTCTCAGCCTTGTTCATATTTTGATTTTTCAAAAAATGCCCGGTCGTGTCATTTTAGAGGAGCTTTACTACATCCCCATCCTTTTAAGTGCTTTGCGATTTGGACTTACCGGATCACTTTTAACCTGGTTGCTTGCCTCTATTTTATACCTGCCCTTTCTGGAAAGTCATTGGACGGTAACGATTCTGGATATGATTGACAGAGCACTTCATATCATACTATCCTTTGTATTCGCTTTTCTGGCGGGATATCTATCGGATCGTAGCAAAAGACTGCGAAAGGAAGCTGAACTTGATTCATCTCTTAAAAAAATTGGGCAGGCCGCTTCTGCTATCGTCCATGATTTACGAAATCCTCTGATTACCATCCTTGGTTTTTCACGAAGGATTCATGAGGGTAAGGGAGATGCCGTACAGGCCGCCCGCCTGATTTCTAAATCGGCTGAGAATATGGAAAAGATTGTCAACAATGTGCTAGATTTTGCCAGACCTCTTTATCTGCAATTAAAAGATGAGGATCTGCGTCTAGTCGTTCAGCAGGCTTCCGAATTGTGTAAAGCCAAAGCCGAAGATAAGGGAGTGACTCTGTTCGTGGAGACACCCGAAATACCAGTGTATTCTTCCGTCGAAAGTGTCAGTATGCAAAGAGCCCTGGTCAATCTGATCAATAATGCCATCGAAGCATCCGAAAAAGGTCAAACCGTTAACATCTCGATTGTTCCATGGAAAAAGTACTTCCGGATCATCATCAAAGACAATGGTCCGGGAATGGATAAAGAAACCCTTGAAAACATTTTTATCCCTTTTCATAGCAAAAAGGCCGGAGGAACCGGATTGGGTGTCCCCATCGCCAAAAAAATTATTGACAGTCATAACGGCAAAATTGCCATCGAAAGCTTTCAGGGCAAAGGGACAACTGTTACCATAGATTTATCTCAGGATACATCAGGAGGGGGAAGGGAGAACGGTAGAGAAACGGTATAACGGAATAAAGGAAAGCAGGTCATTGAAAATCCTATTCATTATTTTCGGAAGTCTGTGCTTTGGTATTGGGATATTGGGGATCGTTTTACCTGGATTGCCGTCCACAATCTTTTTCATTCTGTCCGCTAATTTTTATCTTCGCAGTTCGCCCCGATTGTATAAATGGCTTATTAAACATCCCATCTTTGGAAAGAACATCCGTGCTTTTCAGGAAAATAAAGGGATGAGCTGGAAATCCAAATTATCTGCTCTCACCATAATGTGGATCATGATCCTGATCTCTATCTTTCTGTTAAATGATAAATCAGTTTTCCGATGGATCATCTTTATCTCAGGACTGGCAGGAACCTTAGCCATAGTAAGAATAAAAATCACTGATAAATAAATTGAGACAAATACAGAGAAGATCAAATTTCCCATCTCCTGCCTGAAAATCTGATGTCAATTACTGGACCAAGAGTCAAACAATTATTTCAGGGAAAAAGTTTTTCCATTTAGCAGGATGACTGTCTCAATTTTCTCCCTGCCATGAACACTGTTCATACAAAAAAGAACTTTACGGACAGAATGGGGAATAGAGGTAATTTTTCTGAGCCGGCTTTGCCTCCTTGCAAGAGAGCTAATTTCCTTCTGTCGGTATACGAACTAATATGGAGACTGTCTACAGCGATGGTTTATAAAGGTAATATTCTCACCCCACCCTTGTTAAAAAAATGATTGAATACCTCAATCTACAATAATATATTTACCTCAACGGGAGGACTCACATGCTAATCAAAATCTATTTATTTTGCCGAAATTTAAATTTTCTTCATCCGATGCCTTTAATGATTAGAGCCGGTGGTGATTTTTAATAGATGTACCAGTAAGTATTTTTTTTGAATATAAACGAAGTGGATTTTAAAAATATCGGAGTGGGTGTAAGCGACCTGCCGGAGGTATGGGTAAGAAAGGAGATCGGGGATATGGGGGAGGATTGGGAGAAGAGGTTCATTAAAGAATTGCGGCTTAGAAATTACAGCTCTCGCACAATAAAGTCATATTCCAATTATGTAAAGAATTTTGCCGCTTATTTTCAACCTTTATCGCCACCGGAAATAACAGGAGAGCAAATCAGGAAATATGTCATCCATCTGGTTGAAGATAAGAACTGGCAGGCCTCCAGTTTAAATCAACTGATAAACGCTTTACGTTTTTTATATGTAGAATTATTCAAACAGCCGTTGGTCATTGATGCTATTCCTCGACCTAAAAAAGAGCATAAGCTGCCGGACATTTTGAGTCCGGAGGAAGTATTATCCATTTTCCAGTCAGTTGATAACTTAAAGCATCGGACTATTCTGATGTTAATTTATTCGGCTGGCTTACGGGTTGGGGAGGCGGTACGGATTAAGGTAGCGGATATTGATAGCAAGAGAATGTTGATTCATGTACATAAAGCCAAGGGGAGAAAAGACCGTTACACGCTGTTGTCTGATTTTATGTTGCTAAAGTTGCGTGAATATTATAAATTATATCGTCCATATAACTTTTTATTTGAAGGCTGGAATCGGCATCAGCATTTATCGGAGCGGATTGTCCAGGTAGTTTTTCAGAGGGCGGTGAGCAAAGCAGGGATTCGAAAAAAAGTGACGGTGCATAGTTTACGGCATTCATTTGCCACTCATTTACTGGAAGCGGGAACTGATTTGCGTTTTATTCAGGAATTATTAGGGCATGCCAGCAGTAAGACGACTGAGATATACACGCATGTGAGCAAGCGTTCTATTGGGGAGATTGAGAGTCCTCTGGACAGGGTGATGGGAAAATTTAAGACATAATCATGCAATTATTCGTCCTTAACACTAATATAGAAGCAACAACAAAATAATGCGATGATAAAATAGTTATTTGCAATTGCGCCTTCTAAGAAAGGAATGAGTCACTCATGACCCCAGATTCGACAATATTTGTCAATGCATTACCTGACACGTTGAGGATTATAAATCTCACGGCTCCTCCTCTTATTCCAACCGAGTATCTTGCCCTTATCGGTGTTATCCTTGGTGCATCGATCTCGATAATTGGTAATCTAATGCTAGCAAAACGCCAAGGACGTATCCAGATACAGAATACATTCTTTTCAAGGCGCCTCGACGTTTATGTCAAATTAGCCGAAATGTCATGGGAAGGTTACAGTGTATGGGTGAAATCCGATCCAGGCGAAGCAGCCGGTGCCTATCCTCAAGCGTATGACACATTTCAACATCTCAGAGACTGGCTTAACGGTATGGTGGAACTCACTGACAAAAATCGTCTCTTGCTTGACCAATCGACATATACGGCTTTCACGAGTCTCAATCACAAGATTCTGCAAGACATCGACACAATACGCTCACTATCCCAGCCCCCAACTATCGATTGGCATACAAGAGATGTCGGACGGAAGAATGTAGGAGACATTCAAAAGCTGTCAGAAGGGCTAGTTGAAGCTGCAAGGAAATACATCGGTAAGACGTACAAGGTCAAGATTGAGAAAGTTCTATGATTACGGCGCAACTGCAAATAACAGCACAAACCACGGCACTCGTTTTATGAAAAAGGATTATAGTACTCGTTCCATTTCGCTCGCCGCAGGAAAACGAGTCATTGAAAGGCGGCTCGCTCAACGGCGTGGTTTGTGCACACGTTAGCCGCAAGCCTCGTTCAGAGAAGTCATGATAATCACCGAAGCCACACGACGCGACATAATTGATCTCATCATTGCTGGCAACGTTCGCTGGTGGGGACGCCTAGAGGAACAGGCATTCCTCAGTCGTTTGTACGACCTAGAGAAAATGCCCTCAACGGACCGACGTTTTGAGACGGCTTCCGGCGATATCTGGAAACACCGGGTTGTAAACGATGATTGGCCCGATGACTGGGTGTTCTCTGATAGTCGATTCAATCTCAAATGGGCTTCCGACGACGATTTCCTTCGCTTTCTTGCGGAAATGTTGCACCCAGTCGTGCGATCCGATCCAGAAGAGGCACGACAACTGGCGGAGAAATTCAATTCGTGTCTCAAGAACGATGGATGGGAGCTTTACGAAAAGGCCCAATTGTCCGGAAAACCGGTGTTCGGTGCGCGTGAAATTGGCAAGCGTGTAGAAGTGTTTCAGGAACCAACTGGCTGGCCGAAGGTGGACCGGCAATTCGACGAAGTTCGGTTGAGACTCCGCGAGGCATCAAATGAGGAGCAATTCCAAGCCGTGGGCCTTCTGT
>Ga0067045_1028218_pt1 | contig 39214 bp, 26 predicted proteins | sample TerdegcTABiofilm_FD_59184 | JGI IMG/M metagenome (GOLD analysis project Ga0067045, IMG submission 59184) | Combined Assembly of (Gp0054472, Gp0054536) Wastewater bioreactor microbial communities from Singapore -Terephthalate degrading... | reverse complement strand
TTGGACTTCTACCACTTGAGCGAAAACGTCCATCGTGCGCGGCGCAAGGTCTTTGGCGAGGAATCGCCCGAGGGGAGGGCGTGGGCCGACGACCTGATGCACGTGTTCAAGCACGAGGGCTACTCGGCGGCCTGGGAAAAGATCCTCCAGTGGCGTGCCACGGTGAAAGGCAAAACGAAGCGGGAATCTGCCGATCGGTTGGTAAACTTCGTCTCGATGCGTAAGGAAATGATCCGGTATCCGAGGTTTCGAGAGCTTGGCTGGCAGATCGGCAGCGGTCCCACGGAATCGCAGTGCAAGCTGTGCACGAAACGGCTCAAAGGCTACGGCCGCCGCTGGGACCGGCCCAACGCCACGGCCGTGGCGGCCTTGGATACGCTGGACCGAAACGGCCAATGGCGGCAACTCTGGCCAAACGCTTGCCCCGTCGCCGCTTAGGGCCGCCAGGAAATCTGGTCACGCACCAAACCTTGACCCGGTTGCCTGCGTAGGTACAATGGATTTGGTATCACCAAGCCCCCCGGTCGGTCTATGGCCCGCGTGGTTCGGCGGCAAGTCGTCTGGCTGCTCCTGAGCGGTTATCTGTTCTCGACAACCGCCGCTTCCCTTTTTCATAGCCACGGGAAGGCGGGCCAGTTCGGCTCCGCATTGTGTTGGGATGCGTGCGGCCTGTCTTCGCGGGTTGGCGGGGCTCTCTGCGGTTGCGGTCTCGTGAACCCCGCATTGCAGGCCGCGGTGGGGCGAGGTTGCTCCGAGGGATCGAGCGAGCATGACTGTGCGGTCTGCCGGTTCCTCGCCCAGAAGGTTGCGGCGGAACCGCTGATCGAGGCGGTGTCTTCCGAGGCGTTGTGCGACCGGACGATCTCCGCCGCCCCTTCGTGTCCGATCCACGCCCCGGTCTTTCTTCACTATAGCCGCGCTCCTCCTTCCGTCGTGTGAACTCGTGGCGTCGTGGGTGCTGCGGCCGGCCTTTTGAGCCGCGCGTCCCCGTGGCTTCATCGTTCCGCGATTTTCGGAGGGTTCATCCGTGGTTCCCAAGCGTTGTGGATTCACTTTGGTCGAGCTTCTGGTGGTCATTGCGATCATCGGCATGCTGATCGCACTTCTGCTGCCGGCCGTGCAAGCCGCCCGGGAAAGTGCCCGCCGATGCTCGTGCTGCAACAATCTCAAACAAGTCGGGCTGGCGGCGCACATGCACCACGACACGTACAAGTGTCTGCCGGCCGGCTGGGACGGTTACGACACAAGTTCGAGGCCTTTCGCGCTCGGGTCGCCGGGTTGGGGCTGGGCGGCGCGAATTCTCCCGTTCGTCGAACAGGCCAACGTCGAGAAGAACCTCATCAACTTCAAGTTACCCGTCACCGATCCGGCGAACGCCCAGGCCCGATTGCTCACGATCAAGACCTTTCGCTGCCCTTCCGACACGGGCAAGGACACGTTTCTGAACGTCGACGAGGAAAGCGGCGCCGGCACCCTGGACTTCGCGACCGCCAACTACATCGGCGTCTGGGGCACCACCGACACGCACGAGTGCGGCGAGCTGCCGGCAGGCACGCAGTGTACCAGCGACGGGACCTTCTTCCACAACAGCGCCACCCGATTCGCCGACATTCTCGACGGCCTGAGCCAGACCTTCATTGTCGGCGAGCGGAACTCGCGACTCGACTATTCGACGTGGGTCGGCATCGACCCGGTCAACGATTGCTCGCCCGGCCGGCTGGTCGGCACGGCCAGCTACCCGCCCAACTCCCAGGCCAGCGACACCCACAACTTCAGCAGCGAGCACCCCTCCGGCACCCACTTCCTCCTGGCCGACGGCTCGGTGCGGATCATCTCCGATACGATCGAGACCGCCGCGTACCACGCCTTGTGCACGCGGGCCGGGGCCGACAGCATCGGCAACTTCCTCGGCAGCCATTGAGGCGAACGTGCCAGGCCCACGGGCGGCGGTCCGTGGGCTTACGCCGCCACTTCCGCCTGCCATTTCAGCCGATTGCTTGGCTCGCCGGCCCTGCGCGCTACAATGTGTAGGACCCGAGGAACCCCGACGGAACTGCCTCAACCGAGGGGGGCTTCGTGCTGGGTACTTGTTTCTGGCCTGATGGGGAAGGCACGCGGAACCAATGTCTGCGATCATCACCAAGCCGGCCACTCTGCGGGAATTGCGCGAGAGCGGCTGGAAATCAAAACCGGTCAAACGCGAGATCTACGACAACTTCTTGCGTATGCTCAGCGGCGGCGAGGATCTCTTCCCGGGGATCATCGGCTACGACGACACGGTCATCCCGGAGATCAACATCGGCCTGATCGCCCGGCATGATCTGCTCTTCCTGGGCGAAAAAGGACAGGCCAAGAGCCGGCTGATGCGTCTACTGGTCCGCTTCCTCGACGAAGACGTGCCGTATCTCGACCTTCCCGGGTGTCCGGTGCATGAGGATCCGTTCCACCCGATCACCCGGGCCGGTAAGGACCTGGTGTCCGGCACGCCCGACGACGAAATTCCCATTGCCTGGTGGCCGAGGGCGGAACGTTATGCGGAGCGTCTCGCGCCCGGCACCAAGTTCGCCGACATTTTGGGCGAGATCGACCCGGCCAAGCTCGCCGCGGGCACGAGCATGTCGGCGGAGGAGGCGTTGCACTTCGGGCTGATCCCGCGCATGCACCGCGGCATCTTCGCCGTGAACGAGTTGCCGGAGCTCGACGAGCTGGTGCAGGTCGGGCTGTTCAACATCCTCGAAGAGCGCGACGTGCAGATCCGCGGCTACCCGATCCGCTTCGACCTCGATATCCTCATCCTCTTCTCCGCGAACCCGGCCACGTACAACCGCAGCGGCAAGGTGATTCCGCAGCTCAAGGACCGGATCGGGTCGGTGATCCACACGCATTACCCGCGGGAACGGACGTTGGGGATCGAGATCACGGAGCAGGAGGCCGGCATCGAGCTCGACGGCCAGTTCCCGGTCGTCGTGCCGTACTTCATGCGGGAGATCATCGAGCAGATCAGCATTGCGGCGCGCCGGTCGAAGTACGTGGACCAGCAGTCGGGCGTGAGCGCGCGGCTCTCGATCGCCAACTACCGGGCCATGGTGGCCAGCGCCCGGCAGCGGGCCGCGGTGCTGGGCGAGCGGCCGGCCGTCACCCGGATCAGCGACCTTGGGCACCTCTATTCCTCCTCGCTCGGGAAGCTGGAACTCGACATGATGTCGAGCCACCAGATGTCGGAACGCCAGGTGCTCGACGCGATCGTGGCCGAGGCGGTCCGCGACGTGTTCGACGAATACGTCGAACGCCACGGCCTGGACGAGATCGCCGAGATCTTCTCGCGCGGCGTGAAGATCGAGGTGGGCGACCTCCTGCCGTCGAGCCAGTATTCCGAGCGGCTCAAGCGCGTGCCGCCGGCCTGGCAGAAGGCGTTCGAAGTGAACGCCTCCAGCGACCCGGCCATGCGGGCCTCCTGCGTCGAGTTCATCCTCGCGGGGCTCTATGCGGCCGACCGCATCTCCCGATCGCAGGAGCACGGGAGGATTGTCTATGAGTTTCGCTGATCGACGCGGCTTGGCGATGTCATGCGTTTTGCATATACTGAAAATGCCGTAGGATCTTGCCGCAAACAGGGATACACTCGCGATTCGGGGATCCGGTCATGAAGAAACTGACGTTCTACCATCAGGTTCGCGCCGACGGTGGAAAGCGCACGGGAATCGAGTCTGACGACGAGACGCTGCTGCACCATTTTGCTCCCGGAGGCAAGGACCACGACCCGGCTCTGCTTTGGTACGTGGACTTCCGTTGCGAGGGAGAGCGGCTTCCTGACACTCCCGACGGAGCGCGCGATTGGTTCGTGCGGAACGAAGGGTACTTCGTCTCCCAACTCCGCGAGGTGGCGAGCGATGACTTATCGGTGGGTTTCGACGCCGAGTTAATGCCCCTGGAGCGGCATCTCGCGGATGCACCCGATGGCGCACGGGTCAACGTCGTGGTCTCCGCAGCGAGGCGGTTGCCTGCCCGCGATATCGCGCCGCGGCTCCGCGAGTTGGCCGATCATTGGGGAGAGTTGCTGTCTGAGCTATGCACTCTTTCTCCGGTGTGAATCGCGACTATGAGTAGGCGGTTGCTCGATACAAGCGTCCTCATCGCCCATTGGAGGAAGTGCGCGGGCGACGCTCCGGCAGCCCCCCGGCCCGACGACGCGCGGCGTTGGGCAAAGGAGTTGATCAAGACCTATGGAACGGATGTTGTCGCCACTCCCGTTGTCGTTGAGTTTCTCGCAGGCGTGCGTAAACGCGATGAACTCATGCTTGCTCGAGCATATCTGGAAAACCTACGCACGATTGACGGTGGGAACGTAAGTGCCGAGGATTGGGCGGCGGCAAGGAGATACGCCGAACGCGTGCCGCAGGACGGGAAACCACGTCAATTGGGAGACTGTCTCATTAGGGCCATCGCCGATCGGCTCGGTTACGACGCCTACTCCTTGGACAAGCGGTTCCAGAAATAGGCATTCGCGCTCGAATACGCCGGGGAAAGCCTATGTCAAGGGGCAAACCTGTGATTGGCGGCATCATCCACACGTACCAGAGGTACGACCCCAAGAATTTCCCCAGCCCCACGCAGCCGCCGCCCGACCTGGTCTCCGGGGCCTTCGACCACATGCTCTCCTACGGCAGCCTCCGGGAGTTGACCGACGAGGAGCTTGCCCGGGCCGTCAAGCTCGATCCCAGCCAGATCGCCGGCCTCGGCCCCAGCCTCGAATACCTGATCGAGAAGCTCCGCGAACGGAAACGCAAGATCCTCGAGACTTTCGAGACTCGACGTGTCCGGGCCGAGGCCGCGGGGCGTTATCGCCAGTGGGCGGCCCGCATGAAGCCGCCACTGGAACTCGAAAAGCGATTCAGGCGGGCCTTGATCGAGGAGCAACTCTACGACCTGGAACGCCTCTGGTACGCGGCGGGCGACGAGCGGAGCCCCTTCGCGCGCGAGCTGGTCCAGTTGGTCCATCGACTGGGCGACAAGTACCAGATCGACGAATTGGCCTCGAAGTACGCGTTCACCGGCCGCACCGAGATGTCGATCCCCAGGGCCCTGGAGATCAAAGAGGAACTGGAGACCATCGACCGGCTGCTGAAGCAGTTGGAAGAGGCTCGGAAAACCGCCCGGGTCGCGATCATCGACCTCGACGAGCTACGGCAGTTCGTGGAACAGGCCGACGTCGAGCAGCTCAAGAATCTCGCCCGGCAGGTGGAAGACTACGTCCGGGAAATGGCCGAACACCAGGGCCTCGAACGGAACGCAAAGGGCTACCAGCTCACCCCCAAAGCGTATCGCCTCTTCCAGGGCCGGCTCCTGGAACGGATCTTCAGCAACCTGGAGTCGTCGCGCACGGGCCGGCACCACGGGCCGGTGGTCGGCGAGGGCGCGGTCGAACTCCAGCAGACCAAGCCCTACGAGTTCGGCGACTCGATCGCCAACATGGACATCCCCGGCTCGATGCTCAACGCGATGATCCGCAACGGCCCGGGCCTCCCGGTGCGCCTGTCCCAGGACGACGTCGAGATCCACCGCACCCGCAACACCCCAAAATGCGCGAGCGTCGTTCTCCTGGACATGAGCGGCTCGATGCGCTACGACGGGCTGTACGTCGACGTGAAGCGCATGGGCCTGGCGCTGGACGGGCTGATCCGCCGCGAGTTCCCGGGCGATTACCTCCAGTTCGTCGAGATGGCCTCCTTCGCCCGGCTGCGCCACCGCAGCGAGATCGTCGGCCTGATGCCCAAGCCGGTCACGATCTACGAGCCGGTCGTGCGGCTCTACGTCGACATGAGCGACCAACGGGTGAGCGAGCTCGACGTGCCGCCGCACTTCACCAACATCCAGCACGGCCTCCAACTCGCCCGCCGGCTTCTCGCGACGCAGGACACGCCCAACCGGCGAGTCCTGCTCATCACCGACGGCCTTCCGACCGCCCATTTCGAGGAGCACCTGCTCTACCTGCTCTATCCGCCGCACGAGCGGACCGAAGGGGCCACGCTGCGCGAAGGGCTCTTGTGCCGGCGCGAAGGGATCACGATCAACATTTTTCTTCTGCCGAGCTGGTCCCAGTCGCGCGAAGACGTGCAGTTCGCCTACCGCCTGGCCGAATCGACCGCCGGCAAGGTTTTTTTTACGGCCGGCAAGGACCTCGACCGCTACGTCGTCTGGGACTACTTGAACCGGCGCCGAGAGATCGTAGCCTAGGGTCCACCTCCGAAGGCCGCCCTACTTGGCCGTCAGGTCGGCGCAGACGATTTCCTTGTCGTTGCGGGCGAAGACGTGGCGGTAGGCGAAGGCCGGGTGCGACCAGGTCACGCCGCCGCGCCGTCCGGGCATCTGGTCCCGCGTGGGCTCGAGGAGCTTTGCACGGCTGATCTCCCGAAAACTCTGGGGTGTCAGTTGCGCGATGAGGAGTTCGCCGCGCTCGTTGAACATCCACGTGCGATCGCCGTTGCCGACCAGGTGGATCGTGGCGAAGTTGTTCTCCGGCACGGCCGAGCGGTCTTCCCAAAGCTGCTCGCCCGTGTCCAGACGCAGACAGCGAAGCACGCCGCGCGCGTCGGCCCCGTAGATGTGCCGGCCGTCGATCCGCGGGGTGGAAATGAGGCAGTGCAACGCCTTGCCGTCCGGGACCTCCTTCTGCTTACGATGCCAGAGCTTTTCTACGCTGGGCTTGTCGCGGCCGAGTCGCAGGAGGATGGTGCCCTGGTGGGCGTCGGACACCAGCAACAGGTCGCCGTGAACGACCGGCGTGGCGATGCCGATCGGCCAACTCTTCCAGGGAAACGGATATTCCCAAAGGAGTGCGCCGCGAGGGGCGTTGAGGCCCACGATCCGGTCGCCGGTCTGGCACACGCCTCACGCCGCCCGACGGCCCCCTCCCTTACGCCGCCGCTTCCGCCGCCTCGGGAGGCTTGGCTGAAAGGGCACCGTCCTCAGTGGCACATCGAGGTCAAGCAACGTCCGGAGGGCACGCGTGGGTTCACCCCCTTGAAAAGAAGCTGGGTAGTGGAACGAACGCGTGGAACGGTCGCTGCCGTCGCAACAGCAAGGACTACGAACGACGTCCGGAATCGAGTGCTGCGATGATCCGAATCAGCAACATCCACCTGATGCTCCGCAGACTCTCGCCGGTGTACCATTCCGCGTTCCATGACCGAACCGCCGCATGAAAACCGCAAGACCTCCGAGAGAACTTCCCGGATAGACTCCAAGGCGACGAGCGTTCTGTGAACTCAGGCAGGAGCCTCGCCCTGCCGTGATCGCGCAAGGCCACTTGGCCCGTTCATCCCTCAGCTCGCCTCCGCCGCGTTGCACGCGGCGGGGCGAGGAGCCGAACAAGGAACTCGGCGGCCTGCGAGGTGATTCCCGGGGCCTGGCTCTCGCGGGGACCGGCGACGTTGAGCGTGGCCGGCTGAACGGTCGCCAGCCAGCGGCGCACGCCAACCAACGCGGGCTTGTGCAGATCCATCACCAGGCAGGGTTTCGCGTGCCGCTTCGCGAGCCGAAAAGTGAGTTCCGTGCCGCCGCTGGGGCGGCCGCGGCAGAGGATGAGCGTCGCGTCGGAGTCGAGGACGTTCCGCTCGGTGCGCACGGCGTAGGCCGGCGAGCCAGTCTCTGTCAGTTCGTAGAGCAAGGAGATCGTCCCGTCTTCCGCCAGGCGGCCTTTCGGGCACCATCCGCCGTGCGGAATGCCCAGGGCCATGGCGGCATCGAGCGCCCCGCGGTCCACGCCCGTCTGACCGCCGGAGACGATTCTCAACGGCCGAAACCGCGCTGGCCCGCGCGACGTGTCCGTCATCTCCGCGATCCGGGGTCGGGTCGCTGCGACACGGCGGGTCCGTCGTCGGGCAAGACGAGTTGGGTCCCCGGCGCCACGTCGAGCGACGGCTTGTCGAACGCAGTCTTGTTGAGATCGTAGATTTCGGTCCACCGCGAGGCCTTGCCGAGTTCCCGGCGTGCGATGTCGACCACGTTGTCGCCTTCGCGGGCAATGTAGACCTTGCTGCCCGAGCGGGCCGGTACACCTGCCGTTCGGGTGTGGTTCTCGGTAAGCTCGCGACCGAGGGTCGAAGAACTTCGCCCGGAGGCCGTTGCCTCCGGACGCCGGCTCGCGTCGGTTCCCGGCATGGCGAAGCGGCTCTCCGCCCCGGCCGCGGACGCGCCCGCCGTCGCCAAGGTCGAGGCTCCCGCGCTGGTGCCCCCGGCGACCGGGTCGCGCGTGCGGAGCGGATTGGGACTCGGCGGCCCGAAGGTGGTCCGTGAGGCAGGCGGATTCAGGGCGAGACCGGCTGCATCTGCACCGGTTTTTTCCGCGCCCGCCGAGGAACCTGGTGCCGAAGGGACGGTGGATGCCGCCCCCGGGCCATCACGAAGGCCCCGGGCAGCGGACGAACGGTTCCGGAACGGATCGGCGGGGCGAGGACTGTTGGCCGGCAATCCGCGGTCGGGATCGTTCTGCCAACCGTCGGTCGCCGAGGAAGTCTTCGTTCCTGCGGCCCCGGCTGACCGATCGGTCTCCGTCGACAACGTCATCCTGGGCCGGAAGGACGAGGCAGCCGAGGGCGGCTTCTCTTCCTTGCTCTTGCCGCTCCCCGATCGAGGGTCGGACGCGAACGTCCAGGTGTCGGAGCCCCAGGCGGGCGACTTCGGCTTGGTCGCCGAGTTCGGGCCCGGCACCGCGGCCACGACCGTCGGCGGGGTGGATCCGCCGGCCGAAGGGAACCCCGACCGCTCCAGCCGGCCCGGAGGTTCTTTCTCCGGCAAGGCCTTCTTGACCTCGCGATGGGCCACGGCCTCTTCGGGCGGCTTAGCCGGAGAATCGCCCCCGTGACGCATCCACTTGACCACCACGGCAAGGAAGACCACGACGAGGACCGCAATCGCGGCCAAGACCATCTTGACGTGGTTGCCCGTCGTAAAATCGGTCTTCAGCAGTTCCTCCGCCCCGTCGAGATCCTCCAAAGGGTCAACCTCGGCCCCGTGGGAGAGATCCTCGAATTGTCCTTCCATGGACCGATGACTGCGGGTTTCACGTTTCGACATGTCGCATCCCTGCTCTTCGAAACAATACACTATGGACGGAACACTATGGACGGATTTCAATCGGGCTTTGCGGTCCTCGAGGCAATTCGCAGCTTAGCGCTTCGGGCGCGGGGGTTCGCGGCAGTCTCGTCGGGACCGGGACGAATCGGCTTCTTCGTCAGGACCTCGTAATGGGGATCGTCCCGGAAGGCCTCCTTCACGCGACGATCTTCCAGGGAGTGGAAACTGAGGATCGCCACGCGGCCTCCAGGTCGCAGGCACTGCGGAATGCGACGCAGCGCAATCTCCAGACTCTTCAACTCCTCGTTGACCGCGATGCGCAGGGCCTGAAACGTGAGGGTGGCCGGGTCGATCCTCGTGACCCGCGACCGTGGGACGCACTTCCGCACGAGTTGCGACAGATCCCGGGCCGTTCGGATCGGTTTGTCTTGCCGGCACTCGACGATCGCCCGGGCAATCCGCCGGCTGTACCGCTCCTCGCCATAGGCGTAGATGAGGTCGGCAAGATGCTCGGCGCTGAGCCGGTTCATGAGACGCCAGGCCGGCTCTCCCTCCGTCGGGTCGAACCGCAGATCGAGCGGGCCGTCGGCGTCGAAGCTGAACCCGCGTGCCGGATCGGCCAACTGGTCGCTCGACATCCCCAGGTCGAGCACCACTCCATCCACTGCCTCGACGCCCAGAGTGCGGAGGACTTCGGGCAGGTCGCGGAAGTTGGCCTGGACCAACCGCACCGGCAATCCGGCCAGCAGACGTTCCGCACGATCCAGGGCCGCCGAGTCCCGATCGATGCCGATCACCAGGCCTGCGGGGCCGACCCGCTCGGCCAGGGCCCGGGCATGGCCCCCGGCGCCCAGCGTCCCATCGACGACAATCCCACCATTCCGAGGGGAGATGCCGGCAACCACCTCGTCACGCAGCACGCTAACATGCACGGGCAACGGCTCGGTCATGAGCTGTGGGCTATGAGCTATGAGCTATGAGCTATGAGCTATGGGCTATGGGCTATGAGCTATGGGCTATGAGCTATGGGCTATGAGCTATTGGGGGTCTGGCCAACGGCATACGGCCCGCTATTCTGCGGATTTCTGCGAGTTGACGCCAGAGCAGTTGTCCGATTGGACGAGCGGACGACGGAGCGATGGAGGGTCTCGAAGAGCACCTTGCGTCTGCCCGCCTACAAGGAGTCGGGGCGGGTGCGGAGCCGCTCGAAACACTCCCGCACTCTCTGTTCGACCAGGGCGGAGAGCTCCTCGTCGCTGCACGCGGCGATCTGATCGGGCAGGATCGGCGGCCCGTAGTGGACGCGTAGCCCCCCCGAGCGGGGAAGCGACGCGGAGCGGGGCCAGGCGTGGTAGGCGCCTTCCACGGCGACGGGCTGGATCGGCACCTTGGCACGCCGGGCCACCAGGGTCAAGCCGGGCTTGAACGTGCCGAGGTTGCCGTCGCGGGTTCGCGTCCCCTCGGGGAAGACCAACACGGCGTCGCCCCGCTGGAGTGCCTGGAGCGTCGCGCGGATCCCCGGCAACGCCGATCCCTCGCGGTTGATGGGAATGGCGCCCACGGACGCGATCAGCCAACCGAAAGGCGAGAAGCGGAAGAGCGTCACGCGGGCCAGGAAGGTCATTTGACGTGGGAAGCCCGCCCCGACCAACGGCGGGTCGAGGTGGCTCTGGTGATTGCTCACCACCAGCACTCCGCCGGACCTGGGCACGTTCCCGGTCCCGGAGTAGTGCAGCCGGAACATCACGGAGAGCGCGATCCGGACGAGGTACTTGCAGAGCCGGTACCAGAGCCTTTGAGCGAAGGAGCCCGCTTGCATCTCAGAACGCAACCTCCACCTGGGTCCATTCCCGCGGGCCGAGTTCGACCGTGACCTGATCGCCTTCCACCGGGAGGTCCGACTGCACCGTGCCCTGAAAGTCGAGTTTTCGGGCCGACACAGCCGGGCGGAACGACCGCAGGGCGAGTTCCGCTCTTCGGCCCTCGGTCTCCAGCAGCCGGACCCGATAACCGGTCGCCCGCCCTTCCGTTGCCACCGGCTCCCAATGGGTTGCCAGCACGTTGCGGGCATCGAGGTGAAAGAGCCAGCCCCAGCGGCTTTTCGGGGCAGGCTCGCGACGGCCCGATTCACAAGGCGAGGCTAGGAAGTCGATCGCGGCATGGGCCGGATACTTCACGTCGACGCCGATGCCGAGCCGGAAAGTCCGGGCCGTCTCGCCGGAGACGACCAGCAGCGTGTCCAGCTTCCGGAGTCCGAAGCGGCGATGGAAGGGATGGCCGCCGGGAAGGATCGTCAGTTGCGTCCGCGGCGAGCGGATGTCGAGGAAGTGGGGGGCCTCGACGATTTTGCCTTCGCACGGTTGGCGGCAGAGGCCCACGCCCTGGAACACGTCGGCCGTTTCGTCGGTCCACGCGAACCGGGCCCCGTAGTAGGTGGCCCACGGATTGCCCTCCGGCAGACGCTTGATATCGAGTTCGATCTGGATTTCCAGGATCGGGCTTCCTCGCCGGGCGGTCATCGTCTGGACGAACCGGGCCAGCCGCTTCCCATTCCGGTCCAAGAGCCGCCCGCGGCTCACGATCACGCCCTTCATCGGGCCCGACATGCTCGCCGAGATGTCGTCGGCGGCCATCAGGGAGTAGTTCTCTTCGGCCTCCGCGTCGATCCGCCCCAACTCGGCCGGGGGCGGCAGCCGCATGGCGATCTGCTGGGCGAGCCGATTGCCGCGGATCGCGTAGCTCTGAATCGACTGGAGGGCCCCGGTTCTCGGGTGGACGCGGACTTGGAAGAACTCGTTCCGCAGTTCGTTCCCTTCGGCCATCAGGGGCGACTCGTTGGGCGATTTCTTGGCTCGGGATTCACGCTTGCCGGGCGGGGACGCCGGCTTGCCGGGGCCGACCCAGGCGAAGCCCATCGCCGGCACTTCCACGAGCGCCTGCTTGGTCCCGTCCAACTCGCCGGCAGCCAGGACCGGTGGGGCTACCTCGGGAAGCGTGTCGAGGTCTTGCACGTCGACCGGCCATCGCACCCGGTGGCTTCTGGGATTGCAGAAGAGGAGTCCGGACGCCGATCCCTCCTGCGGGCCGCGAATCGCTTCGGCCAGTCGGGCAGGCGCCTCCGGATCGGGGGAATCCTCGGTTCGATCCCCGGACGGGCCGCAGCCGGTCTCGCCGCGGAGCAAATCCGCCATCGTACGCGTCGCCTCCACGTCCCCGATCTCGATCGACCGGCGATGGTAGCCTGCCCATCGAGAGACGGGATCCGGCGACTCGGCCGCGACGGCCTGCTTCAAATAGGGAGAACGGTACTTATCGGCCGAGTAGCGGATCGCCTGCCCGGAATAGAGCGTGCTCTCAAAGTACGCGGCCAGACCGCTGAAGTTGCCGAGGACGGGACCGTATTGGTCCGCGCGCCGTATGTCCTCGAACCAAGGGCTGGTTTGGCCCGGCCAATGGGCAAACACCGCCGTGGCCGCCTGGTCCGCGTCGAGCGTGTTCCCTAGTCGTGATGCAAGGCGCAGGAAGTTCTCAGGCCGGTCGACCTCGAACGGGATTCGGGCAAGGGCCTCGATCTCCGTTCCGTCGATCCCCTCCCAGCGGATCTTGCTCTGGTTGCCCGTGGGAAAGCGGCCGTCGTCGAGAGTGAAATGGAGCGCCCCGACAAAACCGAGTCGCTTGAGGATCTGCGGGAGGACCGGCGAGAGCCCAAAGCGCCGTCGCCCGAAGACCGTCGGGCGATGGCCCAGATACCTCTCGTACACCTCCAGGCCCCGGTGGAACTGGCCCAAAATCGCTTCCGGCGTCATCAGCGGCAGTTCCTGCTCCTCGTATTCGCCGCCGACCAGGGTGACTTCCTGTTTCTCGAGCCGCTCCCTCAGCAGGGCCAGCGAGGCCGGTTCCTGCTCCGCCATCCGCTCGACGACCGCCCCGGAAATGAGCAAATTGACCGGCCGCTCCGAACCCAACTCGCGTCGCAGGCCTTCGCCAAGGGTCGTTTCGGCCACCAAGGTCAGATCGATCAGATGGGTCTGCACCGGATAGAAGTATTCCCGGGCCTCTGTCAGGCGGTCGAACGCGCCGCGGAGTTGCTCCCGGGCGACCGACTCGTCGCCCTGGACCAGATTCTGAAGGGCATCCAGAGTGTGCTGTTGAAAACGGTCGGAATCGAGGTTGCTCATGTAGCGGAGTTGTCGCGTGAGCAACTCGATGAGGAAATGACCGTAGCCGAGCGAAAGAAAATCGCCCGCCAGAGGGGTGTCTCGGAGTGGAATCGGCTCGGCAATCCCCTCCAAGGCGGCCGTGATGATCGCGTCACGCTCCTGGTACCTGCGCAGGATTCTGGTACCGGAACACTCAACGCGTTCCAACCAGTCCGTTGGGAGGGAGTCTTCGGCACACTCGGGGAGGACGACCAGGCTATCGGCGACATCCTCGGGCGGCGACTCCGCGCTGGCCCAGCGTGGCATCCCTGGGGCTTGGGCGAGAACGGCCGGGTGGTAGAGGGCCGTCCAGGACGAGAGCAACTGCTTCGCCTCCGGGCCGTCCCGCTCCAGCGAGAGGTTCTCCAGACTCTGACAAGGGAGCAGGACAATGAGGTCTTTGTAGGTCATATCTTGTCCACCATAATCGGTCCGGACCCTCACGTCGAGTCGCCCGCCTTCCAAGGGGAAGCCCACGGGTTGCAACCCGTGGGCTTGGGATGGGGTCCTTGTCATCCTCAATGCTCCGAACGGTCCCTTCGGAAAGCGGGATTTGTCGGAGCGTATGTAACGTCCCGGGCGGCCCGGTCGTTGACTCTTTGGAAGGAACAGCCGCGGCCGACTGGGGGACGGAGAGCATCCCGCGAACAGGGGATTTGAGTTGACACCACCCGTTGTGCCGCGATAAAGTGGGAAGAAGAAGGGATTTTGTTCGTTTCTGTGTAGACGGTCTGTCGGCACTACCTTCGGGTCGGCCGTATTCTCGTCCGGGTTCGGCCCAAATTGTTGCTTGTCGAAGTCCAGGGTCGCCCTAGGAGGGGATCAACAGGAGTCGCGCGATGCCTAAGATCGAGGCGGTGTGGGGAATCGATATCGGCAACTGCTCGTTGAAGGCGATTCGCTGCCGGGTCGGCGACGAACCCGACCAGGTGATCGCCGACGCCTTCGACTACATCGAGTATCCGCAGATCCTCACCCAGCCGGGTGCAGAGCATCCGGGCCAGTTGGTGGCCGACGCCCTCGGGCAGTTTCTGTCTCGCAATGAGATGCGTGGCACGTCCGTAGCGATCTCCGTTTCGGGCCAGAACGGGCTTGCCCGATTCATCAAGCTGCCGCCGGTCGAGACCCGCAAGATCCCCGACATTGTCAATTATGAAGCCCATCAGCAGATCCCCTTCGCTCTGGAAGACGTGATCTGGGACTACCAGCGGATGGGAGGGGGATTGGAGGAAGAGGGGTTCGTGCTCGAAGCGGAGATGGGCCTGTTCGCCATGAAGCGCGACCAGGTATTGCGGGCCCTGGAGCCGTTCGATCAGGCGGGAATCAGCGTCGACGTCGTCCAGTTGGCCCCGCTGGCCCTCTACAACTTCCTGGTTTTCGACCAGTTGACGGATCTGCCTCCGGCCGACGAATACGACGCCGAGAATCCACCCCCGTCCACGGTGATCCTCTCGATGGGCACCGATGCGTCGGACCTGGTGGTGACCAACGGTTTCCGCGTCTGGCAGCGGAGTATTCCGATCGGCGGGAACCATTTCACCAAGGCCCTGGTCAAGGAACTCAAGCTGACCTTCGCCAAGGCGGAGCACCTGAAACGCAACGCCGCGACCGCGCCGGAGCCGAAGGCCGTGTTCCAGGCCATGCGCCAGGTCTTTAACGAACTGCTCACCGAGGTGCAGCGCTCGATCGGCTACTTCACTACGTTGGATCGGGCCGCGAAGATCCAGCGCGTGCTGACCATGGGCAGCGCTATGAAGTTGCCGGGGCTGCGGCGATTCTTGTCGCAGGGCCTCGGGCTCGATGTCGAGGTGCTCGAGTCGTTCCGCGGGATTTCGGGCCCCGAGGTCGTCGGCGCTCCGGCCTTCCAGGAAAATCACCTTTGCTTTCCGGTGTCCTACGGGCTGGCGCTTCAGGGGCTCCAGAAGAGTTCGATCCACACGAACCTGATCCCGAAGGAGATCGTCAAGGATCGCATCATTCGCGGCAAGAAGCCTTGGGCCGTGGCCGCGGCGGCCGTGCTCTTGTTGGGCTGCACCATCAGCTTCGTCAGCTTCTCCCGGGCGCTGGCCACGGTCGATGTGGCCCGGTTCCAGAGTGCCGAACAAAAGGCCGAGCAGGTCTCCAAGAAGGCGAAGGACTTCCAGTCGCAGGCGGCGGACGCCAAGTCCCAGATGGACAAGACCGACGAAATCGGCACCAAGGTGGTCCAGAATGTCGAAGGGCGGTTCCGCTGGCTGGAACTGCTCCGGGCCGTGAACGCCTGCTTGCCGCGCGATCCGGAGGGGAAGGTCCCCGAGGAGTTCGAGTTGCGGCGGCAGTTGCACGTGCGCAGTCTCAATTGCGAGCCCTTGGAAAGCCCCGACAGTTGGCTGGCCATCATGAGGCAGTACAACTGGTTGGTGGGCGAGGACGGCGTCACCGCGACCGGAGGGGCCGCAAGCTCCCCCGACGCCTCCGCCGGGGTGCCCGCCGCTCCCGCCCCGGTTATGGCGTCGCCTGACATGGCGTCGGGCGACTCGTCCATGGGCGGGAGCGTCGGAACGGTCGTCCAAGGGCTGCCCTCCATGTGGCTTGTCACGATTCAAGGCTATCACTACCACAACAACCATGTGGTCTCCAGGGACGACATCGGTGCCCAGTACGTCCGAAACACCCTGGTGAGGAACCTGGCCAACCTGCAGGTCGTCTTGCCAACCGGAACGGGCAATGAACGGGAACGTGTCACCATGAAGGAACTGGGGATCACCTATCCCGTGCTCGTCGATCCGCGCAGGATTTACGAAGAGGAGATCGTGGATCCCAACGCGCTGCTGAACCTGGAGATTGCCAGGGCTGCCGGCGCCGGGGCCAGCCCGATGGGTGGCCCGATGGGGGGTGGCATGCCCGGTTACGCAAGCGAACCCGGCAAGATGCCTCGTGCTTCGCGAGGCAGGGCTTCGGCCATGCCGGGGGCGATGCCCGGGGCGATGCCGGGATCGATGCCGGGGTCCATGCCCACCGAGTCCGGTGCGAGCCCCTACGGTGGATCGAGGAGATCGACCTACGGTTCCACAGCGATGGGCCCCGGCGCGATGCCGGGTCAGGGAGCCCCCGGCGCCCAGGACACCGAGACGACGATCCGGGTGCGGAGGTTCGATTTCACGGTGCAGTTCGTCTGGAAGCCGACCTCTCCGACCGAGCGGAAAGAAAAGCGGACCGCCGCCGGGGAGCAGGGGGGAGTCGAGGGGCAGCACGGCCCGGGCGCTGCGGGGGTTCCGCCAGCGCAGCAGGATCCCGGTGCCGCCCAGGCCCCCGGTTCAGCGCCGGTTCCTGGAGCAGCCCCGATGCCGGGCGCCCCGCCAACCGGCGCGGGTCAATCGGTGCCTCCCGGCCAGGCCGCCCCGGGCGGACAGATGCCGGGCCAGGCCGTTCCCAAATGAGCGACTCCGTCGCGCCGTCCTATGCCAACAGACCGTTCTTCGTGAGGTAGTCGAATGGACCAGGTCAAGCAGATCCTCGCTGTGCTCAAGAAGCAGCATTTCTGGGTGCTTTCGGGAATCCTGGTGCTGGTGGGGTTGGGGGCGTGGTTCACGGCCTCGGGCAAGCTTGCCGACCAGTATCGGGAACGGGAGGGGAAGCTGAACGCCCAGCGCAAGGAAGTCCAGACCATCAGCAGCTCGCAATCGCCGCCGAATCAGTTGGTGGTCGACGCCATCAAGAAGGCCCACAACGGGCTGAAGGACGAGGTCTTCCGCGCGTGGTCCCTGCTTTACCAGGTCCAGAAGGACAATAACCCTTGGCCGCAAGTGCTCAGCGAGGAATTCGTGGAGGCCGCCAGCGCCCTGAAGCCCGGCGACAACTACCTCAAAGCCGGCGAAGAGTTCCGGGCGCCGAAGTTCCTCGAGGAGTACCAGTATTTCATTGAGAAGCATCTGCCGAAGCTCGGCATGATTATCGACGTGCGAGAGCCGAAGTGGGCAAGGGAACTGCGGTTGAACCCGAAGACCGTCCGGCGGACTTTTGTCAAGAAGAGGCTCGACAGGAAGGCCCTCGCCGAGGACGCCAAGGCTAAGGCCAACGCCAAGAGCGTCGAGGACGCGGCCGCCGAGGAGGAACTGGTCGGCAAGGTTTTCTGGGATGAACAGAATCAGGGCGCGATCATCCAGCGGTTCAACTGGGAGATCCAACCCACCACGTTGCAGGTCCTGGTGGCCCAAGAGGACCTCTGGGTCTACGAGGCGCTGCTTCGGATCATCCGCGATACGAACGAGGGGATCAACAGTTACTACAAGGTCCCGGTCAAGCGGATCCTCAGTCTGGAGATTGGGCGGGACGCGGCCGCGGCTCTTGGCGCCTCGCGGAGTTCCCTGGGCGGCGGGGGAGCGATGGGGAGCATGGGATCCATGATGGGGCCAGGGATGCCCGGATCGCCCGGTTCCATGATGCCCGGCATGCCTTCGGGCACCGAGGGCGCGTCCGGGATGACGGGCTCCGGTGGGGCCGGCGCCGTTGCCGCCTTGAGTCCCCAGGAGATGATTGCCCAGGCCCTTCTCGACGGACGCTATGTCGACCAGAAAGGCGTGCCGCTGCGCTACGGCAGCGATCCCCCGTTTCCGCAGTTCAAGATGATGCCCGTCCGAATGATGTTGCTGGCCGACCAGCGACGGCTCCCGAAGTTGCTGGCCCAATGCGCGAACTCGAGCATGCCGGTGGAAGTGACGCGGGTCGTGCTGCGACCCGACCAGGTCCAGTCGGTCAATCTGGGGGGGCCGGCGCTCGCTTCCGGCTCCGCAGGCATGCCCGGCTCAATGCCGGGGATGCCATCGCCCGGGATGTCGTCGGGCATGCCCGGTTCGATGCCGGGTTCGATGCCGGGTTCGATGCCGGGTTCGATGCCGGGTTCCACGTCCGGAATGTCGATGCCGAGATCCATGAGAAGCGGCAGCCCCTCCTCGTCAGGGGGGTACCTCATGCCGGGGACTGGTTCCTCGATGGCCGGCTCCCCAGGCCTCTCGGATGAAGAGAGTCCATGGGATATGAATGTGGAGATCCAAGGGATTATCTACATCTTCAATCCACCGGATCGCACCAAGTCTGACGTCGGGGGCGAGGGCCAAGAGGCGGCCGCCGGTGCGGCGGAGACCGCCCCGGACGCGACAGCGCCGCCGGCGGAAGGTGCCGGCCAGCCCGCGGCCGCACCGGGAGGAGCCGAAGCTCCTGCCGAGGCTGCCAAGGCCGGGACTGGGACGGCCCCAATGCCGGGCGCGGCCACCGCACCGGCCGAAGCGCCCGAGGGACCGTCGCCGGAGACTCCGGCGCCCCCAGCCAAGAAGGCCGCGGCGCCCGACGACGCCGTGGCGCCACCGGCTGCCAAGGCGGAGGCCACTCCGCCGGAGGCTCCGGCCGCCCCGGCCGCGAAGAAGTGAGGTTTTGCCCTCCCAAGATCACGCAAGGTCATTTGGTTAGGTAAGGAAGTTTCGATCGAGTGGTTTGCGTCGGCCCACGGCCCTGGCGGCGACCAAGGGAGGGACGACGCAGCCGGCAAGGAGAGAATTCGATGAAGTTCAAGATCAGCCTCGATCCGAACACGATGAAGCAGTTCTGCATCGACCATGTCGAGAAGATCCTGTTTGGGATGGTGGTGATCTTGTTTTCGTTGTTCGTGTACCGGGCCGTTGCCCGTCCCACGCTCGACTGGCAGCCCGACGACCTCGTCCAGGACGCGACCCGGGCCGACAAGAACATCGAGTCCACCCAGCCCACTCCTCCTCCGATCAAGTCGTATACGGCGGAAGCAAATCGGATCCGTAAGCCGATTTCCGAGGCCGACTACACGTTCAAGACGGCATGGGATCCTCCGCGGTTCCCCGAGAACCGTCGGCGTGGCGTGCCCGACCTGTTTGCCCTCAAGGACTTGCGGGCGACCGGCGGAAACGGCCAGTTCTCGATGGCAGCGCCCGAGGAAATCGAGGACGAGGCCGTGGGTCCCGTGTCCACCCTGCGGGGACAGCGGTGGGTGGTCCTGACCGGGTTGATCCCGAACCTCAAGCAGAAGCAGGCCTACGACACCGCGTACCAGGACGCCGTGGACTGGGACTATCAACGGGACTATCCCGACTACGTCTTCTACCGGGTGGAGAGGGCCGAGGTGGATCCGCGGATTGAGACGGCCGAGTTGACGTGGACTCCCATCCACGTGATGAACATGCTGGCATTGCAGGACCTTTGGCTTCAGCCCGGCAGCGAACTGGTCGATCCGATGTACCTGCCGCCCATGCGGGGCAGCGTGAACCTGGCGTATCCCCTGGGGCCGCTTCAGGGCCGCACCTGGGGACCGGAAGTGGCCCATGCCAAGGAGATCCCGATTCTCGACACCGCGACCGCGTCGATGGCGGGGATGGGGATGCCCGGGATGTACCCCGGGATGCCCGGCGTGGCGGGCAAGAGGTCCAAGTCAGCGGGCGGGAAAGAGGAGCCGGAATCGGAGGAGGAAATCAAGAAGGCCGCTGAGGCCGCCAAGAAAGCCGCCGCAGAAAGGCGAAAAAAGGCCCGCGAGCGACTCGCCAAACAGCCCGACGAGCCCGATGTGTTCGCCACGGCGGGCGCCGGACCGATGGGCCCGGGCGCCATGGGACCGGAAATGGGGATGTCGTATCCGGGCGCGGGCCGGGCGGTGCGTCCCCCGCGTACGCGGTCCATGCCGGGTTCGATGCCGGGCTCCATGCCGGGGGAGATGATGTCCGGCAGCGGCTCGATGATGCCAGGGATGCAGCCCAGGCGACGCATGGCGCTCGGCGCCGAGGAAGAGGAATCCGAGGAGCAGGAAGTCGAATACCTGCTCTTCCGCTTCTTCGATTTCTCCGTGAAGCCCGGGAAGTACTACCGTTATCGCGTCAAGCTGGTCCTTGCCAATCCAAACTATGGCATGCCGCCCCAGTTCCTGGAGCAGGACTCGATGGCGAAAATCAGGGCCCTGGAGACCGACTGGAGCGAGGCCTCCCCGGCCGCGGCAGTGCCGTTGGATTCGCAGGTCCTGGCGGTCTCGGGTAGGGGAGCGGCCGGCGAGGCAGGGCTGATGCTCGTTCGCTTCCACGAAGACAACGGCACGATGGCCGCCGAGGAATTCACCGTGTCGCGAGGGCAGTGGCTCGACTACTACGGTCGCACCTTCAAGTTGCCCAGCCAACCCGGAGTGGGAATGCCCATGGGCGGAACGATGGACTCCATGGGCTCGATGGGGCCCATGCCGGGGATGGGCCCGGGCGGCGGAGCATCCCAGGAAATCAAGGTCGACTACGTGGCCAATTCGCTCCTGCTCGATGTGGCCGGCGGCGGCCGCTTGCCCGGCAAGGACCGTTCGCTGACCGAACCCGGCAGCATCCTCCTGCTCGATGCCGAAGGCAAACTCGTGGTCCGCAACGAGTTGGACGACCTGGCCGACTACGAGTTCTATAAGCCGCCCGAGGCGACGCAACCGACGATGGCCGGGGCCTATCCCGGCTACCCCGGCGGCAACCCCGACATGCCTTACGGCATGCCCGGGGAGATGTCTAAAGGGAAAGGCCGCGCTAAGCCCAAAGGGAGCATACCCGGCATGCCTCCCGGCATGATGCCGGGAGGGTCGCCCTCCATGCCCATGTCAGGCGATCCGGGCATGAACTACTTGGACGACCGAAGCAAGAAGAAGAAGCGGTAATCGCCTCGGGCAAACGTGGCCGGTGGCTTCGGTTTCACTGCAAGGCATCCGATGCGATGAGGACGCGCCCTCCTCGACATCTCGGATGCCTTTCTTCTCTCTGTTGGAAAGCGTTGCACACTCCGGGACGCACTCGATGCCCCGGAAGCGAACGCCGTCCGCGGTGCTATGGGGTTGATGGAGAAGATACGGAGGATTCCGAACCCTCCGATCGGCATCTGCAAGGGCCGGAACCCCGGTTGGAACCGGAAAACTCCCGGAACTGCCCTTGACCGTCTTTCTTGCCGCGGGTATTTATCCCGCTCTCTTCTACCGAACCCTGGAACACATGGCGAACGGGCTATCGACGAGGACGGTCCGCGGGCGGGGTCTCCGCCCCAGCGGCCCGTCCCGGGGCAGACTCCCGGGAAGGACCGACCTTCCCGTGGGATATTCCACTCCGGGAAACCGGAGTATGGCCCGACCGGAGAGATACCAAACCGCAAGGGAATCCTGCGAGTCTCGAAAGGAGAATCGTGTGGTGAAGCTGACCGCAAGAATCCTGCCCGGACTGATCACAGTCGCACTGGGTCTGATGGCGACGTCGCTTTCAGCCGAGCCGAGGACGGGCGATGCGAACGCTGGGACCGACGGGGCGGGCACGAGCCGTCCGGTCGCCGGCACCGTCGAGCAACGGCGGCATCAGTCTGACGACCTGCTGCTGCGGGCACGCCGGGCACTGGCCGAAAACGACCTCGATGCAGCCAGCCGACTGGTGTCGCAGGCAGAGGCTTTGGAAGTCCCCTACAGCCCCCTCGAGTTCGGCGATACGCCGCGGAAGCTGCGACGCGAACTGGAGAAGAGGCAGCAGGCGGTGCAGAGACTGCCGCAATCCGGTCCGCTCGGGACCGGTTCCGGAGCCGCTCTTTCCGACCCGTTTGCGGGCCGAAGCGACGGCGCAGCCTCCTCGATGCCCTCCGATCCGAAGAGTCTCGCCAAGGCGAACATTCTGAACGCCCGGCGCGAACTGTCGCGTGGAAACACGGCAGCGGCCGCCGAATGGTATCGCAAGGCGGCGGAACAGCGAGCGGTCTTCGGCCCGAACGAGGACTCGCCGGAACGCCTGGCCGCCGACATCCGGCGCATGGGCGGCTTGCTCGACGACTCCCCCGGAGCGGTCAGCAGCCGCGGCGTCACACGGCTTCCTCCGGTGGAGGCGGCCGGGCCGTCGTCGTCGGCCGATCTGCTGTTGGATGCCCGGCGCGCGCTGGCGGTCGGCGACAAGCATCGTGCGGCCCAGAAAGTCCAACAAGCCAAAGCGACCGGTGCCCACTTCGGCGCCTTGGACGACAACCCCGATAAGGTGGAAGCGGCCATCGCGGCCTACAGCGATCTGATGGCCCAGAAGTCGGAACGCGGTGCCATGGAACCGTGGCGGCGTCAGTACGCCCGGCTCTTGCTCGACCAGGCCGACGCCCTGGCCCGCTGGCGCGATTTCGCCGAAGCCGAACGCCTGGCCTCGGAGGCCGCCCGACTGCGGGTGAACTACAGTCCGTATGAGATGCGTCCCGAGATGGTCCTCGACCGGATCGCCGCGGCACGTCGTCAAGCCGTCTCTTCGGCCGCCGCGTCGCGCGACGCGGCGGCCGGAGTGGTGCCGGCGTCGGGTGAGATGGTCATGCCGGCCGCCGGGCCGGACTTCGACCGCCGCGCCGCAGCCGCCGTCTATGATCCGACCGCCGACCGCACGCAGAACGTCCTCGCCTCCAACCGACAGCCGGAGGCCGAGCCGTCTTCGTCGCCCGTTTCGGCGATGACGTTGTTCCAACAGGGAGAGACGGCCTTGAAGGCCCACGACGGGAAGGCCGCGCTGGCCCTGTTCCGTGAGGCCTATGCCCGGGCCAACGAACTCGATCCGGGCACGGCCCGGCGGCTCCAGGAATACCTCCAGTTGCTCTCCGCGACCAACGCCGCCGCGGCCGGGCCTGCCGCCGGACAGTCCCCCATGCTCGATGCGGTCGCCAGCAAGCAGCAACTCCTGGCGAGGCAACTCTCGGCCGAGATCGGCCACCAGGAACGCGCGGCGGAGAAGCTCCGCCAGACGGACCCCAAAGGGGCGATCGCGGCCTTGGAGCAGGCCCGGGCCAAGGTGGAGTCGGCCGGCGTGGACCAGGCCTCCAAGGACCTCTTGATCCGCCGGATCGACCGCGCCCTGGCGGAAACGAAGCGGTTCGCACAGGACAACCGGGGCAAGATCAGTCTCGATGAGCAGAACCGCAAGACCAAGCAGGAGATGGACCAGGAGAAGCAGAACCGGCTCGACATCCAGAACAAGATCGCCCAGAAGGTCGACGAGTTCAACACGTGCCGGAACGAGCGCCGGTTCGAGGAAATGGAAGTGGTGGCCAAGCAGGCCCTCGAGCTCGACCCCCAGAGCCTGATCGCCCAGCAACTGGTCATCGAATCGAAGTTCATCCGGAACTATGCCAACGCCATGGCGGTGCGGGACCAGAAGCAAGACGGCTTCGTCCGCGCCATGGAAAGTGTGGACATCGCCTCGGTCCCGTTCGACGACAGCAAGCCCTTGGTCTTCGGCGACGCCAAGAACTGGCAGGATCTCACCGCCCGGCGGGCCAGGTGGGCCAGGGAGCAGGGGCGGAAGCTCTCGGAGCGCGAGCTCGATATCCAGCAGAAGCTCAAGACGCCCGTCTCCGTTCAGTTCGAGAACCAGCCGCTGGCCAAGGTGATCGATCAACTCGGGCGCTTGGCCAGCGTGAACTTCTACATGGACCCGCAAGGCCTCGCCGAGCAAGGCGTCTCGACCGACACGCCGGTCACGATCGACCTGCGTCAGGAAATCAAGCTGGAAAGCGCGCTGAACCTCATTCTCCAGCCGCTGCACCTCAGCTACGTCATCAAGGACGAGGTCCTCAAGGTCACCAGCGAGCAGTACAAGAACATCCAGGTCTACACCAAGACCTACAACGTGGCGGATCTCGTGATCCCGATCCCGAACTTCGTCCCCCACGGCGGTCTCGGGTTGGACGGCGCCTACAAGAACGCGATGGCGAGCGTGAATTTCGGGGGCGCCGGGCCGTTCGGCTCCAGCGCCGCCTCGCCGTTGGCCGTGGTCGCCAGCCGTGAGGGCAGGTCCGCCAGCGGCATGATCGATCCGGCGATCCTGGCCCAGATGTCCAGCGGCGGCCGGGGCGCCACCCCGACCAACGTGCCTGCCGGCGGACCGGGGAACCTCGGCGGAGCAGCCATGGCCGACTTCGACAGCCTGATCGAACTGATCACGTCGACCATTCAGCCCACCACGTGGGACGAAGTCGGCGGCCCCGGCTCCATCGCCCCGTTCGAGACCAACCTGAGCCTGGTCATCAGCCAGACCCAGGAGGTCCACGAGGAAATCGTCGATCTCCTCGAACAGCTCCGGCGTCTCCAGGACCTCCAGGTGACGATCGAAGTGCGGTTCATCACCCTCAACGACAACTTCTTCGAGCGGATCGGCGTCGATTTCGACTTCCAGTTGAACGACAAGACCGATCACCCCGGCATGGTCTTCGGTGCCATGCAGGGCGTCGGCAACGGCTACGGGACCGAGCCGGTACGCGACAACCGAAAGTACATCTTCAACGAGTTCCAGCACGAACACTCCCGGATCGTGGGCAGATCCTCCACGGACTCGTTCTCGCAAGACCTCGACATTCCCTTCACGCAGAACAGCTTCGGCCTGGCCGTGCCGCAGTTCGGCGGATTCTCCGCGGATGCCGGCATGCAGATGGGCTTCGCCATCTTGAGCGAGATCGAGGCCTACTTCTTCATCAACGCCGCGCAAGGCGACCGGCGCACGAACGTCCTCCAGGCCCCGAAGGTCACGCTGTTCAACGGGCAGATGGCCTTCGTGGCCGACACGTCGCAGAGCCCGTTCGTCATCAGCGTCGTCCCGGTCGTAGGCGACTTCGCGGCCGCCCAACAACCGGTGATCGTGATCCTCTCCGAAGGAACGTTCCTCACGGTCCAGGCCGTCGTGTCGAGTGATCGGCGATTCGTCCGCCTCACCGTCATCCCCTTCTTCAGCACGATCGGCGACGTCGAGACCTTCACCTTCACCGGCTCCGAGACCACCACGAGCTCGAGTTCGCAGGAAGGCAACCAGGATACGCCCAACGACAACACCAAGAAAGCCAGCGCGGGCACGACCACCAGGCAGGGCACCACGGTGCAGCTCCCCACCTTCTCCTTCGTCACGGTGACCACGACCGTAAGTGTGCCCGACGGAGGCACCGTCCTCCTGGGCGGCATCAAGCGGCTCAGCGAAGGCCGCAACGAGTTCGGCACGCCGATCCTCAACAAGATCCCCTATCTCAACCGGCTCTTCAACAACGTGGGCATCGGCCGGGAGACGCAAAGCCTGATGATGATGGTGACGCCTCGCATCATCATCCAGGAAGAGGAAGAAGAACGGCTCGGACTCGCGCAACCCTCGCCGTAGCCCGCACCTCGCGCAACGTCGTGGGGCAGGTCGCCAACCTGCCGCCGGCGCAGAGGCAGACCGGCAGCCTGCCCCACAGAATTGGGAACGCTCAGACTTCCGAAGTCTCCGGGACTTCGGAAGTCTTCTGTCTTTCACCCGGCGGCCGGGCTTCCGCCCGTTGGGCGGCCCATCCGGCAGGCGACCAGGTGCCGGATGGACTCCTGGACCTGTTCGACCGGCGCGCCGGCGTCGACCACGACGACCCGCTCCGGGGATTGCTCGGCCTCCGCGAGGAACCCGCGGCGCACGCGGTCATGGAAGGCGTCGCCCTGCCGTTCCATGCGGTCCAGGGCCCGCTGGATGCGGGCGGCTGCCTTCTCGGCCGGCAGGTCCAACACGATGGTCAGGTCGGGCAGCAACCCGCCCGTGGCGATGCGGCCCACCTCCCACAGCGACGCCACGTCCAACCCGCCGCCGTAGCCCTGGTAAACCACGTTGGCCAGCAGGTAACGGTCGCTCACGACCACCTTGCCCGCCTCCAGCGCCGGCCGGATGATCTCTTCAGTCAGTTGCGCCCTTGCGGCCATGTAGAGGAGCATCTCGCTCCGGCGGTCGATCCGCAGGTCATGGGCATGCAGCAGAATCTCCCGCACGGATTCTCCCAAGGGGGTGCTCCCCGGATCGCGACACGCGACCACCTCGCGCCCCTGGCTTCGCAGCCAGTCACAAAGCAGCCGCACCTGCGTGCTCTTGCCGGTACCATCGCCGCCGTCGACAGAGAAGAACATGGGAGTTGGGAGTTGGGAGTTGGGAGTTGGGAGTTGGGAGTTGGGAGTTGGGAGTTGGGAGTTGGGAGTTGGGAGTTCGCGTAGCGGGCGGGCTTGCCCGCCGTTTCCCCGCAGCCATCCGCCGGCTCAGGACTCCCTACGAGTAGGGCGGGACGCCGAGCGGCGGGGCCTCCGCGGCAAGGGGATGAATGGCCGGATGCGGGGCATCGTACTTCCCGGCCAGGCGGGCCACGTGTCCAGCCACGATCTTCCGTAACTCGGGAGGGGCGAGCACTTCGGCCTGGTCGCCGTAGCCCAGGACCCACCACGACACCTCGGCCAGTCCCGACACGGTGGCGTGGAACTCGAGCGAACCGTCCGGCCGGAACTCGAGCCGCTGCGTCTTGTGCCACGTGACCTCGGCCACGTTCTGGGCGACCTTCCTGCCGAAGTGGATCACGATCTCCCGGTCCGGCCCCGGCTCAGGAATCAAGTGCCAGGCATTGCCCAGATAGCGATCGACCGAAAAACCCCGCGGAATCTCGTAGCGGTCCTCCAGCAATTCGAGCGCGGCGATCCGCCCGACGTTGAACGTCCGCGCTGCCCGGTGCAACGAGGACCGCCCGATCACGTACCAGCTCCGTCGGCTGAACAGCAGGCGATAGGGGTGCAGCCGCGTCGAGATCACTTCGTCTTCCGCCAGGCTGCGATAACGGATCCGCACGCTTCGTCGCTCGGAGACCGACTGGAGCAGACCCTCGTAGGCGGCCTCCTTGCCCTCGAGCCGGTTGGTGGGCGGCATCTGGATCTGCACCGCGTACCCCTTGGCCCGGACTTGCTCCCGTAGCCGGTCCGGCAGCGTGCGCTCCAATTTCATCGCGGCGCGGCGGGCCAAGGCGAAAAAGGGCGCGGGGAGTTGGCTGCCGACGTCGTGGCACAGCACAATCAGGGCCATGGCCTCGTCCGGCGTGAAGTTGGCCGGGGCGAGATTGCAGGTGCCGGGAAGGTGATAGCCCTGACGCAACTCGTCGTAGACCAGGGGCACGCCCACGTCGCGCAGAAGGCATAGATCACGAAACACCGTGCGGCGGGATACGCCGCACGCATGGGCCAGGGCTTCAGTGTTGTGGGTTCTTCCACCCTGAAGAATCTGAATCACTTGCAGCAGGCGACGGATTCGCGACAGGTTCATGGGGCTTGGTCGACCGGAGCGTCGATTTCCACATCCCGGCGGTGCCGGTCTTCGTCGGCGAGTCGGTCCGAGGCTCCTGCTGATAACTGGCCGCGCGGACCGGAGGGGCTGCGACCGCCGTGATCTCGGCCCCGGCCGGCTCGCTCTTGGCCGCGATCGCCTGCAGGTTCGTCGCGGCCAGATCGAAGTCCTTCTTGACCGAGCCTCCATTCTGCGCCACGCTCACCGCGGGAGCAACCCGCTCTTCCTTCCCCGTGCGAGGGGCTTTCCGCACGATTTCCACTTTCGATCCTTGCGGCGTGGCACTGGCCGAGGGTTCTCCCATGGGCACCGGGACGGGTGGGGCGATCACTTCTGGTCCCATCGTCTGGGGTATCCCGACGGGCAGCGGGGCCTCGACCGGCATCTCACCCCCCGGAATCGCCATGCCAACCCCTTGATCGTAGGGACCCTGGCTGAGGACCCGAGGCTGGGTGAAGCCGTAGTTGATGAAGCGCGAGGCGTCGCGATGCCGTGCCCGGCGGCGGGCGTCGAAGTAGGCCTTTGCGGGCCAAGGACCTTCGGCCAGGAGGATCCCGTCGTATTCCAGCAGGGAGCCCTTCCGGAAATGCAGTTGGGTGATCGCCAGATTATAGTCGACCAAGGCACGATAGTATTCATTCTCGGCTTCCGCCTTGCGCCGCTGGGCGTCGAGCACCTGGTCCAGGGTGGTCGTGCCAGCCTTGTACGCCGCATCGACCGCAGCCACCTCGCGTCCGGCGGCCAGCCACCGGTTGTAGTTCGTTTGGCTCAGGGTGTAGTGCTGTGCGAGGTCGCGGAAGGCGTCGGCCAATTGGTGAGAAAGCTCCAACTCCTGTTCTTGCAATATCTTACGCTCACGAGTTACGTTCAACTGGGCATACCGAACCCCCGACATCTCGCGGCGGAAGCCAAAGGGCATTTTGAGCTCCACCCCCAAGTGCCACGTGGGGAAATCGCCCGAGGCCAGCGAGCCGTAGGTACTATGGGGAAGATTGAATGTCGCGGGGTCGATTCGCGAGTCGAACAGCGTGTCGCCAATTCCGTACCAGCCGTACCGGGCGACACCGTCCACACGGGGCATAAGGAAGTTCTTGGCCGCCACAAGTTCCAACTCCCGCTGTTTGACGACCCACTTCTGCTTGCGAATCTCCACGGCCCGGGTCAGGGCCTCGGCGTGCGCGTCGTCCCAGGCGAACTCGACCTTGGCCTTGGTCGGTTCGTCCGCGGGCCGGATGAGGCGGCCATCGCTGTGCGTCAGGCCCATCATGTAGCGGAGGATGTTTTCCGTCTTATACAGGTTGCTTTGGGCCTGCTCCACGGCGCTCTTGAAGAGAAGGTAGTTTTCCCGGGCCTGGGCCTCGTCCTGGGCGCCGCCGCCTTTGCCCCCGACGTCGAACCGGGCCTTGGCTTGACGCCAGGTTTGCAGCGCGGCGTCGCGCCCGGCCACCACGGAGTCCAGCCGCCGGTAGGTGAAGTAGAGATTCCAATAGGCCCTCTCCACATCGCTGGCGAGATTCCGCACGGCCGCCTCGAAGTCGGCCAGGCTCTGGTCGGTCCGCAACCGGGCGATGACCACACCGTTCGTCTGGCCCACGGTCGCCCCGGGACCGGCGATCCGGTTGAAACCGACGCCCGCACCCTGAAGGAACGGCACCCTGGCCTCGAACAGCATGTCGGTCGTGTAGTCGTTGGCCCAGAGCTTGAAGGGCGACCCGTTGAAGGTCATCGGGGTGTTGTCCATGTTGTACTTCACGTCATGGACGAACGAGAACTGGGCACCGGTGGCCGTGAACTTGCTGATCGTGACGTTGGCGGCGGCCACGTCGTCGAGATAGGGATTCGGTTGGAAAACCGCCTGGGTCCCGGCCGTGTTGCGCGGAATGATGTTCTTCTCCCAGTAGATGCTGCTGGCTAGTTGGGCGTCGAAAGACGCCAGGGCGGCCTCGACTCCGTAACGCGGATCGGACTCCATCTGCGCGGGGATGTAGATGGTCGGCGTAGCCGACGGCGACGCGGTCAAGCCCGAAGGGGTCCCCGTGGCACCGCTGGGTCCGAACTGGACCCCTCCTAGGGACCGGATCACCGTGCTGTTTTGCAACGAGCACTGGATCGCTTCCTCCAGGGCAAGATCCCAATAGCTGTCCGGTTTGGGATTATCGAGAGTCAGGGGAGCCTTGGCCCCTTGGACTTCGTCGAGAGTCGCGGTATCGAGGTCCGGAAACTCAATCTCTTGAGCTACCCCAACGAAATGGTCCATGTTCCCTGGGCGGCTGAAATAGAACGGCTGTTGGGGGCGGCAGCCCACCCCAGCCGCGAACACCACAGCCGAAACCCAAGCCAAGCAGAAGAACTGCCGTCTCATGGTTCTCTTTTTCCTTCGGGAGGCCTTGGGACGCCCGGTCTACTGGAGGCTTCGACCGGTCGAGCACCACCCAAATTGGGGCAAGCGCATTGGCATTCCGTCAGCCGGTAAAGTCGGAGTTACCGGCAAACCTGATATCGGCACCGTAATCCGCAGACTTTGACAATTCGGAATAGTCGCGATATCCCACAAAGTCACACACAAGCGGCAATACCGATGCAATCGCTACAAAACCCGCATCTTAAAGACTCCAGCAAGACCGGGGCCAGACCGCCCCTTGAAGGCCCACGAGAAACTGGGCGGCGATTCCTCCAGAGGGAGGAGAGAGTGGGGTGGGCAATGCCCACCCTAGTGCTCCGTCCGTCGTGCCTTGATGTGTGGCACAGTCGCCCTCGGCTGTGCGAAATGCCGTGCACAGCCGAGGGCGGCTGTGCCACATGGGATCATGGCTTCATCCATCAGAGCATGCTAGACGGAGCACCAGCCCGAAGCGCAAGCGAGGGAGAGGCCTCGATTCGCCGTCGCTTGCGCTTCGGGCTGATGTGACGCCGGGTGCGTCGGGATCTCCGACGCGTGAACAATCCGGGCTCAGTTCCCGGCGGGCTTGAGCTTGCCGAGGATCTCCTTGGCCTTCGCGGGCCGGGCGCCAGGAGGCGCCTTCTGGAGTTCGTCCAAGCCGGCTTGGAGGATGTCGGCCTTGGCCGAGTCGTTCTTGCGCAGGGCCTCGACCATGGCCGGGAAGGAGGTCACCTCGCTGGTCATGGGCTGACCGGCGGCATAGCGTTCGAGAAGCGAGGTGGCCTGAGCGAGGGCGTCGTTCTGGGCGGGCACCTTGATTTCAATCGGCTTCTGGCTGCCCGAGGGACCGCACCCGAACATGGTTACGGCCACCGTTGCCCCAACGAGGACACAGAATAGGCGAAACATGGCGACTCCCTGGAAAGAAAGCGTTGCTGAATGTGGCCGGTGTGGATCGCCCCGCCGGCGCAAGGCCGGCCGGGGCGTTTTCGGTTTACGCTAGAAGCTGCCGAGCGGCTGACCGTCCGCACGGTTCCCGAGGCGCTGGAAGGTGATCAAGTCGATCGTCTCGGAGATGAAGCGGACCGAAGCGTCTCCCAGCGTCGCGTTGACCCCGCCCGGGTGCAGGCTGCGGGGCGGAATAATCCCGTTGCTCCAGTCATGGGCCCCGCCCGGGCAACAATTGCCTCCGGCGCTGGGCCATCTCCAGTTCGGCGGGGCGGCCGTCGTGAGCGTGGATTGGGCGGCCGCGTACCAGCCCCACAAGGTCCCGTTGTTCGACTTGTACCCCTGGGGGCTGTTCATGGCGGCGCTTCCGATGGCGTCGATTTCCGCCTGGGTGGGGAAGTCCTTATTGACCACCGAATTGAACGGCCCGTCGCCCGCGTAGAAGATATCGAACGGGTACTTCCCGGTACTCCCCGTATTCCCGGAACCCGAGAGGATCTCCGAAGCGAGCAGGGTGTTGGAGAGGCCGTCGCGCACGTCGGCCATTCTCCGATCGTTTTGATAGGCGATCATTCCGTTGAAAGCGTTTCCCGCCCAATTCGTATAAACGGAACTGCCCGTGGACCAGGCATAATTGCACCCCGGCCCATCCCAGCCGTGGGGATGGCTGCCGCGGAGTGGCGCCTTCAAGGCCGAAGGGCACAGGAAGGTCGAAAGGGTGGTGTTCAGCGTGTTGTTGTAGACCCATCCCCAATTGCGCGCGGCGATGTACGGCAGCGCCTGATCGTAGAGCGGCTTCTGCTCGACGAAAGGAAGGATGGCAAAATGCGCACTCACAGATTCCCATACGTTGGTCGGGCCAACCATCTGGTAGTTTCGCGGGAACATCACGTAGATATCGTGGTAGTTGTGCACCCCCAGGGCAAGCTGCTTGAGATTATTGGTGCACTGGGATCGCCGGGCGGCCTCGCGGGCCGCCTGCACGGCGGGCAACAAGAGTGCGATCAGGATACCGATGATAGCAATCACAACCAGGAGTTCTACGAGTGTGAACCCCTTTCTTCGAGGACCTTTCATGCTGCACCTCCTAAGACTGGCAACGAGACGATAGATGGAAAAACGCCGCGGAAGGAAACCGTTACTCGGGCCGGCGACGTGACGAACCGTTCGGCTCGCGGGCGTCGACTCCCCAGGACTACCGGTTTGGGCGAACCCCCGCATTCTACTACCGCGATCGGGCCCGGTCAACGTTCTGCGGGTCTCTTTCACGGCCGGAGGGCTGCCGGAAATCTTCCGCCAAACGGCAGGTTGGGGGACTGGCAGTCCGCCTGTCCGGCGGCTACGATAGGGACTTTGCAGTAGGCACGCCACCGGTATTGAGGGAGGGCACCATGTCGAATCCCGCGGAACTCTACGATGCCATTTTGACCGGCAATGCCAAGAAGGCGGAGGAAGTGACGAAGGCGGCCCTGGAGGCCGGCGTGGATCCTTCCGAGTTGCTCGGCAAGTACATGATCACCGCCATGGACGAGGTGGGCAAACGCTTTGAGTGCAACGAGTACTTCGTACCGGAGCTTCTCATCGCAGCCCGGGCCATGAAGATGGCCCTGCAACTTCTGACCCCGAAGCTGGCCGCGGCCGGCGCGAAGGCGGCGGGCCGGGTGGTCATCGGCACGGTCCAGGGCGACCTCCACGACATCGGCAAGAACCTGGTAGCCTCCATGCTCGAAGGGGGCGGGTTCCAGGTGGTCGACCTGGGCGTGGACGTGCCCCCGGCCAAGTTCGTCGAGGCCGCCAAGGAGCAGGAAGGCAGCATCCTCGCCATGTCGGCCCTCCTGACCACGACCATGACCCAGATGAAGGCTGTCGTGAAGGCCCTCGAGGACGCCGGGATCCGGACCACGACGAAGGTGATTATCGGCGGCGCCCCCATCACCCAGCAGTATGCCGACGAAATCGGCGCCGATGGCTACGGCGACAACGCCAGCACCGCGGTGGCGTTGGCTAGGAAACTGGCGGCGGCATGACCCGCGTGGTCGCGTCTCGCCGAGACGCGGTCGAGCCGGTCTCCGAGAGACCGGCCCACGTGCGAGAGAACACGGGCTTTTCGGGACGCGGTCCTCCGGCGTTGTCGCAATGGAATCGAGTTCCCCTCCCTCACTGCGCGAAATCCTGACGGGTAACCGCTTCTGCTATGGAGCGGAGATCGTCACGACCCGCGGCTTCACGCCGCGGGGGGCCCAAAACCAACTGGTCGAGTTGGGCGACAGGCTCCTCAAGGATCGGCGAATCGGCTGGGTGTCGATCACCGACAATCCCGGCGGCGCCCCGATGCTCCCGCCCGACTGGCTCGCCGGCCAACTCGGGCCCGACCGGCCGCGGATCGTCGTCCATCTCACCTGCAAGGACCTGAACCGCAACGGACTGGAAGCGGCCGCTTGGCGCTACGCAGCCGAAGGGTTTGACAACATCCTGGCCATCACCGGCGACTACCCCACCGCCGGCTTCGGCGGCACGGCCGACCCGGTGTTCGACCTCGATTCCATCGGGCTGATCTCGCTGCTCCGCTCGATGAACGAGGGACTCCGCGTGGCGGGCCGCCGCGGCGCGATGGAGACCCTGCCCAAGACGAGTTTCTACATCGGCTGCGTGGCCTCGCCGTTCAAGCAGTACGAGCGGGAGTTGATGCCGCAGTATTTCAAGCTGCTGCGCAAGATCCGCGTCGGGGCTCAGTGGGTCATTCCCCAACTCGGTTACGACATGCGCAAATTCCACGAGGTGAAGCTGCTGCTCGCCTCGCGGGGTCTCGACGTGCCCGTGATCGGCAACGTCTACCTGCTCAGCCGGCCCGTGGCCGAGTTGTTCCACAGCGGGAAGCTGGCCGGCTGCGTGGTGAGCGACGCCTTGCTGGAGACGGTCCATCGCTACGCCAAGGGTCCGGACAAGGGCCGGGCCTTCTTCCGCGAGTTCGCCGCGAAGCAGTTGGCGGTCTTCAAAGGGCTCGGGTTTGCCGCCGGATACCTGGGCGGGATCGCGAAGGCCGACACGTTTTTCGACATCATCGACATGGCCGAAGGCTTTTCGCCCGACGACTGGCGCGGGTTCCTCAAAGAAATCCGGTACGGCCGGCCCGACGAGTTCTTCCTCTTCGAGCACGACCCCGACACCGGCATGAGCGCCCCGGACCGGATCAACCCGGACTACCTCCGCTCGCTCAAGTCGCCCCGCCGATCGAAGGAGGTGACGCTCGGCTACCGGATGTCGCGCCGCGTCCACGACCTGGCGTTCCAGCGGGGCAAAGGGCTCTACGGGCTCTTGGTGAAGATCTTCTCGCGTTGGGACAAGAAGCCGGGTTGGCTCAGCCGGTTCTCCTATTGGCTGGAGCGCCAGTCCAAGCACCTCGGCTACGGCTGCGAGGACTGCGGCGATTGCAGCCTTCCTGACTGTGCCTACCTCTGCCCGATGGCCTCTTGTTCCAAGCACTCGCGCAACGGCCCGTGCGGCGGGTCGGCCGGCGGCAAGTGCGAACTGTTGGACAAGGAGTGCTTCTGGGCCCGGGTCTACCAGCGGCTCAAGTACTACGGCCAGTCGGAGCAGATGTTCGAGGGCCCGGTCGTCATCTACGACGCCCAGTTGAAGCACACCTCGGCCTGGGCCAACACCTACCTCGACCGCGACCACTTTGGCCGCGAGCACCAGAAACAACAAGCCGTCGCGGAGGCGGAGAAGAAGCCGGAAGACGCGCCGCCGACGCAGAGCGGACCGCAGGGGGGCCGGGGCGGACCCTAAGGAGCGTGCTGGAGACGAACGACGGATTTGGTGTCCTCGCATGAAAAAGCGCGTGTACGTGGAGACGAGCGTCGTCAGCTACTTCACGGCCCGACCAAGCCGGGACCTGGTGATTGCCGGTCATCAGGAAGCCACCCGCGGGCTCTGGCCAAGGCTGACTACCGAATACGAGACGTATATTTCGGCCCTCGTTTACCAAGAAGTCGGAAAGGGGAATGCCGATCAAGCGAGGCTCCGCATCGAAGCCGTCAAGCCGTTCCGTATGCTCGATACGGATGAAGAGGCGCGAGTTCTCGCAGAGAAGATCCTTGCGGGAAAGGGCGTCCCCGGGGAGTATCCGGAAGACGCTCTTCACATCGCCGTGGCAGCCGTCAACGGGATAGACGTTCTTGTCACGTGGAACTTCGCTCATTTGAACAATCCATTCACGCGCATGATGGTGCGGCAATCGGTTGAGAACGAAGGATACGTCTGTCCTGAGATCTGCTCGCCCGAGGAACTGTTGGAGGTGGGCCAATGAGAGACCCCATCGTCGAAGAGGTTCGAAACCACCGAATGGAGCACACCCGCCGATTCCATGGCAATCTCGCGGCGATATGTGCCGACCTCCGCGCCGTGCAAGTCGCTTCGGGGCATGAGGTGGTTCGCCTTTCTCCCAAGAAGTCGGTTTCGGGCAAGGCCCCCGGCAGCGCGACAGGTGGGCGGGAATCGTCCTAGCACAATTCACAGGAGTGCCACTCATGGCTATCCCAAGCCTGACGATCATCGGTGAAACGATCAACGACTCGGTCCCGTCGACCAAGAAGCTCTTCGACGCCGGCGACATCGGCGGCATCCTGGAGATTGCCAAGACCCAGGACGAGAAGGGGGCCGCGTACATCGACGTGAACGTCGGGGCCCGGTCGCCGGAATTCATGGCCGACCTGGTCCGGAAGATCCAGCAGGTGACGGCCAAGCCCCTCTCGATCGACACGCCGGACCCCGACATCGCCCGGGCCGGCCTCGCGGCCTACGACCTGGCCCGGACCGGCGGCAAGAAGCCGATCCTCAATTCCATCTCGCCGCTCCGCGCGGCCATGTTCGACCTGATGGCCGTCCAGCCGTTCCGCCCGATCCTGCTGGTCTCCGAGCGGGTCGAAGGCGGCATGTCGCGTCCGTGCCGCACCGCCGAAGAGACCTGCGAGGCGGCCAGGTTCATGCTCACCGCCGCGCGGAACGCCAAGCCGCCGATCGCCAACGACGACTGCATCTTTGACCTCGGCATCGCCCCGGCCGGCAGCGACGCGGAAGGGAACCTAAGGCGGCTCATCACCGCCATGGAGATGCTCCACAAGGACCCGGACTTCGCCGGCATCCACATGTCGGTCGGCTTGAGCAACTTCACGGTGATGCTGCCGCCGAAGCGGCCCGACGGGTCGCCGGTCAAGGGGCCGCTGGAGAGCGCGTTTTTGACCAAGGCCATGCCGCTGGGCCTCGACATGGTCATCGGCTCCGTGAAGCGCAACTACGAGACCCTCCCGCCCGACCACCCCGCCATGCTCTGCCTCGAAGACTGTATCCGGAACCCCGGCTTCGACGCCATCATGCGCGTCCGGGAGTTCTATACGACGTAATCGAAGAGGGTGTAAGAAAGGAAAAGAGGAAAAAGGGAAAAAGGGAAAAGAAGAAGGGGATCGAGACGAGTCATTCTGGTTCTTTTTCCCTTTTCCCCTCTTTCCCCTTTTCCCTTTCGTTACACCCGCGTAGTCCAAGAATCTCCATCGCAAAACCCCAGTTCCCCCTGGCACCCATGAGCACGACTTCCTCACGCCCGCTGACGGACCTGGAAATCGCCCGCCAAGGCACGATGCTGCCGATCGGGCAGATCGCCTCCAAGCTCGGCATCCCCGGCGACGACCTGGAGCAGTATGGCAAAGTGAAGGCGAAGATCTCGTTGGATCTCTACCGTCGCCTGGCCGACGCGCCGACCGGCCGGCTGGTTCTCGTGACGGCCATCACGCCCACGCCCGCCGGCGAAGGCAAAACGACCACGAGCATCGGGCTATGCGACGGGCTCAACCGCATCGGCAAGCGGGCCACGGTGTGCCTCCGTGAGCCGTCGATGGGCCCCTGCTTCGGCATGAAGGGCGGGGCGGCCGGCGGCGGCTATGCCCAGGTCGTGCCCATGGAGGACATCAACCTCCACTTCAACGGCGATATGCACGCCATCGGAGCGGCCCACAACCTCCTGGCCGCCATGCTCGACAACCACCTCCACCACAGCAACGATCTGCGCCTCGACCCGCGCCGCATCACCTGGAACCGGGTGATGGATATGAACGACCGGGCCCTGCGCAACGTGGTCTGCGGCATGGGCGGGGTCAACAACTCGATCTGCCGCGAGTCGGGCTTCGACATCACGGTGGCCTCCGAGGTCATGGCCATCTTCTGCCTCTCCGAGTCGATCCCCGAGTTGCGCGAGCGCCTCGGACGCATCCTCATCGGCTACACCCGCAAGCGTGAGCCGCGCACCGCCGCCGACCTCAAGGCCCACGGCGCCATGACCGTCCTGCTCAAAGACGCCCTCTATCCCAACCTTGTGCAGACCCTGGAGAACAACCCGGCGATCATCCACGGCGGGCCGTTCGCCAACATCGCCCACGGCTGCAACACCGTGATCGCCACGAAGCTCGCCATGCGGCTCTCCGAGTACACGATCACGGAGGCCGGGTTCGGCGCCGACCTGGGCGCGGAGAAGTTCATCAACATCAAGTGCCGCAAGGCGGGGATGAAGCCCGACGTGGTCGTGATCGTCGCCACGGTCCGCGCGTTGAAGTACCATGGCGGGGTCGACCTTAAGGAGCTGACCAAGCCCAACGTCGAGGCCCTCGACAAGGGCGTGGAGAACCTCAAGAAGCACATCGAGAACATCCATCGCTTCGGCCTGCCGGTGGTGGTGGCCATCAACTCCTTCACCAGCGACACCGAGGAAGAAATCCGCTTTATCCAGGACAAGTGCGCGTACCTTTCGGTCAAGATCATCAAAGCCGACCATTGGGCCCGCGGTGGCGCCGGGGCCGAAGACCTTGCCCGGGCCGTGGTCGACGTGGCCGAGAATACCAAGTCGGACTTCACCCTCCTCTATCCCAACACCTGCACCCTTTGGGAGAAGGTCGGGATCATCTGCCGCGAGATCTACGGGGCGACCGACGTGCTGGCCGACAAGAGCCTCCGCGCCAAGTTCCAGGCCCTCCAGGACGCCGGCTACGGCGATCTGCCGATCTGCATGGCGAAGACGCAGTACTCGCTCTCGACCGACCCCGGGCTCCGCGGCCGGCCGCGCAAGTTCGACGTCCCGCTGCGCGACCTCCGCCTGGCCGCCGGCGCCGGCTTCGTCGTCGTCCTGACCGGCGACATCATGACCATGCCCGGCCTGCCCAGAATCCCCGCCGCCGAGGCCATCGACATCAACGAAAACGGCGAGGTGGTGGGGTTGTTCTGAGCCTCAGGTAAGTTAGTAGGTTATGCTTCAGCATAACGCGGGGTGCCGAAGGCACACGAGACCTGCTTTGACCAAACGTACCGTGCCCACGGCCCCCAGCAAACCCTCTTGTCGCTGCGCGACACCGAAAGCGGAGCTTTCGGTGCCCCTTGGGCACTCGCCTGGATCCGGAGGCGACGAACCTCCCCCCTGAACTGCGTGTCTTCCTCATCGTTCGACGCGCAGGTAGAATCTCCCCCAAAAGGCAAGTTCAGGAGGCGAGCCGATCATGCATCCGTTACTTTCTGAGTTGACCGCGGCCGGGCCGGTTGTGACCGATGGGGCTTGGGGCACCCAGCTTCAGGAGCGGGGATTGGAGGTCGGGGCGTGCCCGGATCAGTGGAACCTGTCGCATCCGGATCGGGTCGAAGAGGTGCCCCGGGCCTATGTCGAGGCCGGGAGCCAGATTATCCTCACAAACACCTTCGGGGCCAACCGGTTCACGCTCGCCCGGCACGGGTTGGCGGGGGAGGTCGCCGAGATCAACCGGGCCGGGGTCGAGATCTCTCGACGGGCTGCCGCGGGCAAGGCCAAGGTCTTCGCCTCGGTCGGGCCTACCGGCATCATGCTCATGATGGGCGAGGTGAGCCCGGAGGAGGTCCAGGCCGCCTTCGAGGCCCAGTGCCGGGCCATTGCCGAGGCCGGGGCCGACGCCATCGTGCTGGAGACTTTTTCCGATCCGGCGGAGATCGTGCTGGCCGTGGCCGCGGCCAAGAAGACGGGGTTGCCCGTCGTCGCCTGCATGACCTTCGACTCCGGCAAGGACCACGACCGCACCCTCATGGGCACCACGCCCGAGCAGGCCGCCCAGAAGCTCACCGAAGCCGGCGCCGACGGCATCGGCTCGAACTGTGGGCAAGGGATCGAAGGTTTTGTGAAGATCGCCGCCCGACTCAAGGCCGCCACGGACCGCCCCGTCTGGATCAAGGCCAACGCCGGACTCCCGGAGATGATCGACGGCCGGACCGTCTATGCCCAAACGCCCGAGAGATTCGCCGCCGTGGTGCCCTCGCTGCTCGAAGCCGGCGCCAGCTTCGTCGGCGGCTGCTGCGGCACAACGCCGGAGTTCATTCGGGCGGTGAAACGGAGGGTGGGGGAGCTTGGGTCTTAGGTCTTAGGTCTTAGGTCTTAGGTCTTAGGTCTTAGGTCTTAGGTCTTAGGTCTTAGGTCTTAGGTCTTAGGTCTTAGG
>Ga0067045_1028219_pt1 | contig 39220 bp, 33 predicted proteins | sample TerdegcTABiofilm_FD_59184 | JGI IMG/M metagenome (GOLD analysis project Ga0067045, IMG submission 59184) | Combined Assembly of (Gp0054472, Gp0054536) Wastewater bioreactor microbial communities from Singapore -Terephthalate degrading... | reverse complement strand
CACCGGCCGGCGCGAGCGGTCGCATAGCGAAATCACCCCTTCCTCCTTGTACCGGTTGAAGATCTTGTGGCCCGTCTTCCGGGATATCCCGAACTCCCGGCACAAATCGCAGGCGTTCATCCATCTTTGGTCCGTCCTTCCATGGCATCCCAACCTCCCGCCAAAGCGAAAAGTGTTACCCATGTGTCCGGTACAATCTGTCACCTATGTCTCAGGTCGCTCACTTCCGCCAGATTGCCTGCAACTACTACAGGATGCGCGAGAGATCAGGAGACCGCCTTAACTCTGCCATGGAAATGCTCCATTTCCGTCCGAAAGAATTGGCCATTGATACCCGGTTTGAAGCTTTGCATTTTCAGACCCAAGGTGGCAGAACCCGGGTGGTTCGTTTCGTACGGGCGAGTGTGAGGGAGTATCAGACGTGACACCCAGAGACGCCGCTCGGCGTGCCATGGCTTTGACGCTCACGTTTGACATCGCCATGGCGGGCGTTGCCATGACGGCGGCCCATCTTGATACACATCTCAGCCACGAAGGCGGTGTGCCGTTCAATGTTCTCGGCTGGCTGCTTGGCACGGTCGCCTTCATGCTCGCAGCGGCGGCTGCGCTGGTGCTCGGCGGCATCCACCGGCAGGTATGGCGCCATATGGGCGCGCCTGATGCCTGGCGCCTGGTGCAGATCATTGCCCTGACTGTTCTGTTCTACCTGCCCGTAATGGTAACCCTCAACGGTACCCTGACGTCGCCTGTGCCCACCCTGCTGCTGGGCATCGGTTTCTGGACCGTCGCCCTCTTCGGCGGACGGATGGTCGCGCGCTGGCGCTCGACCCAGCGCCCGATGCAGATCTTCCAGCAATTGCCGAAGGACGGCCAACCGATTCTGCTGCTCGGCAATCAGGACAGCTGGATCGAGGTCCTGCGCCGCCTTGAAGGGCGCACGTCCGATCAGGCCGTGCGTGTGCTGGGCCTGGTCGAGATGGACGCGCACGAGCCTGGACGCGCCGTGCGGGGCGTGCCCATCCTCGGCAGCCTCAAGGAACTCAACGACATCATCGAGATCATGGTGCTGCGCTATGGCGAAACGCCGTGGGTCGCGCTCACCGGAACGGCCCGGACACCCGAGGTCATGCTGCAGGTTCTCGAAGTCACCTCGCGCCACGGCGCGGAGATCATGGCGCTCGGCCATGACGCAGCCGCCCAGGTTCTGGAACCGCTGCGCCCGGCCGACCTTCTCGCCCGCCCCGAACGCCGTCTCGATATGCAGCCCGTGCGCGGGATCCTCACGGGCGCCCGGGTTCTGGTAACAGGCGGGGGCGGCTCCATTGGATCGGAACTGGTGCGTCAGGTGGCCCGCGAAGCGCCTGCCGAGCTGACGGTCATCGATTTCTCCGAATACAATCTCTACCAGATCGAGATGGAGCTGAAGCGCAACTGGCCGCTGCTGAAGATCAGCTGCCATCTCGGCGATATCCGCGACGAAGCCCGGATGCTCGATATCTTCATGACAGCCCGGCCTGATACGGTGATCCACGCGGCCGCGCTGAAACATGTGCCGCTGATGGAGCGGCATGCCTGCGAGGCGATCCTGACCAATGTGGCAGGCGCGCGCATCGCGGCCCAGTCAGCCGTTGCTGCCGGCGCCCAGCGCTTCGTCTTCATCTCCACCGACAAGGCCGTTGACCCTGACAATGTGATGGGCGCCACCAAACGCCTCGCAGAGCTGTGCATTGGCCGCATCCTGGCTGATTCGAACGTGGCGGGCGCCATGGTCCGCTTCGGGAATGTTCTGGGCTCGTCGGGATCGGTTGTGCCCCTGTTCGAACGCCAGATCGCGCAGGGCGGCCCGGTCACCATCACCGATCCGGACGCAACCCGCTTCTTCATGACCATCGAGGAGGCCTCCGCCCTCGTGCTGCAGGCGGCCGCGCTGCAGAAAAATGCCGGCGAAGCTGGCCTCTATGTGCTCGACATGGGCGCCCCCATCCCCATCCGCCAGCTGGCCGAAACGATGATCCGCCTGAAGGGCAAGGTGCCCTATGTGGACGTCGCCATCGAAACCATGGGCCTGCGCGAAGGCGAAAAACTTCACGAAGAGCTGACCTATCCGCATGAAGCCCTGCTGGCGACGCCGATCAGCGGCGTTCAGCAGGTCTGTTACGAAGACACGCCCAACGAGCTTTTCAGCAAGCAGGTACTGCAGCTGATCGAAACTGCCCGCAACCATCAGCCCGCCGAGGCCGTGCGCCTGCTGGGCGTGCTGGTGCCGGAATATGGCTCGGAACGCGCCGAACTTCTCTATCGCAAGCTGGCCTGATCCTCCCGCAAAAAAGGGGCGCCGTTGAAAGCGCCCCAGTCAAGAGAGTCGAGCTTGGTTTCAGGCCAGGCGGCCCTGCCTCCTCAGACATCCACCAGCGGCACGAAGCTGCCGAAAATCATGCGGCTCATATCTACGCCGGCCGTGTGCGGACCAAATTCTTCCATTCGCGGATCGGCCATGACCTTTTCCCATGCGGCATCGCGCGTGGCCTTGTCCTTCCAGTTGATCCAGGAAAAAACGACCGTTTCATCGGGCTTGCGCAGCACGGCCATGTGGAAGTCATTCACCTTGCCCTCCGGCAGGTTGTCGCCCCAGGCATCGACCACTGAAATGGCGCCATACTCCTTGAACAGAGCCGCCATCTTCTCGGACGCCGCCGTATATGCCTCGCGCTTGTCTGCCTGAACCGGCATCACCGTGCCGTCTATATAGCCGGTCTTCGCGGTCGGGTCGCCCACGATCGTCTGGAACCCGCCAATGATCATCCGCTTGCCGTCAAACGGCATTTCGGGAAATTCCTTGCCTTCCATATCGGCCATCATCTGCCGTTCGGCCTCGTCGCTGGTCTTCTTGTCCGGCCATACGACCCAGGAGAAAAGCGACGTTTCGTCTTCCTTGCGCATCACCGCAGAGTTGATCGAATTGATCTTGCCGTCGGGCACTTGATCGCCCCAGCCTTCCACCATGCTCAGGGCCCCATAGCCCTTGAACATCGGCCAGGCCTCTTCGGCCTGCTTGCGATAAGCTTCCCTGTTCGCCGTCGGCGCCGCCAGCAGAAATCCGCTTACATAGGTCATTGCACTTACTCCTTATTGCATCCCGTCCATCGCCGCCTTTGCGGCCGCTTGCATTTCCTCGGGCGATTTCGGCGGCCAGATGGGTGTGGCAATCGACCAGTGATGGCCGAACGGATCTTCCACAACGCCGTAGCGGTCTCCCCAGAACTGGTCCTCCACCGGCATCACGATCTTCGCGCCCGCCTTCACGGCGCGGGTGGCCACGGCATCCACATCGTCCACCATCAGATGGATGACCACCGCCGTACCGCCATAATGCTTCGGCGAATGCCCGCCCATCTCCGGATACGCATCATTTAGCATGATCATACAGCCATTCAGGCGGATCGCGGCATGCAGCAGGCGCCCGTCCGGCCCCGGCAGGCGCATCATCTCCTCGGCGCCAAAGGCAGCCTTGTAGAACTCGATCGCCTCTCCGGCCCGCTCGCAGGTAAGGTGCGGGGTTACAAGGCCGATGCCCATTTCAGCGGCAATTTCGGCTACTGGTTTTCTCGCCGTCATGGCAGTCCTCCTTTATCCGTATAAAGCTATTTGGCTCCAGCCTTGTGCGCGGCCACCAGCGCGTTGGCGTGCCCATGGCCGAGGCCATGCTCCGCTTTCAGGGCCGCCACCATGTCCATATGTTTGGCGCCCGCCATGCCATCTATGATGCCCATCCAGTGGCTCACAGGCTTGCCATACGTCTTCTCGATAGAGGGGAAATAAGACGCCGGGCCCTTCACCTTGTTCTCGCTCATTGCACGCCCTCCCCGGCAAAAGCCGCCTTGATCCCGGCAATGTCGATCTTGCGCATCTGCATCATCGCCTGTTGCGCGCGCCGGCCTGCTTCCTGGTCTGCGTCACAGATCAGCTTCGGCAGGATTTCCGGCACGATCTGCCAGGCCACGCCATATTTGTCCTCCAGCCAGCCGCACATGCTCTCCTGCCCGCCGCCTTCCAGCAGCGCGGCCCACAGGCGGTCGGTCTCTGCCTGATCTTTCGTCAGCACAGAGATGGAAGCGGCCGGTGTCAGCTTGTACATGGGCCCGCCCGTGAGGATCATCATCGGCGCGCCGGCCAGGGTGAACTCCACCACCATCGGGTCGGCCGGATGGCCATGCTCGAACACGCCGTCAATCCGGCTGTCCGGCAGCAGCGACACATAAAACTCTGCCGCTTTCACCCCGCCCGCCTGAAACCAGAGACAGGTGCGTACTTTCTTTTCCAATCCGTTCATTTCGGGCCCTTTCTAGCTTGCGGGATCAAAGGCAAATTCGCGCAGTTCCTGCGCACACCGGCAGGCCACGGCGATCTTCCTCGCCCATTCCACAGCCTGTTCTCGCGTTGCCACTTCAAGCACCGTGAAACCGCCCTTCAGACGGCTCCCGGCATAAATCTCAGGAGACACGGCCCCATCCGCGAACACGCGCACAGGCTCAACTTCCTCATTGATCCCGCCACCGAAGACATACACCCCCGCCGCCTTGGCTTCCTCAATCACCGCATGCGACTTGGCCACGACAGCCGGAAAGTCTTCCGCCGTCACCACCATCGCCTCGCTCGGAAAGGAAATCAGATATTTGGTCATCCGCTGCCCTGCCTGCTCAGAATCCCGCCGGGACTTCGGCCCCCGCAAACACGCTCAATTGCGCCTCCAGCGCCCGCTTGAAGCCCGGCCGCGACACGCATCGCTCGCAATAGGCTGCCAGATCAGGAAAGCGGTCAAATCCGCCATCGCGCTCAATCTCGCGCAGCACGCTGGACATCAGAAGGTCAGCAGCGGTGAAACGCTCCGCCTCCAGATAATTCCGCCCCTTCAGCCAGCGGGAAAGCTGTTTCAGGCGCGCATCCATCATCGCCCGCGCGCTTTCCAGATAGCCTGCCGCCCAAGGCGCCTCACCATTGAACAGCCGCGTGCCCATCACATTCGCCACGGACGGCTCGACGGAATTGAGCGCCGCGAAGGCCCAGCTCATCACCCGCGCCCGCGCCGCCACATCCTCCGGCATCAGCGTCGGCGCCCCTTCGGCAATGTGCAGCACGATCGCGCCGGATTCAAACAGCTCGGCCCGATCATCCCGGTAAACCGGCACCTGCGCAAAGGGCTGGCGCGCCAGATGGTCCGGCATGAGTTTCTGCTGATGGTCGATCAGGCGCTCCGTATACGGCAATCCCGCCTCTTCAAGTGCCCAGCGCACGCGCAGATCCTTCACGAACCCCTGCGCAAAATCCGGCACCCATGTATAAGCGGTCACTTCCCGCATCCTGTCCTCCATCATCCCATTGGCGGCGCGAGGCGCCTGCCTGTCTGCTTCCCGGCCTTCCACCGGAAGCTGATGCGCGTTTTTCATTGACAAATACGTTGATGTCAACATATTACTTTTGTCATGAAAAAGACACTGCCTTTCGAGACCACGCTTGAGGTTTACAATCGCTGCCTCTGCTTTGGCATGCACCGGGCCGCGCGCACGCTGGCGCGGCGTTTCGATGCCGCCTTCGCCCCGCTCGGCATCAGCCATGGGCAGTATTCGCTGATGGCGTCGCTCAACCGGCCAGAGCCCCCGCGCCTGGGCGAAACCGCCGCCTTCCTGGCGATGGACCGCACGACGCTGACGGCTAATCTGAAACCGCTGGAGCGGCTCGGCTATGTCGAGATTGTTCCGGACAAGGAAGATAAACGCTCCCGCCGCCTGATCCTCACGGACGCCGGCCGCAGACTTCTCGCCGCCGCCGTCCCCATCTGGCGCAAGACGCATGACGAGGTGGACACTTTCCTCTCCGGCAGCCCCAACACGCTGCGTACCCAGCTGATGGAAGTGGCGGCCAGCTACTGATCCTCCCCGTCATCCCGGCCAAGGCCGCGCAGCGGCCGCAGAGCCGGGACCTTCTCAAGGATCGCAGAGCCCCTCACCCCGGCCTCGGATCGGCCCTGCGGGCCGTCCGGAATGACATTGGGGAAGGAAACCTTATCCGCCCGCCTGTCCCGCCAATCCGGTATGCATGGCGCATCCCCTGATGACATCCTCCGCGCATCATCCTAAATGCTCATCATGAGCAATAATCTCCGCCTCCTCGCCGCCCAGCTCAACCCCGTCGTGGGGGATATTCAGGGCAATCTCGCCCTTGCCCGCCAAGCCCATGCGCAGGCCCGTCAGCAGGGCGCGCATCTGCTGGTGCTGAGCGAGCATTTCCTGCTCGGCTACCCCGCCGAAGACCTGGTGCTGAAACCTGCGGCGGTAGATCTGTCCATGGAGGCGGTCATGGCCCTGGCGGCGGACACGCAAGGCGGCCCGGCCATCCTCATCGGCACGCCCTGGCGCGAGCAGGGCAAGCTGCACAATTCCGCCTGCTATCTGGAAGGCGGCGCCCTCAAGGCGCGCTATGACAAGCGGGAGTTGCCCAATTACGGCGTGTTCGACGAGAAGCGCCATTACCAGCCCGGCGATGGCCCGCCGCTGATCATCACGCTGCAGGGTGTGCGCATCGGCGTGGCCATCTGCGAGGACATCTGGTTTGAAAACGTGCCCCGCGCCGCCCATGCCGCCGGCGCCGACCTTCTGGTCGTGCCCAACGCCTCGCCCTGGCGCCGCGCCATCCAGGCCGAGCGCGCCGCCGCGTTCGACCGGTGGTCAGACCTCAGCCTGCCCTACCTCTTCGTCAACCAGATGGGCGGGCAGGACGAGCTTGTCTTCGACGGCGCCTCCTATGCGACGAACTCCACCCATGGCGCCCGCTGCGGCCTCATCGGCCAGTTCGAAACCGGAACAGCGCTGGTAGAGTTTGATCCGTCCACGAAACAGTTCGTGGGCCTCAGCAAGGGCTGCGCGGCAGACCTTGAAGGCTGGCACGCCGAATACCGCGCCGCCATGCAGGGGCTGGGCGATTATGTCCGCAAGAACAAGTTTCCCGGCGTCGTGCTCGGCATGTCGGGCGGCATCGACAGCGCCATCACCGCCGCCATCGCCGCCGATGCTCTGGGCCCGGACAAGGTCTGGTGCGTGATGATGCCGTCGAAATATACCAGTGAGCACAGCCTGGAAGACGCCCGCGCCTGCGCCCGCGCCCTTGGCTGCCGCTATGACACAATCAACATCCACCCCGGCGTCGAGGCGCTGGACGAGATGCTGGGCGATGCCTTCGCGGGAAAGAAGGCAGACATTACCGAAGAGAACATCCAGTCCCGCCTGCGCGCTGTCACGCTGATGGCGCTCTCCAACAAGTTTGGCCACATGGTCGTCACCACCGGCAACAAGAGCGAGATGGCTGTAGGCTATGCCACGCTCTATGGCGACATGTGCGGCGGCTACAATGCGCTGAAGGATTTCTACAAGACCGAAGTGTTCGAGCTGTCGAAATGGCGCAACACGATAGTGCCCAGGGATGGCCTGGCGCCCGGCGGGGAAGTCATCCCGGAGCGGATCATCACCAAGCCGCCCTCCGCCGAGCTGCGCGAGGACCAGAAGGACGAAGACTCCCTGCCGCCCTATCCGGTACTGGACGACATCCTGCGCGGCCTTGTGGACCTGGAAGAAGATGTCGATGATATCCTCGCCCGCGGCCATGATCCGGCCACCGTGCGCCGCATCGAGCATCTGCTCTACATCGCCGAATACAAGCGCCGCCAAGCCCCGCCCGGCGTCAAGGTCGGCGGCAAGAATTTCGGCCGCGACCGGCGCTATCCGATCACCAACCGCTTCCGGGATAATTGATCCGCGCGGCCAGGCGGCCGGCTATTCCACCGGCGGCGGCTCGATGCTCTGCGCGGTCGGGTCAAGGCCGAAGGCTTCCGGGCTCATCATGGCACGGACGGTCTCCACCTCGTCGGGCAGGATGTCATGGGCTTCGCCATAGCCGGTGATCGGAGAGGGGTAGACGCCCTTTTCCAGCACGACTTCATCAAACAGCAGCCAGGCCTGCTTGCCGCCGAGACAGGTCACGCGGACCCAGAGGTCTTCTTCATTCTCGATGGCGCCGATATCCGTGATCTCGCGCAGCTCGCCCTCATTGATGTCGAACTCGCGGCCATTGAAGCTCATCACCGTGAAGCCTTCGCCGATATAGCGCAGATAGGTGAGCTGGTCGCCGGCCTTCAGGGCCAGCTTCTCGATGCCAGCATCGCCCACAAACTCAACCTCAGCATCTTCCAGAACCGTCACCGGCAGCTTTTTCGTGGCCACGAAATAGTCGAGGTCATCGGCCTTGTTGCGGGCATTATTCCACAGCTGATAGTTGGCGTATTGCGGCAGGAGGCAGGTCACGTCCTGCGGGTCGGTCGGATTGGGGCGGGCGCGGGCAGGCACGCGCACATCAGCGTCCAGAACGGCAAAGCCCGGGGGATATTCGCCCGGCCAGCCAGGGCTCAGGAACCAGTTGCCATCATAGCCCGAAAGAGCCGCATAATCTGTTGTCGGGGCTGCCGGAGGCGCAGCGCTTTCTCCTGCCGCGCCCTCCACAGGCATTTCAGCGCCAGGCGCAGCCTCCGGGCCCGCCGGGGCGGACACATCACTCTGTCCACACGCCGCCACAAAAAGGGCCGCCGAAAGAATCCAGCCGAATCGCATTTTCTGCTCCCATACCGTCCAGTAAAAATGGAGGTGAACCATAACAATAGCAAGAATATGACCGTGACGCTTGGCTTTTGGCGCGATTTGATGTCTCAAGCCACTTTCCGGAACCAGAAAGCCTGCTGCCCATGACCCGCCCCGTTGTTCGCTTTGCGCCCTCGCCCACTGGCCGACTGCATGTCGGCAATGTGCGTACCGCCTTGATTAACTGGCTGTTTTCGCGCGGACAGCAGGGGAAATTCATCCTGCGTATCGACGATACCGACCTTGAACGCTCCACCCAGGAGAATGAGGACGCCCTCAAAGTCGACCTTACCTGGCTCGGCCTGACCTGGGATGAGAGCTTCAATCAGTCCCACCGCTTCAAGGTTTATGACGCAGCCGCCGACAAGCTGCGCGCCATGGGCCTGCTCTATCCCTGCTATGAAACGGCCGAGGAACTGGACGTCAAACGCAAGATCGCCCAGACGCGTGGCCGCCCGCCGGTCTATGACCGCGCCGCCCTCAGCCTGACCGCCGATGACCGGGCCAAGCTCGAAGCCGAAGGCCGCAAGCCTCACTGGCGGTTCAAACTGTCCGGCGAACGGGTCGAGTGGAACGATCTGGTGCGCGGGCCGCAGAGCATCGACACGTCCTCTGTGTCTGACCCGATCCTGATCCGCGAGGATGGCAGCTATCTCTACACCCTGCCTTCGGTGGTTGACGATGTGGAAGCGGGCATCACGCATGTGGTGCGCGGCGAAGATCATGTGACCAATTCCGGCGCGCAGATCGAAATCTTCATGGCGCTCGGCGGCAACGCCCCCGAAATGGCGCACACGCCTCTGCTGATCGGCGCCGATGGCGCGGCTCTTTCCAAACGTATCGGTTCGCTCTCCATGGGCGAGCTGCGGGCGCGCGGCTATGAGCCGATGGCCATCTGCAGCCATCTCGCCAAGCTTGGCACCTCCGACAATATCGAGGCGCGCAGCTCGCTGGAACAGCTCTGCGAAGAGTTCGCCTTCTCCAAGATCGGCCGCGCCCCCGCCCGGTTTGATGACAATGACCTCAACGCCCTCAACGCCGCGCTCGTTCATGCGATGCCGTTCGAAGCCGTCCGTGAACGGCTGGCCGCGCTGGACGCTCGCGCCGCTTCAGAACCCTTCTGGCTGGCCGTGCGCGAGAACTGCACCTTCGTGGCCGATGCTGCAGCCTGGGTGGAGATTGTCTTCGGGGAGCCTACTCCGCTGGTGGCCGATGAGGACAAGGAGTTCATCGCCGCCGCCGCCGCGCACCTGCCGGACGGCGAGCTGACCGGCGAAAGCTGGAGCGCCTGGACGAACGCGCTGAAAGCTGCCACCGGCCGCAAGGGCCGCGGCCTGTTCATGCCGCTGCGCAAGGCCCTGACCGGCCTGGAGCATGGCCCGGACATGGGCGCCGTCCTGCCGCTGATCGGCCGGGAAAAGGTGCTCCAGCGCCTCGGCTAGAGCGTCCCTAGTCGCAGCTCTGATCGCTCTGGCAGCTGACACTCGCCACGGCCTCGCCATTGGCAAGGCCGCGCACCCAGTCAACCAGCGTCACCCCGCCCGCTTCCTCCGTATAGAAACGGCTGAAGCGAAGCGAGGTGTGGGCATTGCCCGGCGCTTCAAAGGCGCGGATCGTTGGGATATCCCCGGCAAGGTCTGCATTGTTGGCCGCCAGCAACCCGCGCACGGGCTCGCCCGTCCCCAGAAGGGTCAGGAAGTCCTGTTGCACGGCGTCGTCCACATTGTCGAACCTTGCCATCTGCATTTCGGGATGGCGCGCGGCGGTCACGCGAAAGAAATCCTCCGTGCTTGCCGTCGCCTGGTCGATGGCGGCAAATTCCGGCCAGTCCGGCACGCCCTTGAACGCGCCCCAGGCCGCCAGCACGCCCGCAATGGCGGGAGAGCGATAGCCGCCTGCGCCATCGGCCAGATGCACAACATCCGCCTGCGGATAATGATCCGCCACAATCCCGGCATAGTAAGGCGAGGCAATCGCCCCGGCGCTGCCACCGGTCATGAAAATGCGGCGGGCATCGGCGCGGTTGGCATATACCCAGTCGAGCGCGGCCTGCACATTCGCCTTGCCGCGATGGTGGACGGTCACCTCCTGATCCGCGCTTGTAGTGTAGGTTACATCGCCCCCGCCCAGATGGGAGTCGCCCGTGCAGTAAGGCACGAACACCTGCGTCCAGCCGGCAAACGGATTGGCGGGATTGGCCTCATCGAAGACACCCTCCAGCAGTTCCGGATTGTTTGAATCCATCTCGGCGAAAGGCGTGTAGGGCGTCGGCGCAGTCTGCAGGTCGCAGAGATCCCCGCTCCAGCAGGCGCCGCCGCCATTCAGGAAGACCATGACGCGCTCCGGGTCTCCGCTGCGCACATGGAAACGGAACGGCGTGCCCGTGGCGCACAGCGTGTCGCCGCCCGGCTCGATCGTGGCCCAGGGCTCCGCCTCCGGCACAATGGCAACCGATACCGGCGCCGCCGCTTCAGGGGAGACAGGCGGGCTCGCCTGACAGCCCGAAACAAGTGCCAGAAACGCCGGGGCCGCCAACAGCGCGCTGATGCGTGTAATCATCCAGTTATCCTCCCAATGGCTCTCCGGCCATCCATCGGGGGGCAGCTTAGACGCGGCGCCCAGCGCTGACAATCAGCCGCCGAACAGCAGCCGGAAAAGCAGGAACAGCAACACAGCCCAGATTGCCAGAAGTCCCAGAAGAATGAGGAAGATCAGCAGCAGAGGCCGCTTCACCCAGCGCCGCATGAACCGGTCTGCCTTCGCCCCGGCGCTCTCGCGGACGGGTTCGGGCAGGCGCTTGCTGATCTGGGAAACCATCAGCGGCACGATGATCAGATCATCCACCACCCCCAGCACCGGCACCACAATCGGAATGAGGTCAAATGGGCTGATGAGGTAGAGCCCGGCAAGGGCCGTGGCCAGTTTCAGCCCGCCCGGCGTCGCAGGGTGCCAGAAGGCGTGCCACAGCATCACCGTGTCCCGCCCGAAGGCCGCAAACCGCCGCTTCAAAATCGATAGAACCATTCGCGCCCTCCACCGCCTCTCATCAACTCACCGCTCCGGAGAAAGTTCAACGCCCTTGTCCGTATCCGGCCGCGATTATTGTTCTGAGAACTGAAGGCCCGGTTTGATGGCGGCCGCATGAGGAGCAAGGAAATTGATCAAGCCCCTGACACCCACGCTGGCGGCGCTTGCCGCCGCCCTGTTGCTGTCCGCCTGCGGCCAGGCCAGCGAGCAGCCCGCCCCGAAGATCAACAGCAAACAGGATACGAAACTCGCCGTCGCCACCGGCGACAAGGAATTTGACGCCACGATGCGCTGCTGGGCGCTGACGAACACCGCCTATTTCGTCCACATCGCACTCGGCAGTGGCCAGGCCGGCAACCTGCCCAACCCGGATGCGAGCATCTACGGCATCTGGCACAAGAAGCTCTCGATCATGGCCTATGACAAGAAAATGAGCCTTGATGCCTTCCAGGAAATGATGCGCAAGGCGAAGTCCTCCGTCGCCGTCTATTCCGTGGACGTGGAGCCTGAGTATGCGGCCGCTGTGCAGAAATGCATCGACACGACCCCGCCCCCGATCGATGCGCCTGATCCCTCCTGGCCATAATTCGGGCGCGCGGGCAGTCTATCGAATAGTTTTCAGTCAGAATGGCAAAAACCAGTCTGTATAATGTTGCCTTTGGGCACGATTTGGCTATTCTATAGCCATGAGCGAAGAACTTTCGATATTTGATATCAAGATCCTTGAGCAACTCCAGAAGGATTGCTCGGTCTCCACCGTGGAACTGGCCGATATTGTCGGCCTCTCCCAGTCCCCCTGCTGGCGCCGCCTGCAGCGGCTGAAGGATGAGGGCTATATCCGCCAGCAGGTGGCCATTCTCGACCGGGAAAAGCTCGGCTATGGCCTCCACATCTTCGCTTATGTGAAGGTCGCGCGCCTTTCGGAAAAGGACCGCGAAGTCTTCCTTCGCAAGGTGCAGAACACGCCCGAGATTCTCGAATGCTATTCCATCTTCGGGGAAATGGACCTGATGATGAAGATCCTCGCCAAGTCGATGAAATGGTATCAGGAATTCCTGATGGATTTCCTGCTGAACCTGCCGGGCGTGGAGAATGTCAATTCCACCGCCACGCTGGGCGAGCTCAAATCCACCACCGCCATCCCCGTGCGCGGCAACATCGCGCTTTAGGAACGGGCCTCTCTCCGGTTACGGATTAACCGCATAGGCCATGCACTCCACCTCGACAGACGCGCCCAGCGCCAGCCCGTCTGCGCCGAACGCACTGCGCGCCGGCATCCGGCCCCTGGTGAAATAGGTGGCGTAGACGTCATTGAAAGCCGGCCAGTTGCTCATATCGTCGAGCATCACGGTGCATTTGAAAATCTGGTCCATGCCCGCGCCCGCAGACGCCGCAACCCGGCGCACCGCTTCCATCACCTCAACCGCGTGATCGCGGAAATCATCGGAAGGCCCGCCGGCCTGCCCGCCGATCTGTCCGGAAAGGTAGATGATATTCCCTACCCGGACGGCGCCGGAAAAGGGAAGGTCATCCACATTCACCGAAAGCCCTTCGGCAATCATGGGATAGTGCTGCACAAAGCTTGCCTCCGGGCGCGCCGCTTCTGCCGCCACAGGCTGCGGCTGCGGGGAAGCTGCCGTGGCCGCCTTTGCCTCCTCGCGCAGCAGCGCCGGGGGCGGGGCAAATGGCTTCACGCTCAGCGCTTCATAGATCTCTGCAGGGTAATAGACATCGCCATTGCGCACCACCATCCGCGCAGACCGGATCGCGTTGATATCCTCCAGCGGATTGCCCGGCAGCAGGATGAAATCCGCCAGCCGCCCCGGCGCAATCACGCCCAGCCTGTCGCCATAGCCCATATACTCCATCGGCGTCCACGCCGCGAGGCGCAGGGCATCGGGCACCGGAATACCCGCCAGCACATAAAGCTCGATTTCGCGGTGAACCGTGAAGCCAGTGCCATCATCCGTTCCCGGCAGAAGCGGGATGCCGGCATCGTGCAGCATCTTCAGCGTCTCCAGAACGCGGCGGAAACCTTCCTGATAGGCCTCATCCTCCGCCGCATTCGCCAGCGACACGAAGCTGCGCCGGCGATAGCGCTGATAGCTGATCGGCATGTGATCAAGATACGCCTTGTCGCCGTCTGCCACCGTGCCCGCACGGCTCAGCATAAGCCGCTCCAGGATAACCGCCGTCGGATCAAGCGCGGTGTTATTCTCCTGCATCCGGCGCACCGTGGACTGCACTTTTTCAGAGTCCAGATCGAGGGTCGCCCCGCGCGCCATCCCCGTCAGGCGCAGCGGCGTGCGTGTGTCTTCGGTGATGTCCAGCAGCCAGCCCAGCATCAGCTGGTTGACATGGGTCACCTCGTCAAACCCGGCATCGATCATGGCGTCGGCATTGGTGAAGGCCGGAATATGGCCGATCAGGCGCATGCCATGAGAATGGGCGCGCTCGCCCACCGCCGCCATCCAGGCCGGGTTCATGGAGTTATAGGATTTGATATAGCCAAACCCACGCTCCGCATACCAATCAACGGCCGCAAGCGCCTCTTCCTGAGAGGCTGCAATGATGCCATTGCGCGCCGAATAGGGGCTGCGTCCTTCGACAAAACCCGCCGGCGTGATGCGCGGTCCGGCCAGTTTACCGGCCTCCATCCGCGCCATCAAACTCTCCAGAGCGCTGTTTTCATTACCCATATCCCGGGTCGAGGTCACCCCCGCCGCCAGATAGTAGAGGCCCGAAGCCGCCGAGGAATGGGAGTGCATGTCAACGAGCCCCGGCATCACCGTGCCGCCTTCGCCATCAAACACCGTGATCACGCCCTCGGGCAGCGCGCCCTCAGCATAGGGTGAGATACCGGTAATCGAATCGCCGCTGACCGTGACAACAGATGGCCCGCTCAGCGTCCCGTCCCGCACATCCAGCACACGGACATTCACAATCGCATAGGGCCCCTCAAACCGGTGCAGCAGGCTGTGGGCAAGTTCTTCGGATCGGGCGGAATTGATGTCGCGCGCCAGTTCCAGCAGCGGCTGAACGCTGCTCTCAAATCCCTTCCGGATCACCGCAGATGTCTCGCCAAAGCTGGCGAAGAAGCTGTCATCGCCGTCCAGCGCCAGAAGGCTGGGGCTCATATCGATGCCCGACAGCCGGTAAACGCTTACCGCCACGGCGCTGTCGCCCGCGGGAAGCTGCACGTCCCGAACTTTCTCCAGGAGGATCTCGCCGCCCGGCAGAACAGGCATGCGCCGGTCATCATCGGCCAGCAGCGCGCGGGTATACACATATTCCGCCCATGGACTTCCATCATTGACGGCATACAGCGCCGGCTCGGGAAGGTTCACCCGTCCCGTATCTGCCTGGCTCAGCCAGCGGGCAACGCCGTCATTGATCGCGAAGGACTCCTCCACCTGCGCGCCCATAAGCGACGTGCCTTCGATCAGCCAGCTGACGGGCACACCCGCCTCGTCCACGGTCAGCTGTTCCTTATGCTTCGGTCCGCGCCCATTGCTGTCGACATAATAGTCGATCTTCGCATTCCGGCCGGCTTCCTCAACCTTCAGATGGCCGACGGATTCGCCGTTCTGGATGATCGCGTATTCAAAGCGCGCCGTCTGCGCAAAAGCGGCCGGCAGCACCGTCAGGAGGAAGGCTGCGGCCAATGCCGGGACAAGTCGGAGGATCATTCTGCGGTCTCCTGCAGGGGAAGGGGCGCCGACCGAACGGCAGCCTCAATAAAGGAATATAGCTGATCGGCTATGCCCGCCTTCAGCGCGTCTTCATCATAGGGGGAATGCCCGCCGGGCAACGCCACCAGCTCCACCCGGTCCTGCGGCAGGCCGTTATGGGTCAGCGCATAGCGCGTCCCGAGCAGGGTTGTGGCAAGGTCCCGGTAACCGGCAAACACCAGAAGGCGCGCAGCCTCTTTCTGCTGCATGTATCTGCCCAGGGCCGGCGCGGTACTCACATAGAAACGCGGGGATTTTTCCGAAGCCCGCCAGTCCCACAGGAAATTGGCGTCCAGGTTGAGCGAGCGGTATTCGTCTCCCCGCTGAACACCTGCGGCCTGCGCAAGGTAACCTGCAATCTCCGCCGAAAGGATCACATTTGACCGGCCAAGGCCGAGGGAGGGATCATTGGCAGCGGCGGGCCGGTGGGAGTTTGCCTCCGGCGGCGGCAGCGGCGAGGTCACCCCGGTATTCAGCCGGCTGACGAGCAATCCGTCACCCGCCAGCAGCGTTTCGAGGAAATACTGGATATCAATGCGCAGGTCTGCCGCTTCCACAGCCTGCGCAGAAAGCCCTGTCATCGCGGCGATTTCCCCGGCCACAACCGCCTTTTCGTCCGCGCCGATCTCATCTCCCTTTTGCAGGGCGATCAGATAGTCGCGCTCGGCATAGGCCCGCGCCTTTTCCCAGCTCTCCGCTTCACTCTCCGCCTCAACAGCAGAGCGGCCATAGCGCCAGGCCGTCGCCGCCATGGTGGGCAGCGTGAACACATGGCCAAGATCGGTCTGCCCCGCTGCGCTGTCGAGCGCAGGCGACACCATCACCAGGCCGCGCACATCCAGATCGGTGACCTTTGCCACAAGATTGGCAAGCCGCGTGCCGCCATAGCTCTGGCCCGCCAGGATCAGCGGCGCATTCTGCCGGTCATTCTCGGCCAGCCAGTTGCGGATGAACCGGTTCACCGCCTCCACATCGCCCTCAACGCCCAGATAGCGCGCCTGCCCATCTTGGGAGTTGGCGCGGCTGAAGCCGGTATCCACTGGATCAATGAAAACCAGGTCGGCTGCCCGGAGGATGGTATACGGATTGTCCGGAAAGGCGCCGCCCGCGCCCCTCGCCTTCGGCCCCATCGAGAAATGCAGCGGCGAGGAGGAGGCCCCGGGCCCGCCATTGAACAGGAACATCACCGGCCGCGCGCCGGGGTCGCAGGCACACTCGGCCAGATAGGCCGTGCCGGAAATCGTTGCGCTGCCTGCGCCCTCTTCCGGGTCAAGCTGCAATTCACTCCAGGAAACCGAATAGCGGAGCGGCGCGCCGCCAAAATGGTCCGCCACGCTCTGGGAAGGCCCGCCGGCATACACGGTCCAGGCTGGGCGCGCGGCCGCCGCCTGCCCCTCCGCCGCCAGCGGCGTCGCGCACGCTCCGGCGAGGAACGCGGCCGCCACTGCAGCTAAAACGAGTCGAACCTGAGAAACCTTACGCATCTTCCAGACTTTCCACGCGCGCCCGGAAAATTCCTATGCCTATCGGCCATATCTGAACAGACCGCCCGGCACATTCATGCGCAATCCCTCAAAGGAATGCATGATCCATTCGCCGCGCCGCGTTATAATGAATGAGAGCTTCCGGCTGCCCCTCATTGCGGAGATGCATATGTCAGAAATCACCCGCCGCAACTGGCTGGCCCTCAGCGCCGCAACCCTTGCCGGCGCCGCCGCCTGCCGCAGCACAGCAGACGCCAGCCCGGCCGCTGCCCAGCCGCCATCTTCGCTGCCAGACCGGAGCAATTTTGACCTTGAGGGCGTGTATCTGAACGCGGGGTCGCAGCACCCGATCAGCCGCCCCGCGCGCGCCTCGCTGGAAGCTTACCTGCAGAACCGCGCCCACCATGCGCCGGGCGCGGGCTATGAACTCGGCAGCAGCGCCGCCGTGGAAAAGTTCGCGCGCCTCGTAAACGCCGATCCCGACGAGATCACCTTCGTGCAGAGCACTACCACTGGCGAACAGATGATCGTCCGCTCTCTGATGCTTCCGGCACCAGGCGCGCGCGTCGTCACGGATACGCTCCACTTTTTCGGTTCCGTCCCGCTCTATATGGAGCTTGGCAAGGCAGGCTGCGATGTTGCCTGGGTAAACCACAAGGATGGCCGCATCCTGCTGGAAGATATGGACCGCGCCATCACGCCCGGCACGCGCCTCGTCGCGCTCTCGCTCGTCTCTACCGTGAACGGCTTCCAGCATGATCTGAAGGCCATCTGTGACCTTGCCCATGCGCGCGGCGCGCTTGTCTATGCAGACATTATCCACGCCGCCGGCTGCGTGCCGGTGGACCTGCATGCGAGCGGCGTCGATTTTGCCGCCTGCGCCAGCTATAAATGGCTGATGGGGGATTTCGGTCTTGGCTTCCTCTATGTGCGCCGGGGCGCCCGGGAAGCGCTCACGCGCACACAATATGGCTATTATGGCGTCAGCAGCTTCACCAGCCACGTCTACCCATTTGATCCGCCGAGAGACGAAGTGGCAAGCTACGCCTTCCCCGACACGGCAACCGGCCTCTTCGCGCTCGGCACCTACTCCCACACGACCGTCGCCCTGCTCAACGCCTCGCTCGACTACATCGCGTCGATCGGTGTAGAGACGATCCAGCGCCATGCCGCCGCGCTCACCACACGCCTCAAACAGGGCCTGCTGTCGCAGGGGTATACCTTGATGACCCCGGAAGAAGCAGCAACGCCGCTGGTGGCCTGCGCCTATGAAAACGCCCGCGCCCGGATCGCCCCGAAACTGAAGGAAGCGGGCATCACCACCACCGTGTCCGCAAACCGGTTCCGCCCGTCCGTCTCGGTCTTCAACACCGCCGAGGATATCGACCTTTTCCTGGCCGCCATCGGCCCGGCTTGAGGGATCACTTCTCCAGAAACGCCCTGAGATCAGCCGAAAAGGCTTCAGACGTTCCGCCCAGATACAGCATATGACCGGAGGCATAATCAGTAAACGTCACCCGGTCCTGCGGAAGGCCCGCCGCCGCGATTGAGGCGCGCGCATCCGCCGGTGTCGTCACCAGGTCATAATAGCCAGACGCCACCAGAATACGCAGATCCCGATTGCGGCGCATGGCCCAGGCCAGGTCGGTGGCATAGCTTTGCCCTTCCGCCACGCCGGCGCGCGTCCAGTTCCAGCCAAACAGCAATTCCCGCCAGCGGATCGACGCATAGGGCCGCCCCAGGCTGACTTTGAGATCATCGCGGAGCATCTGATGGAACGCCGCGACAAAGCCAGGCACATAGCGCGTCATCGCCGGATCATCCGCCACCGGATCACCTCCGCTATTGGCCAGCGGCAGCGTATACCGGCTATCATACATCCCGATCTCCAGCCCGCGCGCCTTCAGGGCGGCTTTGGCATAGCTGCGCTCGTCGATGTAGAGATCGTCGCCAATCGCGCTCTCCGGCAGGCCGGTCATCCGGGCGAGATTACTCAGCACCTCAGCGCGCTCCCCCGCCGCCAACGTTCCGGCAAGATGCGCCCGCAGGGCCGGCTCATAAATGTCCCGCGCATAGGCCGCTGCTGCATCATAGATTTCCACCACGCCGCCGGCCGGCATCTCCACCAGCCCGTGAAAGGCAGAGGTCGCCGCAATCCCCGGCAAAGACCGCGCCTGCTCCGCGGCCAACTGTTCAGCCGCCACCTCTCCGCTCGACTGCCGTGCGTCCAGCGTCGTTCCCAGAAGGATGATCCCGTCCAGCGTGATCCCGCGCATAATCCCGGTATAGATCGGCCCGCCCATCAGCGCGCGGGGCAACACTGCCGCCCGCATCGAGCCATAGCTTTCTCCGAGTACGTACTTTGGCACGTTCCAGCGGCCATATTCGCTGAGCCAGAGTTCAATGAACTGCGCCACGGCCTCGGCGTCTTCATCGACGCCCCAGAACATTTTCGGATCAGTGCCGTTCAGCGGCACACTGAAGCCTGTGCCCACTGGATCAATAAAGACGAGATCGGCCACATCCAGAATGCTGTTCGGATTGTCCTCCAGCCCGAATGGCGGCACATTCGACGGATTCACATCCGCGTCCAGAACAACGCGGCGCGGCCCGATGGCGCCCATATGGATCCAGACAGACGCTGATCCCGGCCCGCCATTGAAGACGAAGACTACCGGCCGGCGCGCGTCCTGAATATCCGTCCTCAGATAGGTGAAGGAAAAGATGCTCGCCGTCGGCGCGCCATTCATGTCGCGCAGCCAGGTGTCGCCCGCAATCGCCTGATAGGAAATCGTCTGGCCATTTGCCACCAGCGTATGCTCGGTCACGCTGCGATAGGTCGCGGCTTCGGCAGGCGCCGCGACCGGGCCGTGCGCCGCCTGCGCGGCCTGAACTGGCACCGGCGTCGCAGTCTTCTCGCCCGTTTGCGCGCAGGCATTCAGTGCCAGGATGGCCGCCGCGCAAACGCCTGCCTGAAAGCCAAACCGTATCATTGCCCACCTTCTTTCCGGATCATCTCATAAACATGATAGCCCGCCGCGATATCCTGCACGATATGCCCCAGAGATTTATAGATCGTGATCTCCTCCGGTTCCTTCCGGCCCGGCACATTCCCCAGGACGACGTCGCCGATCTCGCCCAGGAGATGCGCTTCGGTTACCGCGCCGCTAGCCATCGCATGGCGCAGCTCCGCGCCCTGTGCCAGCACCGATGCGCGCGAATCGGCAAAGAACTGCCCCGCCGCCACCAGCGCATCGTCAATCTCGCGTGGGCCGTCAAAGCTTGACCCGACCACATTCACATGCGCGCCAGGGCTGACCATGCCGGCGGTCAGGATGGGCTCGGCCGCGCCCGTCACCGTGCAGATCACATCGGCACCGGCTACCGCCCCAGAAACATCGCCGCAGCTGGCGCAGGCAATTCCTGTTCGTTCATTGATCTTCTCCGCAAGCGCGCGGGCGCGGTCCGGGCTGCGCCCCCAGATGCGGATTTCGTCAAACGGGCGCGCCACCGGCAAGGCGCAGGCATGGTGCCAGGCCTGCTCGCCCGTGCCCAGAATGGCAAGGATGCGCGCATCTTTCCGTGCCAGAACATCTGTCGCCATCGCGCTCGCGCTCGCGGTGCGGATCGCCGTGACCATGCCCGCCTCGAGCTGGCAAAGCGGCGCCCCGCTGGCCGGATCAAAGATCACCACGGCGCCCTGATGCGAGGGCGGCCCGCCCTCGGCGCGATGGGGCATCACGGAAACCAGCTTCGAGCCGAACGGCCCGCCCGGGCCCAGCGTGCCGCCCATGATGCCGAACATCCGGCCCTGATCGAGCGGCAGAATCTGCCGCAACATCTGCTTCGTCTCACCCGAAGACAGCCGCGCCATCGCCGCCCGCATCACCTCGATACAGTCTGCATAGCCCAGCGTCTGCGCAATCTGTTCCGCGCTGATGAAAATCACACCCGGCCTCCAGTCTCAGTTGCCCTCATCATTCCAGCCGCGGATCCAGAACCGGATATCATTGCCGAAGGCCTCGGCCGAGCTTTCAACCGAATAGGCCATATGCCCGCCGATATACTTCCCGCTCCGCACACGGTCTTTCGGCCAGTCGGACTGGTCAATCAGATAGTCGGCCGCGCCCACGGTGGTCATCGTGTCATGATAGCCGGTGCCGACGAAAACTCTAAAATCAGGATACTTGTCAAATGCCGCCTGAAGCCTTTCGGCATAAGCGAAATGTGCAAAGGGCGACGCCCCGCCCCAACCCCAGGCGTCAAAGTTTCCGGCACTGAAGGAATTCACATAGTCTTCCTGCGGCAGATCGCCGAAGGTTTCCTTTGCATAGGCCGCAAAGCCGTCGCTATAGGCCTGCTGCAGAATGCCGGAGGGATCTCCACCCTCGCTCAGCGGCCCGGTATAGCGCCCATCACTCCGCCCGAGGATCAACCCCTGATCCTTCAGCAGCTCCACCCGGAACTGCTCCTTCGAAATGCGCAGCCGGTTCTCGATATAATAGGCAGATGGAATGCCGGTATATGCCTCAAGCTTCCCGGCGACATCCGCCAGTTCTTCCGGGGTAATGCGCTGTCCCTTGAACAGCGCGCCCAGATATTCGGCCTCGCCAAAGGCTGTCACGTCCTCGAGAAAGGCTTCAAAGCTGCGCCCCTGCTGATCGACCTTTCCGAGATCCCAGGCGATGGCCGCCAGCGTGGGCAGCGAGGCGATATAGCTGAGGATATTCTGCTTGCGCTGGGAATATTCGATGATGTTGACGGCCTGCCCCATCAGGAACACGCCCTGAAGGTTCATTGATCCGTCCCCGGCAATCTGCCCGGCCACTTCAGCGGCGCGGTGGGTGCCATAGCTTTCGCCCAGAATGAACACCGGGGCGCCTGCGCGGCCGTGCTTCTCCAGCCAGGCATTCGCAAAGGCCACAAACTGGGCGGCATCGGCGTCAATGGAAAAATATTTCGAAGCGTCTTCCCCGTCCGCCACGCGGCTGAAGCCGGTGGAGGCCGGATCAAAGAAGACGAGGTCTGCCGCGTCCAGCGGCGAATAGGGATTTGCCACCAGGCGGTGGTCTTCCAGCGGCGCGGAAAGATCCTCCGGCACGAAAACCCGCTGCGGCCCGAGCGCGCCCATTTGCAGCCACAGAGACGCTGAAATCGGCCCGCCATTGAAGATGAACAGCACCGGCCGCTCATCCGGCGCAGCGCCGGTATCGGCAGTGTAGGAAATTGTCACAAGATCAGCTGGCGGAAGATCTTTCCCCGGCGCAATTCTGACCCGCTCAAGCGCGGCAGTATAGGCCACCTCCACCCCGCCAAACACGCCGCTTCCCGGCACGGCAATGTCCCCGGCAATGAGCGGCGCGGCCTCTGCCACCGGCGCCGCAAGCGCGGCTTCGGGAACAGGCGTCGCAGGCTGCGCGCTGACGCAGCCTGCGAGAAGAGATAACGCTGAAATACCTGAAAGAAGGCGCCAGGCAGTCATGGTCATGGTGTCTGGCACCTCCTTTTGGTCAGATCAGAAGCGGTAGTTTACGCCCGCAAAGTAACGGCGGCCGAGGATGTCCCCGTGGTACAGCGTCGGATAGGACGGGCCCTCATCGAAGATGTTGGTCACACCGGCGCGCAGCGTCAAGCCTTCCCGAACCTCATAGAGGCCGGACAGCGAGTGAACATAGTTGGCGTCAATGTACGGGTTCGGATTGTTCTCGATGGTGGCATCCGGCAGGGCCAGAACATTGTCGAGATAGTCCATCTGATAGCTGATGCGCAGCGGGCCATTGGCATAAGCCGCGTTGAGGCGGGCCGTCCAGTCGGGGCGTTGCACGGTATTATCAGAGCGAACGAAGGTCGTTCCCGTCACCGAAGTTGTCAGCTCGGCCATATGCGTCGCCTCGAAGCCAAGCGTGACATTGCCCGTCGCGCCGCTGAAGAGGTCGTTCACGTCAAAGCCGTAATTGACGTAGTAGACTTCGCCGCGGAACTTGATCTGGCCGGCATTGAACGTGGTGGTGCGGCCCGTTGCGGTCGTGCCCGCCGGGTTGGAACCATCCGCCGTCTGAAGGCGCGTGAAGGCCGAGCAGATGGCCGCAGGCTGCGGGGTGCTGTCATAGCAGGTCGCCATGAAGTCGGCCGTGGTGAAGGCCGAAAGGCCGTCCGTCAGGTCGATCTCGATCCGGTCAGCCGCCACAGTCAGTCCCGGCACGATGAAGTTGTCAAACACCACGCCGAAGGTGGTCGTTTCGGAAACTTCGTTGGCCAGATCCGGGTTGCCGCCAGTCAGAACGCTGGTCACCGTGAAGTTCTCGGCAGGGTTCTGGAAGGTCGCCAGGTTGCCATATTGCGGATTGGCGGCCCACTCAGCTTCACAGTTGGCGCGGCGCACGGCGGGGTTGGGCCCCGAATTGATGCGGTCAGCATCGCAGGGATCAAATCCGCCATTGGCGATGATGGTATTCTGCGGCGCAAACAGCTGCTCCAGCGTGGGTGCACGGAAGTTCCGGCTGCGGGTTACACGGAAGGTCAGGCCATCGGTCACCTGCCAGCGTGAACCGGCGCTCCACACGGACTCTTCGCCCGCGATGGAGTTGTCCACCATGCGGTAGGTGCCGCTGAAGTCCAGCGCTTTCACGCCCGGCAGGGTCAGGTCGCCGCCGAAGATCGGCACGAGCACTTCTGCCGAATATTCGTTGGTGTTGTATTTGCCCGAGCTTTCGGTCTGCACAGCGCCGGTGCCCACAAGGCCCTGCTGGTTTGCCAGGAAGGGCGTGTAGGTGGCTTCTTCGCGGCGATGCTCGTAGGCCAGCACCAGATCCACCGCGCCGGCCGGCAGGGTGAACAGCTGCGTGCCGATGGTTGCCAGCAGGTCCACCTGCTCGTTGGCAAACTCGAAACCGCTCCGTGCCGAGACATATTCCGACGCAGCCTGGCTGATATTGCCTGCGCCGAACGGGTTCAGCGGCGCGCAAGCCGGATCATCGTTGGTGGTGATGGCGTCGGCATTGACGGCGCAAACAATGTCGCCCGCGCCATTGCGCACGGCGTTCACCGCCTTGTTGAACTTGGCGAAGTCTGCCTCCCAACGCCCCTGCTCGCCGCGCACATCGGCAAAGCTTGCCGAAGCGGTCCAGTAGAAGTTGCGGCCAGCCGCATCAAAATCGCCTTCAAGTCCACCCAGAACGCGCCAGGTCGTGGTCTCGTTCTCCTGAAGATTGCTCGGGAAAAGATCGTCATAGAAGTGGCGGGAGAGCCACAGCCCGCCGCCCGAAGCGAAGGCCGGGCTCGCTGCGCTCAGCGTATCGATGGCCGACTGGCTGAGGAAGGGGTTGGCATTGGTGAAGCGGATGGCGCCGGAAGTCACGCTGGTCTGGTTGAGCACCGAGCGCGCATAGCCTTGCGGCACGCTTTCGCCATTTGTCTGGGCATACAGCACTTCGGTATTGAAGCGCAGATTGTCGGAGATGTCGTAGTGGCCAATGAGGTTGCCGGTGAAGCGCTCAACGCCTGTCCGCAAGCCGGCGAGGTCAGAGTAACGCGTCCCCTGACCACCTTCCGCAAACGGAATACCCAGGATGTTGCCCGGATCGTAGGAAACGACAGAGCCGTCCGGCGCAAACTGCGCAGGCGAGCCGCCCACGCTGGTGAGGAAGTTTGGCGGCGGCGCGGGCGTGCTGAAGATCACGCCATTGCCATTGTGGTTCCAGAAGTAGGCGGGAATGATTTCGCGCAGTGATGAGATGCCATCATTCGGACCGGTGTCCGCCGGGTTGCTCTGCGTAATGCGCGAGCGGTTGGAGGCTTCAAAATCGCTGAAGCGCGCAACCGGCGAAGATGACATTTCGAGGTTCACGGCAATGTTGCCGCGGTCATTGTCGAAGTTCTGGCCAGCCGTTATCCGGCCGCTCCACTGTTCGAAATTGCCCTGCTCGGTGTCGCCATATTGCAGGTCGAGTTCGAGGCCCTCGAAATTGTCCTTCAGGATGTAGTTCACAACCCCGGCAATTGCGTCAGAGCCATAGACGGCCGCGCCGCCTGCCTGAACCACCTCGATCCGGTCGATCAGGCCGGTCGGAATGATGTTGGCGTCCACCTGCGCGTCGCCCAGACCGCTGGAGGTCGTCGCAAACCGGCGGCCGTTTACCAGCGTCAGCGTCCGGCCGGTGCCAAGGCCGAAGAGTTCCGGATACTGCTGGCCCGAGCCGGAGTTGGAGCCGTCGCCAGCTGCCTGGTTGAGCTGCGGACGCAGCGAGGTGATCTCGTTCAGCGCGTCACCGGCGCTGATCAGGCCGCGCTCTTCGAAGGCAGCGCTGCCATAGGTCACCACCGGCGCGGGCGTGGAGGCGACATCACGGCGGATACGTGAGCCGGTGATGACCACCGTTTCCAGCGTCGCGGTGGCATCCTCTGTCGCCGGCACGGTTGCCGCCGGCTCATCTTCCTGCGCGACCGCAAGCGGCGCCACCAGGGCAGACGCTATGGCGGCCAGAGCACACGTATTCAACAGGCTCTTCACGATCACATTTCTCTCCATCGCTGATCTCCGACCCGAGCCACGCTCCCCTTCCAGCCCCTCAATGGCGCTGGCTGCTGCACGGCTTTTCGTTGGATGTCACGCTAGGAAATGGATGACGGTTTTTTTATACTATTTGCGACACCGCCACCCCGGCTTGTGCAACAACTATTCTCCAGCCCCCGGCTGGGGAATATTTCTGCCAGCGCGGTTAATTGCCCTTCCGGGTGTTCCGTACCCGAAGGTTGAGGAAATAATAAACGATACCGAGCAGGGCCCACCCGCCCAGCAGCAGATAGGGCCGCCAGTCGGCCGAAATGCCGAGCAGGATGATCGCCGCGCCCAGAAAGATGCCAAATCCCGCCAGCGCATAAACCATGCCGGCCGGCAGGCTGAACGAGGCTGCTTCGCGCAATTCCGGCTCGCGCCGGCAAAGGCCGATGGCCGAAAGGCAGGTCGCCGCATATTTGAGAATGGTCGGGATATTCACCGCCAGGAACAGGAAAACCAGGTTCTGCGGCATGAACAGCCCCAGGCAGCAGAGGCCGAAGGCAAGGTAAACCGCGTTCTGCGGCACGCCGCGCGCCGCATTGGTCTTCGCCAGAAAGCCCGGCAGCATCCCGGCCCGCGACATCGCATAGAGAAACCGCGTCATGATCACGAAGGTGGCATTGATCGAGCTGCCGATGGCCACAAAGGCGCAGATCAGGATCAGCCACTGCCCGTTATTGCCCAGCGAGATACGCGCCGCGTCCAGCAGCGGCGCAGAGGACGCTGCCAGCGCATCGCCCCCCAGAACGCCCAGCGCAATCACCGCGACCGACAGGTAAACCGCCGCCGTCAGCGCCACGGAAATAGCGATGCCCAGCGGAATGTTCCGCCGCGGATTGCGCACTTCCCCGCCCACTTCCGTCGCGCTCTCGATGCCGAGGAAGAGGGAAATCAGTAGCGGAATCGCCGCAAAGATGCCGATCAGGCCCTTGTCCGCAAACGGAATGAAATTCTCAGGCTCCACATGCCCTGCCCCGCCAAACACGAACACAGCGCAGGTGGCCAGCAGGATCACCAGCATGATCGCCTGGCTGCGCGCCACAAAGGAAACGCCCGCCAGATTGATCAGGAACACCGCTGCAAAAATGCCGAACATCACCAGCTTTGACGGCAGCGCGATGACCGCCGACATGTAGGAAACCAGCACCATGGTCAGCACGATCAGCGCCGCCGTGCTGCCGGCGATCCGCATCCAGCTGATGATGAAGCCGGCAAAGGGATGCACAAAGCGGCGCGGCCATTCAAACGAGGCCCCCGTTGCCGGGGCCGCCGCGCCCATGAAGGAATAGATCAGCGCAAAGACGATCATCGGGATGATCGCGATCAGCATCGACACGAGCATCGCCGGCCCGGCCACCGCCGCCGCCGGCGCCAGAATCGAGAAGATCGATACGCCCACCGCCGTGCCCAGCCCCAGTGATACAACGCCGAACAGGCCGACATTGCGCTTCAGGCCATCGGCAGCGGGCGGGGCATCGGACATCGGTTTTCCTTCAGGCACTATGGCGCTTCTGGCCGTTTGCGCGATACTCGGCAAGCCCGCGCGACAGGCGGCCCAGCCCCTCGGTCAGCCGCTCCGGCGGCAGGCCATAGCCGATGCGCAGATAGCCCGGCGCGCCGAAACATTCGCCCGGCACCACCACCACGCCATGCTTGGCCGAGAGCCATTGCGACAGGCTGCGCGTGTCTCCCACACCGATCAGCTGCGGAAAGCAGGTACAGCCCAGCAGCGGCACGCCGGTCTGGATCAGCCCCTGCTCTGCCATTTCGCCGAGGGCACTGGCCGCAATCGGCCGGGCCGTCGCCATCATCTCATTGCGCCAGGCGTCAAACTTGTCTGCCCGCGCCAGCACTTCGGCGGCCACACAATGCGACAGGCGCGAGACGTTGAAATCGGCCCGCTCGGAATAGTCCCGCAGCCGGCGCAGCAGGTGGCGCCCGGCAATGATCCATCCGCAGCGCAGCGTGCTCAAGCCAAAGATCTTCGTGAGGCTGCTGATGCGCAGCACATTCTCATGCTGGCGGGGGTCCAGCCCCGGCCCGGCAGTGCCCAGATAGTCCCGGTACACCTCATCCAGCAGCAGCAGGACGCCCCGCGCCTCCAGCGCGCGGGCCAGCTCGGCCAGCGTCTCATCGCTGACATAGGCCCCGCTCGGATTGTGCAGGTTGGTCAGCACCACCATGCGCGTATCCGGCTGCAAGGCATCCAGCACGCCCTCGACAGAAATGCCGAATCCGGGCGCCTCGCGCCGGAAGAAATCGGCCTCCACGCCCACATCCCGCGCCATGTTGGCAAAGATGTCAAAGCCCGGCGTCTCCACTAGGATGCGGTCTCCCGGTGAGAGCAGCCCGGTATAGATCATCGAAACGGCGGTGGTCGCCCCGGTCGTGCAGAGGATGGACTCTTCGGGCACGCCATAGCGCGCCGCCAGACGCTCGCTGATATCCGGATTGTTCCGCATGAAGACGCTTTTATAGGAATCCGGAAACCCGTCGCGGAACGCATTGCGGATCACTTCGGCCAGCATGTCGACCGGCTCGGGAACAGAGCTTTCAAACAGAGGCACGGTCCCCGGCGTACCGGACCGCATCAATGTGATCATATCCCTCACCCAATGGGCAAAGCTCAGGACGTTTTCGTTGGAACCATCAGATGCGTCCACTGCGTTCTAATCCTTACCCTTTGAATCTGTTATGGTCTCTGACGCGTGCAGCCATCGAGGGCGCGCGCCGCCAGAGCGTTTCTTGACATCTGACAGGCAGCCAAAAAATTGTTTATGCAAAGGCCAGCGCGGCCAGCGCCTCCAGCGCATAGATGTTCTAGCCCGCGCCAGCTGCCCCATCCTGTGCTGCAGAAATCCCCCGCGCCCACGGCGATCAGCCCGGCAGGCCGCTGGCAAAACAGGCTTCGGGCGCCACGCCCTCCACGCGCACCCAACGCATGCCGTCAAAGCTTTCCCCGTCCACCTCGATCGGCGCCGGCGCCCCGCGCACACACGCCCCAAAGGCATCGGCGGCCGGATAGATCACCTGCCCGTCAATGTGCAGCGCGCGGACGAATGCTTCCTCCTCGGCGCCGAGTTCTGCCGACACAAAATCACTCCAGGCCTCAAGGGTAAGCTGGATCTCGCCGCGCTGACGCAGCGCAAACACTTCGCGCACCAGCATGTCCAGCGTCCGCGTCCCGCCGCTTGTTGCGCGGATGCGCGCGTCCAGATCGGCGAAATAAAGCGCGCCCCGCTGATAGGGCGCATGGCGCACGCGCCCGTCACTGAAGCCCACCCGGCCAATCTCGAGCGCAGGCATTGCCCGGGCCGGATTGGAATAATACCGGTCGGTGAGGCCATTCAGCCCGCTGATATAGTCCTCAAGAGAAATGCGCCCCGCCCGGAAGGGCACGGTGTATTCGTAATAGGTGGTCAGCCCTTCGGAAAACCAGTTGGTGAGGGCATGTTCGCCGCTCAGCCCGCCCACCCACATATGGATCATCTCATGCGCCAGGGTGGAGCGGGGCGATTGCCCGCCCATTTCCTCAGGCCGGGCCGGCCCGCGCGACAGCATGAAGGAATTGGCCAGCGCCGTTGCCCCGCCATAAGGCTCGGTGTCGAGCTGGCGCAGGAACACGCGGTAATCCGGCGCCGGATCAAGATAGGCGAAGAACTCCCCGAAATAGTCGTAAAGATCCTTGGCATACGCCATCTCTTCGGCCACATCGAACGGGAAATTGCCCAGCCAGTAAGCACGGAAATGTGTTTCTTCTTCCGCAGGCGGATATTGCCCGGCAGGCCCCGCCATCAGCCAGCCCTGCATCAGAGCGGCGGGGGGGCCATTGACCTCAACACGTCCCTCTCCGAACGTGGTAACCCCCACCGCTCCCGGTCCGAACTCTGCCAGATCCCAATCGAGATAGGACAGGTTGGACTCTGAATTGACGGGCACGATCATATAGCCCGCGCCCGCGCCGCTCACGCCGCCTGCTGACGGCCGAATGCCAAAGGCCGGCCCGGCTGGTCCTCCCTCAGGCTGGACAAGCGCTCTGTAGGAAATGTCGAGAGGGTAATCGACATCCCGCGTCGCCGTCCAATGCCGGAAATATGGGAAGCCTCCGGGCACTGGATCGTCCTGCTCAAGGGTAAACTCGACCGGGCCGGCCCCGTCTGTCACGCGCAGATCACGGATACGGTCCGCAACGCCCATGACATTCACGTACACAACCGGCGCTGACAGCTTCAGCCGGGTTTCCCCGTCCTTCAGCCCGCCATGCAGCCGCGACGTAACGGCGATGGCTTCCACCGCGCCGCCCTCGTCCAGCTCTGGCCGGAGTGTGATCTCATAATAAGCTTCCGGCTTCGCCTCAGGCGCGGCCACGGCTGCGTCAGGCGCGCCCTTGCAGGCCGCCAGCGCGATCAGGCCGCAAAGCGCCATGCCGGCAACCCGTCCGCGCGCCTGCAAAATCCCGAACCAGGCAGCGTCTGCCATCGAAAGCCTCAACTCATTCTTCAGGGTCAACTTTCTGCAGGCGGGGCAGAATAGTCCTTTCGATATTGCCGCCGAATACTGCCCCTCCGCATGAATGCCCCGCCATGGGCGCGCTGCCGGGATAGATTTTTCCGTTCCGCCCCTCGCGCTCTTTCATTCGATTAAATCTCCCCGGCAATGCCTGTAGGATTACGCCAACCCTGCCGACCGAGGACCCCGCCGCATGATCTCCGCCCGCCCCGACCGCTCGCTCCTCGCCGCCGCCGCGCTGCTGATCGGCTGCCTGCTGCCGGCCACCTGCGCCGCCCCGCCCGCGCCCGCTGCCGAGGCGCAAGCCGCCGCGCCTGCCGATATGGAGATCGCCCTCACGCCCCGCCGCCCCACCAGCGAAAAGGTCGAGGCCATCGACATCACCCTGCTCATCCGCGAGCCCGCGCTCCAGCCCGGCGACACCTTCCTCTCCATGGCCATCGTCCGCGTCATGGCCCCCGGCGCGCTCAAGCATCCTGAGACGCTGGTTGCCGAAGACGCCGCCGGCGCCCTGCCGCTGACCATCGAGGAAGACCCCGTCGACCCCTCAGATTTCCGCCAGGACCGCCGCTGGATCGCTGCCCGCGCCAGCCAGGGCGATGTCACCGTGCGCTACACGATCGAACCACGCGTGATCACCGCCGCCACCCGCCCCGGCCCGCTGATCGACACCCGCACCGAGCTCACCGGCTTCTATGGCGCGGGCAACACCATGCTCGCCCTGCCCGTCTCCGGCTGGCCGCGCGAGGTTGCCCTCACCTGGGATCTTTCAGAGCTTGAGCCCGGCGCCCGCGCCGCCTCCAGCCTTGGCGAAGGCAATGCCACCGCCAGCGTCACCGCCCAGAACCTCAACAACACCTTCTTCATGGCCGGCCCCCTGCGCAGCCAGCCCGAGGATGGCTCCGGCCCGTTCGTCACCTACTGGATGACGCCTGCCGCCTTCGACCTTGACGGCGCTGCCGGCTGGACGCGCCAGGCCTACGATTATTTCAACAGCTTCTTCGGCGCCAGCGACACGCCCTTCCGCATCTTCATGCGCACAACCGAGCGCTTCCAGGGCGGCGGTGGCGGCGGTTTCAACTCCTTCATCTTCGGCACCGTCGACGGCGAAGACCGTGATCCCGATGAAGTCCGCGGGCTCCTCGCCCATGAAGCGCTCCACCATTTCGTGCGCGGCTATGGCGATGGCGGCGGCGCGGGTGGCCAGCAATGGTATTCTGAAGGCGTGACGAACTACTACACTGTCCTCCTGCCCTACCGCGCCGGCCTCACCAGCCTCGATCACTATATCGACGGCTTCAATGGCTACGCCAAATCCTATTACACCAATCCGCAGTCAAACCTTTCCAACGCCGAAGTCACCCGCCTCTTCTTCTCCGATGGCAACGCCCAGATCGTGCCCTACAATCGTGGGCCGCTCTACATCGCCCTCCTCGACGCGCAGATCCGCGCCGCCTCCGGCGGAGAGCTTCGCGTGGACAATCTGATCTTCGACTTTCTGGAAAGCGGAAAGGACGCTGCCGACGGCGTTGCCCTCTGGCATGACCTTGTCGGCATCTATCTCGGCGAGGCTGGCCAGGCCGGCTTCCGCGACATGATGGAAGGCGCCCCGCTTGATCTGCCGTCAGACCTTTTCGGCCCCTGCTTCACCGCCGAAGACCGGATGCTGCAGAACTTCGTCATCGGATTCCGTCCCTATAAGGATGAAGACGGCCACACCCGCGCCGGTCCCATCGTACCGGGTACTCCCGCCGAAGCCGCCGGCATTCAGCGCTTTGACCTGATCGAGAACCCCGAGACCCTTGAGGCCGCCAGAGACGCCGCCCCCGGCACGCCGGTCACCCTCACCCTCCAGCGCGAAGGCGCCGCCCCCTTCACCATCACCTACACCCCCTGGACGCCCCCGCACCCCGGCAAACAATGGGTGCGCACCCCCGTTCCGGAAGAAGACTGCAATCTCTGAGGTCCACGCCCGGCCCTGAAACGCAAAACCCCTCCCGGGCCAGGCCAGGGAGGGGTTTTTTGCGTCTCCGCAGATCAGAGAATGGTGCGGTCGAGAAGACTCGAACTTCCACGGGTTGCCCCACAGCGACCTCAACGCTGCGCGTCTACCAATTCCGCCACGACCGCACACTGGTATTCTCGAGGCAGACGGGCCGTATAAGGCGGTCATTCGGCTTTGTGAAGCCCTGAAAAACGCCTATATCGCACCGGCCATGAAGAATTTTCCTCCCGTCGAATGGGCCGTCTCTGACGCCCCGGTGCCTTACGAGGCCGCCCTTGCCGCGATGGAGGCCCGCGCCCGCGCCATCCGGGATGAAAATGCCCCGGAGCTGCTGTGGTTCCTGGAGCATCCCCCCCTCTACACCGCCGGCACATCGGCCCGCATCGAAGACCTGAAAGACCCCGCCCGCTTCCCCGTTTACGATGCCGGGCGCGGCGGCCAGTACACCTATCACGGCCCCGGCCAGCGGGTGGCTTATGTGATGCTCGATGTCGGCGCGCGCGGCCGCGATGTCCGCGCCTTCGTCGCCAGCCTGGAAGCCTGGATCATCGAGGCGCTGGCCGCCTTCAATGTCGAGGGCGGCATGCGCGAAGGCCGCGTCGGCGTCTGGGTCGACCGCACAGAGCCCGGCGGCCCGCCGCGGGAAGACAAGATCGCCGCCATCGGCGTGCGCCTCAAGCGCTGGGTCAGCTTCCACGGCATCTCGCTGAACGTGGAGCCGGAGCTCGACCATTTCACCGGCATCACCCCCTGCGGCATAGAAGACCCCCGCTACGGCGTCACTAGCCTCGCCGGCCTCGGCCGCATCGTCTCGATGGCAGAAGTGGACATCGCCCTGAAAGCCGCCTTCGAGAATGTCTTCAGCAGCGAACTGATCCGGGTGGAAGCGCCCCTCTAGCCCCCTCTCCCCAAGGAGAGGGGGCTAGAGCCCGCGCTGCGGGGTCAAACCCCGCGCGCAATCTCCTCAGGCGTCATATGGCTGCCCGTACGGAATTTGCCTTCCCCGCCATTGGGCAGGCGCGCCACATACATCAGCGACCACAGCATCGCCCCGAAGGAAGCAAGCCACCAGATCGGGAAGGCCATCCCCATGCCGGCCTGCATGGCCAGCTGGCGTTCGCTCATCTGCATCATCGCGGCCCGGCGCGGATCGCGCGCTCCGCCGCCGCCTGCCGCAGCCGTCTGCGTGTCCTTGGACGCGGCGTCTTCGCCCTCTTCCTCTTCGCCCTTCTTCTCCGCGCGTGTCTCCACCGCTTCGGAATTGGCGGGCGAATGCATCTGCCGGTATTGCGCCGCGCCCGCCTGCGTGCCCAGCGCATAAGCCACCAGCCCCAGCAGCAGCGGCACCAGAACGATCACCGCCATGAAGGCAGACCGTCCCGCTTCCGTCAGCCTGCGGACATGCCCCACGAACGAAGTATATTCCGTCAGCAGCGTAAACAGCGCGAAGGGCAACAGCACCGCCGGCACGGTAAACAGCATGAGGTTCACAGGCTTGTTGAAGCCATCGCTGCTCACCCCGGCAATCCCGGCCACGAAGGCGATGAAACTCGGGATCACATACAGCAGCAACCGGCCCATGAACATCAAGGTCCAGGCCCGCGTGAAGTGCAGCTTGTAGGTCTTGCCGAAGGGATTGAAGAGGGTCTGCCACCAATTCATGTTTTCCGGCGCGTCGCGCGCGTCACGGATCCAGGGGCGGTGCGGGTCAACGGCGCCGGCGGTATATTCCATGGCTGGTCCTCGTCTTTTAAGGGGCGGGCGTCAGGAAGAACGGCTGCCGGTCGTTGGCGGGCCGAAGCGATTGGGTTTGGGGTCGGATTTCAGGCTGTAGGCGACATAGCCGGTCAGGCCGCTGGCAATCAGGAAAGACAGGATGTTGGGCACGGCCGACAGGCGGGAGAACTCCTCCACCTTCGCGCTCAGCGCCGCCTGATCCACGCCCTCGGGCGCCAGCATGGCGTTCACCAGCTCCGTGGACAGCTCCATCGCGCCCGGAACCATCAGCTGCATCAGGATGCCGCCCACCACGGCGTTCACCACCAGCCAGCCGGCCAGGAACAACAGCCACAGCCAGGCGCTTTGCCCGGCATCATGCAGGCGTTTGGCGAAGACGCAGATATACGGAAACACCAGCGCATATTGCAGCACATTGACCTGCGGCCAGGCGATCACCGTCAGCGTCTGGATCGCCACCATCACCCCCGTCAGCACAATCAGGCCCCGCGCAAAGTCGCGCGGGCTCGACCGGCCCTGGGGGTCAAAGAAAATCTGGCGGAAATCCATGCGGTCTACTCTGTCCCTTCAGGGGCTGATTTTACGAAACGCTACGTCGCCCTTATCAATAAACGATAAAGGCACGCAACAAAAAAAGCCGGGCGCCCCCGCCCGGCTTTCTCTGGAAGTCGCGTTGCCCAGGATCAGGCAAAGATGTCGGCATTGCCCGCGCCCGGATTCTTCGGATCGGGGCCATACTTGTTCGGACCCACCGTGCCGGGGATACAGCCGATCACGATCTGAGCGATCGAGGCCAGGAAGTTGATGAACGGGATGAAGCCCGCAATCACGAGGCCGAGATAGATCCAGCCGGTCTGGTTGATGTCATGCAGCCGGCGCACGAACAGCGCGATGCTGGGAATGATGATCGCCAGCGCATACAGGCCAATGATCCCGATGAACACAAAGCCCAGCGGCCCCATCGCCCCAGTCTCCGGGTTAAATCCGCCAAGCGTCAGCATGAGGATCGCGAGCACCGTCATCACCAGCGCATTGAACAGCACCACCCACCAGTATTCCGACCGGCGCGAACGCCCTTGGAAATCGGTATAGCGCGCGAAAAACATTTTTACGGCGTCAGGAAAACTAACCATCGAAGAATATCCCCTTGTCGATGTTGGTTGAGCTAAAGTCGGATCAGACGAAAGTAGAAGAGGCGCCCGCCGGGCCGGGGCCATACTGGTTGTCATTCGGATCGGTCTTGAACAGGCCCATCACGGCGCCCACAACGCCGGTGACGATCAGGGAAGAGACCAGGCTTGGAATAAGCTGCGCCTGCGCTGCCGCCTTCGAAGCTTCCATCGCCACGCTCATCGCAGCAGCGGGATTTCCACTGGCAGCGGCCTGCTCGATCTGGCGCTCCATGTCTGCCTGCAGGGCGGCCTGATCGACCCCGAACAGGCCCGGCAGGAATGCTGCCAGAACAAATGACACAACGATTGCCAGCAGAACCATCGCCACCGTCAGCCAGCCCGTCTTGGCGGCATCATGGAAGCGTTTCACATGCACCGCGATCCACGGCCAGATGAACAGGATACCCACGAATCCCAGAAACGGCGAAACAAAAGCGCTGATAACATTCAGTACAGCGCTGATACCGAACAGGATGATCACAGCGCGCCAGTAGGTAGGCTGATCGATCCGCCCATTGGGGCTCAGATAAAGTTCCATGGAACTGTCCCTTCTATGTCCGGCAACGGATCAGGTTGCCGCCCGTGTAGAGTGACGGCCCGTCCATGGGAAAAGTCCCCTGCCGCCACGTCAGCAGGATTACCAGACCAAACCGGTTTAGGAAACTTTAAGTTCGAGACAGGTGAGGCTCGCCGCTCAGGCGAACTCCACCATGATCTCGTCGGCCGCCACGCTGTCGCCCGCCTTCACATTGATGGCCTTCACCGTGCCGGTGGCGCCTGCGCGGATGATGTTCTGCATCTTCATGGCTTCCACGATGCAGACGGCTTCGCCTTCCTGCACTTCCTGGCCAATCGACACATCCATTGACACAACCAGCCCCGGCATCGGCGAAATCACCAGCTTCGACGTATCCGCCTTCGGCTTCTCCGGCAGGCGGCCATGCAGGTCGGCCACAAACGGCGTGCACACCAGCGCGCGCAGCGCCACGCCGCGATGACGGAAGAGATAGCCTTCCGTCCGGTCGGCAAACTTCACGGCAAACGGCTTGCCATCCAGCACGCCTTCCAGAAGGTGCTGTCCCGGCTGCCAGGACGTGACGAGGCTGTGCGCCTTGCCGCCATTGACCGTGATCTGAGCTTCCCCGTCTTTGCCGATATCGATCGTCACGGGATGATGCTTGTCGCCCAGGATCACCACCCAATCCTTGCGGATGGAGGCGGCCGGCGATGACATCTGATCGGAAATCTGCGCCGCGCGGCGCGAGAAGAAGGCATGCACATAGGCCGCCGAGCAGATCAGCATCGCTTCCTGCTCCTTCGTCGGCTCGGTGCCTTCAAAGCCCTGCGGGAACTCGTCCTTGATATAGGCCGTCGTGATATTGCCCGAGCGGAACCGCTTCTCGTCCACCACCGCGGCGATGAACGGGATATTGTCCTGAATGCCCTCGATATGGAACCGGTCGAGCGCCTCGCCATGGGCGTCCAGCGCCGCGTCGCGGTCCTTCCCGTGGGTGATCAGCTTGGCGATCATCGGGTCATAGAACATCGAGATCTCGTCGCCCTCGCGCACGCCGGAATCCAGGCGCACTTCCCCGCGCGCCACTTTCCCTTCCGCGGGCGGATGGAAGCGCTTCAGGCGGCCAATCGATGGCAGGAAGTTCCGGTACGGATCTTCCGCATACACCCGGCTCTCCACGGCCCAGCCATTGATCTTGATGTCGGATTGCTTGATCTTCAGCTTCTCGCCATAGGCCACGCGCAGCATCTGCTCCACAAGGTCGACGCCCGTGATCATCTCGGTGACGGGGTGCTCCACCTGCAGGCGGGTATTCATTTCAAGGAAGTAGAAGCCCTTGTCCTTGCCCGAGGCCACAAACTCGACCGTGCCCGCGCTGTCATAGTTCACAGCCTTGGCGAGGGCCACGGCCTGCTCGCCCATCTTCTTGCGCGTCTCGGGATCCAGCAGCGGCGAGGGCGCTTCCTCGATGACCTTCTGGTTCCGGCGCTGGATCGAGCATTCCCGCTCGTTCAGGAAGATGCAGTTGCCATGCTTGTCGCCCAGCACCTGGATCTCGATGTGGCGCGGCTCCAGGATGAACTTCTCGATGAAGATCCGGTCGTCGCCAAAGGAGGCGGTCGCCTCCGCCTTCACCGCCGGGAAGCCTTCTTCCACTTCCTTGTCATTGGCCGCCACGCGGATGCCTTTACCGCCGCCGCCCGCAGACGCCTTGATCATCACCGGATAGCCGATCTGGCGGCTGATCTCGACCGCGTGCGCGGTGTCCTTGATCAGGTCCATATGCCCCGGCACGGTCGAAACGCCGGCTTCTGCCGCCAGCTTCTTGGACGAAATCTTGTCGCCCATCGCGTCGATGGCATGGGCGTTCGGGCCGATCCAGCCGATCCCCTCTTTCTCGAGGCGCTTGGCAAAGCCGGCATTCTCGGAAAGGAAGCCAAAGCCGGGATGGATCGCCTCTGCGCCCGTCTGGCGCACCGCGTCGATGATCTTGTCTTGGACGAGGTAGGACTGGGCCGCCGGCGAGGCGCCGATATACACCGTCTCATCGGCCATCTCGACCGCCATCGAGCCAGCATCCGCATCCGAGTAAACGACGACCGTTTTGACGCCCAGGCGGCGGCAGGTCTTGATGACACGGACGGCGATTTCACCGCGGTTGGCGATCAGGATCTTCTTGAACATACGGTCCTTGGCCCCTCGAAACTGTAACAAACCTGTTTCCGTTAAGCCGCCCCCGCCCCCTTGTCCATGCTTGCCCCACCGGCAATTTGCTGCACTGCGCCTTGCGGCCAAACTGCGGCAGACTAAAGCTGCCAGCCGGAAAAAAGTGACGGGAGGGTCAGGTTTATGGGCGGCGCACAAAAATGGCTGCGGGGCATCGGCATTGTTGGCGTTGTCATCGCGCTTATCCTCGGGGCCGGCTGGGTTCTCGTGGGGCCGGATTGGCGCGCCCTGATCGCCCATCCGCCTTCCGGCCGGGATGTTCTCTTCTGGTCGAATGCCCAGCGCGATGCTGCCTTCCGGATGATGGACCGCCTGCCCCTGATCATCGAATCGCGACCCATCCCGCGCGGAGAAACCGTGCGCCCCCTGTCTGAAGGCGCCCCGCTGGACCTTTCAGCGGAAATTGACCTCGACGCCTACCTCGACGCCCAGAACGCCGCCGCCCTCGTTATCCTGCAGGATGGCAAGATCCGTCTCGAGCGCTACGGCAACCGCTTCGCGCCGGAGGGCCGCTGGACCAGCTTCTCGGTCGCCAAATCCCTCACCTCCACCCTTGTGGGCGCCGCCATCGCGGACGGCTATATCGAGAGCCTGGACGATCCGGTGGCGAAATACATCCCGGATCTGGCCGGCTCGCCCTATGATGATGTCACCGTTGCCCAGCTCCTGACGATGACGTCCGGTGTGGCCTGGAACGAGGATTATGAGGACCCCGCCTCCGATGTTGCCCTGTTCGACAAGGCCGAGCCACAGCCCGGCGCGCATGGCATCGTCACCTATATGCGGGGCCTTGCCCGCGCCCACCCCCCCGGCGAGGTCTGGAACTATTCCACAGGCGAAACCAACCTGATCGGCATCCTCGTCAGTTCCGCCACCGGCAAACCCGTCTCCGATTATCTCTCCGAGAAAATCTGGGCGCCCTATGGCATGGAGCAGGACGCCACCTGGCTGCTCGGGCAGGATGGCCACGAGATTTCCGGATGCTGCATCCAGGCCGCCACGCGCGACTATGCCCGCTTCGGCCAGTTCATCCTCGATGGCGGCGTCACCGCCGATGGCCCCATCCTCCCGTCAGACTGGCTGCCCAGCGCCACCCTGAAACAGGCAGACATCGGCGAGGCGGGCTTCGGCTACGGCTTCCAGTGGTGGACGCGCGATGATGGTGCCTTCATGGCCGATGGCATCTTCGGCCAGGGCATCTTCATCGACCCAGCCCGCAACCTCGTCATCGCCTCCAACGCCAACTGGACCAGCGCGCTGGGCCTGCGCGACGGCGAATGGCCCGCCCGCGACGCCTTCTACACCGCCGTCCAACGCGCCCTCGACGCCGAAGCAGCGGAGTAGCCCCTCACCTCCCACGCCCTGACGGGCGCGGGCCCTTCCTCTCCCGCAAGCGGGAGAGGGGTTGGGACTTGGCCGCAAGCGCAATGCTAAACCCCTCTCCCTCTGGGAGAGGAGGGGCCCATCGCGCAGCGATGGGAGGTGAGGGCAGCGACGCCCGCCCTATCCCACACCTCCAGCCCCAGAAACCCCAATCCCCTCAACCCCTTCCCCCAAAACCACCCCCGCCTTAT
>Ga0067045_1002916_pt1 | contig 39242 bp, 32 predicted proteins | sample TerdegcTABiofilm_FD_59184 | JGI IMG/M metagenome (GOLD analysis project Ga0067045, IMG submission 59184) | Combined Assembly of (Gp0054472, Gp0054536) Wastewater bioreactor microbial communities from Singapore -Terephthalate degrading... | reverse complement strand
ACCGCGGCTAAATTTCACCAAAAAAACGTCCCTAGCGCGAAAAAATAATTCTTGGGCGCGAGATAAATATCCATAAGCCGCGATAATCGCGAGGAATCTATCGCGAAAAATCTTGACTCTTCAACGCTGTGCTTGGCTATGCGGAGCTCGCACGAATAGGGGATGCGGGACCCACCAAGCGCAGACAAACCGGTGGAGCGTGGCAGCCCTCGTCCACCTGGGACCGCGGCTATGTAACGAAAATCGTTGAGCACAGCCATGACCGGGCAGGCAAGTTCACGTTGCTGTTTTCTAAAGAGTTGACTTCAACCTCTTAGACAGGTAAGCATGAGAGAGTGCGGCAGTGTCATCCCCATCGATATAGCGGGCTCCGATGCTCAGGTGGTGATGCGTGAACCTGAAATCGCGCTTCGTAGAGCGCGTGGGCAGCGGCGCTTGCCGCGCGCCGTCAATGTCGAATTCCGGCCTTGCCAGCGGCCAAAAGAAAAGGATTACCCATGCACGAGTCGGAAATTCTCGAAGGGAAGCTGATCCTGGCAGTGGATGACGAGGAAGATGTCCTCGACATCATAGAGGAGGAACTCTCGGAATACGCCAACGTCACCTTGCACACGGCCACCACATTCGAAAAAGCACAGCAGTACCTGGTGTCTTACACCTATGACCTCGTGATACTGGACATCATGGGAGTTCGCGGGTTCGATCTGCTTCAAATTGCGAATGCCGCACGTTTTCCAGTTGTGATGCTGACGGCTCATGCTTTCACGCCGGAAGCTCTCAAGAAATCCATTGAACTAGGAGCTCGGGCCTACCTACCAAAAGAGAAGCTGGGCTCCCTGGTCCCATTCCTGGAAGACGTGCTGAAGCTCAGCTACCAGTCTACATGGAGAAAGGCCCTCGATCAGGTCGGCACGTTGTTCAACAAGAAATTCGGATCCGATTGGCGCCAGAGTGAAGAGGACTTCTGGGCGGAATTCGAGAAAAAGCTAACGTTAGACGAGGGAGCGATCTTGAAGTGATCGATTCGCCGCGATCTTGGCGTAAAGGCGCGCATCGCTCCGGCCAGGGACACGGCTTTTCTCATCGGCTTTGTTAAGGCGACCGGACACACGGTCAGGCGGGGAGGCGTATTGCGTCCGAACCGCGTCTCGATGCGGCACTACCTATCAGGTATGAGGAGATCCTAATGAGTGATGTTGTAATCGTTTCGGCTTGTCGAACCGCCATAGGGACATTTGGTGGGACTCTGCGGGATATGCATGCAGCAAGCATCTCGAGCGTCCCCATGAAGGCAGCGATCGAGCGAGCCGGAATCAAGCCGGACATGATAGACGATGTCCGGTTCGGCTGTTGTCTCAATCCCACGAACGCCATGAACGTAACTCGAATCGGTGCACTCATGGCCGGAATTCCCGAGAGCATCCCGGCCGCCACCATCAATCGAGTATGCATATCAGGGATGGAAGCCACTCTGTCCGGCGCGGCAATGATCAAGGCCGGTGTGGCTGACATCCTGCTCGTAGGCGGAGTCGAGCACATGTCCGGCGTCCCCTTCACCCTCGAACGAGCACGATGGGGAGTACGCATGGGTAACGATACCATAACCGACGCAATGACCATGGGATTGCATTGCGGCTCCCATATATTGCCGTATCCCCAGGACGGTCCGGTAGAGTTTTTCAGGGGTAAGCCTTACATCATGGGCCATACCGCGGAATTCGTGGCGCTGAAATATGGAATTACCAGAGAAGAACAGGACATTGTAGCCTTGCGCAGCCACAACAACGTGGAGCGGGCCACTCTCGACGGATCCTTCAAAGACGAAATCGTCCCCATCTTGGTCCCCCAGAAAAAAGGAGAACCGAAGATATTCGACAAGGATGAACATTTCCGACCCGGTCTAACCATGGAAGCCCTTGCCAGGCTCAAACCGGTATTCTTTCCGAAGAACGGAACGGTTACAGCCGGCAATGCCAGTGGAATCAACGACGGCGCTGCTGCCATGGTGATCATGTCGGAGGACAGAGCCAAGGCAGAGGGACTTAAACCCCTGGCGAAGATTGTCGCACAGGGAATGGGAGCATGCGATCCGACAGTCATGGGTCTGAGTCCCGTTCCAGCGGTGAAGAACCTCCTGCAGCGCTCGGGAATGAGCCTGGGCGACTTTGAGCTTATCGAGCTCAATGAAGCATTCGCAGCTCAATACCTTGGATGCGAGCGTGAGCTGGGTCTGAACCGGGACATCACGAACGTCAATGGCTCCGGGATCGGCCTGGGACATCCCGTTGGTTGCACAGGAGCCCGTCTCATTGTATCTCTTATCCACAGTCTGAGGAACAAGAACAAAAGCGTTGGGCTGGCCACCCTCTGTGGGGGAGGAGGCGTGTCAATGGCTTGCGCTGTCGAACTGATGTGAGCTTGGAACCTGTGGTGAGTGCGCCAAGTCCTCTGAATCGTGAGCGCTGTGAGTTAGTGGGTTCGTCATTCCGGTGGAGGCGAGAATTCAGTCTCGACGGGAGACCCTGGACCCGAGTCCTCGGCGGGGAGACGAACCGGGAAGACGGGATCCTGTTCAGATCACCAGCGTTGCCGTGAATACGCAACCGTGTTCGCGGTGTACAGTACGAGGTGTGGCGCTCACCACATGCATGATCGTTCGTGTGGTCCGCCGTGACAGGCCGTCAGGAGGTGAAGGACAGGAATCAAGTGCTGACAAGCAGCGTGGGGAGGTACATGGCGTTTCAAGGACATCGGTCAGAGCTTCAGGGACCGGTGCCCTGTGCTGCTCGGACTACCCCCTGGATTTCGGCCGCTGGATGTCGCACCACGGTGGTAAGGGGAGAAGACGCACGAAAAAATCGGATGAGCACATGACCGAGCAAAAAAGCATAAAGAAGATCAACGCAAAGGCCATTATGACCGACCTAAAAGAGGGGCTGAGCGACACGGACCTGATGGCCAAGTATGATCTTTCATTTCAGGCGCTGCAAGATCTATTCGCCAAACTGGTGGAGGCCAGGCTCGCTACAAAGGCGTACTTCGAGAAACGGGCCAAGACCCAGGTAGCCGCACAAGTCAATGAACAGGAAGCCACCACCTGCCCATACTGCGGGTACACGGCTGAAGCCAAATTCGAGAGATGTCCGCGGTGTAACCAAGATACTGCAGAGTGGCTCGACACGGTGGAGCTCACGAAGATACTAACCGGTTCGTTCGATTAGCTCCCGTCCACTATCGCACCCGATCCCATTTTCACTTCCGCGCGTTCTCACTCCCACGTGAAACTATAATAGATCAATCGTAACACTGCGATTGCGAGAAGCAGCAGAGCAACCAACCCCACCATAATGTGAAAATTGCGCCCCAGTTGCCGGATTTGCTCGAAAAAGGATGCCGCTCCGGGAGCCTGGCTGTCGCGGATCGCTCGCAGGAGAAGTGTGAAAACAGCAATAATTAAGACCAAGAAGACGAAGTACTTCACGTGACGTTTTCCTCGGCGCACCTTTCAGCGGAAAGGTACCCTGCAATCTTATGGACCAAACTACGGCTACGGCAATGACGTTCAGGAGAGGGCAGGTTTGAAGAAAGTGTCTCAAAAGCCGGCAGTCCGTGATAATCGTGGCACCCCCCCTCACCCTGACCCTCTTCCCCGAAGCGGAGGAGAGGGCATTCTCCCAGCCCTCTGTCCTTCTGGAAGAGTGTTGGGGTGAGGGTGCCTTTCCACGCATCGACGCTTAATCGTGCTATGATGTTTGGTGTGTCCCGAGTTTTGAGACATTTTCTTCAAACCTGCCCTTGCCGGAACAGAGCCGAAGCAGCGAAGCAAACGTGTCCAGAAAACGTGCAATACACGCTACGCCCCCTCCGGATAGAGCGCATCGAAGATTTGCTGAACCGTCTGCTCCATGGTTCGCTCATCCTGTGGCAATGTGTGATCGTACCCGGCAAGGTGGAGAATTCCGTGGATCAGCAGGAAGATGATCATTTCTTCGTCGGTGTAACCAAGCTCCGCAGCATCGCGGTGCGCCCGCTCCGCCGAGATTACCACATCCCCCCACAGGTGCGGCTCCCCGGGAGCGGACTCCCCTTCCAATTGGGAAAAGGCAAGCACATTGGTTGATCCGGTCCGTTGCCGGTATCTGAAATTGAGATCCGCCATTTCTTCATCATCGACCAGGGAAACAGAAAGCGCTGTGTTCGGATCACAGCCCAAGCCTTCTAATATTTGTTCCGTTTTCCTCCGTACTTCTTCCGGATTTATTTCGATGCCTTTCTGGTTGTTGCTTATGGAAATCTCCATTGGTCTTTTCCTGAGGTTCAGTGGGCCTCGGGTAGTCGATGCGTGTGTGCAAAATCCCTTGCTGAGCCCTGACGAACGACTTGGTGATAGCATGCAAGTCCTTGAGGGTGAGTGTAGACTGGTCGAGCTGTCCCTCTGAAAAGAGTCCCATGATGAGCGTTTGCACTCTCTTCTGGATTCTCGCCGGTGTGGGATCGGCCAATGTCCTGCAGGCAGCTTCCACCACGTCTGCAAGCATGACCAATGCTGCCTCTTTAGTCTGGGGCCTGGGGCCCGCGTACCTGTACTTGTCCTCAGATACAGATACGGGCTGATTGGATCTTGCTGATTTCTCGAGAGCCTTATTATAGAAAAACTTGATGAGGTTCGTCCCGTGATGCTGCTGAATGATGTCGATAATGGGGGCTCCCAACCGGTACTCCCGGGCCTTTTCCACACCGTTCTTCACATGTGAGACCAGGATGAGGGCGCTCATGCTCGGTTCAAGCTTATCGTGAGGATTGCATCCGCCTTGCTGGTTCTCGATGAAGTAATAGGGCTTGGTCTTCTTGCCTGCCTTCCCTATATCGTGATAGAGGGCGCCCACGCGGGCCAGAAGGGGATTGGCCCCGATGAGCTCGGCCGCAGTCTCGGCCAGGTTTCCCACCATCATCGAGTGATGATACGTTCCCGGAGCAGCTATTGCCATCTCCTTGAGCAACGGATGGTTGAGATTCGCCAGCTCGAGCAATCGTACATTGGTGATATATCCGAGAGGCTCCAACAGTGGTGCCAAACCGGAAACCAGCAGTCCGCAGATCACGCCCCCCAGAAATCCCAACCCTACTTCATAAAGGTCCACGAGGGTAGTGAGGTCGCCGAGTGCCATTTTGATCGCAAAAACAGAGATAGCATTCACGACAGCTACAAGGAAACCGGCACGAAGTACTGAGGTTCGGTCGGTGATCCTTGTCATTCCATGCAATCCAACGATGCCGGACACAAAATAGAAGACGAACAGGTACACGTCGCCTTCCACTGCAAGCACAGATCCCAGCGAGATGAGAGCTGCAAAGATGAAGGCTATTCTGGCGTCGACCATCAGGGCTGCCAGCATGGGCCCGGTAGCAACCGGTGCAGCGAACAATATCGATTTGGCATCTACCCCTTGGCCCACCGTCGCCGTGAGTGGGGCAAGCGATGAGATGAACCGTACCATCACGACAGTACCAACCAACAGTATGCAGAATAGCAGCAGGTCTTCAGTAGCATGGCGGCTGCGTTCGAGGTACCGTTCGGAAAAGTAGAAAGAGAGACGGAGCAAGAGGATGAGCACAAGCGCTAAACCAGCCAGGATCATGAGGCGGCTGTAAGGAGGATTCGACTTGGCGAGGCCGGCGAGCTTTATCTGGTGGCCCTTGTTTACTGGTTCACCCTCCCGGATTATGGACTCGCCCTTCGCGACCTGGAAGTAGACCGGCTTCACTGAAGCCAGAGCTTTGTCCTTGAGCCTCGCGCTCTCCTCCCTGTTGTACGTAATGTTTACATTTATGAGATCCGTCGCGAGCTGGCGAATTGCCCTCGAGTAGGCCGTGCCCGGAGCTGGGTCGTTCTGCGGCTCGTTGATGAAAGCGATGGCCTCTTTCAAATCATAAATACTCGTCGGATCCTTCAGTGGCTCCAGCTTGTCCTTGGTTTTCGTTCGGAGCAGTATCCCCTGTTTGCCGTCACGCATAAGCAGATCTCTGCTTAGCACCACGCCCTGGAGAAAGACCGGAACCACCAAGGAGCTTATATCCCGCTGGATCCGATCGTCGAACCCTCTGCCCTTGAGAAGAGCAAAATCCGATGGCGAGACCTTTGTACCGAGGAGATTGTCGAAGCGCGTACGCAGAGTCTCAGGATCGAGAGGCCGGAAGGCCTTTTCTTCAGCAGCGGTCTGTTCCTGCTGATCTTTCGGGGCCTTGGATTCATCGGCTTCCCGGGACCTGTACGACATTTCCTTGGCCAAATAGTCCTTCATGAAATTGAAAGCGCTCGTGATCCGGGCCTGCACGTCATGAATCATCTCGTCGTCGAAGTCGTACACCGGTCTGACGGACTTCAGAACTTCGTCCCGATTCTTGTTCGTGGCTTCCTCGTCAATCACCTTGAACGTGACAGGGGATATGATGGTTTCAGTGGCAGGCTCTCCTACAGTGAGGCTGTAATAGCGCGGGGACTTGGGAGCTATCAAAAAGGCTATTACCAGGGACGTCGCAACGATGAGGGTCCATCGCTGCCACTTGGGCTCCTTTATGCCGTAGGCCCACTGGGGGAGCACCCGTGTGGCTGTCTTCCTGACCTGAAGGCTCAATCTCTTGATCCTTTCGGTCATTTCGGCTGCCTGGCCTGACTTGTTTTTCTCCGCCGGATCGGTCATCTGCCGTCAACTCCGGATTGGTGAACCAGACTCGCGGTTTCGTTCTGCCTTTTCGTATGCCCTAATAATCCTTTGAACCAGAGGATGGCGTACCACGTCCTGATCCGTGAACATGATAATCGCTATTCCTTCTATATCGCTCAGGATTTCCCTAGCCTGCACCAGCCCGGATTTGGTCCCCTCCGGCAGGTCGATCTGAGTAATATCACCGGTGATTACTGCCTTGGAAGAATATCCGAGCCGGGTCAGGAACATCTTCATTTGCTCCGGCGTAGTATTTTGAGCCTCATCCAGTATTACGAAAGAATCATTGAGCGTCCGGCCGCGCATGAACGCGAGGGGCGCAACTTCTATATCTCCCCGTTCAATCAAACGTCCAGCCTTCTCGAGCTCAATCATGTCATGAAGTGCATCGTACAGCGGTCTGAGATAAGGGTTCACCTTCTCATAAAGGTCTCCGGGCAGAAAGCCCAATCGCTCTCCGGCTTCCACCGCGGGTCGAGCAAGTATAATTCTCCGGCATGCCTTCTTGCTCAAAGCTGCCATTGCCATTGCCATTGCCAGATATGTCTTTCCCGTCCCCGCCGGACCTATGCCGAACACGATGTCATGCGTTGCTATCGCTTGCACGTAAAGTTTCTGGGTCAAGGACTTAGGCGTGATCGGCTTTCTCCCGGGCGAAGTGAAAACCGTCTCGCGTAAAACATCCTTGATTTTCGCATCCGGGCTTCCGGTCAAGAGCCGGACACCTTGATCGATGTCCACAAGATGGATTGGATATCCGTCTCGCGCCAAAGGATACAGTTGTTTGAGCAGTCTCTCCGCAATTTCGTCGTTCGGAGATTCACCATAAATCGCTACAGAGTTGCCTTTGACTGAGATATTTACGCCCAGAGTGCTCTCGATGTGTTTGATATTCTTACTTAATTCTCCGACGAGCGCCTGAAACGCCCCGATATTATCAAAACTCACTCGCCGCGGCAACCTTTCACCACGTTCAAGAGGATTGATCTTCACGTATCCTCCCTGGGCCCGAAACCGTCCGAGCATCTGCTCCGCGACACGGATGCGGCTATCTAGGGATTCTCGGCACAGGTACGTGCTCGATTTGCCCATACCTCTGGGCATGCCTCCCGAAATCAACCACATTTTCCTCCTCGCCCGCGGCTGATCATAACACCCTTACTGAGCAAGAATCAAGGCGCCCCTTGAACGACTGAACGCATAGGTATAGACTTCTCTAGGTTTACGGATCGGCATTCCTCGTTCATCGAATCGTCCGACCCGAATATACTCTCCTGGAGAAAGTGCAGACCTATGGCATCATCCGACGATCCGATAGAAACAAGCATAGCCTTTGAACGGCTCCTCACCGTTATCCGAACCCTGCGATCGGAAAACGGGTGCCCGTGGGACCTGAAACAGACCCCGACGACGTTTCATCCGTACATTCTCGAGGAATATCATGAACTGGTACAGGCTCTGAACCAGGGCGATCAAGAGGGGATAGTGGATGAAGCGGGTGACCTCATTTTCCTTGTCATCTTCGTCGCATATATGCTTGAACAACAGGGGCTGGCCACGCTGGCGGACATTGTTGATGGAGCGGTAGAAAAAATGGTGCGCAGGCATCCCCACGTTTTTGGCCAGGCCTCTGCCCACAGCCCTGAGGATGTTGTCCGGAATTGGCGAGCCATCAAAGCTTCCGAGCAGAATATTCGCGATCGAGAATCCCTCCTCGACGGGATTCCTCGTTCATTGCCGGCACTCAGCCGAGCACAGAAACTGGCGGGCAGGGCTGCACGAGTTGGGTTCGACTGGACCAAGCCTGAGGAAGTCTTCAGAAAAATCGATGAGGAGCTTGGAGAGCTCAAGGACGCTGTCTCTTCGGGGTCGCTCGAGAATACCCGCGAAGAGGTGGGCGACCTCCTTTTCGTGATTGTGAACGCGGCCAGGCACCTGAATGTAAACAGCGAGGCCGCGTTGAACGAAACATCCGACAAATTTGAGGCCCGGTTCCGCTATATCGAGAATCAGTTGCGTGCCCGGGGGAGATCCCTGGAAGAGGCGAGCCTGGAAGAGATGGACGCACTCTGGGACGAGGCAAAGACGGCTCAGAGGCAACGGTCGGATGTATCGGCTCACAGAGGGTAGTCACGCGCGGAGGAAAGCAGGCGGGAGGCCTGAGGTACAATTGGGATCGCATGAATCCACGCCCTTTGGGGTAGCCTTTCTCGGCTGCCATTTTCCGCAGATGTAGGGTAGCCTTTCTCGGCTGCCATTTTCCGAGAATGCAGGCTAGAAAGCCTGCACTACAATGCAGGGTCTATCGGATGGCTTCAGATGCAACAACGGGGGAAGGGGACAGGGAGGAAGACGGCATGAAATCCAAGAGCAGACGGACCCTCATACGCATAGCAGCGGGGGTTGGTTTTGCAGTTGTGCTGTGGTGGTTTATCAGCACGATGGAATCCATCGCCACGGTGCTTATGGTGTCTTTCATCCTGGCTTACATTCTCAACCCTGCGACCACGTACCTGGAATCAAAGGGGCTGAACAGATCGCTCGCGGCTTTTGTCATGGTGTTGTCCTGTTTCTGCGTGCTCGGAGGGATCCTGGTGATTCTGATCCCTGCCATGGTGGGTGAATTGGCCAAATTCGCCAAAGAAGCGCCTGGCTATGGTGAGTCCCTTTCTGGTCTCATAACCCGGCTAGCGGATCGTCTGGAGGTCGCTCTGCCAACAGACTGGGGGCAAGTCACAGATTTTCTGGCCGAAAAAATCAAGGAATCATGGCCAAAGATCGCCCAGTCCGCAGCCTCGATCGGAAAGGCCATTTTCGCATCGATCTTCAAGTCCACTCTTGGCATCATCTCCGTGGCAGTCCATGTTTTCCTCGTTCCGATCATAGCCTACTACCTTCTGGTTTCCTTCGAGCATATCAGAGAAGGCGCTGTTGACTTGATTCCGCCGTACACCCGGGAGCCGCTGCTCACGAAATTGCGCCAAATCGATACGATCCTGGCAAAATTCGTCCGAGGCCAGCTCATGGTAGCGAGCATTCTCGCGGGACTGTACGCTCTGGGGTTTCTCTTGATAGGCCTCGATCTGGCCGTCGTGCTCGGGATTGTTTCCGGATTACTCTGGATCATCCCATATCTCGGGACCCTGATAGCAGTGGTGGCAGGCACGATCATGGCTTTGGCCCAATATGGGGATTTTGTCCACGTTGCGTACGTGTGGGGCTGGCTTGCCGCAGTTCAAATAGTGGAAGGCTATGTCCTCACGCCTCGGTTGGTGGGACACGCGGTAGGCCTGCATCCTGTTGTATACATTGTAGCGCTGATCATGGGCGCCAATCTGTTTGGATTCGTGGGAATGCTCCTGGCCATCCCCGTGACTGCCATCCTCAAAGTGCTCCTGATGAGCGCAATTGAGGCGTACCGCAACTCGTACCTCTATTCGGATTCGCCGGGTCAAGAGCCCCAACCCTGACATCCTCCGGGACCGGGCATACGTGTCGAGCACCTGAAGCGGCCCGAGTGATACATGGCGGAGAGGGCAATGAAGGAATCCAGCCGCGAGAGGCAAACGTCAGAAGGAATTCTCTACGTGGTCGCAACACCGATAGGGAATCTCGAGGACATAACCTTTCGCGCAGTGCGGACCCTGAGGGAGGTGGACGCAATCGCATGTGAAGACACGCGAACGAGCCGAGTCCTCCTGAAGAAGCTTGATATTTCCACAGAGCTCATAAGTCTTCACAAGTTTTCCGAAGCCAGAAAAACGCACGCGATACTGGAACGACTAAAGCAAGGGGAACAGGTGGCGCTGATCACGGACGCTGGTACCCCTGCCATATCCGATCCGGGAGCCCGGATAGTCAGGGCAGCCCTGGAGGCTGGATTCCGAGTCTCACCCGTTCCCGGACCGTCCGTGATCGCGGCAGCTCTTTCCGTTGCGGGAGTGGAAGCCTCGTCCTTTTCTTACCACGGCTTCGCACCCCGAAAGGACCACGAGAGGAGCGCTCTGTTTCAACGTATTCTGGAAGAGGGACACACTGCCGTGTTTCTGGATTCTCCCCATAGACTTCGGGACACGCTGGCCGTTGCAGCGAAGGATCTAACCAACGCGCGCATCGTGGTCTTGCGCGAGCTTACAAAGATCCACGAAGAAATTCTCGAGGGGTCCGCCGACACGATTCTGGCTGCCCTTGAATCACGAGGTCCCATTAAGGGCGAAATAGCGGTCGTGCTGGAGCCTCCGCGCCTGACCCACTACGCGCCCAACATGGAAGACATAGTCCGCATGCTCGTGGCCGAAGGCCTTTCCGGCAAGAAATTAGCCGACGAAGCGCGACGTCGGTTCGGGGTTAAAAAAACGGACGCGTACGACGCTTACTTGAGACTGTACTGCCACGCACTGAATATGCGCGGCAGTCATCGCAAGTGAAAGCCAATGAGCCTTCGATCCACCCGTGGTCATGCGAAAGGTCAAGACACGCATCAACGGCGCGCGTCACTCAGTGCCGGATTCCTATGCGACGTTCACGGAGGTGGTCATGAAATTGTTCCTCGTCCAGCATGGAAAGCAGAACCCCAAAGAAAAGGACCCGGAACAGGGCTTGTCTGAAAAGGGCATCTCAGACGTGCAACGGGTCGCCGAATTCGTCAGTCCCCACGGCATTCATGTGTCGGCTCTCTGGCATAGCGGCAAGAGGAGGGCCGCCCAATCCGCGGAAATCCTCGCACGGTCGATTACGTCTCGCGAGGGAGTCGTGAGCCGCGAGGGATTGAGCCCCTTGGATCCCATCGAGCCGGTGTTCGATGCCATAGGATCGCGGTCGGACGATCTCATGATCGTGGGACATCTGCCTTTCCTGAGTAAACTGCTTTCTCGGCTGGTTGCTGGTTCGGAGACCCCTGAGGTTGTAGCATTCCAGCAGGGAGGAATCGTATGTCTGGAGCGCGATGCAGAGGGAGTGTGGCGGATTCGCTGGTTCGTTGTTCCGGACCTTCTTCCCTGAAGATCCGGGTGTTCCATCGCGCGTTCGGCCGATGGTGACCCAGTCAAGGCCCTGGGTGCGAGGTACAGATTCCAGCAAGTCATCCGGTTTGGATCCCAACGGATTGAGATTGTTGCTGGATGACTTACATTCATGTATCCTTCACCAAATACATAGAAATCGCGAAATCACCTGATCCTTGTCGCGAAGAAAAGCAACAGATAACCGGGAAACGTTCGTTTTTTGCTTGACACACACGGCGTGGCGTAGTACCGACCCTGACGCGTTTTATTTGGTTATCTGTGTATGATGCTGCTATAAAAGGAGGATCAGGTGAAAGGGTGTCGTCGTGGCTGGGTGCTTGCCCTCTCAGTCTCAATCTTCAGTCTTGTCACACCGCTCACCGTCTTGGCAGGAGATGGTGCTTCCTCTTCGGTTTCACGCACATTGTACAGGGGAATTGTAGGAATCCCCTCCCCCGGCGTAGATGAAAAGCTTTCTCCCGTTCTTCCCCTTGCCGCTATTTTCAAGCGTCAGAACGAGTACCAGATTAAGCTGGCGTACGGCCGAACGTTCGGAACCTCCACAGAGCTAGACTATGCCACCCTGGAAGTCAACAGATCACTGGTGAGAAGCCTTTCCAGCTTCCCCCTGGGAGCGGTTGCCACGACTGAGCTTCAACTGGCTCTCTTGGCCTCCTACGTGGTCTATTACGAGGGGGTCATCGAGCGCGTGAAGAGGCTCAATTTTCAGGATGGTTACGAGCTCGCATGGCTACCGAAGACCAAGATCTCCCTCCCTGTCAGCCTCCTCAACGTCATTCCTTACATGGAAGGGGGCGCGGGTATGAGTTATGTCTCCGAGACATACCGCAATTCCGGCTCCCGCTGGAACTGGTCCCTTCTAGGAGCCATGGGGTTCGAGAAGAGCCTTTCCCACGGGGTGGTCTCCCTCGGATTCCAGTGGAGGCACCTGTCGAATGGCAACATGTGGGGCAAAGGAGACGAGCTGCACAATTCCAATTCAGGCACGGACATGATCCAGGGCATTGCCACGTTTGTGCAGCGCTTTTAGAGCCGTGTTTTGGGCGTACCCCCTCGCCGCCGCGGGAAAACCCTTGAAAAAGCGATGATATCCACGGTAGGATATCGAGCCGACGGGACCGACGTTAGCCATCGCTACGGCTTGGGACCGAATATCCCGGCTCCGGGCACCTGAGGATCTAGCCGGGGCAAAGCGGAGGAGAACGGTCGTGATGCTGTTCAAATACATTGGGATGTTGCTCGGTTTTCTGGTGATCGCTGCAGGGGGGCAGGCATACGGAAAAAGTCTCTCGTGCGACGAATGCAGAGAGTTCGACAGAGAGAGGGCTCAGATTCACATCGAGATAGCGAAGAAGGAGCGCGAGATGGAGCGAGCCTTCAAAAGAAAAGAATTCCGTTCAGTTGCGGATCTTCGCACCGAGATAAATGAGTTGAGGCGGAAGCATCTCACGCTTAAGGGAAAAGAGCCCGAGTGCAAGAAAGCATGCAGGCCGGACGTAATTAAGGAAGTCGAATGCGCAAAGATTATTACCGAGCTGGTAGGCCTGGACAAAGGAGGCAACATCTCTGAATCGGATCTAAAGAAAATCGACGACCGGTACAAAGAGTTGGTCATCTGTAACCGGGAGCTGAAGAAGCTCCGCGAAATTCATGAACGGGGCGACCACTAGCGTGGATTCTGGTCGCCCGGTACCAGAAGGAAAGTAGCTTTTTCCCCTCCGCTGTTTGTCTTTCCGAGTTGAGCCATCCTTTATCGAACAGGGCTCGAGCCGCGTGCTCCTGCGGCCGACTGCTGCCCATCTGCACGCGGGGCGCCCGTCTTCGGCACTCGGTTGAGGGCTGAGGTGATCGCTGCCCTGGCTCGTTCATCCTGTTCGGCAGCCAGCGCGGCCTCAAGGAGCTTGGTCACTTCTTCAGGGTGGTCACGGCCGACGTATCCAAGCTGTACGGCAGTTATCGTGCGAACGGATGCATTTTGATCCTTAAGGCACCGTTCGAATGCTGCCAGTGCCTCGGCTGGCAACGGCTTCAAAGCCCCAACGGCCCCGATGGCGGCCTTTCGGACTCGAAAATCGGGATCCTGCACCAACTCAACGAGCCTGCCCACAGCCTTAGGAGTCTGATGTCCGGAGCCTCTCACGATCCCTATCGCCAGAAGCTTGACCTCGACATCCCCATCTTTGAGAAGGTCTGCAACCGGATCCATGAACTCATCAGCCTTGTTGCGATATTTCATCAACCCAAGAAGCGCTTCTTTTCTGTCCATGGGATCGGGTGCCTTGAGCAGCTTGATCAGCACGGGAATCGCGTGATCACCGGTCCTGTCAATCGCCACTACTGCGTCCATGATGTCGAGCCGAGTCGCCGCATCGGCCCCGTCGTACAGAGACGTAATGGCGGGGAGCGCATCCTTCGCCGCTTCGCGCATTGTCCGCAGGACCCGCAGAGCATGCTCCGGCCCCGGTCCTTCCTTCTTCTTAAGATACTCAATCATGCTGGGAAGAACTCGATCCGGACTCTTTTTCCCCAATGTCCCCAGAGCCCCAACGGCAGCTTTTGCTGTGGCCTTCTCCTTGCTACCCAAGGCCTCCACGAGAAGGGGGGCCACCGTATCGTCGGCTTTGCCGATGGAGGCCAGGGCTATGACCGCATTGACCCGCGTCAGCTCGTCAGGATCCTTGGTGAGCGCTCTGAGATCGGTCTCCACTTTCGGGGAAGCTTCGCCGATTCGTCCGAGCGATAGGATTGCCGCTCGACGCACCTCCACATGGTCGTCCTTCAGGACCTCAAGCAACCTGGGAACAGCGTCCTTACGGGCTGACGAGAAAAACCCCAAAGACTCTGCAGCGTTCCTACGAACCTTCCATTCAGGATCTTTCAGCGCTTCTATGAGAGGCGGAACTGCCCCCGCAGGCTTGTTTCACCCGCATCCCAGCTCGTACGCAGCTTTTGCCCGGACGTCCGGGTCGCTGCTCTTCAGGTCCTGAATATGTTTGTCTACGCTTCCTCCGGCCCAGAGGACCCCGGCCGATAATGCCACGAACACCGCTGCAGCCAGAATCGCAAAGGATCTCGTTCTCATAACTGCACCTTGCCTTCGCGAATCTCACGTGCTTTCTTCAGAAGATACTCTCGATCGATCTTGAGAAAGCCCTTGTCGCCGAACATGGTGAAACGAAGCCACTGGCTCCCGAAATAGAGCAAGGCCACGTCATCCTCGCGAATTTGGTCGATAATATCTTCATCAACGTGAAATTTTGTCAGAAAACTGCTCTTGAATACAAACTCTCGAAAGCGATCGGGATCGTAGAGCGTCATGAGGATCATGTCCTGCATCCGCGGGTCCTGAATCTTGTCCTCCCAAAGCTGGTCGGGATTCATCACGTCTTTCAGATTATGATCCAAGTCATCGTAGTCGTGAAGCCCTTGTTCCCGTCTCCACTGCTCCACCGTCCATTCGGCCCCTTCGAGTAGTCCTTTGCAGCGTGAGCTGTCAACAAGAAATTTGAACTCGACACCTTCTTCCGTATCTAGGGGGTACAAACGACAGGAGTACGGACGACACTCGTACACGCTGCATCCCTCGGACCTGACGAACGGGCACTTCTTGTCCTCATCCGAGGTCATTCTCAACACTACAGCCGGGACCCCGGACAAGGGAGAAACGACGATATCCGTATAGCGGGCGAGGAATTCCGTGGACGAAATCCCAAGGAACCGCCTCATTCGCGCGACGTCCAGAGGATTGAGGAAGATAGTGACGTCTCTACAGCAGGAATTATAGCATTCAACGCCAGGATGGCACCGGAAGTGGAACGTGTCGTCCCACGTCATAAGGCGCTCGGCGCCCTCGGCTTGTTTCTTCAGCTTCATGGAAGGTCCTTTCTCATTTCTCGAACAGCAGAGCGCCCCTGAACGATCGCCTGCACCCGCGCCCTGTTCTCGCTGGCCTGCTTGTTCTCCGGATCGAGCTCGAGGGTTCTCTCCCAACACTTCAGAGCATTCTCTCGGTCCCCGATGAGCTCGTATGCAACGCCCTTCTGGTGATGGGCTCCTATGTAGTCGGGCCGTATGGCTGAAGCTCTCTCAAAGCAATTGAGAGCCCGGGAGAAATCTCGCTGCCTGATCAGAAAAATCTGACCCATGTTATACCATGCTTCGGCGTAGTCGGGACGCAAGTCTACGGCCCGGCCGAACTGGTCGAGCGCATCGTCCTCTCTCTTTAAGAAAGTATAGACAACCCCCAGGTTGTAAAAGATCGCGGGATTGTCCGGCTCGATGGAGGCCATGGTTTCCAGTTTCGCCGCTGCCGACTCGAATCGCTCGTCCTCCATATCCGTAAAGGCTCTCTGGAACAAGACCTGGACTTGGAACAAGCGTGGGTCGGCCGTGCCTGCTAAGACATCCTCCACAGTGCGGAGCAAGTCCCGGATCTTTTCGCTCTCGTTGTGGCCCAGTATCTGGATGCAAGAGCGGAATGCTTCGGCAGCCTTTTCCATGCGCATTGCGCAGGCTCGTGCTATGCCAAGATGGTACCAGAGATCGGCCTTCTTGGACTGGGGACAGACTTTGAGTGCCTTTTCGTAGTATTCGGCAGCGGAAAGGTATTCGTTGCGTCCCTCGTAGCAGGAGGCCACTGCTGCGAGCAGCGTGTGATCTGCGGGTCGGGCCTCGAGCAGAGTTTTGAAAAGGGATATCGCTTCGGTCCAATTCTGGTCGGCCATCTGCTTGTAAGCGTTAGCCCGGAGCTGGGCGTGTGGATCTGTCTCTTGGGGAGGACGCACGGAATTCAGACAGCATTTCTTGTACTTGATGCCGCTGCCGCAGGGGCACGGGTCGTTTCTTTTCGGTTGTATCATGTGGGGAGCTCCGTAGAATCGGAGAAATTCAAACGCGTGATTCTAGCATGGGGTATGCCGATTCTCAAGGTACTCTGGAACAATTTTCGGGCGGAAATTTTGGGAATTTCACGAGAAAAACTTCTTGACAACCCGGGAAGGATTTGATTCAATTCGACATTCCTTTGTACCTGTTCTGGTTCCGGAATGGGCCGGGGCGGGGTTCCGCGAGAATGAAATACAAGGACCACAACTGTCCGAATTTGGGTTGGGATGGATTTAGGATTCTCACGCGTGTTCAGGATTGCAGCCCTTGAGGACGAGCCCCCCAACTTCTACGGGAGGCAGTGTTTCCATGGCAGGGGCGCGGATCGCAAGCCCTTGTTGGGGGCAGCCAGTAGTCGTTTTCCGGCGAGCTTGAAGACGATCCGCTCAAGGAGGCCGTGACGAACACATAGAGAAAGGAGGAGGCGTCAAACACCTCGCGTCCGCGCGACGCACAGCAATCGACGAGTTCGATAACTCTATCAAAGCGCAAAGTATCTTAGGAGGTCGCTTCATGCCAAGTTATGTTATCTTGGAAAAGTGTGATGGCTGCAAGGGTCAGGACAAGACCGCCTGCATGTACATCTGCCCCAACGATCTGATGGTTCTCGATAAGGAGAAGATGAAAGCCTGGAACAGGGCTCCCGAGATGTGCTGGGAGTGCTACAACTGCGTAAAGATCTGTCCGCAGCAGGCCATTGACGTGAGAGGCTATGCGGATTTCGTTCCCATGGGCGCTTCCGTCGTTCCGTTGAGAGGTTCCGAGGATATCATGTGGACCGTCAAGTTCCGGAGCGGTCAGGTGAAACGGTTCAAGTTCCCCATCCGGACAACTGCTGAAGGTTCTGCAGTGCCTGACGGTGGGTACGGCGAAGTGACCACGGACCTGGCAAGCCAGTGTCTGTACAACGAGCCCGCGGCCCTGAAGCTTGATGCACTGCCCACGGTCAAGAAGTAATCCTTTTAGGAGGTAGGACGATATGGCGAATTTCGAGACTGTCGAAGTAACCACTGATATTCTTATCTGCGGTGGCGGCATGGCTGCATGCGGAGCCGCAGTGGAAGCCTCATATTGGGCCAACAAGAACGGCCTGAAGGTGACCTTGGTCGACAAGGCTGCCATGGACCGTTCCGGCGCCGTAGCCATGGGACTCTCCGCAATTAACCAGTACGTTGACATCAACAGCGGCAACAACACTTGCGAGGATTACGTTCGGTACGTCCGGAATGACCTTATGGGCATTACCCGTGAAGACCTCGTCTACGATATAGCCCGCCACGTGGATTCTACTGTTCACCTGTTCGAAAAATGGGGCCTTCCCATCTGGCTGGACGAAGAAGGCAAGTACGTCCATGAAGGCCGCTGGCAGCTCATGATCAACGGCGAGTCCTACAAAGTGATCGTGGCCGAAGCAGCAAAGAACGCTCTCACCCAGAGGGGCGGCGAGTACTTCGAGCGTGTTTTCATCACTAATCCGCTCATGGATGGGGATCGGATCGCCGGAGCGGTGGGATTCAGCACCAGAGAAGAGAAGTTCTACGTGTTCAAAGCCAAGGCAGTCCTGGCGGCCATGGGCGGCGCGGTTCACGTCTTCAAGCCCAGAAGCGCGGGCGAAGGTCTCGGCCGTGCGTGGTATCCGCCCTGGAACTCCGGCTCCAGCTTGGCCTTCACTCTGTTGGCCGGCGCAGAGCAGACGTGCCAGGAAGTACGCTTCATCCCCGTGCGCTTCAAGGACGCCTACGGACCGGTCGGTGCATGGTTCCTCCTTTTCAAGTCTCGTGCGACCAACGCGTTCGGTGGCGAGTACATGGTGGAGCGCACCGACGAGCTGAAGAAGTGGGGCTCTTACGGATCCGTAAAACCGATCCCCGCCAACCTTCGTAACTGGCTCGGCATGCTGGACGAATTCGAAGGCAAGGGCCCGATCTTCATGAGAACTGAAGAGGCCATTCAGAAGATCGCGGATCAGTACAAAGATGATCCCAAGGCCTACAAGAAGAAGATGAAGGAGCTCGAGGCTGAGGCATGGGAAGACTTCCTCGACATGACGATCTCCCAGGCCATTCTGTGGGCTGGCACCAACGTCGAGCCCGAAGTGAAGCCGTCCGAGATCGCGGCTGCTGAGCCGTACTTCATCGGTTCTCACTCCGGCGCATCCGGCGCGTGGGTCAGCGGTCCGAAGGACCTTGCTCCGCCTGAGTATTTCTGGGGCTACGAGTACATGTCCACGGTGAAGGGCCTGTTCTGTGCAGGCGACGCTTCCGGTGCTTCCAGCCACAAGTTCTCCTCGGGCTCCCATGCCGAGGGTCGTGCGGCCGGCAAGTCCATGGTCCGCTTCGTGCTGGACAACAACACCCAGCCCAACGTGGATGCAGCGAAGGTAGAGGAGCTGAAGAAGGAAATCCTGAAGCCTCTCGACATCTTCGCAGAATTCGGACCCAAGAGCAGCGATCCGGACATCAACCCCGAGTTCATCAAGCCGAAGATGTTCATGTTCCGCTTGCAGAAGATCATGGACGAATATGCGGGCGGCGTGACCGCGGGCTTCAAGACCAACAAGCCGAAGCTGGACAGGGCACTCGAGCTCCTCACCTGGCTCAAGGAAGACTCTGCGAAGCTGGCTGCCGAGAACCTGCACGAGCTTATGCGTTGCCATGAGAACGTTCAGAGACTGTGGCAGGCGGAAGCCCACGTCCGGACCATTCTCTTCCGCGAGGAGACCCGCTGGCCCGGCTACTATTTCCGGTCTGACTTCCCGTCTCTCGACGAAGAAAACTGGAAGTGCTTCGTGAACCTGACCTACAAGGACGGGAATTGGGAAATGAAGAAGGTGCCCGTCATCTCCATCGTTGACTAACCTTTCGTCCGACATACTAAGCTCCGGGTGCCCAGTGTAGGGGCCCGGAGTTTTGTTCGAGAATGAGGAGGTGGCGTGAGGGGGCAGAGATGCCCCCTCACAGCCCTTTTTAGGGAGGAAGCATGGCTGGAGATAAGACTGTTTTGGTCGTCGGGGGCGGAATTAGCGGGATCACCGCCGCGTTGGAAGCTGCAGAAGCCGGGTGCAAGGCCATCTTGGTTGAGAAGGAGCCGTATCTGGGGGGCCGAGTAGCCCGGATGAATAAGTACTTTCCGAAGCTGTGTCCTCCCAATTGCGGCCTCGAGATCAATTTCAGAAGATTAAGAAAGAATCCCGATGTTACCGTGTACACCCTTGCGACCGTAGAATCCATCACTGGAGCCCCCGGGGCGTATACCGCTACCATTAAGATCTCCCCCCGCTATGTCCGGGACCACACTGCCACGAGCAAGTGTGTGGAAGATTGTCCCGCTGAAATACCCAATGATTTTAATTACGGCATGGACAAGGTGCATGCCGTACGGCTTCCTTATGAAATGGCCTATCCCATGAGCCTCGTGGCTGATGCCCAGGCTCTGAAGAAAGTGGAAGGAACCGCGGAGTACAAGGCCTTCGTCGAATCGTGCAAGGCTAAAGGGATCGAGCTCGATCTGGATGCGCAGCCGGAAACCATAGAGGTTAAGGCGAGCTCAGTCGTCTGGGCTACCGGCTGGCGTCCTTACGATCCCACAAAGCTTGACAAGTTGGGCTTCGGCACCTGCGCCAACGTGATCACCAATGTAATGATGGAACGGCTTGCAGCAGCCAATGGCCCAACCAAAGGCGAGATCGTGCGACCATCGGATGGCAAGAAAGTGAACAACGTCGCGTTTGTCCAGTGCGCCGGCTCGAGGGATCGGAATCATTTGCCGTACTGCTCATCTATCTGCTGCCTTGCCTCGTTAAAGCAGGCTGTGTACGTCCGAGAGTACAATCCGGATGCGCGTGCCCACATCTTCTACATTGACCTGCGAGCTTACGGGAGATTTGAATTCTTTTACGAAAAGGTCAGGGAAGACGAGAATATCCTCTTCACCAAGGGCAAGATTGTCAACATTACCGAAGACCCCAAGACCAAAGACGTAATTCTGGAAGGGGAAGACATTCTGTCCGGTGAGAAGATTCGGCGCACGTTCGACATGGCTGTGCTGGCAACTGGGATGCAGCCGAATACGAGCATAGAGAAGATTCCTGCAGCGGGAGTCAGCTATGACGAATTCGGATTTGTGATCTCGGATCAAGGGATCCACGCCACAGGTGTGACCAAGAGACCTATGGACGTGGGAACGTGCATGCAGGATGCGACTGGGGCAGCCGTTAAAGCCCTTCAGGATACGGTGGGGAGGTGAAGTCCATGGATCACAAGATTGGAGTATACATCGACACTGGGTATGGGATCGGTGAAGCCCTGGACATTGAGGCTCTTTCTGCCGTAGCCACGGGTGAATTCAAGGTTGCTGTGTGCAAGGCCGAGCCGTATTGGAACGAACCTGAAAAGCTGGCCATCATCCGAAACGACATAGCGAACGAGAGCCTCACAGCGGTGATTATTGCTGGCCCGTCTCCCCGGGTGTTCCAGCAGGAATTCTCTTTCGGCGAGGTGATTACCGAGCGGGTAAACCTGCGGGAGCATGTTGTCTGGTCGCACCCAGCTAATGACGAAGATACCCAGATGCTGGCCGAAGACTACCTCCGAATGGGCATCATCAAGACGTCCAAGTACGTCGACAGGGAGCCGTTCATGGAGGAAACCGACAAATCGATTCTCGTGATCGGCGGGGGTGTCACTGGCATGACGGCTGCTTTGGAGGCGGCCAAGGCTGGATACCAGGTCTACCTGGTGGAAAAAGAGCCACGACTCGGTGGATGGGCAAATTCGTTCCACAAGGTGTTTACGGGGCAGCCCCCGTATGACGAGATCAAGGATTCACCTATCCAAGAAAAAATTAAGGCTGTCAACGACCACGACAAGATCAAGGTTTTCACGGGAAATCGTGTCTTCAGCATCTCAGGCGCTCCAGGAATGTTCGACGTGATCATTCGTCCCGATGGACCATGGATCGAGAAGCTGGTAAAGGAGCAGAACGAGTGGCTTGCAGCGAAAAAGGCAAAGGAGGCCGCTGGGGGAGAGGAAGCAGAGACTCCCAAGACGGCCGAGCCTGCTGCCGCGGCTGAAGAAGAACCCCCGGAAGAAATCGACTTCGCCCACGAGACCGTACGAGTGGGCGCTATCATCCTGGCCGCGGGCTGGCGGCCGGAAGATGTCTCGAACCGAAAGAATCTCGGATATGGCCAGTATCCTGATGTGGTAACCAGCGTAGAGTTTGAAGAAATAGCCACAAAAGGAAAGATATCGAGACCCTCCGACGGCAAGCCGGTAAACTCCATCGCATTTATCGAAGCCATTGATGACGAGGTCAAGCACCCTCTCCAGTATGCCTCGTCCGTCGGGTCCTTGGTGGCCTTGAAACAGGCCCATTACCTGCGGTCAACCAACCCGGAGGGAAAGGCCTTCATATTCTACGAGAATATGCGGACGCCGGGTCAGTACGAGAAGTTCTATCAGACAATGCAAGACGACCCGGGAGTGTTTATGTCCAGGGGCGTGCCTGTAGCAGTTGGCAACGGAACTGCGGGCTTGACCGTGGAGCTCAAGGATACGCTGCTGGGTGAGCAGATGAAGATCGGAGTGGACATGGTGGTGATATCCACCGGTATGGTTCCTGCAACGAAAGATTCGGCCATCCTGAATCTCAAGTATCGTCAGGGCCCGTTTCTGCCCGAGAATCCCTACGGGTTCACAGACTCCCACTTCATCTGCTTCCCGTACGAAACGCAGCGCACGGGCATTTATGTGGCAGGCTGCGTGCGAATGCCCTTGGACTTCCAAAGCTGCGAGCTTGATGCGGCAGGCGCCGCGCTCAAGGCTATCCAGTGCGTCGAGCTCGTCGCGCAGGGGAAGGCGGTGCATCCGCGGGCAGGCGATCAGTCGTATCCCGAGCTCATGATTACCCGGTGCACCCAGTGCAAGCGATGCACCGAAGAGTGTCCCTTCGGGATGTACGACGAGAAGCCGGACGGGACTCCCTTGCCGAACCCCACCCGGTGTAGAAGGTGCGCTATCTGTATGGGCTCGTGCCCCGAGCGGATCATATCGTTCAGGGACCATTCCGTGGACATGATTGGGTCCATGGTGAAGGGCATGCACGTTCCGGACGAGTACTCAGAGAAACCGAGAGTGGTCGTGTTTGTGTGCGAGAACGATGCATACCCGGCCGTTGATATGGCTGGCATCAACCGGTTGCAGTATAGCTCTTTCGTGCGGTTCATTCCGCTCCGATGCCTGGGCAACATCAATATGGTCTGGATAGCCGACGCTCTATCCAAGGGTATTGACGGGATCATGCTGATCGGCTGCAAGTACGGCGATGATTATCAATGTCACTTCGTCAAGGGTAGCGAGCTCGCTCAGTATCGGATGAGCAAGATCTCCGAAACGCTCCAACGACTGGTACTGGAATCCGAGCGGATCGAGGTCCATCAGTTGTCCATCGACGAGTACCACCGGATTCCCGAGATCGTAGACGCGTTCATGGAGACCCTGTCCGGTTTCGATCCCAATCCGTATAAAGGCTTCTAAGGAGGATCCCCATGGCGAAGGAATTTGTTGCCCAACCCGATCTTCAGTTCACCAAGGACCTTATAGCGGCCGGTGCCACGGACCTCAAGAAGTGCTATCAGTGTGCGACCTGCTCGGTGGCGTGCCGCATATCCCCCGATAACAGACCGTTCCCCCGCAAAGAGATGATCTGGGGCCAGTGGGGTCTCAAAGAACGCCTGCTCAACGATCCTGACGTGTGGCTCTGCCACCAGTGCAACGACTGCTCAGTCCAATGCCCGAGGGGAGCCAATCCCGCGGACGTGCTGAAGGCTGCACGGAAGATGAATATCCAAAACCACTCGTGGCCCAGCTTCATGGGATCGCTCGTGGGTGAATCCTCTCTTTTTGTGTTGGCCGTAGGCATTCCCGTGATCATTGTGCTCTTGATCGTCTATGCCAGTGGCTGGAGCTTCCCCGAGGGCCCCGTAGTAAAGTACACAGCCCATCATCTGCCTCCGGAACGAGACGGCTTCATCTGGGTCCGTTTTATCCAGGTTGTGTTCACCCTTGCCCTCCTCTTCGGGATAGCGTCTCTGGTCATCAGCTTGAAACGGTACTGGAACAGCCTCGAGACGTACAACCCTGTCGTGGAGGGAGGCCCTCGCCGAGATTTCTGGACTAGCCTTGTCGAGGCTCTCAAAGAGGTGTTCACTCACGTTACGTTCAAGGACTGTGAGGCGAACAACATCCGGTACTCGGCACACTTGCTGGTCTTCTACGGCATGATCGGCCTGGCCGTGACCACGGCTATTGTCGCGTTCAACTTCGATATACTCGGACTCAAACCGCCTTCGCTCAACGGCCCGGGAACAGTCCCCATCAAAGTCCTGGGCAATGTGAGTGCTATTGCGTTTGTGGTGGGTCTCGGGATCATGCTGGTACGGCGCCTCACGGTACCCGACCAGGCGGGAGGCAGCTCGTATTTTGACTGGCTGTTCATCTTCTTTATCTTCGGGACCGGTGCTACGGGGTTGCTCACTGAGCTCATTCGCTGGGCTGGAGGCGTGGGGTCAGCGTACGTGCTGTACACCATTCATCTCATGTTTGTGCTGGCTCTACTGCTCTACCTGCCTTTCTCGAAATTTGCTCATCTGGGCTACAGGACGATAGCCATCGCGTGGTCCAAGGCAGCAGGAAGAAAGATCGATTTGGGAGTGAAGCCCAACTACACTCCCCCGGCGAAGTCCGCTGAATAGAGTTGTTACCTTCTCATTTCGGAAGACGGGATGAGAGACAGAGAGAGTGCAAGAAGCAAATCCCCCTCTCACCTTTGCAGCAAAGGCGGGAAGGGGATTTGCTTATCTTCCGACCTGGGGTCAGGTCTTGTTTCTTGACTCATCTATTGATGACAAAGGTCTGTCTCCAGGCCACTAGCTTTTTTAGACCGAGCAGGCGAGTTTAAGAGGTGACAGGAAGATCAAGAAACAAGACCTGACCCCTTGTCCCGCGGAGAGTTAGCACGAGATCCGTTGCTCGAAACGATCCCACAATACCGACGCAATTTCCTCGCCCACCTCACCATCTCCATCCTCGGTAATCAAATACTTGGCGAGGTCCTGCGACCACTTGGATTTGTCTGAATCCATGTAATGCTTCAAGAAATTGTTGTACAGACCTTCGTAGAAGTACGGAGTAACCCTCTCCAGATCGCGCACAATCCTCTCCGCTCGCTCCGCAGATTTCATGCTGGTTCTCCTCTTGGACCACAGTCACGGTGAAGTTTCGATGACTTTGCTTCCGCCTATTCATTTAGATGCCTATGTCACCGCGAGAGTTCGCAAAAAAATGATTTCCCCCCTTTATCGGTTGCTAAGGGTTTGGAAGAAGAAGGAGAGAAGGAATTTTGATCTTTTCAACCGGGGCCTTCCCGTGATATCGTTGGTGCAAAAGAGTGTCTTGAATTCATGTGATACGTTGTCAATCACTTCCAGGCTGTGGGAGGTTGGGCCTGGCAGTGGAATCGATAGAAAGAGCTACGGAGGGGACTTCGGGGGCGCGGAAACGAAGGGGGCGCGCGGTCGCCGGGCACAGCGTCGCAATGCGATGCAAAATGGGCCTGTGGTCTAATATTACGTCCTTATTCTGACAGGGATGGCCGGCACAGCAAGAATCAAGACCACGTTTTCCTATTCCGCCTTTTGTCTTGGGCGGGTATGGGGGTCACGGGAAGTCTCTGTCGGCTGGTCACGAATGCTCGTTTCGCAGCCCGCCGCTCTGACACTCGCATCAAGTAGCAAGAGGGGACCTCAGAGTGATTGAGCGCTACACCCGTAACGAAATGGGCAAGATCTGGGAACCGGCAAATCGGTACCGGAAGTGGTTGGACATCGAGCTGGCCGTGTGTGAGGCCTGGACTGAGAGAGGCGTCATTGCGCCGGATTGCATGGCAAGAATCAGGAGCCGGGCCAATTTCGATGTTTCGCGCATTGACGAAATCGAAAAGATTACCCGACATGACGTGATTGCATTTACCACGTCAGTCGCTGAATTTGTCGGTGAAGACGCCCGGTTTATCCACAGAGGCCTGACATCGTATGATGTTGTGGACACCGCACTGTCGCTACTCCTCAAGGAAGCTGGAGAAATCATTCGTACAGACCTGGAGGCGCTCCTGGAGGCGCTCAAAGAGCGCGCCATGGAGCACAAGCACACCGTCATGGTGGGACGGTCACACGGCATTCACGCTGAGCCCGTAACCTTTGGGCTCAAGCTGGCTATCTTCTACAGCGAGTTTACCAGGCACCTCAAACGATGGTGCGCCGAGTTGGAAAACATTTCCGTGGGGAAGATCTCGGGGGCTGTCGGCACGTACGCTCATCTGAGCCCGGAAATGGAGACAGCGATCCTCGCCAGGCTCGGTCTGCGTCCGGCTCCTGTGTCGAACCAGGTCTTGCAGCGAGACCGGCACGCAGCCTACTTCACTGCTCTCGCGCTCATAGCGTCGAGCATCGAGAAGATCGCAGTGGAAATCCGGCACCTGCAGAGAACCGAGGTTGGAGAGGCAGAGGAATTCTTCCACAAAGGCCAGAAAGGATCCTCTGCTATGCCCCATAAGCGGAATCCGGTCCTGACAGAGAACCTCTCCGGACTGGCCAGGGTAGTGCGCGGCCATGCTCTGGCGGCAATGGAGAACGTGCCTCTCTGGCACGAACGGGACATTTCCCATTCGTCAGTCGAACGAATCATAGCACCGGATTCCACCATTCTCGTCGACTTCATGCTGGACCGATTGACGTCGGTAGTCCGCAATCTGGTTGTCTATCCCGAAAAGATGCTCGAGAACCTTATGAGGAGCAAGGGATTGATTTTCTCGGAAGCTGTCCTCCTGCGGTTGGTAGACAAGGGGCTGACTCGGGAAGAAGCATACGCTATCGTCCAGAGGAACGCCATGAAGGCATGGGACCAAGGGGCTGAGTTTATGCCCTTCCTGCTCGCTGATCCGGATGTGCTCGCCTGTCTGACGCGCGAGGAGGTAGAGAGCGCGTTTGACGTGGGCTACTCGGTTCGATGGGTCGACGCCATCTTTGAGCGGGTCTTTTTCTGATTTGTTTCAATTGGTTGTGAAGAAAATCTCATGTGAAACTTCTTGACTTTTTCTCAGGGTCCTTGTAAAGAAACGCCATGTCTGTGTCGCTGATTCGAAACCAACTCCCCTGCGCTCCCCGTTCGGTTGTCTCCGTGAGTCTGTTCGCGCTTCTCGCCCTCTTGGTCTTTCCGGAAAGCGGCGTCGCGTCAGAACCCCAATATCCAGCCTGTCTGATGAACTGGATGGTAGAGGGGACTTTCCACGCGCTCATAGTGAACAAATCGGAGCAACAGCTTACGGTGTGGACGATACGGGATGGGGTCCCTTCACTTGTGGAGACGTTCCCTTGCTCTACCGGCGAGCGGGATGGTGACAAGTGGATCAGGGGGGACATGAAGACTCCTGAAGGAGTGTATTTCTTCTGTTCCGTTATCGATGGGAAGACTCTTCCCCCCAAGTATGGCCTGTGGGCGTTCACTACCGACTATCCCAATTTCGTGGACAGGCGGCGGGGCAAGAGTGGAGACGGCATTTGGCTGCATGGTCGCGACAAGCCCCTGGGTTCAAAGCCCGATTCCAACGGCTGCGTCGCATTGGAGAATCAGGATTTGGCCAGGGTTTCCAAATACATTCGTCTGCAGGGAACTCCCCTGATCGTGCTGGATAAGATGAGGATGGCCCCGAGATCCGAAATCCTGGAGGAGGAGAGACAGGTTCGGGACTTCATCGAGGGATGGCGTCAATCCTGGGAGGCGGGGGATCTTGATGCGTACATGGGGCGATATTCACGGAATTTTCAGAGCGCCTGGCTTGATTACGATTCGTGGAAAGAAAAGAAGCGCCAGCTCTACCAGCGGTACAAGAGGATTCGCGTCAAGCTGGGGCCACCGTATCTTTACAAGCAGAACGGCATGGTCACAGCGATCTTCACTCAGGAGTACACCTCCGATCAGTACAAAAGCTCGGGCATCAAGATCCTGTACCTGATTCGTGATCCTTCGTACAAGATCTATGCCGAAGACTACCACAAGCCTGTGGACGATCCTTTCCCGGTGGCCCCGCTTCTCGCCAGCCTGGGCATGGACCCAGGTGTCAGACAGTCCGAAAACAGGGAGTTTAGCATTCGTCTGGTGTCCACGGACGAACCGGAAGCACGAACAAGTGATGACCTCGAAGAACCGCAACATACTCCCCCCTCGAGAGCAGTGGTATTGGAAAGGATGACAGAGAAACCCACTGCAGCGGCGCCGCCGCTGGAGCGGAATGAACGGACCCCCGCTACCCAGCTCGACCGCCTCGTGGTGGCCAGAGTCCTGCCGGCTCTGACCGAGATAGGTAGTGTTCCTGTCCCAGAGGCTCTGTCGACGCGGGCCCTTCGTGGCAAAGTTCTCCCCCGCGAGGAAGGGAAATCCGAGACGCTCCCCGTTTTGGCGGAGAAAAAGGAGGTGCAGCTTTCTCCAAAAGCGGGGCTGCCCGCTCCAGACTCTGATGATCCACAAACCCTGAATCAATCCAAAGACCTATCGCTCTCCGAGCAGAATCCGCCGATCACCAGTGCGAAAGAACGTGCCCAAGTTCAAAGTTTTTTGAACCTCTGGAAAGAGGCCTGGGAAGAAAAGAACCTTGACAGGTTCGAAAAAATGTATCATCCAAAATTCAGTGGCGGTAACTTGGATTACGCTAATTTTGTCAAGTCAAAAAAGAGGTTCTTTCGCAAGTATCGAACCATCCGGGTCAAGATGGACCGGGTACAGATCATGAAGCTGGGGGACAAGATAATCGTCAGGTTCCTCCAATCCTTCGAGGGAGATGATTACCGTGACCAAGGTTGGAAGCGTATGGTCCTGGCTGGTGACAAAGCTGAGGGGTTCCGCATCGTCAGAGAGGAATGGTCCCCCCGTTAGGCAAATTCCGGATATCCCCGAACCCAAGACACGTGAGAGATCGCCGTACCGAGTTGTTATCATCAATGATACCGGCAGGTCTCGGCAGATCGAGCTCACGCCGTTCAGACTGCGCGCAGGATTGGCCGGACTTGTGGGGGCAGTAGCCCTCATTGTCGTGGCTACCCTGGGCGTCAGTGCGCTCCTTACGGGCAAGAGCTCCTCGGACGGGCAAGATACTGCCCTTCGCGACAAGCTGAAGATATTAGAGGAAGAGCTTCACAAGAAAGAGCTCGCCCTCGCCGTCCAGGAGAAGCAGCTCCAACAAGTGCGCGGATTGTCCTCGGTCTCTGGCTCCGTGCTTCCACAATCCGGGGAGCTCTCAGATGACACTGAGCTGCGGGAGACATCCCGCTCAGATGAGTCCGGGCCTCTGACCGCAATGCAACAATCCTCTGCTGAACGATCCACGGATAGATCGCTGACGGAAGAGGAAGATATGAAGCCCCAGGCAGGGATGCCGCCTCTCGATTCCGACCTCCAGAAATCCCGATCGACGGAGGAAGCGACACCGTCCCGCACTGGGGAGACGGACAAAGCTGCGCGTGCGCCGATCGTGAACTTCAACGCGGAAGATGTGACCGCAGTTTCTGACGGCGAGAATACTGGCACGCTTAGATTTCGACTTGTGAAGGACCGTCCGGAGGTCAGGTTCGCCGGCTATCTCTTCGTGTACGTGGAAATGGTGGACGAACGCGGGGAGAATAAGCTGTACGTATATCCTCAGCAGGCGAGCCGCGGAGAGGGTGATCTTCCCAAGGACTATCGCGAAGGAGAGAGCATAGCCTTTAAGTATAATTCCAAAGTCGAGCTCCCGTACGGCGATGTACGGCCTAGCGCAAAGCTCGCGGGTGTGTCTATCCTCCTGTACGGCGAGAATGGAAAGATCGTGTTTCAGCGGGGCTTCCATCATCGCGAGTTGAAAGTCGTGGACGCCAGAGGGAAGAAGTTGGAAGGAGTCACGACTCGAAGCACAACGAGGAGGCGGGCTCTCTGACGATGCAGGATGCACGGTGACTTGTCGGCTGCTAGGGTGTCTTGTCTGGCATCTTCCCATGCCTACCGGTGGGGAACAAGAATCGGATAGGACTGTATTTTGATTACCGGGTATTTCCCGGCGAGACGTCCCTTTATTCTTTGCATTTGAATCACGGATACGGGTTTGGCTCGTAATGGCCGGAAATTCGGCCTCAGAGCGGTCGCGAATGCTTTCATCTGTCTTCTCCCATATTGCCCCCATCTGCCCCGCGTCGGCTTATGGAGCACGCCGAAGTCTTTTGCTTACGGCGATCCTCCTCGTGCTTATGGTCCTGTGTACCCCTGGGGAATCTGTACTCGCCGAGACCTCTCACAAAGTCTATTTTCGAGGCACAGATTCGGAGCTTTCCGTATATTTCATCAAGGGCGATGCTCCCGGCCCCACCCTGTTGCTGTTGGGCGGCATACAGGGAGACGAGCCGGGAGGGTACCTCGCCGCTGACCTCTATGCGGATCTGACTCTGAAACGGGGCAATCTCATTGTGGTGCCACGGGCGAATTTCTTCTCCATTGTCAACAATAGTAGGGGAGTCGAGGGAGATATGAATCGGAAGTTCGCGGAGCCCCAAAAGCGGTCGGACAGGGATCTTGCGATCGTGGGGATTATTAAGGACCTAATGAACCAGAGCGACTTCTTTCTTAATCTTCACGACGGCTCGGGATTTTATTCCCCCAAATGGGAATCGCCGACCTGCAATCCGTCGAGGTTTGGTCAGTCGATCATCATTGATGCGGAGACGCACGAGAGCCCCAAAGGATCGGTCATCCAGATGGGTGAGATGGTCCGGCGGGTCCTTGCGAGAGTGAATCCTCAGATTTCCGACGCCCTGCACCTCTTCCGTTTGAACAATCACCGGACCCTGAAGCCCGATACGCAGCACAAGGAACAGCGTCTGTCTGCCACATTCCATGCGGTGACGCGGGTGGGGATACCGGCGTTCGGCATCGAGACATCAAAGGATATCAAGGACTACCGGCTCAGGGTGCGATACCAAACCATGGTAATAAATGCGTTTCTCGAGGAGTTCGGAATTGTTCCTCACACTCCCCGCATGTACCTCGATAACCCGCAGCTAAAGTATCTTATCGTCTCCATCAACGGCCAGACTCCCATCGTGCTAAGCTCCCCCGACGTGCTCAAGGTTCAGAAAGGGGATACGGTTCGCATAGTCCACATCGAGGCGAATTATTCCCGCGGATTGACGGCACGCATCAACGGCTTGGGGGGCCCTTTCAACGACTTGGACAAGGAAGTTCAAGTGACGCAGAATTCTTTGATCCAGGTTAGAAAGGACCGTTTCCTCATAGCGGAGATTCCGGTGGAGATAGTCACCGAGGGCTCGCCAAGAGCTGCAGGGCTCCGCTTCGAACCGAACGTGCGCCATTTCTGCGTTCGGGTAAACAACAAGACGTTTCTCGTGCAACCGGGGGAAGCCCTCAAAGTCACCCGGGGAGACACGGTGGTCATTCTCGATCCTATTGCCAATCTGCCTTCGGAGGAGGACGTTCGAGCAGTTCGGATAGACCTGCGCGGCTTTCAGGCTTCAGCTTCTCCCTATCCATTGGAAGACCGTGGACACCACATCAACACAGCGGAGCTTCAGGAAAAATATGGCAAGCGCTCGGGGAATTCCGTTCTCTATGCACTGCAGGCAAAGTTCAGAAACAAGGTCTTCGCTGAGTGCTTTCTCGCTGTGGTCGAACCGAAGCTCGAATACTTGGTCCTTCGGGAGCCTCGCGGGGGGACATTTGTCGTGTACGCGGGGGAGGAGCTTCAGATTCCTGGGGATGCAATGTTCAAGATAATGGATGTAAGAACAACCGTGCCCGAAGCTGAAACGCTCTGCCTCACCATGTCGGGCACTACCGTGAGATGGCAGCAGTCAGGATCGGCGGGTATCGACGCTTCCAAGCTCGCGGCAAGCGAGAAGGTCCCGCTGGATGTCATTGTTGCCGGCCGGAGCGTAGGTCGGATCTGGATAAGAAAAGGTAAAGATCTCAGAATTGCGGGCCCAGGAGACGGACCCCGGCTGCCCCTTTATCCCGTCCGCTATTGACACACAGGTTGTCAGGCAACCCTCATGATGCGGTTCGCACCGTCTACAAACACATTGATCGCCTGATGTGTCTTGCATTCCGTATCGTCGAGCCCCACGTACGTGCAGATGATGATCAAGTCCTTGACCAGCACTTTCCGGGCAGCAGCACCGTTGAGGCAGATGACCCCAGAGCCGCGGTCCCCAGGGATGGCATACGTTGTGAACCGTTCTCCATTGTTGATGTTGTAAATATCCACCTGTTCGTATTCGAGGATATTTGCAGCGTCGAGCAGGTCAGGGTCAACAGTGACGCTTCCTTCGTAGTCGAGACAGGCTTCTGTTACGGTAGCTCGATGTATCTTGGACTTGAGCATCGTGCGTGTCATGAAATTCCTCCACGTGTGCCCACGGGTAGAGTGCTCGGATTCGAATGGGTGCCGGATGCGCAATCCGGATTCTCCTCACCGGGAATTGCGTCTCCGAGAAGCATGTTGTCAATAAGTCTTGTCTTTCCTATGCGGACTGCCATGATTGCGAGCGCTTCTTCGGACACGGACTCCAGCTCCGAGAGCGTCCGAGGGTTCACCAGCTTGACGTAATCTACGACCGCGTCGGGCTCCCTGTTGATGCGATCGACCATGGCATTGAGGTAGATTGCCGGGTTATTCTCGCCCGATCGGTACAGCATCTTTGCCTCTGTCAGGGCCTCGTAAAGGCACAGGGCCTGTTTTCTCTGGTCCCGGGAGAGGTACGCGTTTCGAGAGCTCATAGCCAGACCGTCACGCTCCCGTACGGTCTCGCAGGCGATAATGTCTATGTCGACGTTCAAATCTCGCACCATAGTCCGTATCACCTGGAGCTGCTGGAAATCCTTCATTCCGAAATATGCTCTGGTGGGACCGACCATGTTGAACAGCTTCAGCACCACGGTGGCCACCCCTCTGAAGTGACCCGGCCGAGAAGCTCCGCATAACGGCTTTGAGACATCCTCTACCGTAACGTAGGTCTGGAAGCCTTCACCGTAAACCTCACCTGCCTCCGGCACGAAGAGGATATCAACCCCTGTCCGCCTACACTTCTCCGCGTCTCCCTCCGGGTCACGGGGGTACGTGGCTAGGTCCTCGTGGGGTCCGAACTGCGTGGGATTGACGAAGATGGTAGTGACGAGAAAATCGTTTTCGGAACGAGCTCTTCTCATGAGGCTGAGATGGCCTTCATGCAGGTACCCCATGGTGGGAACGAGACCGACGGATTTGCCTTCGTTCCGACGGCTTCTGGACCAACCTCTAACTTGATCGACTGAGCTGAGGATTTCCATCGAGAATTTCTGATCTGCCTGGAGAAGGACCGTGGAGCACGCGCTGTGGACGCAGCCAACAAAAAAAGCCTCCCGAGGGAAGGCTCTGCGATCTCTGGTTTCTGCGTCCTTCCGTCCCGGTCATTTCCGATCCAGGCGGTCTTGCAAATTCGGTAAGAGTCTTATTCCATACCAGGGTTCCAGGCCGCACGCGGCTCCAGACTCCTTCACACACTATAGCGGAAACAGTCGGCCCGTCAAGAACAAAAAGCCCAGCATGGCAAGCATTCACTTATGCGCGGCGGACAGAACAAAATCGTCAATGATTTCTGCTAATCGATCCTCTCCTCCCGCTTAAGAGTGAATGCTTACCCAGCAGGGAGGATCTTTACCCGGGGGAGCAAGACGTGCTAAAGGGAGAATATGAAATCCGTCGTCTCTCTTCGGGAATGCAAGTCCTACGATCCGGCAGTGTTGAGCCGGACTCTCGAGTCAGTCATCGCCGACGTTGGCGGCTGGCAAACTTCAATCAAGCCGGGCGCGCGAGTGCTTTTGAAGCCGAACTTGCTTATGTCCGCAGCTCCCGATCGCGCTGTGGTTACGCATCCGGCCTTTGTCGAAGCCGTTGCCACCATGGTAGTGGATTCGGGTGCAACCCCTTTTCTCGGGGATAGTCCTCCTCTTGGCAAGCTGAATAGGGTTCTCTCAAAATCCGGATACGATCCCTTCATGGAGAGGCTTGGAGTCAAGGCAGTACCGTTCACCGAAACTGTATCCGTAGAGTACGGGGAGGATCGCGTGTTCAGGCGCATAGAGCTCGCAAAGGAAGTCTTCCAATTCGACGCGATCCTCAATCTGCCCAAGCTCAAGACCCATGGCCAGATGGTTATGACCCTGGCGGTCAAGAACTTGTTTGGTCTCATTGTGGGGGCGGACAAGGCCTCCTGGCACTTGCGGGCGGGAAAAGACTTTGACAGTTTCGCGACGGTTCTCGTCCAGATTTTTGATCGGGTGAGGCCCGCTATCTCTCTCGTCGATGGGATTCTTGGGATGGAGGGAAACGGTCCAAACAACGGGTCGCCTCGCTCTATCGGCCTTGTGGGAGCATCGTCGGACGCGATAGCTCTCGATGCGGAGCTATGTCGTGCCGTGGGTATTCCCCCGGAGCAAGTGCGGACTTGTGTCATAGGAGAGCGCCTGGGTGTGGGCAATGTTCGGCCGGACTTCATCGATCGAGTGGGGGATTCGCTCGCAGGCTTTCCGTTGAGAGACTTTCGGCCACCCAAGTCTATGACAATGACGTGGAACCTGAGCTCGACCAATCCTCTGAGGAAGTTTCTCGAGAACCACCTCATCACGAGACCGGACATTGACCCATCGGTTTGTCAGGTCTGTGGAATCTGCATGGGCCATTGCCCTCCTCAGGCAATCTCGAACAGGAATGGCACAATGGTTATCGACCGGAGCCAGTGCATTTCCTGCTTCTGTTGCCAGGAGCTCTGCCCTCACGACGCGGTCCGTGTGGTAGAGCCTCTTCTCGGAAGGTGTCTGCGGGCAATCAGCCGGTGATTTCAAAGTCGTAAAGCCTGCTCCCCGTTTCGCTGAACCGGTGCCACATGTCTATGGATTTGGCGGTCCTGCAAGCTGTAGCACGAGAGCTCGACGAAGAGCTGCGGGGAGGCTTCATCAACAAGATATATCAGCCGCTTCCCCGAGATATCGTGCTGGCCGTCCGCCTTTCAGGAGGCGGAGGCCGGAAGCTTGTCTTGAGCGCCGATCCTCGCTTGGGTCGCATTCATCTGACCACGCTCAGGATTCCCAATCCCCCGCGACCGCCGCGGTTGTGCGCATTTCTTCGAGCACACGTGCAGGGAGGGCGTATCTGTGAGATACGTGCAGCTCCGACGGACAGGGTGGTGAGGATCTCCACCGTCCGAGGCCAATCTCCGACAAGGTCGGAACACGACATAGTGCTCGAGCTGCTTGGAAGGGACTCCAATATCCTTGTGGTAGATCGGTCCTCCAATCTCATCGTCGAATGCCTCCACAGAATACCCTGGAAGGAGACGGGGAGTAGAGCCGTGATGCCGGGCATTGAATATAGCAGTCCTCCCGGGCGTCCGGACCCTACGCTCATATCTCGCGTACAAGATCGAGAGTCGGCGCCAGCCCCGGGGATCACCAGGGATCCCCAAGGCAGGAAGCGGCTGACTGACAGGGCCGTGGCCGGTCGAGATATGATTTTCTCTTCCATGAACGAAGCTGCCGATTCCTTGTACGGCGAGAAGGTCGAGAAATTGCTTCTGGAAGCTGCGAGAAGAGAAGCCGCTTCTCCCCTGAAAGCGCGAATCCGCAGTTTAGACCGTCGTCTCGAAAAGATAGAGGCTGACGAGCGCCGCCTGGAGGTGTTCGCGGCATACGAACACGAAGGAGAGTTGCTGAAGGGAAACTTGCACCGGATGAAAAAGGGGATAGACCGAATCGAGGTCGAAGACTGGAGTACCGGCCGTCCCCTATCCATCGCGCTCGATCCGAGGCTCAGTCCGGTTGAAAACATGGAGCATATGTTCAGGAAGGCTGCCAAAGCCAGGCGTGGGAGATCAAGAGTAAAGCAGCGACTGGAGGAGACTAAGGAAGAAAAGCGGGCATTGGAGGAGCTCCTTTACTTCGTGGAACGGGCCGTCGACCATGAGGAGCTGGAGGATATCGCGGCGCTCGCCGGCCCTCGAAAAAACGAAACGGGCCGGCATCGAGAGTCCCGTCCCAAAGAAGCCGGCCCTGCGCCTGAGCCTTTCTACACCTTCCGGAGCCCCTCCGGAAAATCGGTTCTTGTGGGAAAGAGCGCCCGCGGGAATGATTTTCTGCTGCGAAAGAAGGCATCTAAAGAAGACCTATGGCTCCACGTGAACAACCTTCCCGGCGCGCATGTCCTTCTTCGGACCGACGGCAGGGAAGAATCTCCCGAGGACATCGCCTACTGCGCGAGACTCGCGGTGGAGCATTCAAAGGCGAGAGGGAAAGGCAAGACCGACGTGATTGTTGCCAGAGTCAAGGATTTGGAACGGCCTAAAGGTGCACTGCCCGGCCAGGTACGAGTAAAACACTATCGGACGATAGTCGCCGAAGCATCGGAAGGGTAGCGCATCCCCGGAGACTGGGGGGCAGGTCTTGTTTCTTGAACTTCCTGTCACGTCTTAAAGTCGCCTGCTCGGTGTAGAACAGGCCAGTTGGCTATTGACAGGCCATCGTCACCAAAGATTCGTCAAGAAACAAGACCTGACCCCACGTGCACCTTATTTTTCCTTTATGCCGTTGATGATCTCTTCTGCGTCCTTGTCGTACCCTAATTTCCCATATTCATCGAGAACCCGCTGTGCAGCCATCTTGGCAGCCTTATATTTACCCATGCTTATGTACGTGCGGGCCTTGTCAAGCTCCTTTTCTGCGAGCTTTTTCATGCACTCATCGTATTTCTCTTCCGCCTTCTTGGCCCATTCTCCGGCATCCGGAGAGTCTTTCAGGGCTTTGAACGCCTCAGCGGCAGTGTGAACAATACGATTGTCCAGGTCGGCTGCTTTGATCTGCTGGAAATAGCTCATAGCAACGTAGTACTTGGCCTTTGGCACGTCTTCGTGAGCCGGATGAAGCTCGGCGAACTGGAGATACCGTGAAATAGCTTTTTCATATTGGCCTTTTTCGTAAAAGGCTTCTGCGGCCTTTAGATAGGTCTGGGGGATCTTTTCGAAGTCGGGATGAGCGGAACGGACTTTTTCGTAGAGTGATATAGCCTTGTCGTAATCCTTGTTGCTAAAGGCTGCTTCAGCGTCCTTGAAGAGATCTTCGGCGCTTTCGACCTCCCCCTGAGAGACCGTTCTGAACAACGAGGGACAGCCTGTCAGCAGACCGCCGACAACCAAGACGACGAAGATGTAGGCTGCTCTTCTCACGCTTCCTACTCCCTGTGGTGATATGAAACCCGCTGGGGCTATTTGTCGGTCCCGCTAAGCGGGGGGCTACCCCGCAAGATGGGGCTTCATGCGACCCCATTGTAGTGCAGGCTTTCCAGCCTGCATCTTAAGATTTGGCAGCCTAGAAAGGCTACCCCACAAGATGTGGCTTCATGCGACCCCATTGTAGTGCAGGCTTTCCAGCCTGCATCCTAAGATTTGGCAGCCTAGAAAGGCTACCCCACAAGATGGGGCTTCATACGACCCCATTGTAGTGCAGGCTTTCCAGCCTGCATCCTAAGATTTGGCAGCCTAGAAAGGCTACCCCACAAGATGGGGCTTCATGCGACCCCATTGTAGTGCAGGCTTTCCAGCCTGCATCCTAAGATTTGGCAGCCTAGAAAGGCTACCCCGCAAGATGGGGCTTCATGCGACCCCATTGTAGTGCAGGCTTNNCAGCCTGCATCTTAAGATTTGGCAGCCTAGAAAGGCTACCCCACAAGATGGGGCTTCATGCGACCCCATTGTAGTGCAGGCTTTCCAGCCTGCATCTTAAGATTTGGCAGCCTAGAAAGGCTACCCCACAAGATGGGGCTTCATGCGACCCCATTGTAGTGCAGGCTTTCCAGCCTGCATTCTTGGGGTACGGCCACGTGAAAAAGCCGCCCCACACCGTCTCACGCTCCCTGCTCCCTGCGGGAGTTGAGACCACCTGCTGTGTACCAATCAGGACTCTGTATGTCAAGGAATCATCAATATGTTCTATGGAGTACCTGATCGGCGAGCTTTAAGAGGGCGTGCTTTTCTTCGGATTCAGGGAACATTTTCAGACTATTCTTTGCAACGTCAAGGTACCCCCGACTCTTGTCCAAACTCTGCTCGATGCCACCCGTCCTGGCCAAGAATCCTCTCACCCACTCGAGGTCTTCGCCGGAAGGCGATTTTTTTCCCATCAGAGACCGGATTCTGGATCTTTCCTCCTCATCAGCTCGCTGCATAGCATAGATGAGAGGCAGCGTGAGCTTGCCCTCTTCCAAATCCTTCCCCGGTGTCTTGCCCATGGTCTCCTTGTCTGATCGGTAATCGATGACGTCGTCAGTTATCTGGAATGCCAGGCCCAGATTGAAACCGAATTGAGCCAGGGCGTCTTCCTGCTCGCTGGGAAGGGAACCGAGTACCGCGCCGCCTCGACACGCTGCCTCCATGAGCACTGCCGTCTTGTCCGTGATCACTTGAACGTACTCTGCTTCGGTCAGGTTCATGTTCCCGATATTCATCATTTGAAACAGCTCGCCTTCGCTCAGCCGCTCGGTTGTAGCAGACACAATCTCGAGTATACGCAGGTTACCGATGGAAGTGAGCGCTGAGAAGGCTTTTGCAAGAATGAAGTCTCCGCCGAGGACACACATCTCGTTCGACCACACGGAATTCGCGGAGGCTCTTCCTCTCCGGGTGTCTGCCTCGTCAACCACGTCGTCGTGAAGCAACGTGGCCGTGTGGATACACTCTATGGCGCCAGACAGCCTGATGGCGTTGACTCCCTCGTATCCGCCCATTCTCGCAGAAATGATAGCCAACTGCGGTCGAATGCGCTTGCCCCCGCTATTCATGATATGCGCGCCGATCTCGAATGCGACCGGGACGCGGCTACGCAACTGCAGGATCAACTCCTGCTCCAGCTTCTCCATGGTGGACCGAATTGATTCGAGTAGATCCAAGATGCGCTCCGTGCGCTGAGGGCTGGGTCTCATCGTTGGGCCGATGGACCGGACCACTGTCGCCCTTTGTACGTTGGATTAATTACCATAACATTGAAGGCGTCCCGCCGCAAGAGAGGCAAGCTCACGCGACGTGCTCCTTATCGTCCTCTCGCAAGAAGCAATGAACCCATTCCCAGGCAGGAGCAGGGCCCGAATCGAGCAGGGAGCACATGGTGAAGAGCAATCAAATGCACAGGTAGGGTAGTCCCGCGGCGCGCGGGACTGCCGTATTCCGCATATGTAGGGTGCCCTTTCAGGCTGCCATTCTTTCAGATGCAGGCTAAAAGCCTGCGCTACAGGCCTGCCACATCCCCCACATGTAGGGTAGCCTTTTTGAAAGTGTCTCAAAAGCCGGCAGTCCGTGATAATCGTGGCACACCCCCTCACCCTGACCCTCTCCCCCGAAGCGGGGGCATAGGCGTTAAGTTAGAAGTGGAACGGCCAATTGTTCGTCATTCCGGCGAAAGCCGGAATCCAGTCCTTCCAATATGTTATGGACCCC
>Ga0067045_1028217_pt1 | contig 39270 bp, 61 predicted proteins | sample TerdegcTABiofilm_FD_59184 | JGI IMG/M metagenome (GOLD analysis project Ga0067045, IMG submission 59184) | Combined Assembly of (Gp0054472, Gp0054536) Wastewater bioreactor microbial communities from Singapore -Terephthalate degrading... | reverse complement strand
GGTCACAGGTCGGGTCACAGGTCAGGTCACAGGTCGGGTCACAGGTCTGGTCACAGGTCAGGTCACAGGTCTGGTCACAGGTCTGGTCACAGGTCAGGTCACAGGTCGGGTCACAGGTCTGGTCACAGGTCAGGTCACAGGTCTGGTCACAGGTCGGGTATATAGATTTCTGCTCGTATGGCAATTTAACTGACTATGGGTGGGTGTCTTTTATTGACTATTTCTCCCAGCTAAATATTATCAATAACGATAGTTTCAACAAATTTAAGCAACTACTGCTATCCGGTATTTATGACATGATACAACTTGACGGAGTCTGTATAGTGTCATCTATTCCAATATTTATCAAAAGAGACGAAGAAGGGAGATTGCACAATTCGTTGGGTTCAGCAATAGAATTTAAGGATGGCTATAAGTTGTCATTTTGGCATGGTGTAAGTATACCTGAAGAATGGATTTTAAGTCCTAATTCTATAACTAAAGAGGTTGTTGTAAAAGAAACAAATGCTGAAAGGAGAAGGTGTATTATGGAGATCATGGGGGATTCTAAATATGCGAAACTCCTTGATCTAATATTAATCGGTGAAGAAGAATATAATGGGCAACCTGTTTTACTTCTAAGAAGTAAAGAAAAAGATGCTATTGTTGAAGACTATATCTATTTCATTAAAGTGATATGTAATAGCACCGGAAGAGAATACTATTTGTGTGTGCCAGAAGATGCAGCAACCGATCCGATTGAAGCCTTAGCGTGGACTTTTGGCATGGAGAAATCAGAGTACAATTTATTAATAGAATCTTAAAAACAAAAATCAGCATGAAAAAATCATTTATGGCAAGACAAGGCGATGTAGTTATTCGTCAGGTTGAAGTACTTCCACTTCATTTAAAGAAATCAAACACCAATATCGTAGCAGTAGGAAAAGGACACCATGATCATGGTCTATACGGAGATATTGAAGTTATGGAAGACGAACAGGAAAAATATTTTCTATCAGTCAACTCTGAAGGTGTTTTAGAGCATAATAATACGGGAACAAGAAAAAAGGCAGAACACGAACCGATCACTATACCAAAAGGGCTGTACGAGGTAGTGCATCAACGTCAGTATAATCCTTACGAAAAAGCTATTGAAAGAGTAAGAGATTAAAACCATGAAAATAGTCCTCTCAGAAACAGAATCCACTTTCGAAAACATCAGAAATAAGATCGAAAGTAGTCCGGTCGGAACTAAAATATCTTTTCCTTACGTAGAACGAGCAGTCAAAAAGTTGATAAGCTATTTCAGCAAAGAATATCAGTACGAATATGTGGAGGTTACGATTCAATCTGTCATCGGATCTGAAGGAAAGCCGGAAGCAACATATATAATTAAGGGGAGAATAACAAGTATGTAAAATGGGAGAATTTAAAGGAACGAAAGGGAAATGGCGTGTAGTAACGCCTTCCGGATATGGCAAAAGCACACTAATAATGCACGGTACAGATATTATTGCTCAAATGGTAAAGTTTGAAAGTAAAAAAGCTAACGCCTTATTAATCAGCAAAGCACCTGAAATGTTGGAGATGCTTAAGAATGCAAGGTTGCAACTTAGCAGAATCAAACTATCAATGTTGGCGCATCCTGACTGTACTTCAGGTAGTGAATTTGATGACTATACATCATCTGCTCAGGAGTGTGAGAATGAAATCGAGAAACTAATCAAAGAAGCAACCGAACTATAAAAAACAAGCCGGCAGTAACCGGCTCACTTCTAACATTTAACTGTTAAAACAAATCGTAACGAAATTATGGAAAATTATTCAGACGAAAAAGTAGAAATTATGCAGGTAGATACTAATGTAATCTATCAGCAAGACAGAGCGCAAATAGATATACAAATTTCTACTGCCAAAGCATATCCACGTAACATTAAACGAGCAACAGAAAATGCAGTTGCTATTGCTACGATGGATTTAGAAACCGCTTACACATGCGGTTATTCTTTGCCAAGAGGCGGAAAGCCTATCACAGGACCATCAGTACACGCCGCAAGAATCATTGTACAGCAGTGGGGAAATATGAGAGTCGAAGCAAAAGTAATAGGCAGAGATGATACAACAGTTACCAGTCAAGCAATTGCATTTGATCTTGAAAATAACTTGGCTGTTAAGGTTGAGGTAAAGCGGTCAATAATGACCAGAACAGGACGTATGACAGAAGATATGATAGTAGTGACAGGCAACGCCGCTAATTCTATCGCTTTCCGAAATGCTGTTTTTAATGTTGTGCCAAAGTCAGTTACCGATAAAGTGTATCGGTCTGCGATGGGACTAATAACAGGAGATATTAGCGATAAAGACAAGCTTATTAAGAAACGGAAAAAAGTATTCGATGGCTTTATTCAAACATATGGAGTTAACGAAAAAGAAGTTTTATCTGCTGTTGGGAAAGCTGCAATCGACCATATCACGGGCGATGATTTAGTTGTACTTATTGGTATCGGACAGGCGATTAAGGACGGAGATACGACCGTTGAAGATGCTTTTAAAGGGCAAAAAAATACCACAAAAGTTACAGTAAAAGAAAAATCTGAAGAAAAAGAAAACGATCGCATAGCACAATTTATATCCGAATGCAAGACAATTGAAAAGCTCGAAGAAGCAGAGCCTTTTATTGATGGCGATGAGCAGTTAACCTTATTGTATAATCAGAAAATGGATGAGTTAAATGCGAACTAATTTTGACGATTATGAATTTCGCTGTTCGGATCTGGGGAAGATCGTTCCTAAATCTTCTATTGGTCTGACCGATAATCAATCTAAAGAACTGGAAGAATTAGAATTCAAACTACTCACTAAAGGATTGACCGATAAGCAAAAAGAAAAGAAATTATTTCTTGAACAAAAAAGAGATAATCCTGAATTGTCTGAAGGTGTAAAAACATACCTGCAGGAACTATTCATCGGTGAAATATACGGCACTCGCAAAGAAGCATTTGGCAAAGCCTTAGATAAGGGTGTTTTCTGTGAGGAAGATGGAATAACCATGATCGGTAACACCCTGTTAAAAGGCGAACTGGTTCTAAAAAACAAAGAACGGAAACGCAACGGGTTCATACACGGAGAAACGGACTTGTTTAAAAACAAAACGGTCTATGACGTTAAGAACGCTCTTGATCTTTTCACGTTTGGAAAAGCAGATATAACCTGGGATTACGATTGGCAACTGGTCGGTTACGCCTGGCTTTGGGGAGCTGAAAAAGCGGTCCTATTCTACTGCCTTAATAACATGCCTGCACAAATGATTGAGGAAGAAAAGAAAGCTCTGTATTGGCGTAACAAATGGAAGTATGAAAGTATGGAGTGTCGGCAGTATTTAGATGACTGCAAAAGGCTTGAACAGGCGCATAACTACGACCACATTCCATTGGCTGAAAAGTTCAAGTTCTGGGAGATAGATATCTCTCAAAAAAGAATAGATCAGCTAAAAGAATCGATCAAACAAGCAAGAATATATCTCAATGAGCTTTTGCAAGAGCATTTGGATATGATTGAGAAGAACTTAAAGTATGTGTAAAATGGACATAAAGCAAGAGATATATGACATAGTTGATTCATGTCTTGAAAAAGAAATGAATATTACTATAATGCCCCATTTGAATTGCATTGAGGTTTTCAAAATAGTTGATGGCAAACATGTTTTTTCAGCTAATTCTTATTACGATGGAAGTTTATATGATTGTACTGGGTTAAGTACAACTCCATTTGAACAACTCAAAAAAAAGATTCAGTCATGGGAGTCATCATCGATAAATCAGTAGCAATCTTCTATGAAGAAATTGCGCCAGTAATAAACCAGATTATTGAAATATTAAAGTCGAAATAATGAGTGTAATCAGATCAAAAACAACACTAAAACAATTAGCTGACCTGGATCAAAACGGAGTGGTTATTTCTGTTGTAAGAATCAAAAGAAATCTCTTTGAATTCATTGAAAACTTCGAGATAAAAAAGGTTTATAAATCATCTCTTTCCTGTAGAAAAAGAATTGAAAGGATGCATAAAAGTTTAATTGTCAATAATGAAAGCCAAAGGATATGAGAGATAAACATATTGAATTCATCATGAATGACACAAAAGAAAGGGGAGAAACTATTGTGTCGAATATCCGATTTGCAGGAGCTCTTTACCAACTAAAAGTAAAAATAGATGGCAGCGAAAGAAGAAAAACCGTAGACTATTCTGCTGCTGCTCAAGTCATGAAAGGCTATCGGGAAATAAAAGTTGATTAATCATGGAAGCAAAAGACACTACTATCTATATCTGTGATTGCCTGGCTTAAAAAAATTAGTAAATGAAATACAACGTAATATACGCAGACCCTCCGTGGGATCAAAAAGCAGGGCGAAAGCTGCAGTCCTATAAAGTAGTAGAAGGGAAACAGATTTGGAATAGCAATGCAACTATCACGGAAGACTTACCATACCCCACCATGTCTGTAGAAGAAATTGCAAATCTTGACATAAAATCTATTGCCGAAAATGATTCATTCCTATTCATATGGGTGACGAATAAATATCTGTTAGAAGCTAAGGAAGTAATAACAGCATGGGGATTCAGATATGTAGCCTGCATCACCTGGAAGAAAAAAAGAATGGGCGGAGGATTGGGCGGAGTGGTTAGAATTTCGTCAGAATTTCTACTCTTCTGCAGGCGAGGAAATTTGAAAGCAGTTGGGAATATACCGGAAAGCGTAATTGAAGCAAAAAGACCATACAAGAACGGTTTTCCTTGTCATTCAAAAAAGCCTGAAATATTCGCTCAGATGATTGAATCAGTATCTCCACCGGGTAATAAATTAGAATTGTTTGCAAGATCTCAAAGAAAAGGATGGGATGTTTTCGGAAATCAAGTTGTTAACAGTATAACTATATAAAATGTTTCTCGGAGTTCAGAACGAAATAGATCAATTGTATCAAATAACAACCTGTTATGATTGTATTCATTTCAATTCAAATGACCTGTTTGAAGGTAATTGCAAAAGACTTGACAGATATGTCGAATTCGATGATAAATGTGAATGCTTTGAAACAGATAATGTCAAAGTAAAAGAAGAAATAAAAAGATTAGTCGAAATAATCACAAATAATGAATAAGGCATGACCTACGTTGAGCTGATTAATAATTTTTGGAGATTGAATAAGGAGCATTTATTCACCGCCTACGAAGCACAAGTATATTTCAAGTTGTTAGATACCTGCAATAGTTTAGGGTGGAAAAATCCGTTTAATCAATCAAATTCCTTTATATGCGCTGAATGCGGTATATCGGAGCCGAAACTTATTAGCGTTAGAAACAAGCTAAAACAAGTAGGATTATTAGATTTTGAGAGTGGAAAAGCAAAGAGGCAACTAACTGTTTACAACCTTATAGGCTTAACGTCATTTAGCCTAAATAGTAGCCTAAATAGTAGCCTAAATAGTAGCCTAAATAGTAGCCTAAATGGTGAAAAACGTTTAGACAACATAAGACTTAATAGACAAGAAAAGAATAGAAAAGAAGATGATGATGAAAAGCTGTCACCGCCATCGCCGGAAATTAAAATTTCTAATCCTCTTTTTTTAAATCTTGATCCTGAGTTTGCCGACTACATCCAAACCTGTATTAACTGCAGAACGATGATTGATTTTAAAAAAGAAATTGCCGCAAAAAAAGATACTTACTTCCAGCTGATCAAAAACATGCCTGCTTTTCAGGACGCAATTAAGCGTTTAAAGCCCAAAGAAGCAGATTTAAGCCAGTTTTTAATAGAAGTCGATACAATGCTTGTCGAGTTCCTAAAAGAGCAAACCACAGGCAAATTATCGCATAGCTGGAAAAACATAGGCGATATGGGCCAACACGCCCTCAACTACATTCGATTAACGCAGAAAAAAAATCAAAATGGAAATTCAGGAAATAATACAACAAATGCCCGAACAAATAAAGGATTCGTGGAAACAAAGGGTAACGACTATAGCAACACTGGCTACGGAAAGCCACTTGGTCATTAAAGGCGAAATAGAGAAGTTATTAGGCTATGCTCTGGAGAAAGATGCAAAGCAGGCCGATTACATGACTATTGATGAATTAATGAAATATTCAGATATAGCTAAGAAGATAGACACTGCGATAAATGATTCGATCCTTTACAAAGGCAGATTGAATTATTCTGAAGGAGTAAGACGGGCGAAAGAGTTAAAAGATTCAAAAGTTGAGATTACAAAAGAGCATTTTACAGAGATGTTCCTATCTAACTATTACCGACAAAACGAGAATAAGCCATTCATTTTTGATGAAAACAATATTCATCAATTCAACGCCTTATTGCTTTACTTCATGAATGATCCGGAGTTTGAAAACCTTGCTCCTGGGTTTTCTTTAGACAAACAACTGCATTTAGTAGGTGATTATGGTTGTGGCAAAACGTCAATGATGACTGCGTTTCAAAGTAATCCAAAGCAACATTTCCAAACTATCTATGTGCCGTCAATAATCGAAGAGTTCAAGAAGGCGAAAGACGAAAAGAAATTTGAAGTATTAGGATTATATACAGAGTACAGAAATATACCATACTATCCGGGAAACTTCTTTAATCACAAAAAATGCGGAATATGCTTTGATGACCCGGGTAAAGAAATAATGGTCAATAATTATGGAGAAAACTGGAACCTATTCCGGGAGATATTGTTACGCCGCCATAATGATAAAAAATCATTCCACGGCTTAACGCACTTGGTTACTAATGCAAATAAAGAGCAAATGAATGAAAGGTATGGAGGTGATTTAATGGACAGAATGAAATCAGACTTCAATATCATCTTATTTCCTAACCAGCCAAGCAGGAGGGATTGATATGAAAGATATTATTTTGCTCGATTTATTCTCCGGCATCGGAGGATTCTCAAAAGGAATCCAGGAAGCTGGATTCAATATCAAAAAGCACTATTTCAGCGAGATAGACAAGCATGCAATTGCCGTTTACAAGTACAATTTTAAAAATTCAATTTATGCAGGACCAGTTAAATTTATTCAGTCAGGAGCAATTGAACGACCTGACATTATCACTTTCGGCTCGCCATGTCAAGATTTTAGCCTGGCTGGAAAAAGAAGAGGTATGGAAGGAGAAAGCAGTAGTCTTATCCTCCACGCAATTAGGCTCATTACTGAGCTCAGACCAAGTGTTTTTATCTGGGAAAATGTTAAAGGAGCATTCTCCAGCAACAATAGCGAAGACTTTTGGGCAATTATACAAGCCTTTACCAACATTGGGGGTTATAGACTTGAATGGCAATTGCTCAATACAGTGTGGTTTTTACCCCAAAATCGAGAGCGGATATACCTTGTCGGACATCTTGATGGAAGAAGTGAGCCCAGAGTATTTCCTATCGGAGAAAACGATTACCGGATTAATGAAAGGTCAATCAAAACCAGAAGTGTTAGAACTTTGACAGCAGGTGGTCACAGTGGGGGGCTACATTCTTCAATGACTTTAGTAAAAACGCTACAAGGAGATGATACTTTAAATACAATTAGGTCAGGCGGAAGGGGTAGTTTAACGAGCAAGCACAGTTGGGATATAGTCCAGATTGGCGCAATGCGTGGGAGAAATCCAGAAAATCCTACAAGTAGAAAATCGGGATTGGCAACTGAGCGACATCTTGAAATTAATAAAAACAACACCGCAAACACGATAACCAGTGTGCAGAAAGATAATGTAGTTATTTCTTCATTTACAAGAGATAACAAAGGAAAAGTAGCTAATAGAAATGATAGAGATATTTGTAATACTATCACATCGGCTACAGGTTTAGGAGGAAGTACAGATGTTTTTGTAAACAACATCAGAAGACTCACAGAAATAGAATGCGAACGCTTACAAGGATTTCCGGACAACTGGACGGAATTTGGAATATATGAAAAAGAAGTCAGATTAAATAAGAAAGAACGCACCTTAAAAATAGTCGAAGGTGTTCAAAAAGTTCCCAAAACCCAGCGATATAAAATGTTAGGTAATGCCGTGACGGTCAATGTAGTCAAGGCGGTAACTCAAAGATTAAAACTACTCCCATGACCTCAAAGGAATACCAGGATATTATTTCTAAGCCTAAGAAGAAGTCGAAATACAATAGTAAGGCAACGACTACAGAAGACGGATATTTTCCCTCGCAAAAGGAGCTGAACCGTTGGAATAAACTAAAACTGAAAGATAGGGCAGGATTAATAACTGCACTTTCCAGACAGGTAAGATTTAACCTCGCAGGAGTCGCATACATATCTGATTTTGTCTATTTCGATATTGAAACGAAAGTTTGGATAGTCGAGGACGCAAAAGGCTTTAAAACGAAAGAATATAAGAACAAGAAAACCCTGATGAAAAACTTATTGGGGATTGAGATTAAGGAGACATAAAATATGGAAACAAAAACAAGAAAAGGGATTGGCTCACATCAGTCTGCAAGAATGCAAAAAGATGAATGGTTGACCCCTCAAGAAAAAGCATTAGACCTATGCCAAAAGTTTGGCTATGTAACAATGAATTCCCCTGACAACAACGGAGTAACGCTATCATTAGAATCAGCGAAAAAGTGTGCTATGATCTGCACAGAGATCGTTTTAGACGATCTAAAAGAATCGTTGCATATTTCCACGAATGATAATTTTCACCCTCATGCAGCAGGACTAATAGGAGGATCGATATCATTTTGGAATGCAGTGAAAACCGAAATTGAAAATCTTTAATAAGAAACTATGAAAACCGAAAATAACTTAAAAAGCACTCCACTTTCACAGATAACCGATGAAGATGCTATTGAGATAGCTTGTATCGTTCTTAAAGAGAAAGAGAGAGAAATGCTAAAGGAATATCTTAAAACAATAGGTAAGAATATTTTGGAGTTTATCATCACAGGAGAAGTGAACTCAAAAGATTTTGTTGTGGCATCCTTGGCTATAACAGATCAGTTAACACATCCTCAAATATGCATGGTGATAGATTTTATCCGATCAAAAGGTTACACAATATATCAGTATCAGATTTGATTGAATATAGTTGGATTAAACTAAAAGAAGCGAAATGATAAAAGAAATTACAATGTACACAGCGATTTGCGATAATTGCAAATGTGATGTATGCGAGATTAAAGAATATTCTTGCTGGGATAGCAAAGGTTTTGCAGAAGATATAGCAATAGAATTAGATTGGATTGAAGAATACGACAAACATTATTGCCCAGACTGTTACGAATACGGCGATAATGATGAATTGATTATTAAAACAGCAAGATTTAAACCATGATACAGCCACACGAATTGATGATTGGGAGCTGGGTTGAATACGACGGCAAGTATTATCAAATTGAAACAATAGCACCTGTATTTCCAACTTTAAATACTGATAAATTCGGTATAGGTGTCGTCGATTGGAATAATATCAAACCCATTCCCATCTCCGAAGAAATTCTGATTAAGGCGGGGTTTAAGAAAAAGTACTTTTTTACAAAAGAAATAGTTATAAAAGTTATTTACTATCAGTTAAATGATATAGTAGTGTATTTAGTCACAAATTTTTTTGAAGTAGAAATAATAACTCCAGCGGGTCAATATAATTTATTCAAGAAATATAATTATCTACATCAGCTACAGATGCTCTACTTTTCGCTAACAGGAAAACAATTAGAAATAACATTATGAAAGTTCCATCACCGATTGAGCACGGATTTAATCCTACAACTAAGGATTGGGAATCTGTAGAAGGCAAAGAAAAGTATAGAAAATCAGTCACAGAATATGCAAAGTATATCTCTGCTAATCAAAATAGAATCAAAATAACACATGGCTATGCAACTGTATCAAAAGAATGTTCTAAAGACACAATAGACGCCTTGAATGAGTTGTCCAAAATAGCTTATAAAAAAAATAAAATAATAGTTATGATACTAACAGGAAAATGTGAGGAGGATTTTGATAAATGGATAGGAATAGAATATGAAGGATTTGAGTGCATGGAATCAACGCACATTGACGACTTTCCGTATGCAATCAAAAACGTACTTATCATTGAATTTTTCGACTCGGTTGGAATTTATATTGATTGTCCGCCTATAGATGATAATACATACACAAAAATAATATTTGGATGTTTGGTAAACAGTGATATGTTATACAATAAGGAAACTAATCACAAAGGATTTGATACCCGTCAAGGAGCAACTACGAAAGCCATCCAAAAAGCAAACGAGATTTATAACGAAAAACACAAATGATATGCCAAAACAAATAATAATATCTCCTGAACATGAGATTGGTAAGGAATTTTGGTTCATGTATAATAATGAAGTTAGACATGGATTAATAGCAGCATATCATGTATATGTAACTAGCGCAACAAATGAAAACATGGGATGGTCCGAACAGTTATGGAATAGATTTTGGCAAGGCAAACACAAGGAGGTATTTAAGTATAGTTACTCTTATGAGGCTAAGGTAGCCGGAGAAATAACTATGTCAAGGATTTATGAAAAAAAAGATGGTTGGGAAGTGTGGGGCAAAAAGATATTCTTTTCAAAAGAAGAGCTTCTTAATTCATTATAACACAGTAATATGAGTAAAAGAATAAAATCTTTATAGATAGTCAGAACATACTATTTTTCCCACATAGTATTATATTGGGCGCATGGCAAGGCTTGAATTTTGGACAGAAGAATTGAAACGAGAAGCTTTCAAAAAGATCATGATTGAGATTTCTGAAAAAGGAAGAAGTCTTAACAATATACTTTTGAAAGATGAAAAAAATGAATTCCCATCGAAAAGCACTTTTAATGAATGGTTGAATGAAAACGAAAATTTAGCAAACCAATATGCGCGCGCATGTGACCAGAGGGCAGAGCTTTTGTTTGATGAAATCATTACCCTTTCAGACGATACGACAAATGATTTAAAGCCATATGTTGGCATGAATTCCATTCAAAGAAACAAACTGCAAATCGATGCCAGGAAATGGGTTTTGGCAAAAATGAACCCTAAAAAGTTTGGAGATAAAACCGACATCACCACCAACGGGAAAGAGATTACAGCCAATATAAACTATTCAGAACTTAGCGATGCAGCACTTGAAGAAATCGCTTCCAAGATTAAATCCTGACCTCGCAATTGGAGAGCTTAGCAAAAGGTCATTCTATCGATTCTTTACAGAGTTTTGGGAAACGATAGAAGCCGTTGAGCTGATTCCAAATTGGCACATCGAGTATATTTGTGGTGAACTTCAAAACGTTTACGAAATATGGGAAACCGGAGAGTCGCAAGATGATATTTTAATAAATGTTCCGCCTGGTTCCTCAAAGTCAACAATGGTAACGCAGCTATTCCCTGCGTGGCTTTGGGTTAAAAACCCAACAATAAGAACTATCTCATCTTCATATGCATCAGACCTTGCAATTTCTCATGCAGTAAAAACAAGAGACTGTCTTAAATCAGATAAGTTTCAAAAATGCTTTCCCGGATTAATAGATTTCAAAGATGACTCTGATGGCAAGAAGCATTTCAAAAACACTAAAAAAGGCGAAAGATTTGTCACGTCTACTGGGGGGCGCGTTACAGGTATGCACGGTGATTTCATAATTATTGACGACCCGGTAAATCCTGAAGATGCAGAAAGTGATGTTACAAGGCAAACAGCATGTCGATTTATCAAGTCTACACTTTCGACGCGTAAAACAAATAAAAAAAGAAGTGTGACGATTATGGTTATGCAAAGACTTCACAACGAAGACCCTGCTGGAATGTGGATAAAAGAGAAAAAAGGGCAAATAAGACACATTTGTTTACCCGGCAAAGAATCTGAGAATATAAAGCCTATCGAATTATTGAATAATTATGTTGATGGATTATTGGATGTAAATAGATTAGACAATGAAGCCTTAGAGAAGTTGAAAGTAGATTTGGGAAGTTATGCATTTGCTGGACAAATTCAACAAAAGCCATCTCCGGAAGACGGCGGAATTTGGCGTAAATGGTTTATTGAAATTCCAGATCATGAATTTCCTCATGCTTCACAGATGTCAGACTATGGCACGGATTGGGACACGGCTTACACGGAAAAATCTACAAACGCCGCCAGTGCTTATATATGCTCAGGATTATACAAAGGCAAAATGTACATAGATTATTTCGACTGGTTTAATCTTGAATTTCCGGAACTAATAAATAAAATGAAAACACTACCAAACCCACATTATATCGAAGCAAAAGCGTCTGGAAAATCTGCAAAACAAGTATTGACAAGGGCGGGAATACCCGCAATCGAAGTAAAGGTAGAAGCTGACAAAATGGTAAGAGCAAGGGCGGCAACTCCAAAGGCGGAAGCGGGAATGGTTTGTATTAAAAAGTCAATGGCGGACAAAATTTATAATGATGTCGAGCAAGGAATTTTGACATTTCCTAACGGTAAAAAAGATTTAGCAGATGCTTTGGCGCAATCTATTTTAAGGCATTTTGGAACTGTAAAAACCAAACTCGGAAAATCCATAGCAGTATGATATTACTCAAAAACTACACAGTTGAGCAGTTTTATATGTCACCACCTGATGAAGAAATTTACACTCAGGTATTCAAATATATTGAACCTAATAACCAAATCTACCATGTTCAATTCAAGGGATTTTGGAGCAGTCCTTATGAGAAATATTTGACTGTTAAGAATCTGATTACCAAGCAGCCCAAAGGATGGGAATTTGATGTTATAGATGCATGTTTTGGATTTACCCCTGAGCAACAAAAAAATATTTCTGCATATACTTTTTTTGCCACAATGGATTATGTTAGCAAAGATTTGTTGGCCATTCTCGAAAAAGAAAAGATGTTAGTCAGGGAGCCGAATTTTGATTTGATGGAAGCAGGAGTAGATAAGCTCAATAAGTTTGGTGATATCCTGACAGTTGACAGTCTTGCGAGGACATATAACACAACATGGGAGGAAATCGGCAAATGGACGTACTCGAAAGTGTTTTCAATACTCATGCTCGAAAAAGAACGTGCAGAAATTCAAGAGAAGTATCAGAAAATTATCGAACGAAAAAATAAGAAGTGATGGAAGATATCTTAGACAATTTGCTAACTGAAGGAAAAAGGTACTATATGTCTCATTCTGAATTTTTTTTCTCAAAAAATGAAGAAGAAAATATGAAGAAACTTGGGGCGAAAATAGATTTCAGTAAACCAATGAAAATATCTCAATTAGTCTGTGCTTCAAACATTGAGAATGCAAAAACAGCTGTAAAAGCAAGTATAGAAAAATCTGGTCAATATGTTGTAGCAAAATGCAGAATTGACTTTTTAATAGTTGGGGATTAATATGAACTTCAAAGAAAAAATAAAACAGGCAGTAGGCAGGGTGAATGATACTTATCCTACCAAATTTCATTACGGTGATTATGCGAGTCATAATCTGATTGATTTGTTTGAGCCTGACCAAACAGAACCAGTTGACCCCGAAACAGACCCGCTAAGATATGCTCATGTATTCATGTTGCCGTATCAGGTTGAGGATCTTTTCAGTTCTCAATTTGGTTTCAGTTCAGGGCAAAATATCTTCCGTGGAGACTTCCTCGTATTAGTGAAATCTGACTTGGACGAAGCTCACTGGGAAAAGTACTATCAAGAGAAATATGACCACAATATACACGGACTTGAAAACTATGTCCGTGAGACTTTAAGACCTGAAATCATCAATTGTGAGTTGATTATTACAAGATGGTCATATCAGCAAGTCATTAACATTTTTGATGTCAACATGGATGGTTTATTGATTACTTATGAGATTAGAAATTGAAGAATATGATAGCTGATTTATTAAAGAATATTCGTTCTGAGCGATTAAAATTTATGTCAAATAATCACGGAAAATTGCCAGATGTTGTTAAGATTAATCCTTATGATATTTTTTCAATTACTGTTGATTCAGTGATGAAAAATAGAAGCCCAAATCCTGACAACCTAATGGGAATGAAAATAGAAATAGATAGAAATGTCCGCAACGGCATGTGTGAAATAATCTAAACCCTACCCACTATGAACCCAACCACGAAAGCCATTGAGGATTTTGCAGACCAGTTAATACTTGAACTCATTCAAGAGTACGACAAATTAGGCTTGAGAGCTTCGGGAAATTATGCCAACTCGTTAGCAAAGCAAGTTAATAGAACTGTTCAAGGTTATAAGTTAGTAATCACAGCTCCGCGTTATGCCGGAGCTATGGAAGACGGACGGAGACCAACACAATCGGGTAGTTTATCAGCTTCAGGACCTACTTTGAAAGATGCTATACTACAATGGATTCAAGTCAAAGGAATCCGACCACGAGAGCCGCAAATGAAACTTGAAACGCTGGCTTACCTTATCGCTCGAAAGATTCACAGAGAGGGTATCAAAGTACCTAATCAATACAATGCAGGAGGGGTAATATCAAATGTTCTTACCGAGCAAAAAATATTTGAGTTCGTCAAAAAGATACAACTGCTGCAAGTTGAAGAAATCAGATCAGAAATTATATCACTATTCAAAAATGCTGCATAATGGCAATAGTATTCGATTACACTAATATCAAATGCGGGCTATCTACATGGCCGGAAAAAGTATTTGGGTTATCAGCTCCAAATTATCTAAAGTGGTCATCCAATGCCATTGAAACACCAGTGACCAGTACTATATCAGATGGAGCAATTGAATTTAGAGAACTGTATTCTAACAGCAATAACGAATTTACTTTTAACCTATCCTTGTTTGCGATAAAAACAATGCAGGATCTCAAAGGAGCAGATAAGCTACAACCATTCGGCAGTATTGACGTTTTCTTTTTGGAGGTAGGCAGAGCTATTGAATTGAGTAATCTTTGGGTTAAACTATTCTATGAAACGCTGCCTGATGAAATTCAAAACGCTGAGCCGTTAATTTTTATACCGGCTTACAGACAATCGAAAAACAGAAAGAAAGCATCATTTTTTGAAGAAGCAGTCACGGAGTATCAACCATCAAAACAAGTTCAATCCAGGTGTTTACTTCCGACAAATAATGTTACAATCTTCAAAGGATATCCCCAGGATGTTTGCATTTTCTACTACAAAATCATCAATCCTGCATTCCCAACTACACCACCATTATTAGCAAGATTTAAAGACGATACGGGTATTCCGGTAGGTGATACCGATAACATTTCAGATGTCATTGATTATGGCATATTGAGAGTAAAACTTCATGATCTGCCATGGCAATCATCTCCACGAAAGATTGATATCTGTACGATCGCAGGACAACCGGGAGCAAATGGCCATTATGTTCATAGGTGGTTAGATGTTGAGTATTTAGATAAATGCGGTACTTACATCCGTTGGCTGAATAGTTATGGGGGGTGGTCATACTGGCTCTTTGAAAGCGCACCTCTTGAAACTGTGGATGTCGAAACTCCGGAAACTATCAACCTGTTTACTTCCAATCCTTTTGCCGATGAAACATTCAAAGTCACTCAGAAGCAGAAGCAAAGGACAATTACGGTATCAGCTTCAACACTCAAAGATTGGCAGATTGAGCATTTGTCTGATTTGATAGATAGCCGGAATGTTTATGTCTTTAATGACAAAAGAAAGGACAGTCTGAATGATATCACCATGGATGATTTTTCATGGTCGCCAATCAGGATTACAGCATTTGCCAAGACACCAAACGGGGCGGCCAAGGTTAGAGATGTGTCATTGACTTACCTAATCAAAGAAGATTATACACCAGCAATATGAGACTATTTATCAATAATATTGAAATTGATCTGAAAAGCGATACTCAGATCGCACTGACAAAGCAATCTGCTAACCTGGAAGAATTAGGCACCAGGCAAACGACTTTTTCAAGTAGGTTCTCTATTCCTCCTACTCCGGCCAACATGAAAACGTTCGGTTATCTGGGCACTCCGGGTAATCCTTCACAGCTTCCGTACTCGAAAGTAACGGCAAGGCTTGAAAGTGACAGCGGTTTTGTGATCGCTAAAGACCTGATGATGAAAGTAGCATTGAGAAGCACTGACGGTATCGAGGTAAATCTATTCGGTACAGAGTACGATTTCAATAAAACCATGAAAGAAGCCAGGTTCAGGGATTTGATGGACCTGATTCCGGGCGGTGGCATTCATCAGTATGACGTCGATTATTTCATTGACTCGCAACAATACACTAATGGCGTTATTTATCCGCTCATTTCTCAGCTGTGGGCTTTTCCGGGCAATAGTACAATACCATCTGACAGGTTGTATATTGATTTGGCTTATCCTGCAGCATATACCAAAGACTTGTTTGTCGCTTTATTGGAAAAGTATTTTCCTTACTATACATCCAATGCCCTCATGCATCCGGTATTTCAGCGCGATGTCATCGTTGCAGCTTACACACAGTCCGACTACTGGAAAGAGTTTGAAAGGAGTACTATGAGGTTGGAGGGTGCGGCTTATATAACTCTAAAATATTGGTTTGACACATGGGATATCCAAAAGAATGATAAAGGCTGGTTAACAACTCCGGCAATAATCACAGATCCTTCCACAGTTTACAGAGTAAAAGCAAATAGAAAGCTCACAATCTCAATAAATTATCAGGTAGATGTGACTACGTTGAATGGAAACGATAGTGACTATTTAGCTTTTAGAGTCAGAGAAAAGCCCGATGCGGGTAATCCAGATATTGAAAACGACGAGTTAATCGCAGAACATATAATAGTTAATGGTGATAACCATGAAATTATTAGCGGTGTATTTTCTGGAGAAGGAAATTTAGAAATCGAAGCTAAAGAAGGCAAAGAGTATTACATAACTATCGAAGCAACAGTTGTTTTATCTAACGGAACTATTGACTTTTTAGATGTTGAATTCGTGCCATCAGCTCAACTACTGTATGGAGACAATAATATCAATACAAAATATTTACTACCTGACTATACTGAAGCCTTACTAATGGACGAAACTTGTAAACGCTTCGGACTCGTGTATGAGATCCAGAACGACGGATCTATCAGGTTAGAATCTTTCAAAGATATCTTCTCCGGTGCATTCGGCTATGACGACTGGACACAAAAGACGACAGGAAAAGATAGTGATGCTTTCACCGCATCAAGCATGGGTAAGCGTTCATACTTCCAATACAATGGTGACAGAAGTCCAGCAAAGCCTGATGGTACGCCCGACCTGAATGTATGGAATGGTTGGTGGATGGAGCAGCTGAACAACTTCTTTTATGATGATGAAAAAGTGGTCATCGAAAGCAAAGGAGATGCAAAAGTATGTGACTACCGTTCCAATATCTTTGTGCTGAATGTCGAAGATTCAGAGCTATCAGAAACTAATTTTCTGACACTTGGAAGTAATGATAAACTGATCTATGCATCATCCTATATTGATGACATATTTGTAAAGTATGACCTGTTTAGACGGCAGTTTCCGGATGATCCGCAAGTAGGTATACTCAATGATACTGACAAAAGAAACTTCCTTGCTTGGGCTGACTGGCTCACGCTTACAAATGAGTTTTACGGGGATGTGATCACAAGTCTTTCGCAGCCTGTTGTAAAGACGATCAATATTTATCTGACCGAAGAAGAATACTATAATCTCGACATTTTCAAACCTAAATACTTTGAGCAGTTTCAGGCATATTTCTATCTATTGAAGATTGAAAACTACTTACCTGGATACGCTGCCAAAGCTACATTCTTACAAATCAAACGCAAATAACCCAACCCACCTACTATGGAAACAATAAATATTCTCGATCTGAATATCAACTTTGATAAGTTAATCAAGGATGCAGCGCAAGCAAAAAAAGATATTGAAACCTTGACAGCTTCAATCAAAGAACTATCTGCCGCAGAAGGAGACAACACAGAAGAAATCATCAAACAACAGGCACAGTTAAAGAATTTACAAACGGACTACCGAAATCAAACCAAGATCATACAAAGTTATATCGATATAAAAGATGAAGAAAACCTCACCATTGAACAGACACGCAAAGCACTTGCTGCAGTATCAATTGAATGGGCAAGGGAAACAAAAGTGTCAGGTGATAATTCAAAAGCAACTGATGAACTGGCAACAAAAAAATTAGCACTTACAGAACGCCTAAAAACATTAGAAGCGGCTACCGGGGATAACCGCAGGAATGTAGGAAACTATACGCAATCGATTATCGAAGCAGGAAAACAAACCAACGGATTTTCTGACCTTTTGCAAACCGCTAAGAAAGGATTCGATGCAGGTAAAGCCGGGGCAGTCGGATTTCAGGGAGGATTGAAAGGGATTGGCGGAGCTATATCCGCAACCGGGATCGGTGCTTTTCTACAGATATTCCTTTTGCTCGTAGAAGCATTCAAAAAGATGAAAACCTTTACAGATCCGTTAGAGGTTGCATTAGCACAGATATCAGCCGTCGTTCAGGAGTTGACAAACAGAGCAGGTAAATTAATCGATGCACTTGGTTTCCTGTTGAAAGGTGATCTTAAATCCGCTTCGGAAGCCGCCGCTCAGAGTGTGAACGGATTAGGTGATGCTATGGCAAACGCTGCAAAGAATGCCGGAGATCTTGCCAGGGCGCAGCAGGATTTAGATGATGCAATGGAGCGCAATAACTTCCTGATGGCAGAGAATAAACAACGCATAGATGTTTTGGTCGCATCATCAAAGGATAGAAGCAAGACAGAGGCGGAACGGATCAAATTGATACAGGAAGCCAATCAGCTCGAACAGGAGTCATTTGATGAATCATTAAAAAATGCAAAGGAGGCTGAACGGATAGCGAGGGAAGAATTAAAACTAAAGACTGGACTTACCAATGCTGAATTGGATATTTATTTATCCAGGCAAGCCACATCCGGACAGCTTGAAAAGATACAGGCGAAACTTGATAAATCGGAGGAATCCTTTTTGAAATACAAGGACAACTTTATAAAGCGTAGTGAGGTAGAGGGGCAGGGGTTAGCCTTACAGGAAAGATTGCAAGGGCGTATCAATGTGCTTGCTGAGCAAAGAGAACAGGCGGCACAGAAAGCAGCAGATCAAAGAGAGCGCAACAGGCAGAAACGAGAACAGGAACAGCAAAAGGAAATTGATAATGAAGTCAAAAGAAAGCAGGCAATAGTTGATGGCATCAATGAAGAATTGAGATTATTTGAAGCTGCCAACAGGACAAAAGTACAAAGCAATACTATCCTGACAGCCGAAATTATCGCAGGGGAATCGGATAGGCTGGCTAAGATAGCTGAGATACGTAAAAGAGCGGCACAGGCAGAATTTGAAACAGGCAAGAAAACTGCCGGAGAGCTGAAACTATTATTGCAACAGATCGAAGATGATTACAGTCAATCCGTTTCCAGGCTTACAACAACGGCAGCGAATCAGGCAATAGACGGGTTAGCGAAAAATATCATTGCAGGTCAAACGCTTCTGGCAAAATACAGGGATGAAAACGGCGGACTGCTGATAACTCCGGAGCAGGTAGAGCAGGAAAAAAGATTGATTCAAATCGTTGTTGATGCTGAAACGGAAGTATTAGATGAACGACGTAAAAACAACCTGGTAAGTGAGGAACAATATCAGGCGCAGTTATTTGCAATTCAGAAGTCAGGGCGTGACCAGGGCGCACAGCTTGACCAGGCATATCTGACACAGCAACAAACGGCTGAGGCGGTCAATTTTGCCAATAGAATGGAAATTCTTAAGCTACAAGGCGAAGAAGAACTTACCCTTCGCATGATGGCTTTGGATAGACAGAAGCAGGCAGAAATAGACGCAGCAGAAAAGACAGGTGCAGACATAACCGCCATTAATCAAAAATACATCCTGCTCAACCAGGAGTTAGAGAGACAAAGCCAGCAGGCAAGATTACAAACAGCAGCTAATTATCTTACAGGATTCTCCCAGCTCATTGGCGAAAATACTTTATTTGGTAAGCTGGCAGCGAGTGCGGCGGCACTTGTCAATACATGGCAAGCAGTGACAGAAGCATTAAAAGCACCAACTATGGTTCAAAGAGTTGCGGGAGTTGCATTTGCTACTGTTACAGGATTAAAAGCAGTAGCAAAAATTAATGCGACTGATGTACCCAAAGCACCAGACAAGAAAAGTATTCCGAAGTTTGGCAAAGGTGGTAAATTCGGAACTGCCGGAGGTCGTTTACACAGCTCAGGAGGCACAAAATACTTTGGTGAAGATGGCAACGCCTTTGAAGTGGAGAGAGGCGAAAATATGTATGTACTGAACCGTTCAGCGAGTGCAGCTATTAATCAGTTGTCAGGAGTAAATCAGTTATACGGAGGTAATGCATTCAACGAACCTACAAAGTATTTAGCGGATGGCGGACTGGTGGATGTAGTTGATAGAACAATGAACTTGCCGGATAACTTTGTTGTAGATGTGAAAGATATCATCAGGGAAACTAATATCCGGGTACAGGTAGTGGATAGTGCAAGATTAGGAGCAAATGAATAAGATATGATAAAAATAGAAAGACTAACCAATTACGAGGTGATTAAAAAGAAAATGCCTGAGTATGATGAAGAATATCAATTACTCAGGCGTGGTATTATTTCGATTCAAATCTATTCACACGTGAAAAGATATGAGCGTTTCTTGTTGTATCGTCAGGTATTCGAGATCATGGAAGCGCAGAAGTTAACAGCAACAGATATGAAGTGTGATATTAGAACGGTAAGAAGAGCTATTGAGTGGTGTGAGTCAGTGGTTTAGTAACAAACACGACCAATTATTTCAAAAGTAAATACCACCCCTTTCTCTTCTACAGTAAAACTATAGCCGGGAATAGCTTTTTTGCAAATATTTTTTTCAGTAAAATGATTTGTATTTTTTAATACTTCATAGCCCATGTCTCCAGTATGCTGATTATTCACCTTGACCTTCCATTTGCAATTTGAGCAATCGTCTTTCTTGCAGGACACACCTAATATTATAGCAAATAATATAGTTATATATTTCATTGTTGTATTTCTAATCTACTAAACATTTAAGATATTCCCGTATTAATTTTGCATTTTCTTCCTTAGTGGAGTCATCATAGATATACAGTCTGGTATCTGTTATATTGTTTTCTAAAAGTAGTTTAATGTCCGACGTAGTTAACTCAAAAAATGCAGAGTAAATATAACCTGAACCATATTTACTTCTTTCAACATCAATGGGAGTATTAGGCTTTTCTATTCTTTGATTATTTTCAAGCAAAAATATTGCTCCTTTTTCTCCAATATTCAAAGTGCTACCAATGATATTTCTTGACATATAAATTACACTTTTCCCACCTTTGGAGACTTTTGTAAATGCAAAACCACCAGAATAAGGAGTTCTATAAGTTGTATCTCCAGTAAATTTATCTCCTTTTACAGTAATATCTCTACAATAAAAATTATCTGGTAATGTAAAATCTCCTATAAATTCAAAATTCCAAGTGTGCGCATAGCGTGGGTTATAATCATAATACAATTGTCCTATCTCAGAGTTTCTTATCGTGATTCTATACTTATTGTCACCTATTAAATCAGTATACTTTTCAATGCTTAAAACATCAAAAACTTTATCAACTAATGATTCGTACTTTGTTGCATATTTATACTCATCATAAATTTTTTTCAGTTTTTCATCTGTATAGAAACCTTTATAGCCAAATGTTTGCAACTCTTTACTTATTGGCATCACTTTTAATTGTTGCCCTAAAATCATTGAGGTATCGTTGCCTGGAAATATTTTTTGCCCGAATGCAGATAAGTTGCAAAATGATAAGAAGATTATTAGTGCAAGTAGATTTTTCATAAATAAATTTTATGTTAATGAAAAATAGGCATGAATATACAATAAAAAAATATAGTATTTATACCATCTTAATTCGTGAAATAATCTTTCATCCCATCTTTAAAAAACTTATCCTGCACCTTATCATAATAATCCAATACAGATGTAAGCGTAGATTCAATTTCATCATTTGCGTCGGTGTCTTCTACAACGGTAACACCAGAATATTTGATAATCAATTCTTTTAATGGCAACTTGTCTATTTGGCTATAGCTTACATATAGCTTATCAATTTCAAAGCAGATCCAAGTTTTACGTGCAACAATTCGCATTTTGTAACCATCCTCAATGAGACGCTTAATTTTTAAAATGACAAGGTCGAGAGACATCTGCAATTCCATCCCTTCAAATATACGAACAAAAACTCTCTCTAAAAATTCCCTATATATTATTTCCACTTCCCAACCGGACACGGCTCAATACTTTGCCTGATCTTTGCACTTAGAGGGCAGCTGCACACACTGCACTTATAACCTTGAACTTCCACAATATCATCACCCATTAACCCAACAAGTTTACTCTTAACCGCATGCTCACACCCTGAGCAGATCACCGCCCTTTCTTTTGCCAGCTTCTCAGTTACTTCTGACTTATTCATGAAGGCTTCCCATCCGGATAATATTGCTTTGTAGTTCATGCTTTCTAAGATACAAAAAGTGTCATATTGGACAGAGTTTCGTCCACACCTACTATTTTTCCTACATGCTGACATATTTGGGGCATGTTTAAGTGTCGCAGTTTACCCGTATTTGCTTCCAAGTCAGCCACCATTGAAGACGATGTCATCAAAGGCATTATCATCGTTCAGAAAGGTATTGACAAAGTAGGCGACTATATGGATGATGGTTTTATCAAAGACATCATCACAATGGGTAATGCTAAACCGAACGGCGTAAAGGCTCGCTTTGGACATCCTAACATCTGCAAAGATGCATTAGGCACTTTCATTGGCAGATACAAGAACTTCCGCAAAATCAACGGACATGCTGCTGCGGATCTTCACTTGGATAAAGTGGCCATGAAATCGCCTGATGGTGACTTATACAGCTATATCAAAGAAATGGCCGCAAAGAATCCCGATGTATTCGGGAACTCGATTGTATTCATGGCTGAAAGTGAGCAATTCTCTTTAGATGGCCAGGACTGTAACAAACTGAAACTGCACTCTTTTGAAGCCTCTGACCTGGTAGATACTCCGGCGGCCACTGATGAACTGTTCAGGTCGTCCGATGATCTTGGTACACAACTCACTTATTTCTTAGAAGAAAATCCGGCAGTGTTAGAGCTGCTCGAAAACGAAAGACTGCTCAAGTCTTTTGACGCACGATATCAAACATTTACTAAACAAAAACACGGGAAAGCTATGAGCATTTTAGCGAAAGTGAAAAGCGCCTTAGGCGTAAAACAAAAGAATATCGATCTGACACTGGCAGAGGGCGATATTCTGACTGTCGTAACGGACAGTCCTGAACCGGCAGTAGGAGACGCCGTATTGATTGAAGATTCTCCTGCAGAAGATGGAACGCATTTACTCGCTGATGGCAGGGAGATCGTAACGGAAGGCGGTGAGATTACTGCTATCAATGATGCACCTGAAGAAGAAGTAACCATTGAGGAAGTACAAGAGTCTGTAAAGGCTTTGGAAACTCGCTTAAATGCGAAAATCAAAGAATTAGAGGATACAATTCTCTATATGTCGAAAAACTTCAAGTCTAAAGGGACGATACCGCCTGCAAGCACAAGAGGTAGCCAGCGAGCAGAAAAACCTGAAAAAGCATCTTTCGCAAGCAAAAGTAAGCAAGAAAAAGTTTTCTAACCCTATAACCCTCAACACCCACTATGAGCGCAATAGATACTACAGGTTTAACGCTGGATGCGATTGAACCAGCCGACATCTCGAAGTACGTCTTCGAGGAGGCATTATTGAATGGTCCGCTATCCCTCTTTCACAGGATAGACACAGGCATTCAGGCAAAAGAAAAAATCAGACTGGTAGGGCTTCCGGGCTTGGCTGGAGAGTGTATTGATGACTGTACACCAGCGTCAGGAACATCTATCAAAATGTCTGAAAAACTTTGGGATCCTAAAACAGTAGGTTTCAGATTAGACCACTGTTCAAAATCGCTTTCACAACAGCTGATAGCTTTGAAAAAAAGAATCGCACGTTATCCGGATGAATATGATCCGACCGGAAGTCCTGAAATGGATATCCTTACTGATGCAACCGAATTGCTGACCAAAAAAATGGTTTTCCGTTTTGCGCATTTTGGAGATACAGATATTGAAAATGTTGAGATAGAAGACGATGAAAACATCGGCGGATATCTCAAAGAAGGTATTGATGTGAAGTACTTTAACTGTCTTGATGGTCTATGGAAAAAAGTATTTACCGGAGTTGACGCCAACAAAATCAAACGTGTTACAATAACGGAAAATGCAGGGGCAACATACGAGCTGCAGGAATTGGCAGCCGATACTGCTTACAACACATTCAGAGCGATGTATAACGCTTCTGATGCCAGATTGAAGCAAAACAGAGGCAATAGTATGTTCCTGGTAACTCGCACACTGGCAGATAACTGGTTAGATACATTAGAATCTAAATCCTTGGCTAATGCATTGAAAGCAAATGAAACTCTCAATACTGAAGGCGTACCGGCTGGTGCTGAATTGATTGGATCATATCGAAACATTCCAATTTATGTGATGGATGAGTGGGATGAAATTATCACATCCTATTTCGACGACGGTACAGCATATCACTTGCCACACAGGGCATTACTCACAATTCCTGACAACGTGCCTATAGGTACACCATCAGAAGAAATGTTCTCCGGAAGCTGGGAACCTTGGTATGAGAAAAAAGATAAGAAGGTATATATCGACGGTGAAGCCATCATTGATATCAACATTCTTGAAGAGTACAAAATAATTGCAGCATACTAAAAATTACAGCTATGGCAGAATTATGTGTAGACAAGCTGACGGAAGATATATTGTATGCCTGTGCGTCGCCACCTGTTGCCGGAGTTAATGCAGTAGTCAAAATTATCAACTATGATGACATTGACAGAGCAGCAACAACATTTGCAACCGGATTCACAAGCGAGGTAATTGACAACCTGGCAATTGTTGAAGATGCGCCCGTATTGACCCTACAAGGTTACAAGAGAAGTAATAATCCAGGCTTTGACCTGGTTAAAGTTGAAAACAGACCGGATAAGTTTACCCACTTGCTTGAGTTCATCATCTTCCAGCTGACGAAAGAAAACAAGAAAGCTCTGAATCAACTTACCAAAGGTGCGAGAATAGTTGTAATAGTCCAAAATGTATATCTGGGACCCGACAAGGGAGATGCATTTGAGATTTACGGCTTTGATACTGGACTTGAAATTCAGACGGCAACACGCAGATTGAACGATAATGACGGTGTCACCAATGTAACAATGCAGTCTCAGGATGGCGAAGAAGAACCAAACGCACCTTATACATGGTTAGATACTGATTATGCAACAACTAAGGCGGCTTTTGATGCATTAGGCGCAGAAGCTCCCGGCGGCGGAGGTGGATAATGACACTCGAAGAACTATTAACATATAGCCCGGCAGACATTGTAAAAGATGCTCGTTTGTCGGGCTATTTAGTAAAATACTATCGGCAAATTTTTGATAATGAAGCCTGTTTTTGCGGATCAAAGTACGAGCAGTATTACTACAGGCTAAAAATAGAGGGCTTAAAAGCTATGAAGAATCAACAGGAATGCGATTTCAGATTAAAGACAAACGGGGCTTTACCGATGTCATTCGGCAGTTCAGAAACTATATCAAATGTCAGCATGACAAATGATAAGGCTTTGAAATTTCTGAAAGCAAATAAAAACAGAATCAATCTTTTTTCTAAATATCCGGAGAACTGGAAAGAGCTATTTGAGACATCCACAGAGCAGGTGAATAAGGAAGATTCTGAGCCTAAAGAAGATGATGTTATTGTTGTCACATCCGAGGACTTAGATAATAATCCTGAGCTATTGGAAGCTGGCATTCAGGAGGGCGACGAAATTCAATTGGGAGAGATAGTCAAGCCAGAAGCGCCAGTCAATAAGCTGAGAAAAACCAGAAGAGCGAAAAAAAATAAATAATCATCTATGCCGGAAGTGCAAGAGGTTCTACAGAAAGAAAAACAGAAGCGGCAAAAGAGCCGATTCATTCAGCCCAATTTAGAGCGTAATAAAGTCAAATTCAACAAACGACTGGACGTTTACAACTGGGGTGACGACAACTTGTACCCTCATCAAATTGATGCGCTGATTGCTTCCAGTCCAACAGCTACACAATGCGCCGGGGTTCTTTCAGATTTCGTTTATGGCAGCGGATGGGCCGAAACATTACCTTTTAATGCTGAGATCGGACACGCAGCAGTAAATATTGCAACTCCTGATACATTACTTGCTAAAACAGCTGATGATGTATCACGTTTCAAATCTTTTGCCTGGCATTTAAATTATAATTGGCTCGGTCAAGTGGTTTCAATCTCTCATGTTCCAATATCATGGGTGCGATTTGGTAAAGCTGACGATGATTTGTTTTCAGGAAAGGTAGCAGTGTATAACAACTGGGATAAATCTTTTTCAAATCAGATTCAACAAAAAGATATCAACTGGTACGATGCATATAATCCACGTCCTGCAGTTATTCAAAATCAAATGCTTTCATCCGGAGGCTTTGAAAACTGGCCGGGACAGATATTAGTAGTGAATCTGAGTAAAAAAGGAATTTACCCTTTGAGTTATATTGACCCGGTTGTCAATGATGTTGATACAGAAGCTCAGGTTTCCATCTTTCAAAACAAAGAGATCCGCAATGGGTTCTATGCTTCTGCAATAATTAGACACGCTCCATTCGATAACGAAGAGGATTTTGATGATTTTGCAAAGAATATTAAGGCATCAAGAGGAGCAGAAGGAGCAGGTAGTATAATCTTATTAGGAGATGAATTCAACTCTGACAAACCTGAAGGAAGCGTCAGAATAGACACATTTGAAAGGAAGTTTGACGCCAAAGGCTTTGAATACACAGAAAAATCTATCTCTAATAAAATACGTCGGGTGTTCAATAATGTGCCGCCTGTTTTGATTGATTTTGTTGAAGGCTCTTTGGGTAACACCTCGGGAGAATCTTTGAAAATCGCTATCGACTTCTATAACAAACAGACAGTTAAAGAGCGAAATGAGATAGAAAAATATTTCAATGACATCATGAGCAAGTTTGCAGGTATGCCAGTCCAAAACTGGATTATTTCACCTTTCAAAATTGATACGAATGGTACTGCTAATCAATAAGGCTGATTTTATAAAGTATAATGCAGTCGCTAAAGGTGTTGAATCATATCGGCTCGATACTTTTATCCAGGAAGCTCAATTTATTGATCTTAAATGCGCTATGGGTGATAGTATGTATTATGACGTATTGGCTAATATTTCAAATGCAGAATACGCAAACCTTATCAATGGAAGCACATTCACCGCAGCGGATGGTATTGAAAAAGAGCATTACGGATTAAAGGCTGTGTTAGTCTATTTTGCCTGGTCCAGATACACGCTCAAAGGCTCAGTAATCGACACATCTTTTTCGATGGTGCAAAAAACAAATGACTGGTCACAGCCTGTCAGCTCTGCAACTAAAAGAGATATCAGAGATGAAAGCAGGCAGATCGCATTTAGTCACTGGGAAATGGTTAAAGAATATCTGAACGTGTCAAATTTCCCGGCATGGCGCAAAGCCGGGTCCGGATGCTCAGGAAAATCAAACAACAATTGTAAAACCAAAATAAGAGTCTTAAGATGAAAAAAATATTTTCAATTATACTGCTATTGGCCGTCTGCTTGACGGCTCACGGCCAAACAAATATTGTCTCAAACGGCAATGTTTTCGATGTCTATCAGAACGGCGTGTATCGAAGCACACACGCTAAAGGTTCTGTCTATGTAGATGTAGATGCGACAGGAAGATACTCAATTAAAAGAATAGCAACAGGTGCACAGGTAACCACATATATGACCATGGTAGTTTACCAGGTCAACGGCACCACGTACAATAATATTGTTGCTTTTCTAAATGCAATAGGACTTGCTACCATGCGAACCAGTTGTCAGTTACCAAGACGATTAATTTTTAAAGACAAAGTATAAATCAACCCGCACTATGAAAAATATATTCTTGCTAATTTTTTTAGCATTTTCTACACAAATACACGCACAGGTAAACATTGTTGACACAGGTAGCTATCAAGGTTATCAGGTCTATCAGAACGGCGTGTATCGAAGCACTCAACCCAAAGGAGAAACTTTTATTGATGTGGACGCAACGGGCAAATTGTCCATAAAGCAAATGTCAGGTGTGCAGGTAACACAGTATTTTACATTTTCAAACTACCGGATCAATGGCAATTCATTTGCAACATTCCAGGGAGCAATTGACACGTTAGGAATTGCGATTGGTTGGGTGAACTCAGGCGGTTCCGGATCTGGCATTCAATCTATTATCGCGGGCGATAACATTACAGTAGATGCTACAGATCCTCAAAACCCGGTTATATCAGCAACGGGCGGTGGAGAGTCGGTAAACATTTACAATTCAGACGGCACCGCAGATGCTCCACGGGTCGCAGAATTTCCTTTCGGAGTAACATTTTCAAATCCGAACACGGGTACAGTCATCGCACTTCAGGAGTCCGAAACTGGTGGCAATGGATCAGGGATAGCTAATAATAGAGCCGGGATATATGTTTCAGGCGGTAATGCAGTGATGGAAGGTGATAGCCTTACTTTCTCGCATGTGGAAGGTGACACGGCAAATATCCACTTTTTTAACCTTCCCTACTTATCGAATCCGGCGTTTAACCTGGGTGTTGATGTCACGGAGATTTCAGGCGATTATAAGTACAAATTATATCGAACGAATACAGGTGGATCAGGTGATTTAAACGCCGCTAATGGCACATATAAAGATGGTAATACAGTAAAATTAGGAGGTGATCTAACTGAAACTACTGTCATCGAAATGCCGGACACGAACACCTACTTCCAGATTGGAAATGATGGCAATGCACTCAATATCAAAAAGCCAGTCCCTGTTGAATTTCAGGACATAGCAAAAGAATTTTCCGGCTTTGATTTTACCGAAAACGATGCTATGGCTGTCGTCGGCACAGTCTGGGGCGTAACAGTAGCTGATATCGGATTTGAAGATGAAACAATCATCGGGTCTTTATCTGTAGTTGGTGATTTTGTGTCTGGTGATTACACTATTTACGTAACAGGTATAAGGGTTTCCGATGCAGGAAACAGCGAAAATATTAGTGTAGCAATTGTTTATTCAGGTGGCGATATTCTTTCCGTAAATGCTATGTCGGTTAATCCTTCAACGATACTTTTTACGCATAGTAATATTGAGGTAACACTAAATAATAGTGGTATATCGATCTCAGATGGAACAAATTCACTCTTAATTACACCGGAATCAATCTTAGTTCCATCACCTCCACCATCAGGGAATTATGTATTAAAGTCCATAGGTGGATCAGTTAATTGGGAGGAAGAATCTGCGCATGAAAGTCATATCGTTTCAGCTTCAACATTTGAAATAATACCAGTTAAGAGCGTCTACATGCTGACACTCACAGGTACTATAACAGAGGCTAAATTACCTCCTATAGCTGGTAACGATGGATTAATCATTTTCATCACAAATGCAGGTACTTCAACATCAGACATCATATCAAATTCCGGAGGAAACGACATCTGGGAGGGTGGTATGTACTCAAATAGTTCATCAGTTGTAAACGGCACTGTTATGCGATTGATAAATGACGGCGTAAGCTACAGAGTTCTATAATCAATAAATAAAATACAAATGAAAAATTTACTTCTTTTAATTTGTCTATTATCGATTTCGGTTGCAGTTCATGGACAGCCAGCGAGTAAGATTAATAACTCTCAAAATAATGAAGTCGCAGTGAGTGATCCTCAAAGATTAATCGGTGCAGATAGTTTACCAGGAGGATTATGGAGGGTCTATACAAAAGACTCAATACTTTGGGAAATCTATAATGTAATTGGCTTGCAAAATAGCTTAGATAGCAAGCTGATTGCAAACGATACAGTCTCTTTGAGTAACCGCATAAATGGTAAATTTTCGACTCCTTCAGGTAATTCAAGCCAGTACATAAATGGAGCAGGCAGCCTGGTAACATTTCCTACGATTACAACTCCCGTAAATGCTGACTGGAATAGCATGTCAGGATTGAGCCAAATATTGAACCGTCCGAGCTTGTCTACTGTCGCAACATCCGGAAGTTATTTAGACTTGTCAAATCGCCCGACAATCCCAAATGCACAGGTTCAAACAGATTGGAATGCAGCTACAGGATTAGGTGTTTTATTGAACAAACCTACACTTGCGACTGTGGCAACATCAGGTAGTTATAATGATTTGAGTAACAAACCTACTATTCCGGTTGTAACACCTGATAGTGTAGTATATTATAACTCGTCCGGAAAGATAAATCAGCGAGTAAAAGTTTGGGTAGGAACTGTAACTCCATCAACAAGTAGTGGATACACTATTGATATATCGTCAGCAGGATTTACAACTATTATTTCTGCAAGTGTAGTAGCTATCCGCAATACAAACACCGCCTACACAAGCCCTAATGTATCGATCAAATCTAAGTCTACAAGTGCATTGGTGGTTAATATCGTAGAGGATAATCCGGCAACCATAACGATTCTTGGCATAAACGTATTGAGTGGCTATCCATCGGTGTTTGCTAATGTAACAGGTTTAACATTAGATGTCATGGTGGTAGGGTATTAAATCATTTTTCAGATGTCACAAACTATCAATTTTTTGGGCGAAAATTACGGCATATCCCTCTGGGCTACATCGTTCATGTGGCTTGTTTCTACTATTAGCCAGATAGCTACATGGATACAGGGACTTACGACAATAGGGGCATTCATAGTTGTGGTTCTCACAATTTACGCAACAGCCCAAAGAATTAAATTAAATACCAGAAAACTAAAAGAATATGATTCAGATTGACAACATCGGAGCTGATGCGCTATTGGTCACAATCATGATTATAGTAGGCTACCTGGCAACAGACCGGGCTAACCTCCACAAGTGCGGACTATTCCCTTTTTTAGATAAAGTACACTGGATATTTATCGTCTCAGCAATTGTAGGAGTAGTCTATACCGTTGCAGGCAAAAAAGACTGGCATACAGTGTTTATGAGCTATCTGGTTGCTAACCTCCTATACTCTCACTTAGTCAAGAAATTACTTTTATTCATAAACTCAAAAACCAATTAAACTAATGGATTTACCTAAAGTACAGAAAACGGCATCTGGGATTCAGGAGCTATTTCAAAAAGCTCAGTTAGCTGCTCAGATCGCAAAACCTTTGATTGATGAAGCAAAAGAGAAGCTACAGCCAATCATCGACGATATCAAGGAGAACGGCTTGTTTAAGCGTAAAAAAAGAATTATTGCTCTTGAACTGAAGTCAGAAGAAATCATTAGATTATTGGCTACTCAGGTTACTCCAAATGAGTCCCAACAGGTACAAATCAATAACCTTTTAAAGCAGAACCAGGAGCAGCAGGCGATTATCTTAGAATTACTCTCCGGCAAGTAAAAAGAAAATTACCTCATTCAAGCCGCCATTATCGGCGGCTTTCTAATTTATAATAATGAGCAAAGCAATCGAACTATATAAAAAATATCAAACGCTTTTCAAAAAGAGTGGCTTTGTAACACCTCAGAGATTAGCCTATTTTTTCGGGCAATCAATTGCAGAGGTTGGAGAAGATTTAAAGTCTAAGGAAGAATCCGGATATTACACATCTGTTGACAGGCTACGGAAAGTATTCAAATCCCCTTTTAAAGGCAAATCAGACGACTTTGTAAAACAGTATCTGAAGAGTTCAAAGAAGCTGTTAAGCTATGTGTATGCTAATCGAATGAGCAACAGATCTGAGTCGACAGGAGACGGATATAAGTATCGTGGTAGGGGAATATTTCAAATTACTGGGAAAGAAAACTATAAAAATTTAAGTCTCGAAACTGGTATTGATTTTATCGGAGATCCCGATTTGTTATTAGAAGAAGCTAACAGCTTAATTGCTGCGATCTGGTACTGGAATGTCAATAGATTAAGCAGATATGTCGATGTAATGGATATAGACAGCATCAGTGACATTGTCAATAAAGGTAGGATTACAAAAGATTACGGAGACGCACATAATTTTGAAATACGAAAGCAGAAATCAATTGAATTACTAAAAGCATTTAGTGAATTAAACCGGGAAAATTTGTAAATTAAAGTCTTCATTAATGGTTTTCCTATTTCAAAAACTTTGAGTATTGATCGGCAAATCAATACTCTTTTTATTTTTAACATTTCTTTTTGCATTTTATTTGTACAAACATTTGTACTTTACAATATTAGTTGTATATTTGAGTATTGAATTAATCATCGCCGCTACAACGGCATAAAACAAAAACGTTATGAAAATCACAAAATCACAAATTGCAAAAGAAACAGTTGTAAAACGAGTAAGCTTCGGATTTTATTCTTACTTCTTCTCTACGAGAGATGCTAACGGTACTCGTTTTGAATTTTTTAGAAACGCAAACACAGATGTTGCTTTTGTTAACTCTCATAGTTTTGAGTTTGGAGAAGAATTGTTGGCTAGAGGAATAGAAAATAAAACGGATTTTGTAGATGCTGTTCAAGACTACATATCTCAAGTGTTTTAACAAAAAAGCCCTCAGAACTACAACTCTGAGGGCTGAATCTTGGAAACGTTATGAGTAAACCAAGATTTTGAAATTCATTCCAATAAGCGATTTTAATCGGACTTTAACCGAACCTGTAAGGGCGACCTTGCGAAATACAAAATAAATCTATGAAAAAAATAACCGAAAAGGATAAGTATCTATCAAATATTTTGGTAGACTTTTTAAAATCACATCCGGCAATATCTGTTAATATGATAGAGCAATTAGCAAATATTCCTCAAAGCACAATTAATAAAGCTTTTTCAGGGGAGCGAACTATACCTTCACAACATATCTATCCATTATTCTGTATTCTCGCAGAGTATGGACTAGAATACGAAGGATTTAGCTTGAGATATGACCCAGATGATAATACTATACTTGCTTATAAATTAAGTGACAATGTTCGAACGATAGAAATTCGAGAATATGCAGACGGAACAACAAAAGAATTTTATGTAACAGAAAACTTTGAAGATAGCGAAGATGAAAACGAGGGTGATATCGATGAAATGATTGAAGATGAAGCTGAAGAAATAGAATCATCAACTTCATTTGTTTATCTGCAGGAGGTGCAGAAGATTATCTTCACTGATTATTTCGATTTATAAAACTATAGCGACTTACTCCGGGTCGCTTTTCGGCTGAGGCTTCTGATAATATGGATGGGTTTTCATCCTATCCGCCATTTGCCTTTGAGTTGCACAAATATATCTCATGAATGATTCCTCAGTAGTATGTCCTGTTATTTTCCTTATACTAATAGTGTCAAACCCAGCTAAATAATGATTAGTGGCAAAGCTCCTGCGGGCGGTGTGATTTGAAATTCTTTCCCACTTTTTTTTAATAAACTTTTGGGATACTGCACCTCTTGTTTGTCGGTAATAAGCCTCTCCGTCTATTTCTGCTATTCGGCATATTGCTTTGATGTATTGATTCATCTTTTGATCAGAATATGATTTTGGAGGTTCTCCACCGTACTTTTGAAGTATTTCTAAAACACGCCAGTGAAGAGGAATGTAAACCGGTTCATCTCCTTTATCTGCGATGACTTTTAGAATATTTCCATCAATAATATTTGCTTTATTAAGTTCTGATAAATCAGATATCCTAAGTCCAGTATAACATCCAATTAAAAAAACATCCCTTGTTCGATTAAGATTCTTTTTACCAAAGTCAGTTTTGTATAAAATATCAAGTTCAGCATCTGAAAGAAATTCATTTTCTACAACCTCCTGAGCCACGGCAAAATCTTCATTTTCAAATATTTTATTGTCATGTATGCCATCTTTGTAAGTAGCTCTTAAGAACGCTTTCAATATCTTAATTTCTGCAGATAATGTATTGAGAGCTATGTTTTTATCATTCCTAAATGAACAAAAATTTCTAAAAAATACTAAGTCTATATCATTAATAGTTAATTTTTCAATTCTTGAAAACTCTTTTAAATTAAAGAGAAGAGTATTATATTTTTTTAGCCTCCCGGGAGTAAATTTCTTACCTTTTTTCGTAAGCCTTAATCCGGATCTGCACTCTTCAATATATTTTTCATAACTCTTAATGAATGTTACCTGATCATCTTTTTGAAAAACAATATCCTTAAACTCAGAATCAAAAATAAATTTTAAATACTCCTTAGTTACTTTTTTTTCACTCAGGTTAGCATCAGTGATCCCATTTTCCAAAGTCGTTGAATATCTTGCCAGTTGACTATTAATATACACATGCTTTTTCTGCAATGTTTTATCTGTTATCCTGGTATTTGCTGTTCCACTTTTTTGATCCCAATGCTCAACTTTGACACTTAATCCTGTTGAATATCTAAATATTCCATCTGTACATTTGTTGTAAGAAAGAACGATTAAAGAGGTGTCAGACTTTGCATTCTTAAGTATAAAAGACATGGTGTATAATTTAGTGTACAAAATATGTCCTGCAATGTCCGAAAAATGTCTTGTTTTGTCCAATTTTATGACAATTAATTTGATGTTTACTTATTTACAGTGTTGATTATCATATTATTGTATTAAAATGATTCAGTTCCAGGTGGGACCACAGTACACAACAGAAACCCTAAGATTATCAACGTCTTAGGGTTTTTAGTTTTTAATAGTGTATAACCAGGTGTATAGAAATCTTAATTTTCGCCCCTTTTTATAGCTTTTCCGCCTTTAAATTTACAACTTTAAGCATGGTAAAGTACCGGACAAAAGAAACAATTTTGACCATTTTAAACTCACTTAGAAACGAGAAAGATAAATGGTATGAAAGACTTTTGCTCATGAGATTTTACGAGGGTCTTTATAACCGGATGGATGATGATGATTTGGTGATAGCATCTGAAGAGCATATTTATTACCTGGTTGATGATCCCACACCCAGGGAGCTAACCGTTAACGATGTCTTTTTGCTGAAGAATGTCAAATCTATTGTCTCGAAGATATACCGACTCGAAATCACTTTTCAAGATGGATCAGTGAAGTTTTACAAGGCTTTATTTTGGAATAAAAAGCAGTACGTTTATATGCCGTATTAGACAGGAATATTTTGCGTCTGAATATACTTGATCAGATAGTCGGAGATCCGTTCAAATTGAGCTTTAGAAGCCAGTATTTTAACTGTTCTTTTGAATGACTCCTTACCGTATTTATCCAGGAAAAAGCCAAACGAAGCGTTTAAAAATGATGGTGATAACGGAAACGTGGCCGGAATTTTTAGCGTGATAGTTTTATTGTTGTTACAAGCCTCTTCCAGCAGCGAAAAAAGCGTTTCTCCGGCTTCGTTTGAAGATGGATTAGGAATTACTTTTTCGAGGTCAATAGACATATCTTACTTTTTTGTAAAGATACATCCTTTTAAAAAGTCTCGAATTCGACACCTTTTAAAATAGCATTGTAAATGTACAATGAAATTATGTAAATCCTTTAGTTTAGAGTGTTTTCAGTTTGATTCTGTCATTGTAAATATACAACGATAGAAAGTAGCACTACTTCTTTAGCAGACATTTCAAGTACTCACGGATTAATATGCCATCATACCTCTCCGTTGATTCCTCAAAAATATAAACACGTGTATCGGTAATCTTATTTTCAATTAGCAATGCAATATCTGGCGCATTTAATTCTAAAAACGCGACATACAAATATTCGTCATTAAGTTTTCTTACGGTAACTTTAGCATCTTTTTTCAATATTCTGTGACCTCCTTCAAGTAAGATGTAAAACCCTTCAGGTTCCTGTAAATAGTAATCACCTGGTATTGCCTTGGTAATAAAAAAATAGGATTTTCCTTCAACCTCACTTCGCGTTATAATTAAATTAGACGTTAAAGGCGATGAATGCGTAATCGTTCCATCAAACTTGTCAATCTTAGTAATTATTTCCTCGCAAAGATTAGCGTATGTAGTTGACTGGTGTATTGAGTCGTATTGTGCAAAGCAGTTTAGAGATGTGAGAATTAAAATGATAAGTACAAAGTGCTTCATAAATCGATATTTCTAATTTAACAAATAAATATCTATTATTTTAAAGATATTATAAAATTATATAGCTTTCATTAGCGTTCTTGTTACACAGCCTTGCTTGAAACATTGGTCGGCGAATTCGAGGGATTTTTTTTTAGATCATCTATTTGTCCTTTTAAATCTTTGATTACATCTTGAAGGTATTTTTTATCCCTTTTCAGGTCTTCTTTGTCTGATTTGAGTTCATCTATTTGCCCCCTAAGTTCTACTAATTGTTTTTTGAGATCCTCAATCTCTACATTTTTTAGTGAGTCATTAATTAACTCTGATTTAACAGTTTGATTATCAGTATTGTTAGTTGACTGTTCATTGTTGATATGCATTTCACCTTTTCCTGTTAATAACCACCGCATATCGAGATTTTCAAACTCATTTGAAATGTCTACTAATATTTCAAAGCTTGGTTTGTTTTTTTCATCCCTAAGTAACCTTGATATCTTTTCTGAACTTTTGTATCCAACTTTATTTGAAAAAGTCAAGCTGTTAAGTTTGTGATTATCAAATACTTGCTGAAGCCTACTTGAAAAATCATTTTTTATTTCATTATTATTTGAAAAATTATCGTATTTCGTTTGCATTATTTCAAATGAGTTTGTAATATTGTATTCGTTAATCGTATTCAAATTAAATATACGCAAAAATGAAAGATGCTAAGAGGGTAACAAAGAAGGTGGTAAGGCCTGAATTAATGCGTGAGTTATTGCGTGACACAAGTTTTGTTGTAAAAGTCAGCGAATTGACTCGTAAGACACCTTACGCTACAATAGGGCTTCTTAACAGAAATGAAGCTACAAAATTACGCACTCCTGCTTTCATAGACTTATTGAAAGAAGCAACAGGCAAAACAGAGGATGAAATATTTGTAACACCTATCAACGAAATGGTCTAACCATGACAACAGTATTTATAGATATCGTAATCTCTTATCACAATGAAAGGGATGCAGTTTTGGTCAAGACTACAAAGGTATTAGTATTCGGAATAGTCATTTTTTCGATAAAAAAAGAACAAATATAACCATGTCTAACCCTGTAGTTTTCACGGATACCGATCACGAACACTACCAATCAAGGGTAGTGATGCGTGACGAGAAATATGCGTGCGCAAACCAGCTGATAACGGTAATCGAAGCGATGGAGTATGACTTTGCGATTTGGTTGACTCAAAACAAAAAATACAACACATGGGATATCAGAGGTCGAAGAAGATACTATAGTAAAGTTGGTATGCCACAAGAATTAGCGTGGTGGTTTCAGATGCAAGAGGATTACGGAGACGAAAGCATTTAAGATTATGACAACAGTAACAATGACAACGGTTCAGCTCAAGGAGTTCGCTAAAATGGCGGTCCGGGAGTATATATATGCTACCGGAGCTATCAACTGGCACGAGATGCCGGAACTATTTACTCGCAAAGAAACTGCAAAGATCCTAAATGAAAGCGTGAGAAATGTTGATCGTAAAATAAATGACAAAACTTTGAATTACGTACTGGTTGGCTCTCGAAAAAGAATAACAAAGAAATCATTAATGAAACTTTTAAACATCAGATAAAATGGCGACTGAGACACAAATGACATTCGTAGTGAACAAGGAGGGGCAGCTTGGCTACGTGGACAGAGTTGGCAATACTCATGTAGTTGACGGGATGATAGTCGTTAACGTCATGGGATTCGACTTCACATGTCCGGTTGGTAGTATCGTAGTTGGGGAACAGCATACTACCGTGTCTCAGCCGCCTATATCTGAACCGGAAGAAGATGAAACTCCGGAAGTGCCAAAAGATGAAATTGACCTTGCTTGCGTTTCCCTGGCTCTTGGATTTGTAGTGTCCGGGTGTATGCTGATAGGTTTCGGAGTGGCGAATTTGATAACGGAAATCTTAAACAAGATATAAAAACAAAAAAGTCCCACTGGGCGAGTTCTTTCATGAATCGGTTCGTGCAAAAAATCGATTTACTTTTTACAAACACATCGCCCCGGCAGTCATAGGTCGGGGTAATTAAAAAATCAAAAGCATGAAAAATAAACAAGATTTATTGGATCAATTCGCAATGTCTGCATTAAACGGACTTATCTCTAAAATGCCATTTTTCGACTCTAATAATGAGTTTGGTAAGGCGATCAACGAAGGTGATTTACAGAGAATAAAAAAGGACATCACAGCAACTGCGTATGAGTATGCCGGGTGGATGATGATAGTCAGGGAAAATAGCAAAAAGTGGTTAAAAGAAAATGAATCGGTTAATCCGGATTTCGGTTCTTAAATATTTGAGAAGTGGTGCAGTGGTTGACACCCGAAGTAGAAGTAGAGTTAACATGAGCGGTAATGTACCAAGGCGCGGTAATGCGAGTATTCCAAGCCCCTATACACGGTATTGTTAAATGCAGGTTCGAATCCTGCCTTCTCCACAAAAAATGTTGGTGTGCCGTGGTGGTTCACGGGGTTGGCAAGCAACTGAAAGGGTTACCCGGGTTCGATTCCCGACTTGCTGCAAATTTTTAACTCTAAAACAAAATCAAAACAATGTCAAAATTATCAAAATTAACTACAGAACAAGTTAAAAAGATGGATGAAGTCAGGCAATTCTGGACAGACTACCTTTTTTCTTGTAAAAATACTAAAATAGACACCGCCAAAACAGATGAATTAATTGATTGGCTATATGAATTCTCAGGATTAAAAAAACCAATTAAAATATACCTGGATAGTCCCATGGCGTGCCAAATGGCAGTTCCAATTTTGAAGTCATTCTTACAAGAAGGCGTCTGGTCACAGGTCAGGTCACAGGTCTGGTCACAGGTCTGGTCACAGGTCAGGTCACAGGTCTGGTCACAGGTCGGGTCACAGGTCTGGTCACAGGTCTGGTCACAGGTCTGGTCACAGGTCGGGTCACAGGTCGGGTCACAGGTCGGGTCACAGGTCGGGTCACAGGTCAGGTCACAGGTCGGGTCACAGGTCTGGTCACAGGTCAGGTCACAGGTCTGGTCACAGGTC
>Ga0067045_1028216_pt1 | contig 39314 bp, 29 predicted proteins | sample TerdegcTABiofilm_FD_59184 | JGI IMG/M metagenome (GOLD analysis project Ga0067045, IMG submission 59184) | Combined Assembly of (Gp0054472, Gp0054536) Wastewater bioreactor microbial communities from Singapore -Terephthalate degrading... | reverse complement strand
ATCAGTTTTTACTACCTTTGAACTACTGTTCATGGGGATCTCCTTTGTTAGTTTGGTTTCTCTAATTTATTTACAAGGAGATCCCTGTCATTACAACTCTTTTTTAACATACAAACTTATTTTAATCCTCTAAAAATAAGAACGAAAGAACGATGTTTATAAAATTAACTCTTCCCCTGTTTTTAAAAAAATATCCTTCCTGGTTTATCAACCGGTGAAAATTCATCTTAAAATCCTTACTTTAATGTTACTGCTTTGTTAAATCTTATTTATTTTGGACAGCTGTGATGCAAAATAATTGATGAGCATAAAATTAGTGGGAGTTTTATTCCCATACGAGCCACTGGTCTGATAAAAACGAATTCAGGTATATAAATAATCGATTTTTTTAGTATGTCATAAATCACACCAATTTTCAAATATTTTATTATATACAATTATTAATTTGAGTTAACTAAAAATTTATTATTATATTATGAAAAATTAAAACAAGGAGAGTTGATATGAAATATCTTATTTTCTCCTTTCTTTTTATCATTTTCATCGTTAGTACTTCTTCGGCACAACTTCCCAATTTATCGATTGATTTACGCTTATTTAATTCGGAAGCCCGGGTATTTTATGTAGGGGACCTTGATCCAGGCAATCTGGGAAACGCTCCTAATTATTTCCAGCTGGAAATTCGGAATAATGATCCCAGTGAGCAGAATGTCCGGATCAGATTTGCTATTCTTGGCAATAATACTCCTTTTGTAGAAGGTGAAACTGAGCCATTTCGTCTTCCTGGCAATCGCACCTACATCTTCACCAATAACCAGCTCAATTCCGGAGTGGTCATAGATGGCCAACAAGTTCAGTTGAGAAATTACCGAATCAACCTGTCCAGCATCTCCAATTTGGAGCAGAAAGTAGTCGCTACTGGTAAGCTTCCGGCTGGTGTTTATGAATTCCGAGTGGAACTGACACCTGAACCTCCCAGCAATTTCACTCCGGTTCTTGACAGTAATCCCGGCGACAATATTCTGACTATCAGCAATCCAACCACGATTGAGCTGATATCTCCCGGCAATCGGGTAAATAGCAGTGATATCCCGGAAATACCCACAACCACGCCTTATTTTATCTGGCAATCTGATGCGGGGCTCTTCAATTTGCTGGTTTATAAAAAATATGAAGCGGATAATATTCAGGATGTATTGAGCCGGGATCCTATCCTGCGGTTAGAGAATTATCCCAATCAGGTTTTTCAATATCCTTCTGAAACCAACCCACTGAGTTTTATAATTGAAGGTGGGGGATTCAGTGGGAGCCGCGGAGCAGTACGCTTGATTGAGCCGGGTTTCACCTATTACTGGTATGTGGAAGCACTTATTGCCTCGACCTCTGGAACGATCACTTTACCCAGCGATGTGTTTCAATTTAAGGTTGCCGATCGGGAAAAAGCAGCAGCCACCCGCCATCAAATTCTCGCTTATCTGCGTCAAATACTGGGTGAAGAATATGATATGTATATGGAAAAATTAAAGGGTTATGACCCCACCGGAAATCTAATGATTGGTAATGTGCCGATCGATATTCAGCAATTGGATGAATTTGTCAGAAAATTAATGGCCGGCGAAATTACCATTCAGTTAGTCAATATCGAAAATTAATACAGGGAGATATCGATGAGACTTTCACTCGTTTTTTTATACCTTTTGCTATTCATTTTTTCGTATACCTCTCTTATCTATAGTGCCGATGCCGTGGCTGTGGTTTTAAATGCGCGAGGAAAGGTAAATCTATATCGGGCAAAAGAAGCCAAAGCACAGGATGTGAGGAAAGGCACCGTTCTTTATGATAAGGACAAAATCCATACCGCAGCGACTTCGATCTGTGCTATAAAATTCACAGACGATAAGAGTCTTTTACGAATAAAGGAAAATTCTACCTGCGTGATTGAAGCCAAGAAAGAAAAAGATCGCACCGATAAAAATATTATTGTCGAAGTAGGATCGTTCCTGGCCAATCTGGTTCAACCAAAAGGAAAATTTACCATTACTACTCCGACTTCGGTGGCTTCGGTCAAGGGTACTAAATGGTGGACTATTCAAATGATGGACGGACGAACTGTCTATATCTGCCTGGAAGGTCTGGTGGATCTGGAAAATGAAGCGGGTAAATTTCTGTTAAAAGATGGACAAACGGCTACCTTTACTGATAAAAATAAAAGTCCGGAAATACGACTGACTAATCCCGATGAAATTCCCAGCGATGAGGAAGAAACAGGAGCTTTAAAATCTCTGGAAATCGAATTCAAAGACAGCGATGGGCAAACGAAAAGGATGATTATTGATTATCAGGAACAGAAGCAGTAATACGATTAATTTCTAAGATATTTACATTTTTCTTATAAGTACCAGTTTCTTTTTTAAATATGAAAAGAAAATTGAAATGAGGTGAGTATGGCTAAAATACGATTTTTAAATATTCTGGTCATCATCCTTTTCTTTTATACTGCTCAGATTTTTGGCCGGGATGGCGTTGAGATTCAATATACACCGACTAAAATTATTCATCAGCAAGACAAATTACCGGTGGAGCTGGTCATTTCGAATTTTTCGGGGGTGCCTATCACTGACGTCCAGCTCTGGTATCGCTGGAGTGGTGAAAACCGTTTTAAGATGCTTTCGATGACCAACGAGGGATTTAATTATTTTGCCGCGGTGGATGTAAAAGGAGAGAATGATCATCTGTTGGAACATTATTTTACCATTGCTTACCTCGATAACCGCAGCGAATCGTATCCGGCCGACGCCCCGGCTAGCCGGGTTTTTCGTACTGCAGTGCAAACCTTGCGCAACTATGGCGATCAAATTGTGATTGTCAGTCCTGAAGAGGAAGAACAGATTTACAGCAGTGATGTGGTCATCACCGCTTCGTTTGGTAGTTTAATGTCCATGATCGATATTGAGAAAACCAAGCTTTTTCTGAATACCTGGGATGTGACTCCTTATTTACAGAAATTTGGAGACTTTGTCACCTTTGCCCCTCATACGGTTCCGGTTGGACGACATAAGATTAGATTGGAGTTGTATGATCCGCAGGGTCAATTAATAGCCAGCCGTGAATGGTTTTTTACCAGCCTGACCGTGCGGGGAGGAGAAGTCCCTCCCGGAGAATGGGCAGTATCGGGAAGATTCTTTGCAGAAACTCGCCAGGAAAATTTAGGAAGTACCGATCTGGATAATTCTTATAATCAGAGTGGATTACAATTGCGGGCGGATTATCGCAACTTTGACCTGGGGGGGCGCGTGTATTTCAGTAATCAGGAAAAATCCAATCGCCAACCAGTGAACCGCTATTCCGGTTTTGTCCGTTATAATTTTTTAACCGATCGATATATCAGCCTGGAAGGTGGTGATACTTATCCCAAAATGAATCCACTCATCATGCAGAATATCTTCCTGCGCGGTGTCTATAGCCGCTTGTATTTGAAAATTTTCAATTTGGATTTTGCGACGGGTACAACCAATCGCGGAGTTGATGGCTATACTATTTTCAATCCAGCAGATTCCAGCACAACCACCATCTATGGCACGTATCGTCGTAAAATAACCGCCATTCGACCCAGTTTCGGATCCGGTGAGAAATTTCAGCTGGGTTTTACTTACCTGAAGGGTAAGGATGATGTAAACAGCATTCGCTATGGAATAAATCCGCAGGAAAATGTTGCCTTTGGTTCCGACCTGTTCCTTAGTTTTGATAAACGACGGATTATTTTTGAAGGAAATGTAAACGCCAGTCTCTATAACCGCAATATTCAGGGTGGCAGTATTCCTTTCGATTCCCTGGCGCTGGTTTTTGATAATATCTCTGAATCGGATAGAGACTTATATGATCTGGTGAATAAATTTATCACTTTAAATCAATACCTGATTATTCGACCCGGTCTGGCGTATCAGACGAGATTGTTGCTGCGATATTTCAAAAACAATCTTAGTTTCATGTATGAGTCAGTGGATGAAGATTATTACAGTCTGGGTCAGCCTTATCTGTTAAGAGATAACCGCGGATTTCATCTCGTCGATAATATTGCCCTGGTGCAAAATCAGGTTTTTCTTACCCTGGGGTTCCGGAAATATCACAATAATCTTCAAGATATTAAGAGCAATACCACCAATATCCAGAACTTCTATGTAAATGTCTCCTACTTTCCGATAAAGAACCTTCCAGAATTGACCATCGGATATAATAACTATTCCCGCAACAACGATGTATCGGCAGATTCTCTGGAATCTATCTTAAATCGGCCGGAGGATAATCAGACTCGTTCGATCAGTTTTTCCACTGGTTACCGTTTTGCAGTGCAAAGCCTGCGCAATCGGATCGGACTCGATTTAATTAATTATCAGCGGGATGATATTTATAAATATGCAGAGAGCACCTCCGATTACCTTACCATTAACCTACGCACTCAGTATAATTTTCCATTACAAACCCTGCTGGAGATGATTCTGCAGCAAACAGAAACCGGAAAGGATGATCCCAGCCTGGGAAGCAAACTTAGTTTGACAACCTTTGGCGTTGGCGGCACTTATAAGTTTACTAATGTTTTTACTGAAGATCAGCTTTCTCTGCAAGCGAATTTGCGGTATGGTTCTATCACCTCAAAGTACAATCTGGTGTCGGTATCTGAGTTGAAATATAATCGCGGTTATTATTCTTTCCGGATAAATTATAGCTTGCCAAAGTATGGCAGCTTGTCGGTTTTGACCGATATTCTCAACTACAGCGGGGATCGCAGTTATGGAGATTTCATCTATTCCCTGCGATATGATGTTAATTTTTAGAGTGAAAACCATATGATGAAAGGTTGAATACAGTAGCTTATTTTAGATTGGTATGAAACGATTTTCCATACTCACCATTGCCGGCATTATTCTTTTATTATTCTTTTTAGTTTTGCTTATTCGGTTAATTCCCGCCATTGATTCGCTGGAGCTAAAAACCATTGACTGGCGATATGGTTGGCGGGGGCCGGTTTCAGTAGATGAATCGCCGGTGGTTCTGGTAACCATCGATGATCAGTCATTTGAATCGCTCCCCTCTCGCTGGCCGTGGCCTCGCAGCTATTATGCCCATGTTATTGAAAATTTAACTGAAGCCGGCGCGAAAGTGATCGGAGTGGATGTAATTCTGGATGTCCCGGATATGGTGAATGTGGGCAGTGATGAGCAAATGGCTCAATCTGTTCAGCAATCGGGTAAAGTGGTATTGGCCGGTAAAATGGAATATGGGGGAAGAAGTCGCTCCTACGCAAAGTTGATTACCCCCATCCCGGCGTTGCTGGCGGCCGACAGCGCCTGGGGATTGGTGAGCATGGAAGCCGATCGTGATGGGATTTACCGCCAATATGTTATTGCTCAACAATATCAGCAGGAACTTCTCCCATCTTTTGGTCTACAGGTATTGAAAAAATATTTCGATATGCTCCCCTCTGAACCCATTCGAGTGGATCAGGGAATAATTCACCTCTCCCAGCTCAAAATACCTCTGACTTCGGAAGGTATGATGCGGATAAATTTTGCCGGACCGGCAGGCACATTCCCCCAATATTCCTTCGACAGCGTAATAGATGATGAGCAGTTTGCGCTGAAAGAAGATTATGATCTGGATTATTTTTCTACCTCGCTTTTGCCCGATAGTGTTTTTAAAGATAAAATTGTGCTGATCGGATCGACAGTGTCTGAATTGCATGATAACTTCCCCACTCCTTTTTTTGAATTTACCGATCGCTCGGGTCAGGAGCGCAAAGCCGAGATGCCGGGAGTTGAAATTCATGCCAATGCCATCTGGACGATTTTGAATAATATGTTCTATCGAGAAGCTAATCATTGGCTGGTACTGATACTACTGCTGTTTCTCATCACAGTGGTCTATTTAATGGTGTTGCGATTGTCCACCATATTGGCTATTGGCCTTTCGGTAGGATTAATTATCCTTTACAATCTTTTGCAATTTTACCTTTTTGCTCATTATCGCTACGTAATGCCCATGGTGATGCCGACCATCGGAATGGTGCTGGGATTTATCGGCGGTACTTTACACGATTATATCATCACCCAAAGAGAAAAGAAAATGATTATCGGCGCTTTCGAACGTTTTGTGCCGCAAAAGGTGGTGAAGGAGCTACTGGCTCATCCAGAGAAATTGAAGCTGGGAGGAGAAGAGAGATTTCTCACCGTTTTATTTATGGATCTGGCCAATTTTACTTCGGTATCAGAGCGGCTTAAACCTACCGAACTGGTCAATTTAATCAATCTCTATCTCACCGAGATGACTGATATTGTTTTCAAATATGATGGCATCATCGACAAATACGAAGGCGATGCGTTGATGGCTGAATTCGGAGCGCCGGTGTTTTTTGAAGATCATGCTGTTAAAGCCTGTTATGCGGCTCTGGAAATGCAGGAGCGTTTGAAAAAACTTGACCTTTCGAAATATAAGGAAGTACTAACGAGTCTATCCTGTCGGATCGGGATTAACAGTGGACATATGATCGTAGGTAACATGGGCTCTAAAAATGTGTTTGATTATACAGTTATGGGGGACTCGGTAAACCTTGCTTCCCGACTGGAAGGAGCCAACAAAATGTATGGCACCCATATTATGATTAGCGAGGATACCTATAAACTAGCCAAGGATGAGATTATATCTCGACCGCTGGATCTCATTCGTGTGAAAGGACGGCAAAAACCAGTTCGCGTGCTGGAAGTGGTGGCGCGGCGGGATCAACCCATACCGGATAATCTGCGGTCCATGCTGCCAGTTTTTGTAAATGGAATCCGTTATTATCACACCCGCGACTGGAAAAAAGCAGAGGATTGCTTTCTATTTTGCCTGAGCTTAGTCCCGGAGGATGGTCCATCCAAAGAGTATCTGAGACGGGTAAGGGAATATGCTCAGGAACCGCCACCCGAGGATTGGGATGGGGTGTATGTGATGCATTCCAAATAGCAGACACTTATTTCCGGATCTATTCTTAAAAACAAAAAACGACGTGATCACGAGCTTTCATATACCCGAACGCTGCTTTGTATAGTGCTTGCAGTTTCGAGGAAAGGCCAGTAAATTCTCTGAAAAAAATTTCAATTATGTCTGAGGAAAAATTCCGCTCTGGTTATGTAGCTATTGTTGGAAAACCCAATGTGGGTAAATCAACCTTATTGAACGCCTTTCTCAACTTTAAACTTTCCATTGTTACTCCCAAACCTCAAACGACCCGCAAAAAAATTTTGGGTATATTAAATGGAGAAGATTATCAGATCATTTTCATAGATACTCCCGGCTGGATAACTCCTAAATATGAATTGCAAAAATTTATGATGCATTATGTGCAGGAATCCTTGCAGGATGCGGATGTGATAATATTAATGGTGGAGGTATCTGATCAGCCGCAGGATATTGAACCCATTTATCAAAACCTTTTTTCTTTATCTAAAAAAATCATACTGGTGATTAATAAAATTGACGAGATTTTTAAAGATAAATTGTTGCCACTCATCGATGAATATCAGAAAAAATATCTGTTTGAGAGCTGTGTTCCAATCTCGGCGCTACAGCAAGATGGGATCCAGCGTTTGTTAAAAGAGATATTAAAATATTTACCTGTTCATCCTCCATATTTTCCTTCGGATTATACTTCCGATCAAAATGAGCGATTTTTTGTTGCCGAAATCATCCGGGAGAAAATTTTTCAGGAATATGTAAAAGAGATCCCTTATGCCTGTCATGTGGAACTGGAAGAGTTTAAGGAGCAACCAGGACGGAAAGATCTGATTCGGGCCGTTATATATGTCGACCATGATTCTCAGAAGGGAATTATTATTGGTAAAAGTGGGCAAGCGTTGAAGAAAATAGGAGAGCTGGCCAGAAAGGATATTGAAACTTTTTTGGGGCGGGAAGTGTATTTGGAACTGTTTGTGCGGGTGATGCAGAATTGGCGAAAAAAATCCTCATCCCTTAAAAAATTAGGGTATTAGAGAGAGATGGTTATCTAAAAACTGATTGAGTGAATCCTGAGTTATGGGTAAGAAGCTTATTCTTTTCGACGTGGACGGAACCTTGATTTTTAGCAAAGGAGTCGCGCCCCGCTTAATGGCTGAAGCAGTAGCAGAGCAGGTGGGGATGCCTGTTCCGTGGACGATCAATGATTTTGTAGGGAATACGGATCGCAATATTATCTATACTTTATTAAATCGTCACGGAGTAAGGGAGGCGATGATAGAGCAAATGACCAATCAGGCGCTGGAGAGTTATCTGAAGAAGTTGGAGCAGGAATTAAAAAGAGATGATGTGATAACTATCTTAGCTGGCGTGAAGCCACTTCTTTTTGCCTTAAAAAGCGATGAACGGTTTGCGCTGGGGCTTTTGACAGGGAACATTTTGCGCGGTGCCCAGCTCAAGCTGGCAAAGGATGATTTGTTCAGTTACTTTCCAATCGGCGCCTTTGGGGATGATGCCCTGAAACGGGAACAACTGCCATCATTTGCTATTCAGCGGGCAGAAAAATATTATGGTCATTTTTTTAATAAGACGGATATCTGGATCGTGGGCGATAGTATTCCCGATATCAAATGCGCACATGCCAATCATTTGAAATGTTTGGCGGTAGCCAGTGGGCATGTCAAGGAAGAAGAATTAGCGGTGTATCATCCAAGCGCGTTGGTAAAAGATTTACAAGAAACAGAAAAGATAATTCAGATTTTGCTAACCTGACGGTGTTGGGAATATTTAAAATTCTGTATTCATTTATTTGAATTTTCATTTCGGGTTTGATGAAATAGCCCCCCCACACGAAATTTCATTACATAATTTTGATTTTGCGATCATTTTTGAATTTTGGTTATTGCGGGTTTGATAAATCAAACCCCTACATATAATTAAACCTGTGAAATGGTTTGGTGCATCATGGTTGTTTTACGTCATTTTGGGTTTGATGAATCAAACCCCTACATATAATTAAACCTGTGAAATGGTTTGGTGAATCATGGTTATTTTCTGTTATTTCGGGTTTGATAAATCAACCCCCCACATATAATTAAACCTGTGAAATGGTTTGGTGAATCATGGTTATTTTCTGTTATTTCGGGTTTGATAAATCAAACCCCTACATATAATTAAACCTGTGAAATGGTTTGGTGCAGCATGGTTATTTTCTGTTATTTCGGGTTTGATAAATCAAACCCCTACATATAATTAAACCTGTGAAATGGTTTGGTGAATCATGGTTGTTTTCTGTTATTTCGGGTTTGATAAATCAAACCCCTACATATTTCATAAAATTTTTATTACCACCACCAGCCCTGAATATCCAGATTAGTCAATCCGGCTTCCCGTGCCGCTTTCACTACTTCTTGATATTCTTCGCGGGTGATTCTTCTGTTGATTTGAGGATATTCCGTCGCTTTATACACTGGCTGGTATTGTGACATGATGTTGAGGTAGGTATCCTTTGGCAAGTTTTCGGCAATCCATTTTATAATCTTCAGGCTGCCACCAACGTTATTGGGCATCACTAAATGACGGATCATCAAACCATGGTACATTAATCCGTCCTCGGCTGGCTTGGCTACCCCTACCTGTCGGTGCATTTCCAAAATAGCCTGGGCGGTAATTTCCGGGTAAGAAATAGCTCCGGAGGAATAGATTTGGGCCATATCCCCATCAAAATATTTAAAATCGGGAAGGTAAATATCTACAATCCCGTCAAGAATTTGTAATATTTCCAGGTTTTCCCACCCACAAGTGTTATAAACCAGTGGCAGGTGTAATCCCTTGCTGGCTGCTCGATCCAGAGCTAACACAATATGCGCGGAATAATGTGTGGGAGTCACCACATTAATATTGTGACAACCAATGCGCTGCAGGTAAAGCATCATCCCGGCCAGTTCATCAATGGTTCGTTCTTGACCTTCTCCTTCCTGGCTGATTTGGTAATTGATGCAGAACACGCAGCGCAAACTACAATGAGTGAAGAAAATGGTGCCGGAACCTCCACTGCCAACCAGCGGTCGTTCCTCACCAAAATGAGGATTATGGCTGGCAATTTCCAGAGTAGCATCTGCCTGGCAAAATCCCTTTTCACCTTTCAGGCGATTGACACCACACTGGCGAGGACAGAGCCGACATTCGCTCATCAGATCCCATAACTGACGACCCCTTTTCAAAAGTTCACCCTGCCGGTGAAGCTTTCTATACTCCGCTTCGAAACTCGCCTTCCCTTTTATTTTATTATCCCTAATAGCGGCATTACCATTCTTCTGAATATTTAAAAAGAAGGAAGTTTCATACCATCCCACAGAGATTCCGCTTAACCAGCGGAAACAGCACCTGAAAAACTGCCTTCTGGAATGGCTTTGCATGTGATAACCTGCTAAAAAATAAATCATAACGGTCAGTGGGAAATGTGTCCGACTGACTGTCTATAAAAGGTGCTACCACACAACCGCATTAGTCATGAATAATTTCCCTGCCCTTCAGCAGCGAAATTATCGTGACTATCAATCTTTAACGCTCAAAAGTTCTTTGGTGAAAATTGTGAGATAGCAATCCTTTATTGAAAATCGTGCCAGTGAGCAAAAAACTTCCAGCTGGAATCAGCTTTTCTTTGATGTAATGACCGATATACTTTTAAAAAGTTGTTTTACATTGCTACTTTTACATTTTGGACATTTTGGACGCGGATGCCTGGTATGCTCACCTATCGAGACATAAATCGAGAAATCTTTTTTGCACTTTAGGCATTGGTAATTGTAAGTGGGCATATCTTCACTCCAAAATTTTTTTATATCTTTATTTTTATCGAATTTATTTTTCTCCTATCATTGATTTTTAAATTTTTTTACCCGACCTTATGCGTTGTAAGGTCTGGCACAATATAACCATTTTATATTTTATATACAATTTTTACCAAAAAGTTTTACACTATTGAAAGAAATATTTTGTGATGAACTCTAACTATTTCTCACCTGAAGGCGCAATGATAATTGACTTCTGAACCAAAATTCTTTCCTTGAGGAAATGAGGATCGGTAATGGCCAATCGCTGTAAAATAGGAACTGGTGCCAGTCGATAGACTAACTTGACTTCCATTTCGAATATTTCTTTGCCGGGTATTGGGTATCGAATAGTATATTGTTTGCCGGGCATTAGTCTCCGATCATAAAGGATTTTACTGGCTTTCCAGGGTACTACCGGCCCATTACCCTGTTCATCAGCCAGAATTCGCATAAACAAACCCGATTGGTCTTCTTTGATGGGATTTTCTTTCCAGTTTTGCCATACCACATCTTTACTGCTATCATAGGCGGTGATTTGCAGATAAACCATACGCAAAGGAGTTCCAGTTGGTATGGCGTGTCCCGCTCCGTTATTGATGAGCGAAACCACCAGTTCTTGCTGTTGTGAATAATAGTTTAGTTCTAAATCCACGGGTGAAGTGGGAAGATCAATGGTATGAGTTCCCGGAAAGCGATGAGAAACCTTACTGTCTCCAGTGAGCACATGACAATCCTGGCAGGTTTTTTTATTTTTTTTCTGAAAATCACGCCATTCACTACCGGTTGAACATACGTTAATATCTACTGGATTTTTCATCTCGGCATGACAGGGGAGGCAAAACTCGCTCTTATAAAAATAATCCCGATGAGCCACTCGGTGAACAGCATTCTCCGGGTCCGGTTGATCACTGTATGCCGTCGTCAAATCAATCTTCATATCCCGGGCGGAATGATAGGCCACAATTTCGCTAGCTCCATGGCAGAATTGGCAGGTAACTCCATCCTGGTTAAAGGCAGTTTCGCGATTATAGTTCTGAAACACCGTTGCCATGGGGGAATGACAGATGAGGCATTTTTCGGTGAGCTTTCCAGACGTTTCTTCGATAGCTAAATCGTACATGGCACGAAATAATGGATCTTTTTGCACTGTGGAATTGGCATGAAATGAGGATAACCATTGTTGGTAAATTTCATCATGGCAATCGCTGCAGGAGGTAGCAGGTTGAAATTCATCCTGTGGTCTGGCAGTAAGAGTTAAGCATAAGAGCAATAGAAAGAATTTGAGCATGATTTACCCCTCATTTTCGTTTTCGCAAGAAATTTATATCATTTATACTGGAATTACAATTTTCTCTTGTAAAAGACAAATTGAGACAGATCACACATTTTTATCTTGATTTTTTCTCTCTTTTTGTTTATACTTTTGGGCGTTTTCATCATAACTCAAGTAATTCAGTTCACTTAACGAGTCAAAACTCAGGAGGTCCTATGCGAAAAGTATTAGCGATTTGTCTGGTTTGTTTGATACCCACCGCCTGGTTATTTGCGGCAGGCTATCAGATTGGTGAACATGGAGCGAAAGCACAAGGGATGGGTAGTGCCTTTGTGGCGCAAGCATCTGATCCCTCTGCCATCTTTTTTAATGCCGCCGGTCTGGGTTTTCACAATGGACTCGGTATTATGGGGGGTACAACCCTGATTGCTCCCAGAACCGATTTCACCGGTCCTACTCCATCCACTGCCAATACCAAAATGGTGAGCCAGAATTTCTTTCCTCCACATGTCTATGTTACGTATGGGATGGAAAGTGGATTAGCCTTTGGAGTCGGCTTATTTGTTCCTTATGGACTGGGAACCGAATGGGATGAGAACTGGGTTGGCCGCTATGAAGCGGTAAAAACCGATCTGCAGGCGATGTACATTAATCCAACCATTGCTTATCGGGTAAGTCCCAAATTATCAGTTGGTGCTGGTTTTAATTACATTCTCGGTAATGTTACTCTTAGCCAGAAAGTGAATTTACCGCCCTCCATGGGTGGGCCATTACCAGTTGATTGGGATTCAAAATTAGAAGGCGATGGCACTGCTTTTACTTTCAATGCGGGTGTGCTGTTCAAAGCCACCGAAAAATTATCCCTCGGTCTATCGTATCGTCATTTAGCTGAGATCGAATTTGAAGGTGATGCGACATTTGAAAATGTCCCCAGTGCAGTTGCCGCATTTTTCCCCAATCAAACAGGAAAGACTACACTTCCCATGCCAGGTGATGTAAAGGTGGGAGCTGCCTATGCCGTTCAAGAAAATCTCATGGTTGAAGCAGATCTAGAATATGTGCTCTGGAGCAGTTATGATGAATTAACTCTAAAATTCGATAAAGGCGTGGCTGGTCAAACCGAATTGGCTTCCAAAAAGGATTATAAAAACAGTATCCTGCTTCGACTCGGTGGCGAGTACACAGTTGATAAACTATCGCTACGGGCCGGGTTCGTATATGACCAAACCCCCGTGCCGGATGAAACCCTGGAACCCCTGCTTCCCGACGCCAATCGATTTGAGGTGTCATTTGGCTTAGGCTTTAAGGTTACTGAAAATATCACGGTGGATGCAGCGTATCAACTAATTAAAGCCTCCGAAAGAACAGTTGAACCGTCGGTTAATGAATTTCCGGGAACCTACAATAGCACGGCAAATCTGGTGGGAGTCAGCCTGAACCTTGGTTTCTAAGAGTCCATTTTAACTTGACAAATCCCGTTCACGAAGTCCGGTGGACGGGATTTTCTTTTATATTAGTGAGGTTAGACTGCATGTAGTAGGCTCTTCCTTAATTAACTATTCTTTCCTTAGTAATGATTGATAAAAAATTTCATGTACAGTATGGAGATGAACACAACATCATAAATTCAGTGGCTTTTAAATAACCTCAATGTTTGATTTTAGATTAAATATTTACTATTTTGGCTTACAACGATTGTGATTTTATGAGTAAACAACTGAATTATAGTTAGTAATTTGTATGAATAGTCATTATACGTTTGAATCATGAATGAATCGAGAGTGAACAATCTAATAAAAACAGGAACAGGGAGAAGAATTTGGACGGATTAGAATTTTATCGATTCTCTTCACGAAAATTTTTCACTTTTAATAACAGCTTTCAAATAATTTATAATCCCTTTAAAGAAGAAAATGAAGAAAAAATTTTTTAGTTACCTCTTTTTATTTTGTATCTCTCTGTTGTCGTGTTCAAAAGATAATCCAACTCAACCGACCAGCACACCTGTGTTGGAGAAAATGGTGGCGGTCGGGAATAGTCTTACTGCCGGTGTGCAATCTGCTGGTTTGGTTCAGGAATTCCAACTGCATAGCTATCCCTATCTTATTGCGAAGCAGATAGGGAAAGATGCTGATTTCCAACAGCCTCTAATTCTTCCTCCGGGAGTTGGGGAAATAGATTTCAATACGGGTAAAGCCTATGGACCTTTAAAGTACGAGAATGGAACAATTATGCACGGAGATTCCATTCCAGGAGGAATAGATGGAATTCCCAGTTTACTTGCCAATGCTTATCTTCCGCGTCCTTATGATAATTTAGGTCTTCCTGGTGCCGATGTGAATGATCTTCTCACGGCTACCGGAGGCGAGGTGTTTGATCTGGTTTTAAGAAATCCTTACTTTGGCAATACCACGGCATTACAGCAAGCAAAATCATTAAATCCTACTCTCATCTTATTATGGGCCGGCAATAATGATGTCTTGGGAGCAGCTCTGGATGGTGGTGATCCCTCCCTTATTACCCCGATATCTGATTTTCAAAATCGTTTTCATCAGATAGTAACCGAATTATTGTCAGCTGAAACGGGCGATGTGGCTATGGTCATTGCAAATATCCCCGATGTGGCGGATATCCCTTATGTTAATTTTCTGGATGAATTTATATATAAAGAATTTGATGATTCCAATTTTGGTACAGTCCGTTTGCCGGTACTGTTCGATTTAAATTTTCGCCCCATCGATTTTGATACCTCTTCAGCTGAACTGTATATACCCCTTCTTTGTGAAGAGAGCCTGTCAACCAGCGGGAGTGTAGTAAAACATTTGTTACTACCGTTCCTGGAAGAATATTGGTTTAATGGAATGGGCGTACCGGATTCTGCAACTGTAGTAAACTATTTAGTAGAGAATGGATGGTCGTTGCCAGACGCGGTACGTCAGGTTAATTATGTTCAACAAGTACTATCTGGAATTAGCCTCACGCCCAGTAATGTCAGGATTTCCGCTAATCTAACCATTACCGAAAGTGAAGAGATGGTTGTCAAAACTGCCGTTAGCGAATACAACAATATTATTGCTCAGGTGGCGTCAGCCCAGAGCCCACCCATTCCGATTGTCGATGCCAATAGCTTGCAATCCCAGCTCAATATCTCCGGACTCGATGGATATTCTGGAAAATTTGTATTGATTAACCCCCTGAATACCGCCTTCAGTTTGGATGGAGTCCATCCCAATAACGGAGGATATGCACTAATCGCCAATGCCTTTATTGATGTAATCAATCAAAACTGGGGTATACAGATTCCATATCTGAACACCCAGGATTATAAGGGACAGTACGCTCATATGCAGCCCAAAATGGTTTGTAAAAAAGCCGCGGAACAGGTAAAAACTTTTTTTAACAAAGAAGATAAACGTGATCAGAAGAAAAATATTTTTCTTAAATGACCAGAACAATTTTTTTATGATGAACTGTAAAAACAATAATTAAAAGTTTGGTAATTTGTGAATCGAAATTGGGTAGTTTTATTTTAAAAATTTTATAAAAATAACGGTGTACATAGGGGAGCAGTGAAAATGGGAGATTTAAAAGATCTTCGTTCTGTATTTTCCGAGTTAATAAAAATTCAAAAGAAGATCGAAAATTACAAAGATGAAGAGAGTAACATCGAGAAAATCCGATTGCTAAAGATGATTGATGCGGAATTGATGGATGCTCTGTACAACCTGGAAAATTTGCTGGAGTTAGTGGAAAAAGAGGAAAAATAATTCAGTTATATATCTACTCACTACTTGCTGGCGAGTAATCAGAATGAATTCATAATTTTATTATGTGTGGTAAAAATTATTGCAGATGATATTTTTTATAAACATTAATCTTTTATTCATCATCATGACAACTTTTTTTAATCCAGACCTATTCGTCTTTCTCCTCAGTAAATTATATCAAATGTTTATTTTATTGAGTAAAGTTTTATTATTATATTTCGATTCAATATTTATACTGACTGGTGCAGGTCCCAGTCAGTTTAATTTAACATGATGGAACGGTCAAGAATAATGATACGAATTGGCTGTTATATTATAGGTTTTCTTTTTTTCTGGTTGTTTTTGTTTGAGAGCACGTTATATGCTCAGGATAAACGCTTCCTGGCCATCTTACCTTTTACCAATAGTGGCGATCCGGAGTATGCCTGGATTGAACGGGGAATTGAAGAGATCCTATATGATAGATTAGGGAATGTGGAAGCGGTCAAACTCTATGAACGGGAAACGATCCTGCGTGTATTGAGGACCGTTGGTATTCAGACCGAGTCGGATATTTCTACCCGCAGTGCGTTCGCCGTTGGCAAGGAAACCGGAGTAGATGTTCTTATTGCCGGAACCTATGCAGTGGCTGGGGGAAAACTGGGAATAAAATTCCGGGCAGTAAGCACTTACACCGGTGGAAATGTTTTTCTAAATACTTTTCAAGGACAGGTAAGCGATATATTTAGCTTGCTGGAAGGTGCCATTACCCAGACCTTTCAGGCGATGTCCCTTCCAATCAGTGCCACTGACCAGGCGATACTTTCGCGAGCTCCAACCACCTCTATCACTGCTTTTGAGTATTATTGCAAAGCCTATGTGCAGTTTCAGAATGGAGCAGCCATCGAAACCGTAGCCAGTCTATTTAACCAAGCCCTGGCCCTGGATCCCAACTTCTGGGAAGCCCAATATAACCTGGGAGTGATTTATTTCAACTATAACCAGTATGGAAAAGCCCTCAGCCAATTCGAAAAAGTAAGCAATCAGAATCCAAATTTTTTTAAACCGTATTATGGCATGGGCACCATTTATTTCTTGCAGCGCAACTATGCCAAAGCCATCGAAAATTACAAAAAGGTATTACAACTTGCTCCGGATCATGACCGAACCCTGTATTATTTGGGCCGCATTTATGTGCGCACCGATTCTATTGAAAAAGGATTAGGATATTTAAACAAATCGGCTGAAATCAATCCGAATTATCCGGCCACTCACTATTACATTGGTCTGGCCAATATGGATCGGGGGTGGTATAAATCCGCCATTCAAGCCTTTAAAAATGTCATCAAACTGGAGCCAGAAAATTATCTGGCTCACAATTCTCTGGGCGAATGTTTTTATCGACTGCAGCGTTTCGATGAAGCGATTTTTGAATACCAACGGGCCACTTCTATTAAAGTAGATTTTTCAACCGCCTATTTTAATATCGGAAATACTCATTATAAGCGAGGTGCTCTCCAGGAAATTGTTGATTCCTACCTGGAAATTTTGGAAACCCGTTATTCGAGGGAGACTGATAACACGCAGAGCACGAATCTGGCCAGGGAACTACAAAAACTGCGGACGAATTCCCCGGATCAGGCAAACCAGGTTTACCGCGAAATGGTGAAAGCTTATCGAAATGCACTGAAATATGAAGCTGGTTTTTTTGAAGCATCCTTCAATCTGGCCTTAACTTATGAGAATTTGGGCATGGCGGATAGCGCCAAATATTTTTACAAACAGACCATTGGTATTAATCCCAAATTAGTAAGAGCCTATATGCGACTGGGTAAATATTATGAACGTGAAGGGAATTACGATGAGGCGTTAAAACAATTTAAAGAAGTGGTGAAGATAGAGCCATCCTATTTTTCCCTCACTCCCCGTCTGGGTGAACCTTATCGATACATCAATATCATCGATGAAGTATTGAATGAATATCAAACTCGACTGCAACAGAAACCCAATGATCAGGAAACCTTGCTGGTGCTAGCCCGGATTTACAACAGTATTGGTCGCTATGGACAGGCTGAGCAATATTACCAACAGATAGTCCAGATCGATCCGTTAAATACCGAAGCCAATCGTGAATTAAAAAATCTAAGAAAACAGCAGAAAAAATTGTAAAACCTGCCGAAGTTTTTCCTTATTTTATGATTATGATTAAACTACACCTGTGAGCCTAACTTTACAGAGTCGATCAGGTTTTCTCGGGAGGATATGGAAAGGCAAATATTTCTCGTGCCATATCCCATAGAGTGACATTTTCGGTTGGGATGGACTCTGCCTCATGAACGGTGGAAGAATCGGCGCGTTCCAGTTGGCTGATGAATTTGCTGACCTCTGCTGGTTTTGTAGCGAGCGCTTCAATCCGGGCCTGTCGTGTTAAATCCTTTTTTCGGTTTTCCAGAGAGCGTTGGAGTGAGTGATAGTATTTCCATTCATAATAATTTTGTGGCTGAAATCCTCTTGTTCGTGCATCGAAACTTGTATATAAAGCAGAAATTCCCTGTTGTTCACAGGTGAATATATCAGGGTATAAATAACTGCTTACTAAAAGAGTTTCAGCCGCGCTAGCACGAATTTGCTTTATCAGAAAATGTAGATGCTGGCCAAACTGGTTGATATCTGCCGTCCTTTCCAGTTGAATAATATAATGGAATAGGCGATCGAATCGGTATTTTCGTTTTACCTTCTCGAACAGAGGTCCTTTGTTTGCCACTAAAGCGATTTTGTAATAGTACTTCAAATTGCGGATAATCGCTAGCATGGCTGGTATACTTCTCAAATAAAAACTGCTCTGCTTTTTTAAAAATAAAGAGACATCCTGTTCAAATCGTTTTCGGTCTCTTTCTGGTAAATATTGCGTCGCAATGATTTCATGAGGCGGGATGGTCTTTTTTTCTGCAAGGTAATATTCGCGGAATTTTAACACCGTCTCAAAATCATTCCATTCCGGGCTGGAACGCAGGTAATGCCAGAGTTTTTCATATAGTTTGAATTGGAGATAATCCTCATTAAAAATGAGCTCTTCAGCGCGAAAAATGATAGTTTTAAGCATTATTTTCTACCAAAGTTGATATTAGTAATTCTTTAAATGGATGTAATTCTGGATAAGATTCCATTCGGTCAATGGCCATCTGAATCGCCGATGTAATATATTTTAAATACCGATCGTTTCCAGTAAGGCGATGAGAATATACAAAAGCTCCGGCATCATGCAGTTTGCGTTGTATCACGGTGTAATCAATAGTCTGTTGATATGCGGCGGGTGAAAAATTTTTCTTCACCAGCGACTGGGAATGATAAAATTTTTGGGTTAATTCCAATTGTAAGTCCTGCGACAGTGAAAAATAGGAATCCCATAACAATGCCACCAGGTCATACATCGGTCCACCGCTGCGCGCATCCTGAAAATCAATGATTTGAAAATAATTGCGAGTAGCTGAAGGATCATAAAAAATATTACTGGATTGAAAATCACGATGAACAAATACCGGCAAATCATTATCCAGAAAGGTGCTGATTTCATGAGCAGCTTTACTAAAAATATCCATTTCCGCAGGGGATAATTTTTTCTGAAAATAGTTTTTTATTAACTGCTCATATACATGAAATGAAAATTCGAACTGATACTTGTCGATATTGAAAAATCTGCTGAATGCCCAGCAATTGTCATCAACTTGTGCTTTATTCTGCATATCCACCAGAAAGTCAATCAGGCGATGGTAAATAACAGAAATTTCTCCATCATGGGCGTTTTGTAAATACAAATCCAGACGATGTCCGGTGGCATGCTGGACGAACACCCACCCTCGAGCCCGATGAATTTCATAAAGTGTTGGGTGAGAAATATTCATTCGGTCAAAATAGCGACTGATATTATAATAATTATCAGCAATGTCTATCCGGTCCTGAGGAACGTACATCAGAATGACGGTAGGGGATGGAAATCGGGTATTCTGCTTGAAATGTAAAATAAAATATTTTCGAACCGAGGCACCTCCTTCCATCGGTTCTAAAGTGAAGTGATCAGTATCGAAGAATTTGTTCAGATTTTCCTTCAGATCTTTGATTAAATTTTTTTTCGTCTTCGGTTCCATTTTCAATTTTTCTGATAAAATCAGTATTTACCATTACTAAAGATTTATCATTCTATGATGATGTAGTTGATATCCAATGCAAGTTGATATCTTTCCCTCTCATGACCAGGCCCGCCAGTTATCCAGTCGCAAAATATAAAAGATAGGTCGGCAATCCCATAGTTTTTTCTTATAAATTTCATTGGAAGGAAAGAAAGTGGTTCTTTTGTTCGTAGAGGATATAAAAGATGAATATCGATTGCACCAGTGTAGATTGAATACATCCCTGGTCTGAGTATTATCGATAGTTCAGATGGCCTGTAAACTCCCAAAGCGGTTGGTGATATGAACGATCGTTCACATTTTGTGAACAATCGTTCACATCAAGAGGAATTGCCGCCAGAGACTCTCTTTCCGTTAACTATAAAAAATTTAATAATTTAACTTAGTCGGTGACTTTCGGCACAAAATTAGCAAACGATAAAATAGTTATTGGAGGCAGGCACGATGGATGTATTACTCATTAATCCTGGTAAAGTGCGCCATGACTACGTGAGTGAGCACTTAGGAATTGCTAGCTTAAAGGCGTATACCCAGCAGAAGGGATTTGAGGTTGACACTGTCGATATGGCTATCGAAAGCCTATCGGTAGCGGATGGTATTGATAAGATTCTTGAGATCAATCCTCAGGTGGTGGGATTTTCTTTATTAGATGATTCAAGATTTAAGGGATTAGATATCATTAAAGGGATACGGCGAGCCGGCTATCAAGGTGCCATCATTGTGGGGGGATATTTTGCCAGCTTTGCTGCTGAGGAATTATTACGTGATTTCCAGGAAATCGATTTTGTGGTGCGGGGTGAGGGAGAGTTAACGCTGGCTGAGCTTCTGGAAAAAATAATCCGTCAATCACCTCTCGCCTTTCACAAAATCCAGGGGCTTTCCTTCCGTGAAAAAAATCAAATCGTACATAATACTGCTCGTCCCTTGATCGCTGATTTAGACTTTCTTCCTCCTGTCGACCGCAAGTATGCGCGGGTGGTGTTAGAAAGAGGATTTCACCTTCGCATTGCTGCTTCTCGCGGTTGTTGGGGGCAGTGTACGTTCTGCGATATTATTGGAATGTACCGCCAGAGTCCTGGTAAAATCTGGCGCAGCCGCTCAATTAAAAATGTGGTGGATGAAATCGAACAACTCGTCCAGAGTTTCAATACTCAATACTTTGCCTTTAATGATGATCAATTTCTTTTGCCCGGTAAAAAGGGTGAAGAACGGGCTGAGGCTCTGGCAGCAGAATTAGAACGACGAAATTTAAAAATTCAATTTGAATTAATGTGCCGAGTGGATACGGTGAGTTCCGCTACCATGAGGCGCCTGAAGTCGGCTGGTTTACAGAGGGTGTTTTTAGGATTGGAATCGTTCAATCAGAAACAACTGGATCGGTTACAAAAAGGAGTATCAATTCGCCAGAATCTCAAAGCGTTAATTACCCTTTATCGCCTTGAAATAGATGTGATCGCCTCCGTGATTCTGTCCGATGCCTTTACCTCCCTGCGGGAAGTAATCGATCAGTTTTTCATATTAGTCCAGTTGCGGCGCCGTTATTTCAACAGCCGGAGATGTCAAATTTCCATTAATCAAAAAATAGAAATCTATCGCGGAAGTCTGATTTACCAGCAATATAAACAGCAGGGACTGTTAAGCCGCGACCACTATCTGGATGGGTATGACTATCATCTCAAATTGGGTACCTATCTTCGGTTAAAACTGTTTGACCTGGAAGCCTCACTCAGTCGATTTATTCGTAAGCCGCTGGTCAGTCTGCGGAATCTGTTTCGTGCTATCCGTTGGTGGACTGGACAACTGGCTCGCTATCTTGAATATGAACGCTAAGAACTCGAGTTCTTAGATTTTTAATTGGATTCACCTAAAAACCAAAACAAATTAAGGAGGCCTTTATGTATCGTGTTATTCGTCGATGGGTAAAAAAATTACACTGGGCAAGCTTGATGCTGGTTACGTTTCTAGGCGGTTCACTCTCTATATTGCGAAATATTGGAGACATGGCGATCGATTAAAAATAGTCATATTTGTTTAATTGCAGGTTAAATGATCCGATTTCTAATTTTTCTTTTCACTATTTTTTCTCTGTGTGGTTGCGATATTTATAAAAAACGAATAATTATCATTGAAGGAACGAATGATATTATTGAGACTCTGGATCCTGCAAAAGCTAGTGAAGTAAGTGAACCTCGGATAATATCTTCTATCTATGAATCTCTCTTTGAATTGGATTCGGATTATATTACCCTGCATTCTCGATTAGTAAAAAACTGGACTGTTTCAAAGGATCTAAAGAGTTTTCGTCTCCAACTGAAATCCGGCATTAGATTTCATGATGGATCACCGCTTCAGGCCGAAGCGGTGGTCTATTCTTTTCAGCGGCAGATAACGTTGAATCCGGAATCGCCGTTGTTTTCTATGATAGACGAGATCCAGCCGCTTGATTCTCTACAGCTGGAAATTCGCCTTAAACATCCCTATGCTCAATTTTTGTACACCTTGACTTCACCTGTTGGATTAAAAGTAATCTCCAAAAATGCACTGGAAAAATACGGGGAGGAGATTGGTAATCATCCAGTGGGAAGCGGCCCCTTCCAGATAAAAGAATTTATCAGAAATAAGAAAATCTGTTTAGTTGCCAATCCCTATTACCAGGAGCAAAATAGTTCCGTTCAGAAGGTACACATAAAATTCTATTCTAGTTATTTCGAAATGGAACAGGATTTTCTCCAACAACAAATAGATTTAATATATGCAGTACCTGGTTTTTCCATCGATCGGCTGAAGTGGCAGGGAAAGGTTGATTATAGTATTTTGCCACCTCTGAATGTGCTTTTCCTTGGTTTTAATTGTCAACAGAAACCGTTTTCAGATGGAAGAGTCCGACGGGCAATATTGAAAGCCATTGACATTCCAGAGCTGGTAAATATTATCTATCGCGGAAAAGCTTTGCCGGCCGAAGGACCGGTCCCACCCATTCTGTTCCCCAATAAAAATATGCGGCAGTCTGGTTTCGATTTAATAGAAGCAAAAAAACTACTCAGGGAAGCTGGTTATCCTGATGGATTTTCGGTGAAGTTTTTTTATCTTGATCGTTTGCGGCCCAGGGGAACTCTTCTGGAGGCCTTGAAAGTCTATTTACAGAAATTGCAGATTGAGCTAAAAATGGTTCCTTTTTATTCCTGGGCTGACTTTAATGCTGCCTGCCGCAGCGATTCTGCTCAATTATTCTGGAATAGCTGGGACGCGGATGTGCTGGGAGATCCTGAAAATTTTCTGTATTCCTTATTTAACTCATCTTCTGCCTTTAATTTTTTTCACTATAATAATTCCCAGGTGGATAGCTGGTTAGAACATGCTCAGCAAGAACCTGATCGGGAAAAACGCCAAGCCTTTTATGAAAAAATTATTCAGCAAGTCCTCGAAGATACCCCGGCGGTTTTTGTTTTTCATGTGATCCCGGTCGTTGCTTTCAACCGACAAAAGATTATTGAATTACCACTAAATCCTTATGGAATTGTAAACTATCATCAGATTGTTGTGAATTGAACAAAAAGAGAGTATTTTGTCCCGATGAAAATGAAACCACGACTGCATTTAAAATTGCAGGGACAATTTTTTCTTTATATCACCGGGATTGTCCTGGTGGTTATAATTTTCAATTCACTGGCCATCTACTATTTTCAGAAAAAACTATTGTTATCCCAGGCAGAGGAGAAAGCTATTGGTCTCACTCGAACCCTGGCCTACACCAGCTTGAATGCGATTTTGCAGGACAACTATCTGGTTTTGCAGAGCCTTATTGATGGCATGCTTGATGATCATGAGATACTTTTTATTGCCATTCTGGATAGTCATGGTCAGATCATTGCTTCCAGTGCACCGGAGCGACGAGGGGAAAAGTTGCAGGATGAATTGACAAAAAATGCATTGTCTGCCGAAAAAATACTTTTGCAAAAAGAAGTTTCAGAGCCTGGTCATGAAATATGGGATACCGCCGTTCCAATCTTCCAGCTCAATAAAAAAATTGCGACCGCTCGTATGAAATATTCATTGCAGGATCCTTTCCGGGGACTCATTCGCTCGATCATTATTATCAGTGTGACAGCGATTGTCTTAAGTGTAATCCTGGCTCATCGTTTTTCGCGTTCCATTTCCCGTCCTATTCGGGAAACGGTGCATTTAGCAGCTGAATATGGCCGCGGTAATCTGGATGCCTCCCTTCAGTTAAATCGTCAGGATGAAATTGGAGAATTGGCCCAGTCGCTGAATAAATTATCTTCCGATATTAAAATCTTAATAGAAGAAAAAATTGCCAACGAAAATTTGGTCATGATGGGAGAGTTTGCCTCGTATATTATTCATGATCTAAAAAATCCATTGAGTGGCATTCATCTATTGGCAGATGGACTGTACCGCAAGATACCTGATGATAGTCCCCAAAAAAAATATTCCATTGAAATACTTTTAGCTGCTCAAAAATTACATGACTTTGTGGAGCGTACGCTGGATCTCTCTCGCTGGAATAAACCCAATCTACAAGTCCTGCAGGTGAACGACCTCATCACCCAGGTCTCAAAAGAAATAACTGCTGATCAGATCACCATAAATATTTCTTTAGACCAATACATGCCATTTGTATACGCTGATGCTCAATTATTAACCATGGCGATTCGCAACCTGATAACTAATGCCATCGAAGCTATCAGCGGGCCGGGAGTGATTACGATATCGACCCACTGGAAAGATTCCCAGGTATCTATTAAAATAAATGATACGGGTTGTGGCATTCCACCCGATCGTTTGAAAACCATTTTCCGTCCTTTCTTTTCCATGAAAAAACAGGGACACGGACTTGGACTCGCCATGGTGCGAAAGGTGATGATTCTTCATCAGGGAAAGGTGGAAGTACAGAGCACGGTAGGTATGGGCTCAACTTTTACTCTTACTTTTCCGGGAAATTTATCGAAATATTACCAGGTTGATGGAAAGCCGTAAATGAGGATAAGAAAGTATGATACAAATTTTAGTGGTTGATGATGAGATTTCTATGCTGCGTGGAATTGAATTTCACCTGCAGGAGAATCGTGATTATAAGATATTCACGGCCAGCGATCGTCACACTGCTCTGGAGATACTTGAGGCGAACGAGATTGATTTAGTGGTGACAGATTTGATGCTTCCTGACATTGAAGATGGTCTCAGTATCATGCGCGCGGCCAAACAACAGTGGTACCGCCCCAGCGTTCTGGCTATGACTGCGTATGAATCCATTGAAAACGCGGTAAGCGCCATGAAAGCCGGAGCGGATGATTTTATCCCCAAAGGCTTCGGTCTGGATGAGATGTCTTTGCGTATTGAAACGATGTTGCGAAAGAAAAAGCAGGTCGATCAGTTAGCGGCAGAGAATAGAATATTGCGGGAAACCATCAAACAGCAATTCAATGATTTTCAGATTGTTGGGCAGTCGCCCCAGATGCTCGAGCTGATGAAAATTGTCCAGAAAGTTGCGGAAGACGCTCGTACCACCTGTTTGATTCAAGGTGAAAGCGGCACGGGTAAGGATTTAATTGCCCGCACCATTCATATATTGAGTCCCCGCCGTAACTCACCTTTTGTACCCATCAACTGTGCTGCCATACCAGAAAATCTAATTGAAAGCGAGCTCTTTGGTCATGAAAAAGGATCATTCACTGGCGCTTATACCACCAGACAGGGGAAATTTGAGCAAGCCCGGGGAGGAATAATCTTTCTGGATGAAATCGCTGAGCTACCTCTAAATCTGCAGGTCCGCTTACTACGAGTGTTGGAAGAACGCACTTTTTACCGCATTGGTGGCAAACGTCCAATTGAAGTGGATGTGATGGTGCTGGCTGCAACGAATAGCGACATTAAAGCTATGGTGGATCAAGGGCGATTTCGGGAGGATCTTTATTTTCGATTGAATGTGATAAACATTTACGTACCACCACTCCGCAAAAGGCGCGAGGATATCCGGCTGCTGGCTGGTTTTTTTCTTGAAAAGTTTAATCGGCAACGAAATAAGCAGTTGACTTTCTCCGAAAAAGCGTTAGATCTGTTAGAATCTTATTCTTTCCCGGGAAATGTTAGGGAATTACGAAATATCATCGAAGATGCTTTTGTGCTGGCAGAAGGTCCGCAGCTTCGACCTGAAGATCTGGCTATCAGCAGAATTCACGCAGCGCCGGTGGCCAAGGAGGAACCTTCTAAATCGGATGTGATGGATAAAATTTTAGCTTTAACCTATCGAGAAGCGGTTGAGTTTTTTGAAAAAGAATATTTTAGTCGTTTATTGAAAGAACATCAATGGAATCTGGGAGAAATTTCAAGAAGAATGAGCATTTCCAGGGAATGGTTGAGCAAAAAGATTAAAAGATTGGGCCTGAAAGGAATGTGAACGATCGTTCACACCGTGTGAACGATCGTTCACATTGACCGTTCTTCCAAATCCTTACCGCTCCCCCAACTTCTCACTAAATTTTATAAGCAAATCTATATATTACAATAAGATGCCTCGCTTCTTTATGGGGCAATCTCTTTTGGTATGAGAGTTGCGATTTATATGATGTAGAATATGATAGAAGGAGGCTGGTGATGGCTTTAATTTTAGTAGTTGAGGATGAGAGATCCATTCGTCAAGCTCTCTATTTTGAGTTGATGGATGAGGGATATACCGTGCATTGTGCATCAGGAGTGCAGGAGGCAGTGTGTGCATTGAAAGCTTTTCAATATGACTTGATTATATCGGATATTTTCATGGATGATGGTCATGGTCTGCAGTTAATGGAACTGGCGCGGAAGATGAATAAGCACATTCCATTCATTGTGATCTCAGCTTATCCTGATACCGATCTGGCGGTGCGGATAAAAGATATTCTCAAAGACCGTTTCTTTGTTAAACCATTTTATGCGACGGATTTAACTGCTAAAGCCAGTGAAATTTTGAAAACAAAAATAAACCCTGCAGAGTCCTGGGTAGGAGCGGTGCCATGTCCTTAAAAACTAAAAAATTACACAGGAGGGTATGGAATAGAGGGTAGACCTCCGGGAGGGTTATAGGTTCCACCGATGCCTGGAGAAAGATGAGGGCCAGGCATCGGATTATTATGTTGAGAATAGATGGGTGAAGGGAAATGACATCAATGAGGTCATTGAATCGGTATAGAAAAAACTGGAGCACTAACTTTTTTGAGGTCTGCAGAAAGTGAATGCTGAAGAGGGAACGGCTCAAAAATATTTAGATATTGCCAATGTTATTTTGCTCGTATTACAGCCCGACGGGAGGATAAGCTTAATTAATAAAAAGGGATGTGAAATATTAGGGTATTCGGAAGAAGAGATTATCGGAAAAAACTGGTTTGATAGTTTTGTTCCTGTCGATATTCGCTCCCAACTGCAGGAAAAGTTTAAGAAGATTTTGCAGGGTGAAGATTCCTCCGGGCAAATTTATGAAAATCCGGTAATCACTCGTGATGGCAGTCAACGATTCATCCTCTGGAATAATACCGTGCTCAAGGATGAAAACGGATCAGTGGTAGGTACGCTAAGTTCGGGTCAAGATATTACTGCTCGTTTGCAAATAGAAAAAGAACTGCGGGAATCAGAGAAACGTTATCGCCAGTTGTACCAGAACAATCCCCATCCCATGTGGATTTATGATCCTGAAACCTTTTGCTTTCTGGATATTAATCAGGCAGCGGTTGATTGTTATGGCTATTCATACGATGAGTTTTTGCAAATGAAAGTCACCGACCTTCAGCCAGTTAGCGCCAATCATTTATCACCAGACCGCAAGTTTGTGGAAAATAAAGGGGTGCTTGGTTCCGGGAGATGGCGTCACAAAAAGAAAAATGGCGAATGGATTGATGTTGAGATTAGAACCAACCATCTGAATTTTAATGGAAAACCAGCGGTGGTGGTATTGGCCTTTGATGTCACGCAACATATCCAGGCGGAAATTGAACTGCGGCGCTCAGAGGAAAAATATCGTAGCTTTGTGGAAGATGATCTCACCGGCGATTATATATCCTCGGCTGATGGACGTATTTTGTTTTGTAATCCGGCATTTTTACAAATTTTTGGATTCGAGTCTTTGGAGCAGGCTCAGAATTTTAGCGTGCTGACCCTTTATCCACAGGCGATGGACCGAGAGAAATTACTTGCCGAGCTTAAAACCAGAAAAAAGTTAGAAAAATATGAAATGGAATTGCGGAGACTGGACGGAAAGCCAATCTATGTTATTGCGAATATCATCGGCAAATTTAATGAGCAGTGTGAATTGCTGGAGATGAAAGGGTATCTCTATGATATCACCCAGCATAAACGCATGGAGGAACAGTTCTGGCAAGCCCAGAAAATGGAGGCGGTTGGAAGGTTGGCGGGAGGTGTCGCCCATGATTTTAATAATTTGCTCTCGGTGATTAATGGCTATAGCGATTTGGCTTTGCAACGTCTTCCCGAGAATGATCCATTGCGGAAAGATATTTCACTGATCCTGCATGCCGGTAAGAAAGCAGAGGCCCTTACCCGACAATTATTGGCCTTCAGTCGCCGACAGATGATGCAGCCCCGAATTATCAATCTGAACAATCTTGTGGATGATCTTCAGAAAATACTGCGTCGACTCATTGGGGAAGATATCAAGTTGATCATAAATAAAACCCCTCGTCTGGGACTGGTAAAAGCTGATCCCACTCAAATTGAGCAGGTGTTAATGAACCTGGCTGTGAATTCACGGGATGCCATGCCTCACGGTGGAGTGCTGATGATTGAGACACGCAACGTAAATTTCCCCAACGGGATGATTCAGGAGCGAGTGACCATGTCCCCCGGGGCCTATGTCATGCTGGCGGTGAGTGACACCGGGGTGGGAATAGAAGAAGCATATCGTGATAAAATTTTTGAACCCTTCTTTACCACCAAAGAAAAGGGGAAAGGGACTGGATTGGGTCTATCCACCGTTTACGGAATTGTCAAACAAAGCGGTGGCTATATATGGGTATACAGCGAGCCGGGCAAAGGGACTACTTTTAAGATTTACCTGCCTCGTGTCAATGTAAAACAAGAAGAGGTCCCGAAAGATCAGACGGTGCCGGTCAGTTTAAAGGGTAGTGAGACTATTTTACTGGTGGAGGATGATCCGGATGTGCGGGAAGTGGCGGCAGTAATTCTTTCCCAGAATGGATATCGCGTTATTCAAGCTGAGAGTGGTGAAGAAGCTCTGCAACTGGTTCAGAAAAATAATGGTGACATTCGGCTGATGATCACTGATGTGGTCATGCCCGGAATAAATGGACAGGAATTAGCAAACAAAATGAAAACACTGCGAAAGGATTTGAAAGTGCTTTATGTTTCAGGATACACAGATGAGGCTATTGTGCAGCACGGGATGCTCGAAAATAATCTGGTTTATCTTCCCAAACCTTTCAATATCGAAGAATTGCTAATCAAGGTAAGGCAGGTGCTGGATAGCTGATGCAAATGAAAAGTACCAGATGAATTTAGAATGGAGAATTCGAGGTTATATAGAATTGAAATAAAATATGAGGGTAAGGAAAATAGTTAGGAATCTATATTAGTCATAATATAAAGGATTCAATAAAACTGAGGCTGAACATTCGTTTTGAGGAAAGGATTATGTTCATCAAGAAGAAAGCATCGAAGAGTATGACCTCGGACGAAATTTCTGCATTAATACAATCTCGGATTGGTCAGAAAACTATTTTTTTTAAAGAGCAGGCGGTGATGTGCGGAATGATTCGTGATTATTGGATTAAAGAACAGGGGATTACTCTGTTACTCGATACTCTGCCTGCTCCCGGTCTGGAACGATTCCAATCAAAAATTACGATGTTTTCAGATATCAAGGAACTTTCTCTTTTCCCCAATCATTTTCATGCCTATCAGGAAGGTTGGCATTTGTTTTTCCATCCTCAGTTAGTGGATAAAGTTTTGCAGACTGCGGCTGAAAATGCCCACAATCCCAACTCTAATGAACGATTCGTCGAAATAGTAGATGCCATCCTCGTATCATTGGAAACATTGGGAGATGAATAAATTTTAAGATTCAAACGTAAAATTCCAGCCTACCTTTTCTTAATGTAGATGCCAAAATCGAAAGATAAACCATTCTGGTGTATTTCTTAATATGGAAAAATGCTATCCTCATTACATGAGGTGATTTATCTTTTCCTTTGCCATTATCCATCAGAAAAGCGAGAATCAAAACTCTAAAATGGTGACCGTTTCTCTGAAACTGTAGCTGAATTTGGTGAAGTGAAATGGAAACAAAATTTTATTGTGATTTTACATTAGAATTTAAGATAACTATTTGATACAAGGGTTAAAATTGTTTATACTATATGTTAATTAAAAATAGGAGAAACCTATGTCTGCAAAACGAAGTGGTGTATTTGCCGGATCGTCAATTGGTTTTGGGGCGGTGCTGGCAATGGTGATGTCATGGACAGCTAATAAAGCTATCCTCTGGGCGATTTTTCATGGTCTGCTGGGATGGATTTATGTAGTTTACTATCTGATTGCCAAAAGTGATTGGAGCTGGTTCTAGAAAACAACCAGAAGAATCATAGATGTACTGTTCTGTTGAGGGTAAAATAAAATGTTCACTGCTGTTGTTGGAACGATAAAGTGAGCGTGAAAGTACAATGTGACTAATTATGAGTTATAGTTGATAAAATGAATGATTCTGGTAGGAGTACTTTAATGGATAAGAAAAAGAAACGGTATATCATGGTGGCGGTGGCGATTGTCATCTTATTTCTTCTTCTGCTTCCTAAGCTGACGGGTAAGAGTCGAGCCAGTCGCACCTTTGGAGCAAGCAATGTCGGACGCGATCAAAAGATATCGGTAAAGGTGGAAATTATTCAATCGGAGAAATTTGCGGAAAAAGTCTTGACGGTGGGCACTGTTCTGGCCAATGAAGAAGTGGAAATCCGTAGTGAGATTTCGGGGAAAATTGAGAAAATATTTTTTAAAGAAGGGGCACAGGTGAAGAAGGGGGAGATTTTATTGAAGATAAATGATGCGGAGTTGCAAGCCCAATTGCAACGTGCTCAGTATCGTCAGGTTCTGGCCGAACAGCAAGCTGAACGCCAACGTCAGTTGTTCGAAAAAAAATTAGCCAGCCAGGAAGAATATGATGTGCTAGTGAATGAAGCCAATATTCGTCGGGCTGAGACCCAACTCATTCAGGTACAAATTGAGAAAACAGAAATCCGCGCTCCTTTTGAGGGGGTCATTGGATTGCGGCAGGTAAGTGAAGGAAGTTATATTTCACCTCAAACTGTGATCACCACTATACAGGATATCCATCCGGTTAAAGTTGATTTCACCATTCCTGAAAAGTACGTTGGATCCATCAAGGTAGGAAATCAAATTCAATTTTCTGTGCAGGGAATTCCGGGTAATTTCAGCGGCACCATCTATTCCTTTGAATCCAAGATCGATCCTGCTACCCGGACCTTGCGAATGCGAGCGTTAAGTCCGAATCCTAACGGCATTTTAATTCCGGGAGCTTTTGCCAGTATTGAGGTTGTTTTAAAAGATAAAGAAACGGTACTCATCCCCTCTTATGCTTTAATTCCGGAATTAAAGGGGCACCGGGTGTTTTTATATAAAAAAGGCAAAGCAATTTCTCAATCGGTCGAAATTGGGACCAGAACTGATGAGCAGATTGAAATAACCGCTGGCGCTCAGGCCGGAGATACTCTGATTACGTCTGCCATTTTGCAATTGCGAAACGGCACGGAAGTTATACCTGTCATGAATCCTTAATAAATTGAAAAATATGTTAGCCTTAAAAAAAGAGTAGAGAAATAAATTATGAGTCTTTCGGCAGTATGTATTCGGCGACCGGTTTTTACGATCGTCCTGTCAATTATGATTGTGTTATTTGGGATTATCGGATTCACCTATCTGGGAGTGCGTGAATATCCAAATGTGGATCCGGCGGTTATCTCTGTAAATACCTCGTATGTCGGAGCCAATGCCGATGTGATTGAATCGCAAATTACTGAAATTTTGGAAGAAGCTGTCAGCAGCGTGCCCGGTATTCGCACCATCAGTTCAGTGAGTCGCGATGGTCGTAGCTCGATCACTATCGAATTTGAATTGGAGGTTGATTTAGAGACGGCCGCTAACGATGTCCGCGATAAGGTGTCGGGAGCAATACGAAATTTACCGCCCGATGTTGATCCTCCTGTGGTATCCAAAGCAGATGCCGATGCGGTTCCTATTATTATCATGAATGTGAGCAGCAATACCCGCAACCTATTGCAGCTGAGCGAGATTGCCAATATCATCTTCAAGGAGAGACTGCAAACTATACCTGGCGTTTCAGAAGTGCGAATTTTTGGTGAAAAACGCTGGTCGATGCGCCTCTGGATGGATCCGGCGAAACTGGCGGCTTATCAGCTCACTCCCCTGGATGTCCGCAACGCAGTGAATGCAGAGAATATCGAATTACCTGCCGGCCGAATCGAAGGGAATACGGTAGAGTTAACGGTCAGAACTCGCAGCCGTTTGGAGACACCGCAGGAATTTAACCGGTTGGTGATTCGAGAAAAGGATGGTAGTATCATTCGCTTTCAGGACATTGGGTATGCTGAATTGGGACCGGAAAATGAGCGCTCTATATCGAAAGGACTTTCAGGTCCCCGGGTAGCGGTGGCCGTAGTTCCGCAACCCGGATCAAATCATATTACCATTGCCGATGAATTTTATCGCCGAGTGGAACAAATTGCTCGCGAATTACCCGATGATATCGAGACGAACATCGCTTTTGATACAACAATCTACATCCGCAATTCGATCCGAGAAGTACAGGAAACCATCCTTACTGCCTTTGCTTTAGTGGTGTTGATCATTTTCTTGTTTTTGCGTGACTGGCGCACCACAATTATTCCGGTGATTGCCATTCCGACTTCACTGATCGGTGCGTTTTTTATCATGTATCTGGCCAATTTTTCGATAAATATTTTGACATTGCTGAGTCTTATTCTGGCGATTGGTCTGGTGGTAGATGATGCGATTGTCATGTTGGAGAATATTTATGCGAAAATAGAAAGTGGAATGGATCCCATTGAAGCTGGCTTAAAGGGATCACGAGAGGTGTTTTTTGCAATCATCTCCACTACCATTGCCCTGATTGTGGTCTTCATGCCCATTATTTTTCTACAGGGACTCACCGGCCGTCTTTTTCAGGAATTTGGTATTGTACTGGGTGGTGCAGTAGCCATTTCGGCATTTGTGGCGCTTACCCTCACTCCCATGCTTAGCACGCGCCTCATTCGGAAATCGGCCCACTATAATCGGTTTTATGAAAAAACAGAGCCTTTTTTCTCAAAATTAATTGATGGTTACAAAAGATCTTTGAATTGGTTTTTGAGGCGGCGTTGGCTTGGCTTTGTGGCAATTGGCTTCTCGGCTATTCTGATTTTTATTCTGGGTCGAAGCCTGCCGCAGGAACTGGCGCCTTTAGAAGATCGTAGTCGTCTGCGGTTGAATGCCACCGCACCCGAGGGAATCTCGTTCGAGCGAATGGATCAATATATGGATCAACTGGTGGATTTAGTTAAAAAAGAAGTACCCGAGGTTGAGGCGGTGATCGCTAATACCTCAGGATGGTCAGGTGGGGCTAACTCAGGTTCGATGAGTATTACTCTGGTTCCTCCAGATAAACGTCAGCGCTCTCAGCAGCAAATTGCGGATGCTCTCTCACGAGCAGTAAGAAACTTGAATGAAGCCCGAACCATTGTTACCCAGGAACAAACCATCAGTGTGGGAACTGGCATGGCCCGTTTCGGTCTGCCAATCCAATATGTGCTTCAGGCTCCTAATTTTGAAAAATTGAAAGAAATCCTACCACGATTCCTGGAAAAAGTCAACGATCATCCAGTGTTTAGCGTTGCGGATGTAAATGTAAAATTCAATAAGCCGGAGTTGCTGATTCAGATCGATCGGGAGCGGGCAAATATTTTGGGAGTGTCCACCAGTGATATCGCTCAAACTTTGCAGCTACTGTTCAGCGGCCAACGCTATGGGTATTTTATAAAAGATGGCAAACAGTATCAGATTATTGGTCAGTTAACCCGTGCCAATCGCGATGAGCCGCTGGATCTCACTTCTATTTTTGTTCGCAATCGAAGTGGGGAATTAGTCCAACTGGACAATTTGATTAAGGTAAGCGAGCAATCCAATCCGCCTCAACTCTATCGTTTCAATCGTTTTATTTCGGCCACCATATCGGCCGGGCTGGCTCCCGGGTATACGATGGGGGATGGGATTAAAGCCATGGATGAGATTGCGGATAAGGTCCTGGATGAATCTTTCAGTACGGCGTTGACCGGGGCCGCTCGAGATTTCGCCGAAAGTTCCTCCAGCTTACTATTTGTTTTTATGCTGGCGTTGGTTCTGTCCTATTTGGTTCTGGCCGCTCAGTTCGAGAGCTTCCGTGATCCATTCATCATTATGTTTACCGTTCCTTTAGCAATGGCCGGTGCCTTGCTGTCCTTATGGTATTTTAACCAGAGCCTGAACATCTTCAGTCAGATCGGTCAAATCATGCTGATTGGTCTGGTGACCAAAAACGGAATCCTGATTGTGGAATTTGCCAATCAACGGAAAGTCACAGGCTTGAAAGTGATGGAGGCGGTGCAGAGTGCCGCCGCGGCTCGCTTTCGTCCCATTCTGATGACCAGCTTATCCACCATCCTTGGTATTTTGCCAATTGCACTGGGATTAGGTGCCGGCGCTGAAAGTCGTGTCTCAATGGGTATTGCCGTGGTCGGTGGATTGCTATTTTCCGGTGGTCTGACCCTGTTCGTAATCCCTGCTATTTACAGTTACTTCTCAAAAGAATTACAACCAGAAAAAATAAGTACACTGACGGCAGAAGAGAAATTAATGGAACTGGAAGCCTGAAATATTCTGCAGAAATAATTTCCGATAAAAAATCTGGTAGCAAACCGGTCTCCGTGAGTTGCAAGCAAAGGAAAAGTGAGAGGGAACCAGAATAAGATTTGTATAAAATAGAGAAAGAATTTTTTATGTATCGCGTAGTTGATGATTTCTTACAAGACTGGGCGTATGAAAGCGAAGCTACCCTAAAACTGCTCAGTCAGATGACACCGCAGTCTCTCCAGCAAAAAGTGATTCCCGAAGGTCGCTCATTGGGCCGCCTGGCCTGGCATCTGGTGTTAACACTACCTGAAATGCTCAATCGTACAGGACTCGGTATTAAAGGTCCAGCTGAGAGTGCTGATATTCCTGAAACGGTCCAGGAGATAATCGAGGCCTATCGTCAGGCTGCAAAAGAGGTTTCTCAACAGATCAACAAGAAATGGAAAGATTCTGATTTGCTGGAAGAAATCGACATGTACGGAGAAAAATGGAAAAAGGGGAAAGTGTTGTTATCGCTCATTCTTCATCAGACTCATCATCGGGCACAAATGACGGTATTGATGCGTCAAGCTGGGTTGAAAGTGCCAGGCATTTATGGGCCTTCTCGGGAAGAATGGCAGGAAATGAAAATGCCGCCAATGGAATAAGTGAATTGAATTTTGGATTATCCTCTTCTGTTTTTTCTGATTAAAAACAAATAGAATGATGCAGAAATGAGAGCAAATCCTTTTATTTTTGCACAAATCGTTTTCTTGTTAACCATCACGATTAGTTTGGTCCACCCCCAGAGCGGCTGGAGGCTACTCGATGCTGGCACGCGGGCTAATTTAAATGCTGTACATTTAGTGGACCGTCATACTATTTTTGTGGCAGGGGATGGTGGAACCGTGCTCTGGTCGGGTGACTCAGGATTAACCTGGCAGGATATCTCACCGGATACCTTGCAAGTCGATTTCCATGATATGTACTTTTTTAATTCTACTGCCGGTCTAGTGGTTGGTGATGGAGGCACGATTCTACGAACGACCAATGGCGGCAGTAACTGGACAGTTATTCCATGTGGAGTCACTGATGATTTACAGACCATCACATTTTGGGATAGTGTTGGTATCTGTGGCGGGCTTTCTCAGACTATTCTCTATTCTTCAAATGTCGGGAATTCCTGGAATATTGCTCAGACCGGTTTTTTTGGTGGTGGATTCTGGGGCAGCTGTTTGTTGTCACCCAATCTCGGATATGTGATGGGCGAGAACTCGATCTTCCAGCCGTTAGTGGGTAAAACTGTGGATGGTGGCCTGCATTGGAATTTTACTCCTTTTTACTTAAATAATAACGAAGGTCGAGCTTATGGTCTTCATTTTACTGATGCATTCACTGGTTACGCTGCCGGCCAGGTCTGGGATGGTCGGGGAGCGATTGCAAAGACCGGCGATGGCGGAAATAATTGGACCAGCACTTTTTTCAGTTCCCCCTTGTATGGAATCCATTTCCCGATCAGCAATGCCAGCCAGGTTGGATATGCAGTCGGAGGGGATGGGCAAATATTAAAGACCATTGACGGGGGAATGGGCTGGCAGACCCTGCTTAGCGGTATTACTGAGACTTTGCATGATGTTGCTTTTTTTGATCTGAGTACTGGTTATGCGGTGGGCGATCATGGGGTCATCCTTAAAACTGACACCGGTGGTGAACCGCCAGTTGGAATGAGGAAATCAGAAGAAAATATCTGGCAGGAATTTCATTTGTACCCGGTGTATCCTAATCCAATTAATTCTCAGATTACCATTGAATTTTATTTACCAACAGCCAATACCGTGCGCTTGAAAATTTATAATTCACTTGGTGAACTCATGGCGGTCGTACTGGACAATTATTATAAAGAAGGACATTATCGAATCAGCTGGAACGCACTCTCTCTATCCAGCGGTACATATTTTTGTCAACTGGAATCGGGTCATGATAGAAGAATTACCCGGTTTATTTTTTTGAAATAGCCGGGGTAGTAATAAAGCGTTCGATAGTAATTAAAGAATTATTTACCTGTACTATATTATTTTTTCCCCAGCGAAAATTTTTTATGTGAGTAGCGTGTCAGGCTAGTGTATTTCGGTAAATGTGAACGATCGTTCACATCGTGTGAACAATCGTTCACATTCGTGAATCTCAATCTATCTTCTTCCTCTTCATTGCTTTTTAAACCTAATTGCAATAATTCCAAAAGGTTAATAACTAAAAATAGTAATCCGGTTTAACGGATATATAGTTGGTCTTTGATTTGCATAAAAAATCAGAATGGCTTTTAAGGGGAAAATGGCGGGAATTGCGGTGGAAGAATTTATTCCGAATCAGAGAAAGTTGATACCGTTTATTTTGCAGTATTCTCCCCTTCAGTATATGATTTTCAGAAGAGAGGGGGAATGTCTTTATTGGAATATGGAATGTCACAAAAACTTAGGATGGACTTCTCAACAGGCGAAGAGGAGTAAGAATTTTTTATCTCAAATTTTTCCTGAACAGAGCTATCGAGAAAAGCTCTGGCAGGCGGCGGTTGAGCATCCCGGGCGTTTTCTTCGTATTCCGGTACGAACCAGCAGAGGAGAACTGAGAACTCAATTATGGTCTAATTTTTTGATTGATCCAGAAACAATGTTTTCGATTGGTAATGATATCACTGAAGAAATCAAAACTGCAAAACTTTTACGTCAATCGCAAAAGAAACTTCGGAATTTGTATATCCGTCTGGATCAATTAATCGAAGACGAGAGAAGTCGCATTTCTAGAGACATCCACGATGAATTGGGTCAGATGTTATCGCTTTTACAATTAGATTTGGACTGGTTAAAGTCGAGATGCCAGCTTGAGCAAGAGCAGGAGCGAAACAAAATTGATATCATGGCGAAGCGCATTGCATCAATGCTGGAATGGGTACGAAAAATTACCCAGGAGTTAAGGCCGGGAATTTTAGATCAATTGGGTATCAGTTCGGCTATTGAATGGATGCTTTCTCAATTTAGGGATCAGACCAAAATCACCTATACCTTTCATTCTGATCTTGGTTCAATTAGTCTTGAGAAAAAAGCCGAGACAAAGTTGTTTCGCGTCGTACAAGAAGCGTTGACGAATATTATCAGACATGCCTGGGCTTCTCATGTTGAGGTCATGCTCGGTCGAAAAGGCAATAAAATCAATTTAATAATTAAAGATAATGGTATTGGTATTCCGCGTGAAAAAATAAAGCATCCTGATTCACTGGGATTAATCGGTATGGCCGAACGAATTCGTACCCTGCATGGTACATTGAAAATAAAGGGTTATTCAGGTAAAGGGACAGTAATAATTGCCAGTTTCCCTTACAAAAGTGGAGGAGAAAAATGATAGAAGTATTGTTAGCCGATGATCACCTGATGTTTCGAGAAGGATTAAAAGAATGTTTATCCCGAGAGCAGAACATAAAAGTAAAAGATGAAGCGGGAAGTGGTAAAGAAGTTCTGGAAAAAATACGAACCCAGAGCTACGATGTTATTGTTCTGGATATTTCCCTACCCGATCTCAATGGATTAGAAATACTCCGGCAAATAAAGGACAATAAACCGGATGCCAGAGTGTTAATTCTCAGCATGCATTCTGAAGATCAGTTTGCCTATCAGGCTTTTAAATTAGGTGCAGCAGGATACTTACCGAAGACTCACACCACTCAGGATTTGCTGACGGCTATTTGTATGATAGCTAGAGGAGGGAAATTCATCACCAGCCGGGCGGCAGAAAAATTAATTTTACAAATTAATGCATTTGATAAACGAGTAAGTCACGATCAATTATCTTTTAGAGAGCACCAGGTTTTTTTGCGAATCGCCTGTGGTAAGACGATCAAACAAATTGCATCGGAGTTGGGATTAAGCGTCAGCACCATTAACACTCTGCGTTATCGTATCTTTAAAAAAATGTCCTTTCGTAACAACATGGAAATTGCCCGCTATGCCATAAAAAATAAGTTGATTGAGTAGATACAAGTATTTAATTTAAATAGTGGTTATTTTAGTGGATTATCTAAGGTTGGGAAGAAGAGGAAAATAGCGAATACAGACCTATCCTTTAACACAAAAGAAAAACAAAACCGGAAAGAACGTTTCACCGTTTTGATTAAGGATACCGCTTTTTTTAACTGTTTGGTAGGGTATTTCTATTAAAGCGGGTCCTATGCTGTCTATGCGGCATTAGAGAATACGGAAGAGATAGGATAATTGGACAATACCTCTGTGCTCTCTGTGGTGAGAAAGGATTTAACCACGGAGGACACAGAGAAGCACGGAGAAAGAATTCAGTGAGATGATTGAGAATACGATCA
>Ga0067045_1028215_pt1 | contig 39325 bp, 38 predicted proteins | sample TerdegcTABiofilm_FD_59184 | JGI IMG/M metagenome (GOLD analysis project Ga0067045, IMG submission 59184) | Combined Assembly of (Gp0054472, Gp0054536) Wastewater bioreactor microbial communities from Singapore -Terephthalate degrading... | reverse complement strand
ACCTGCTCGCGGCTCAGGCCCTGGTCGGCGGCCACGGCCTGACCGGCGGCGATGGCCAGCACGGCAGCAGCAAAAACGGAAGTGAAGCGACGTTGGGTGTTCATGATGGTTCCTTCAAACAGACTGGGGAGGTTGTGCGGGGCACATCCCCGCCTGTTGCGCAAAGTGCGCGCTTACTTGCTGGTCTTGACCGGATAGCGGTTCGGGAACAGCTCGTTGAGCTTCATGCCGCTGTCGCCACCAGCGACGATGTCGCCGGTGCGCAGCGCTTCGGCCAGTTCGGCCTTGACCTGTTCGCGGGTCTTGCCCTGCGGCGCGGGATCGGCCGCCAGCACTTGACCGGCCGAAACGGCCAGCACAGCAGCGGCGAGAGCGGAAGCGAGGGTGCGGGAGGTGTTCATGATGTTTTCCTTGGAGAGTTGCGGTACGGGTTGCATGGTGCCGGGCCATCACCCGGCGGTCTTCTCGGTGCGGTATCGCTGCGTTTCGCTGTGTTTCACGGCGGAACGGGTGTGTATCGCTGCCTTGGGTTGAACTGTAAAATTTCTTTTGATAGAGAAAAACAACCACATCCCCAATAGATAATTTCCATATCGGAAACAATCTTTCGGCCACCACCGGATCGCCATGGACCGTCTACAGACCTTGCGTGTTTTTCAGCGCGTCGCCGACGAGGGCAGTTTTGCAGCGGCCTCCCGGTCGCTCGATCTGTCACCCGCGGTCGTGACCCGGTTGGTGGCCGACCTGGAGGCCTACCTGGGCACCCGCCTGATCCAGCGCACGACCCGGCGCCTGGCGCTGACCGAAGCCGGCCAGACCTATCTGGAGCGCATCCGCCCCATCCTCCAGGACCTGGACGACGCCCATGCCCTGGTCAGTGCACAGAACAACGAGCCCTGCGGCACGCTGCGCATCCAGACGGTGCCCGCCCTGGCGACGCACGTGCTGGGCCCGGTGCTGGCGGGTTTTCGCAGCGCCTACCCGGGTATCCGGCTCGTCATCGACGTGGACAACCGCACCGACCCGCCGATCGAAGACCATGACGTGACCTTGCTGGGCGTGCGCGAGGACTACGACGCCGCCGTCGTCGCGCGCCGGCTCATCAGTGGCACCGAAGCCATCCTGGTGGCCTCGCCGGCCTATCTCGCCCGGCGGGGCACGCCCCAACACCCCCGTGATCTGGTTCACCACGACTGCCTGCGCGTTGCCGAGGTGATGCGCACCGACCCCTGGCGCGTGTTCCGCACCGATGCCCCCGACGAGGTGTTTGACGTGGACGTGCCCCCGGTGCTGTGGAGCAACCACACCGACACCCTGATCCGGGCTGCCCTGGACGGTGCCGGCATCACCTCGACCACAGCCGAACTGGCGGCCGCGCACATCAACAGCGGCGCCCTGGTCCGGGTGCTCAGTCCCTGGATCAGCGCCCGCCTGTCGCTCTATGCCGCCCTGCCCAGCCGCAAGTACCTGCCCCAACGCACCCGCGTCTTCCTCGACTACCTGACGGACTACACCCGCAAGGCCGTCGAACAGGCCCTGGCCCGCTGACGCAGCCGCAACGCGGACTCAGACGCGCACGAACGCCGTCACCAGTGGCTCGTCCCCCACCTGGCGGCTGCGGTGGCCATGCAGGGAGGGATCGAACGTCGCGCCTTCCGGCAAGGTGTCGGCAGAGAAAAAATGCTCGCCCGGGCCAAACACGCGCGCGCTGCCGTCCTGCAGGCCGATCTCCATCTGGCCCTGAAGGACAAAAAGCCACTGCGGGGCGGAGGTGCAATGGAAGTCGCTGCGAAAACCCACCGGGCTCTCACGCAGTTGCAGGCCCGATGCGGGCAACAGCGGCGACAACCGGGCGGCTGGGGAGCCTTCGGTCAGGGGCAGCGAGTCCTCCCGGAAACGGGCTCGGCCATCGGTATCGGTGAACAGCACCACCTGGCGAAACTGGGCCATGAATTCACTCCTTCGGGGGCAAGGCCGGGTTTGTACCAGAACACGGGGGCATCGCGCAGCAGCGCGCGAACAGCTTCGAACCACTCTTTACACACCGTTTTCACTCATGCAGCCTGGGCTTGACAGCCAGCCGGTGTACTGCAGGCTCCGATTCACCTCTTGGATTCAGGAGACGCTTCATGACCTCCGCAACCCCTTCCCTCTCCCGCCGCTCGGTTCTCAGGACCACGCTGGGCGCAACCCTGGGCCTGACCGCTGGCGTCGGCCTGCTGGCCCCGCTGTCGGCCCACGCGGCCGGACGTCTGGTCGACGTGCGCGTCGTCAACCGCGACACGGACGACATCCTCCCGGTCTACGAATACCGCGGTGAACTGTGGGTCCCGGGCGAGCCCGGGGCACGCTACGCGATCGAGCTGCGCAACCGCTCGGATGAGCGCCTGCTCAACGTCGTGTCGGTCGACGGCGTCAACGTGGTCACCGGCGAAACCGCGGCCTTCGACCAAGCGGGCTACGTCATCGCCCCCTGGCAGCGCTACGAGGTCAACGGCTGGCGCAAGAGTCGCCGGGAAATCGCGGCCTTTGAATTCACCCGCCTGTCACGCTCCTACGCTGCACGCACCGGCCGCCCGGACGACGTCGGCGTGATCGGCATCGCGGTCTTCCGCGAGGAGCGCGACAAAACGCCCTGGCGCAACCCCGACGCACGCCCCTACGACACCCCGTATGGCCGCAACGCACCGGCCCCGCAGAACGCGCCACCGGCCGAGCTGCACGGGCGTTCGCTGCGCGCCGAACCCGGCCCACAACTGGGTACCGGCCACGGCGACCGGGAATACGATCGCGTGGCCCAGACCCGCTTCGACCGCCGCTCGGACCGGCCCGACGACGTCGTGCTGATCCGCTACGACAGCCGTGCCAACCTGGTGGCCATGGGCATCATCCCGCCCGACCGCCATCCGCCCCGCCCGTTCCCAGGCGAACGCCGCGGTCGCTGGGTGCCCGACCCGCGCTGACCGCCATGCGGAGTCCCCGCGCCGTCAGCCGAGCCAGTGCGTGAAGCTGGCGACGCTTTCGCGCGGGGTGATGAAGCCGTTGACCTTGTCGTCCGGATCGGCGTGACCGAGCGCCATGCCACAGACCAGCATCTCGCTCTCGCCCGCACCGATGTGCGGCAGGATGATCCGGGCAAAACCGTTCCACGCGGCCTGGGGGCAGGTGTGCAGGCCCTGGGCGCGTGCGGCGATCATGATGTTCTGCAGGAACATGCCGTAATCCACCAGCGAGCCCCGACCCATGATTTTGTCGATGGTGAACATCAGGCCCACCGGCGCATCAAAGAACCGGAAGTTGCGCTGGTGCTGGGCGTGCATCTTGTCCTTGTCGCCCTTGCCGATGCCCAGCAGCCCATACAGCCCCCAGCCGTTCTCGCGCCGCCGGTCGATGTAGGGACTGACCCATTGGGTGGGGTAGTAGTCGTACGCTTCGCGATACTGGTCGGCCAGCGATGGATCGGCGCGCAGCGCGTCATGCGCGGCGCAGACCTTGTCAACCAGACGGTCCCGGCTGGGCCCCTGGAGCACGTAGACCTTCCACGGCTGCGTGTTGGTGCCCGAAGGCGCACGGGCTGCCACTTGCAGAATGTGCTCCAGCGTGTCGCGCGACACCGGCGTTGGCAGGAAGGCGCGTGCCGAAAGCCGGCTCTGAATGGCGGCATCCACGCTCGCCGCGTCGATGGCTTGGGTGGCACCCGGGGGATTGGGGGTCATGCAGGTCTCCTGTTTTTTGATTGACGTATACGTCAATTTCAAAACATTATGGCGGCCCCCGTACCGGCTTGCCGGCAGCGGGTCAAAGCAGGGTCTGCAGCGTCTCGCGCAACCGGTCCGGCAGCGGTACGGGCCGGCGGGTTTCGCGGTCCACATACACGTGCACGAAATGGCCGCATGCGGCGGCGGAGGGGTCTCCCTGCGCAAACAGCCCGACTTCGTAACGCACGCTGGACTTTCCCAGATGCGCCACCCGCAGGCCCGCTTCCACCGTCTGCGGAAATGCCAGCGGGGCAAAGTAGTTGCACTGGGTCTCGATCACCAGGCCAATGACCGCCCCCGCATGGATGTCCAGCGCCCCTTGCTCGATGAGCCAGGCGTTGACCGCCGTATCGAACCAGCTGTAGTAGACGACGTTGTTGACATGGCCATAGATGTCGTTGTCCATCCAGCGCGTGCCGATCGCACGGAACACGCGGTAGTGGTCGCGGGGCAAGGCCTGGGGGCGGGCAGCGGGGGCGTTCATGCGGCGGCATTCTGCCAGCCGCCTGTGCCGGAACCTGTCGCCGGCGTCGCGGCCAGCGCCTGCCAGCGGGCGTGGTAGCCCAGCGCCACCCGGTAGGTGTTGACCTGCACCTGCACGGTCGCCTCCAGGTCGTTGCCGTAACCACCGGCCATGGCAAAAGCCAGCGGCAGGCGCCGCTGCCACGCCCACTCCATCACACGGCGGTCGCGCGCCTCCAGCCCATCGAAACTGAGCTTGAGCCGGCCCAGACGATCGCCTTCGTGCGGGTCGGCGCCCGCCAGGTAGAGCACCAGATCGGCATCGAATCGCCGGTCCAGTTCGGCCAGCGCGTGATCGAGCGCTGCCAGGTACTCGTCGTCCCGGCAACCATCGGGCAGGGGTACATCCAGATCCCCGGCTTCCTTGCGGAATGGAAAATTCTTGGCGCCATGGAGGGACAGCGTGAACACCGATTCGTCGTCGGCAAAGATGCGCGCCGTGCCATTGCCCTGGTGCACGTCCAGATCGACGATGGCCACCCGCAGCCGCGCCCGCCCTGGTTGCCTCCGCGCCCGTTCGGCCTGCATGAGCCGAGCCGCCACGGCCACATCGTTGAAGACACAGAAGCCGCTGCCTTTGTCGGCATAGGCGTGGTGGGTCCCCCCCGCGATGTTGGCTGCCAGGCCGCCGTGCGCGCACGCGGCGCGACAGGCCTGCAACGTGGCCCCCACGGAGCGCCGGGCCCGCTCGGCCATGGCCGGGCTCCACGGAAAGCCGATCTCGCGCTGCGCAGCCGGCGCCAGCGTGCCCTCGGCCACGGCCGCGATATAGGCCCGCTCGTGCACCAGGGCCAACTCCTGGTCACTGGCCGGCCTGGCCTCGCCCCACCGCAGGGTCGGGAACTCTGCGCTCAACCGTTCACGCAGGCGGCTGTACTTGGCCATCGGAAAACGGTGTCCGTCCGGCAAAGGCAAAACAAAGTGGTCGGCGTAGTAGACATTCACCCGGGCCATTGTGGCCCGCCAACCGCCGGGCTCGGAGCAGCCAGGATTTAGAGCGAGGGCCCTAATATGCTGCAATGCAACAAAAAGGGCTTGCACCAGACAAAGGCATCCCTATAATTCAAATCATGTTGCAGCGCAGCAAAGCGAACGAAGAACAACAGCGTCCAAGTACAGCGCGGTGTTCCCAAGCAGCCTTCAACTACCTTTTCAACACTGAACACAGGAGTTAAAACCATGTTGACCGCTGACCAAATCGTTGCCGCCCAGAAAGCCAACATCGAAACCCTGTTCGGCCTGACCCAGAAAGCCTTCGAAGGCGTGGAAAAGCTGGTCGAGCTGAACATCCAGGCCACCAAGGCCGCTCTGGCCGAATCCGCCAACAGCGCCCAGGCCCTGATGTCCGTCAAGGACGCTCAGGAACTCGTGGCCCTGCAAGCCAGCCTGGTCCAGCCCCTGGCCGAAAAGACCGCCGCCTACAGCCGCCACCTGTACGACATCGCTTCGGGCACCACCGGCGAATTCGGCAAGGCTGCTGAAGCCCAGGCCGCCGATGCCCAGAAGAAGTTTGCCGCCCTGGTGGACAGCGCCGCCAAGAACGCCCCCGCCGGTTCCGAAACCGCCGTGGCCGTGATCAAGAGCGCCATCTCTGCCTCCAACAACGCGCTGGAATCGGTGCAAAAGGCTGTCAAGCAAGCCACCGAACTGGCCGAAGCCAACTTCAACGCCGTGACCAGCCAGGCCGTGAACGCCACCAAGGCTGCTGCCAAGAAGCGCTGATCGGGCTGTCCGCTCCCGGCTTGATGTCGATCAAGTCTGGCGCGGTCGAAATCCCGGAAGATCAAGTCCGACCTCGAAGGGGCGGCACTTGGTCCTCCAAGACCGTTTTTTCTGGTTGTCTCCTCGGGTCCTTTTCGAAATCGGATTTCATCGGACCCCTTCAAGCCCCAGCCGCAAGGTTGGGGCTTTTTTTCTGGCCACGCCGACCGAGCACCTGCTGACAGCGCGCTCGCGTTCAGCGTACATCAGTGCCGGGTGACCACACGCAAACGGGCCAGCTCGGCCTTCAGGCGCGGCAGCGCCGCCTGCATCGCGGCCCGGCCCGCCTCGATGCTGCGCTGGCGGGAACGGAAGTCCGCACTGCCGACGCCTGGCAGTGTCGGCCGCAACACCACATCGGCGCTGGCCAGCTCCAGCCGGTTGATGCTCTGCCCCATGATGGCCGTGGTCTTGGGCAAGAGGCTGAACAGCCCGCCCGCCGGAATGTCTGCCGGGTCGGCGGAAATGTCCACGGCGATCACCACTTCGGCCCCCATCTCCCGAGCCTGACGCACCGGCACCGGCGCCACCAGCCCGCCATCGACGTAATCCTTGCCACCGATCGAGACCGGCGCGAACACGCCGGGCACCGCGCTGGAGGCCCGCACCGCCTGCGCGGTGTCGCCCCGGCGGAACAGCACCCCCTGGCCGGTCTGCAGATCGGTGGCCAGGATGCCCAGCGGCAGCGCCATCTGTTCAATGACCCGGCCATCCACCGCCTGGCGCACAAACCGCGCCAGCGCCTCGCCGCGCAACATGCCGCGACTGACCAGCGGCATGCTCCAGTCGGTCAGGGCCGCCTCGTCCATCGACAGCGCCAGCTTCTCCAGCTCGGCCGCACTGCGCCCCGTGGCGTAAAGCGCCGCCACCAGGCTGCCCGCCGAGGTGCCCACGATCAGGTCGGGATGGATCCCCTGGGCTTCCAGCACCTGGATCACCCCAACGTGGGCAAACCCCCGTGCGGCCCCGCCACCCAGCGCCAGACCGAGGCGGGGCGGACGCCCTTCGGGCGCGGTCACCGCCGGAGGCGGGGCGGGCTGAGCCGGCTGGACCGGCGGTGTCGAGCCACAACCGGCCAGCCACAGAGCGAGCAGCAAAACCCCACTCCAACCCGCCATTTTATTAAGAACAATTCGTGTTTGTGTTAGCATGAATCATCATCCACACCGGGGGTGTCGACGCACCCGACCGGATCATTTCCTGTCACGCAGAAAGCCTTTCATGCGCCAGTTTGCCAAGCTCTCCATTGTCTTCGCCGCCATCGCGACCTCCCTGGGTGTCCAGGCCCAGGAAAAGGTTCTGAATCTGTATTCGGCCCGTCATTACCAGACGGACGAGGCGATGTACGAGCAGTTCACGAAGACCACGGGGATCAAGATCAACCGCGTGGACGCGGACGACGCCGGCATCATCGCCCGGCTGAAGGCCGAAGGCGCTGCTTCGCCCGCCGACGTGATTCTGCTGGTCGATGCTGCCCGTCTGGCCTCGGCCGACAGCCAGGGCCTGTTCCTGCCGATCAAGTCGGCCAAGCTCAATGACGCCATCCCCGCCAACCTGCGTGCCGATGCGACCAAGGACGGCGTGACCTGGACCGGCTTCTCGACCCGCGCCCGCGTGATCGTGTACGACCCGTCCCGCCTCAAGGCCGAAGACGTGGCCACTTACGAACAGCTCGCCGATCCCAAACTCAAGGGCATGGTCTGCACGCGTTCGGGTTCGCACCCCTACAACCTGTCGCTGTTTGCCACCGTGGTGGAGCGCATGGGTGACGCCAAGGGTGAAGCCTGGCTCAAGGGTGTCGTGGACAACATGGCCCGCGCGCCCAAGGGTGGCGACACCGACCAGATCAAGGCCGTGGCGTCGGGTGAGTGCGGCGTGGCACTAAGCAACTCGTACTACGTGGCGCGCCTGCTCAAGTCGACCAAACCGGAAGACCGGGCCGTCATGGAAAAGGTGCGCATCGTCTTCCCCAACCAGGGCACGACCGGCACGCACGTCAACATCGCGGGTGCTGCCGTGGCCAAGAACGCCAAGCATCTGGACAACGCCATTGCGTTCATGGAATACCTGTCCAGCCCGTTCGCGCAGGACTACTTCGCCAACGGCAACAACGAATTTGCTGCCGCCAAAGGCGTGAAGATCGACAACCCGGCCCTCAAGGCCATGGGTGGCGACCACTTCAAGGCCGAACAGATCCCGCTGGGCGTGGTGGCCAAAAACCTGACCAAGGTTCAGCAGATGCTGGACCGCGTCGGTTACAAGTAAAGCCCCCCGTGCCGTATCTGCGGCACGTCACCTCATTGAGGGGACACCGCAGGCATCCCGGTCAAGCCAGTAACGCCAAGCTCTCGATTTGAGATTGAAGACAAAGGCCCGCAAATGCGGGCCTTTGTCTTCAATACACCTGCGGCACGTAGATTTCGCCGGGCACCTGGTGGCGGCGATAGCCTTCATGCCGCACCCGCTCGGGCAGCGTGATCGCCGGGCGTTCGATCTCGTGATAGGGCATCTGTGACAGCAGGTGGTGGATGCAGTTCAGGCGCGCCTTCTTCTTGTCGTCGGCCGGCACCACCCACCAGGGCGATTCCGGAATGTGCGTGCGCTCGATCATCACTTCCTTGGCCTTGGTGTAAAGCTCCCAGCGGCGGCGGCTTTCCAGGTCCATCGGACTGAGCTTCCACTGCTTGAGCGGGTCGTGGATGCGCCCGAGGAAGCGCAGTTCCTGCTCCTGGTCCGAAAGCGAGAACCAGTATTTGATGAGCTGCACCCCCGAGCGGATGATCATCTTCTCGAATTCGGGCACGTCGCGGAAAAACGCCTCGTACTGCTCGTCGGAGCAAAAGCCCATCACCTTCTCCACCCCGGCGCGGTTGTACCAACTGCGGTCGAACAGCACGATCTCGCCGGCTGCCGGCAGGTGCTGGATGTAGCGCTGGAAATACCACTGCGTGCGCTCGCGATCGCTGGGTGCGGGCAGTGCCACCACACGGCACACGCGCGGATTCAGCCGCTGGGTGATGCGCTTGATCGCTCCGCCCTTGCCGGCCGCGTCACGCCCCTCGAACAGGATCACCACCTTGTGCCCGGTGGCCTGCACCCAGTCCTGCAGTTTCACGAGTTCGGCCTGCAGCCGGAACAGCTCACGGAAGTAGATGCGGCGGCTTTCCTTGTGCTGCAGCAGGGCTTCCGGGCTGAGATCGCCGGCCAGTTCGTCGACGTGGCGGTCCTCGATCTCCATCTCCAGCTCTTCGTCGTACCCATCCATCAGATCGGCATGGATGCGGTGCATGAGGGCGTCTCGGTCGTCGAACATCGGGGCTCCGGAAATCGGTGAAAGACCGGCCAGCCTAGGCGGGCTCTGTGACACCACGATGAAAACACCATGACACCCCGAGGCAGCCCCGACGAAGACAGACCGGGCTCGGCCATAATTGACGTTTACGTCAACGTCAATCCACCCAACGAGGAGCATTTCATGGACATCGCAGGCAAGGTTTTCATCGTCACCGGCGGCGCATCGGGCCTGGGCGAAGGCACAGCGCGCATGCTGGCGGCCAACGGCGGCACGGTGGTCATCGCCGACATGCAGGCTGAGAAAGGCGAAGCGGTCGCCAAAGAGATCGGCGGCGCCTTCGTCCAGTGCGACGTCAGCAGCGAAGCCGACGGCCAGGCTGTGGTCGCCAAGGCCGTGTCCCTGGGCAAGCTCATGGGCCTGGTCAACTGCGCCGGCATCGCTCCCGCCGAAAAGACCGTGGGCAAGAACGGCCCGCACTCGCTGGCCGTCTACACCAAGACCATCATGGTCAACCTGGTCGGCACCTTCAACATGATCCGCCTGGCGGCCGACGCCATGTGCAAGAACGAGCCCGAGGCCACCGGCGAGCGCGGCGTGCTCATCAGCACCGCCAGCGTGGCCGCCTACGACGGCCAGATCGGCCAGGCCGCCTACAGTGCCACCAAGGGTGGCGTAGTCGGCATGACGCTGCCCATCGCACGCGACCTGGCGCGCAACGGCATCCGCAACATGACCATCGCGCCCGGCATCTTCGGCACACCGATGCTGTTCGGCATGCCCCAGGAAGTGCAGGATGCCCTGGCGGCCGGCGTGCCGTTCCCCAGCCGCCTGGGTACCCCGGCCGATTACGCCAAGCTGGCCAAGCACATCATCGAAAACGACATGCTCAACGGCGAGGTGATCCGCCTGGACGGCGCGATCCGCCTGGCGCCGCGCTGAGCGCCTTGCGGGCACCACAACCGCACGCCTTGCCCCTATGATGGCCTCTCCAACCTGGGGAGACCATCATGCGCATCCACCCAAGCCGACGCCTGCTGGGCGCCACCGCCATCGCCCTGCTGTTGGCCGCCTGCAGCAGCCAGCCTCGAAACGATGGAAGCCGCTTTGCCTACCAGCCGCCCGAGCAGCCCGAGGGCGCCACCGGCTACCAGGACAAACCCGGCTGGGTCACACAACGTTTTGCGGTGGCTGCGGCCAACCCGCTGGCAACCGACGCCGGTTACCAGATCCTCAAGGCGGGTGGCAGCGCCGTGGACGCGGCGGTCGCCGTGCAGATGGTGCTCACCCTGGTCGAACCCCAGTCCAGCGGTATCGGCGGCGGTGCTTTCCTGCTGCACCACGATGGTCTCCGGACTGAAGCCTATGACGGCCGCGAAACCGCGCCGGCCGCAGCCGACGAGAAGCTCCTGCTCGGACCGGATAACAAACCGCTGGCCTTTCACGATGCCGTTGTCGGCGGCCGCTCGGTGGGCACACCCGGCACCGTGCGCATGCTCGACCTCGTGCACCGCGAACACGGCAAGCTGCCCTGGGCCGCGCTGTTCGAGCCCGCCATCGTGCTGGCCGAACAGGGCTTCAAAGTCAGCCCGCGCCTGCACGCCATGCTGGCGGCTGAGCCACACCTGAAGAAAGACCCGGTCGCGCGCGCCTATTTCTACCAGGCCGACGGTACGCCACACCCGGTCGGGCACGTGCTCAAGAACCCCGAGCTGGCTGTCGTGCTGCGCGACATCGCTCGGCGCGGCCCGGACGCTCTGTACCAAGGCGAGGTCGCTCAGGCCATCGTCGCCAAGGTCACCGGCCACCCGACCAACCCCGGCAAGCTGGCCCTGACCGATCTGGCCGGCTACCAACCCAAGAAGCGCTCCGCGCTGTGCCACGACTTCAGCGCCCAGGGCCGGGCGCTGTCGTTCTGCGGATTCCCACCGCCAAGTTCGGGCGCGATCGCCGTGGGCCAGATCCTCGGCATCCTGGCGCACACACCGGCCGCCACCCTCCCGCTGACCGACGGCCTGCCTGGCGCCGAATGGCTGCACCTGTACACCGAAGCCGCGCGCCTGGCCTTCGCCGACCGAGCCCAGTACGTGGCCGACCCAGACTTTGTGACCGCGCCAGCCGGCAACTGGCTGAGCCTGCTGGACCCGGCCTACCTGAAGGAACGCGCCGCGCTGATCGGCACCCAGCGCATGCCCGCCGCCCAGCCCGGCATGCCGGGCATGGTGCGAACGGCGTTCGGCCCCATGGCCGAACAACCCGAGTTCGGCACCAGCCACATCAGCATCATCGACGCCCAAGGCAATGCACTGGCCATGACCACCACCATCGAAGACGCCTTCGGCGCGCGCCAGATGGTCAAGGGCTTCCTGCTCAACAACGAACTGACCGATTTCAGCTTTGCGCCCGCCGACGCCCAGGGCCGCCCCATCGCCAATCGGGTGCAGCCCGGCAAGCGCCCGCGGTCGTCGATGGCGCCCACGCTGGTGTTCGACAAGGCCAGCGGCCAACTGCTCGCCAGCGCTGGCAGCCCAGGCGGGGCACTCATCATCCATTACACGGCCAAGACCCTGTACGGCCTCTATCAATGGGGCCTGTTGCCGCAGCAGGCGATCAGCCTGCCGAACTTCGGCGCCACTGGCGCTCCGACGCTGCTGGAAGAGAAGCGCTTTCCGCCGGCCACCATCGAGGCACTGAAGTCGCGTGGTCACGAGGTGCGTGAAACGGCCATGACCAGCGGCCTGCAGGCGATTGCGCGCGGCCAGGTACACGGGCAGCCGGTGCTGTTCGGCGGCGCCGACCCGCGCCGTGAGGGGGTTGTGGCGGGGGACTGAAAACACCCCAGCGCGCTGTGCGGTATTCCCCGCTGCAGCGCGCCTTCGGCGCTTCGAGGGGGAGCGCACCTGTGGCCTGGCAGCGCCAGCGCCACGGCACTGACTGCGCTTCGTTGACGCACCCCTTACGGGCGCTTGCATGCGACCACGGGGTTACACGTCGATCGCGGTGGCCGATCCGGCGCGCTTGCGCAGCTCGAACTTCTGGATCTTGCCGGTGCTGGTCTTGGGCAGTTCGCCGAACACCACGTAACGCGGCACCTTGAAACCGGCCAGGTGCTGCTTGCAGTGGGCCACGATACCTTCCGGCGTGGTCTGGGCGCCGAACTTCAGCTCCACGAAGGCGCACGGCGTTTCGCCCCACTTGGCATCGGGCTTGGCCACCACGGCGGCGGCCAGCACGTCGGGGTGGCGGTAGAGCACGTCCTCGACCTCGATGCTGGAAATGTTCTCGCCGCCCGAGATGATGATGTCCTTGCTGCGGTCCTTGATCTTGAGGTAGCCGTCGGGGTACTGCACGGCCAGGTCACCGCTGTGGAACCAGCCGCCGGCAAAGGCCTCCTGCGTCGCCTTGGGGTTCTTCAGGTACCCCTTCATGGCGATGTTGCCCTTGAACATGATCTCGCCCATGGTCTCGCCGTCTTCGGGCACGGGCTGCATGGTTTCGGGATCGAGCACGCGCGCCCCACGCTGCAGGTGATAGCGCACGCCCTGGCGCGCATTGAGCCGGGCACGCTCGCCGATGTCCAGCTCGTTCCAGGATTCGTGCTTGGCGCACACGGTGGCCGGACCGTAGACCTCGGTCAGGCCATAGACGTGCGTGAGGTCGAACCCCATCTGTTCCATGCCCTCGATCATCGAGGCCGGCGGCGCGGCGCCGGCCACCATGGCCTTGATGCCGGCAGGCAGGCCCACCTTCATGGCGGCCGGGGCGTTGACCAGCAACCCCTGCACGATGGGGGCCCCGCAGTAGTGGGTCACCCCGTGCTCGCGCATCAGATCGAAGATTGCCTGCGCTTCGACACGGCGCAGGCACACGTTCACCCCGGCGCGGGCCGCAACGGTCCAGGGAAAGCACCAGCCGTTGCAGTGGAACATGGGCAGCGTCCACAGGTAGACCGCGTGCTTGGGCATGTCCCATTCGAGGATGTTGCTGATGGCGTTCACCGCCGCGCCGCGGTGGTGGTAGACCACGCCCTTGGGGTTGCCGGTGGTGCCGCTGGTGTAGTTGAGGGCGATGGCGTCCCATTCATCGGCCGGCCAGGCCCAGTCGAAGGCCGGATCGCCGCCGGCCAGGAAGGCTTCGTAGGTGGTACTGCCCACGGGCTGGGCATCACCGGGGAACAACGCATCTTCCACGTCGATCACCAACAGCGGCGTGGCCGACTGGCGCAGCGGCAGCGCCTTGGCCAGGGTGCCGGCGAATTCCGGATCGACGATCACGGCCTTGGCTTCGCCGTGATCAAGCATGAAAGCAATCGCCTCCGGGTCCAGCCGGGTGTTCAGGGTATTGAGCACGGCCCCGGCCATGGGCACGCCGAAATGGGCCTCCACCATGGGCGGTGTGTTGGGCAGCATCACCGCCACCGTGTCGTTCTTGCCGATGCCGGCCTTGCGCAGGGCACTGGCCAACTGACGGGTGCGGGCATAGGTCTGCGCCCAGGTCTGGCGCAGCGCGCCGTGCACGATGGCCAGCCGGTCGGGGTAGACCTCGGCGGAACGCTCGATGAAAGCCAGTGGGGTCAGCGGGGCGAAATTGGCCTCGTTGCGGGGAAGGTCCTGGTCGTAAATGCTCGTCATGGGGGCTCCGTTGCGGTGCCGGCCTGCGGCCAGCGCATGCGAGAGAATAGCGCGTGGCCATCCCCCAGTCTTTCATCCAGGAGTTGCTCGCCCGCGTCGACGTGGTCGATGTGGTGGGACGCTACGTGCAGCTCAAGAAAGGCGGCGCCAACTTCATGGGCCTGTGCCCCTTCCACGGGGAAAAGTCGCCGTCGTTCAGCGTGAGCCCCAGCAAGCAGTTCTATCACTGCTTCGGTTGCGGTGCCAACGGCAACGCCATCGGCTTTCTGATGGAACACACGGGCATGAGCTTCATCGAAGCCGTCAAGGACCTTGCCCAGCAAGTGGGTCTGCAGGTACCCGAAGACGACGTGACCCCGCAGGAGCGCGAGCGCGCCGCCCAGCAGCGCCAGAAGCAGGCCACCCTGACCGACGTGCTGGAGAAAGCCGCCAAGGCCTATCAGAAGGACCTCAAGGATGCGCCCCGCGCCGTGGACTACCTCAAGGGCCGGGGCCTGACCGGCCAGGTCGCCAAGGCCTTCGGCCTGGGTTACGCCCCGGAAGGCTGGCGCCACCTGGCCGGGGTGTTTCCGGACTACAGCGAACCGTTGCTGGTCGAGTCGGGCCTGGTGATCGAGCACGAGGACGAAAAAGGCCAGGACGGTCAGGCCAAGCGCTACGACCGCTTCCGCGACCGCATCATGTTCCCGATCCGCAATGTCAAGGGCGAGTGCATCGGCTTCGGCGGGCGCGTGCTCGACAAAGGCGAACCCAAATACCTGAACTCGCCCGAAACCCCGGTGTTCAGCAAGGGGCGCGAACTGTACGGCCTGTTCGAGGCCCGCACCGCCATCCGCCAGCACGGTTATGCCCTGGTGACCGAAGGCTACATGGACGTGGTGGCCCTGGCCCAGCTGGGCTTTGCCAACGCGGTGGCCACGCTGGGCACGGCCTGCACGCCCGACCATGTGCACAAGCTGTTCCGCTTCACCGACGCGGTGGTGTTCAGCTTCGACGGCGACGCCGCGGGCCGGCGTGCCGCGCGCAAGGCGCTGGACGCCGCCCTGCCGCTGGCGACCGACACGCGCAGCGTGAAGTTTCTGTTCCTGCCGCCCGAGCATGACCCGGACAGCTACATCCGTGCTCATGGTGCCGACGCCTTCGCCCAGTTCGTGCAGGGCGCCACCCCGCTCTCGCGGTTCCTCGTGGACGCCGCCAGCGCCGACTGCGACCTCGGCAGCGCCGAGGGCCGTGCCCGGCTCGCCGCGCAGGCTCAGCCCCTGTGGTCAGCGCTGCCGGAAGGTGCTCTCAAACAGCAGTTGCTGGCCGAACTGGCCCGCGACATCGGCATCGGCAGCGCCGATCTGCACCAGATCTGGCTCAAACCCGGCCCGGGCCAGCGCCCTGCGCGGGCCCGTTCGGCAGACGCGGCCCACGCTCCGAACACCGCACCGGCCAACGCGGCCGCTGCGCCCCACACAGCCGGCCCATCGGGTGTGTCGGGCAGCACGGCGCGCGGCGGTTCGCCCGCCCGCCAACCCTGGTCGGGCAGCGGTCGCAGTGGCAGCGGCAACTGGCGGCGCTCGCCACCGCCGCCACCGCGCATGCTCGGCCAGCAGCGGGCCAGCCGCAGCCGGGTCGACCGTGCCGTGGGCCTGCTGCTGGCCAATGCCGCAGCCTGGGACCGGCTGTCGGCCGACGACCACGCCATGCTGGCCCACCTGCCAGCGCCCCACGGCCCGGTGTTCGCCTGGCTGGAGGCGCAATTGCACGAACACGGCCCCCTGCCCTGGGCCGCCCTGCGCGAAGCCCTGCGCGGGGAGAGCTTCGAGGCCTACGTGTGCGCCGAAGTCGAACAGGCGACCGTCGCCGCCGACAGTGAGGCCGAACTGCAGGAACTCGACGGCGTGATGAACCGGCTGCGCTGCGACGAGCTCGAGCGCGAAAGCCAGGCGCTGAGCGCCCGGGCGGCCCTGGATCCTGTGGCGCGCGAGCGACTGCGCGAGATCCACGAGCGCCTGCGCACCCTGAAAACGATCCCGTTGGTATAATTGAGGGCTTTTGCACCGCAAGCGCGACAGCAGCACCTCCGGCACCGGCCCGACCCCAGCACAGGGGCCACGTGGACTCACATGATCCCGGCCACCTCAGCGCCCACCACGGGCCTGACGGACACCCCGCAAGGACTGCACACCAAATGTTCGCCCACCAGCTTGCAGGCCCGCCCCTGACCGGCCCAGGGTGGGCATCGTGCCCGACAAGAACCCCCGGAAAGCACCGCCTGCGGTGAATTTCTGGCGTTTTTGTGTGTCTCAGCCGGTTACCTTCCTGCCGTTTTTTTTGAGGTTCTCATGCCCGCGAAGAAAGCCAGTACGCCCGCCTCCAGCACCAAAGTCGCCAAGAAGTCCGCCGCCGCGGCCGCTCCGGAGCCGACGAAAAAGAAAGCCTCGACTTCCGTGACCGCCAAGACCCCCGCGAAACCCGCAGCCAAGGACGACACCAAGCCGGCCAAGGCAGCCAAAACCAAGGCCGCCGCCGCTGACGAACTGGATACCGCAGCCGCCCCGGCCGCCAAGAAAAAGCCCGGCCGCCCCGCCAAGGCGGCCAGCGGCGACAAGCCCGCGGCCAAGCGCGGCCGCAAGCCCAAGGGCAAGGAAGACGCCGACCTCGACGATGCCGACCTGAGCGACGTGGAGGAAGACCTCACCGAAGAAGTGGTCGAGGAGGTCGCCGACGAAGTGCAGCCGGTGGAGAAGGTCAAGCCGCTGCGCATGAAGATCAGCAAGGCCAAGGAACGGGCGCTGATGAAGGAATTCGGCCTGGACGACACCGTCCTGTCCGAAGAGGAATCCAAAACCCGGCGCGAGCACCTGAAGGCGCTGATCAAGCTGGGCAAGACGCGCGGCTACCTGACGCACGGCGAAATCAACGACCACCTGCCCGACAAGCTGATCGATGCCGAGACGCTGGAGGTGGTGATCGCCCTGCTCAACGACATGGGCGTGGCGGTGTACGAGCAGACACCCGACGCCGAAGCGCTGATCATCACCGACAACGCCCCCACCGGTTCGAGTGAAGAAGAGGCCGAAGAAGCCGCCGAAGCCGCGCTGTCCACCGTGGACAGCGAATTCGGCCGCACCACCGACCCGGTGCGCATGTACATGCGCGAAATGGGCACCGTGGAGCTGCTGACGCGCGAAGGCGAAATCGAGATCGCCAAGCGCATCGAAGGTGGCCTCAACGACATGATGGCGGCCATCAGCGAAAGCCCGGCCACCATCGCCGAACTGCTGGCCATGTCGGAAGAAATCCGCGAAGGCAAGGTGGTGATCTCCACCGTGGTCGACGGTTTCGCCGACGCCGACGCGGCCGACGACTACGTGGCCGAAGAAGACTTCGACGACTACGACGAAGCCGACGACGACGATGGCAAGGGCGGCTCCAAGGCCCTGACGCGCAAGCTCGAAGAACTCAAGCGCGAAGCGCTGGAGCGCTTCGACAAGATCCGCGCGCAGTTCGAAAAGCTGCACAAGGTCTACGACAAGGAAGGCTACGGCAGCCCCACCTACCACAAGACCCAGCACAACATCACCGAAACGCTGATGACCATCCGCTTCACGGCCAAGGCGATCGAGAAGCTGTGCGACACGCTGCGTGGCCAGGTTGACGAGGTGCGCAAGAAGGAGCGCGAGCTGCGCCGCATCATCGTGGACAAGTGCGGCATGCCCCAGGAGAAGTTCATCGCTGCCTTCCCCGAAAACCTGCTGAACCTCAAGTGGGTGGAGAAGGAATCGGCCGCCGGCAAGCCCTGGAGCACCGTGCTGGAACGCAACATTCCGCCGATCCAGGAACTGCAGCAGGGCCTGCTCACCATCCAGAACAGCGTGGTGGTGCCGCTGCCCCAGCTCAAGGACATCCACAAGCGCATGAACGAGGGCGAGGCCTCGTCGCGCGACGCGAAGAAGGAAATGATCGAGGCCAACCTGCGTCTGGTGATCTCGATCGCGAAGAAGTACACCAACCGCGGTCTGCAGTTCCTGGACCTGATCCAGGAAGGCAACATCGGCCTGATGAAGGCGGTGGACAAGTTCGAATACCGCCGCGGCTACAAGTTCTCGACCTACGCCACCTGGTGGATTCGTCAGGCCATCACCCGCTCGATCGCTGACCAGGCCCGCACCATCCGCATCCCGGTGCACATGATCGAGACCATCAACAAGATGAACCGCATCTCGCGCCAGCATCTGCAGGAACACGGCTTCGAACCCGACGCCTCCATCCTGGCCGAGAAGATGGAGATGCCCGAGGACAAGATCCGCAAGATCATGAAAATCGCCAAAGAGCCGATCTCCATGGAGACGCCGATCGGCGACGACGACGATTCGCACCTGGGCGATTTCATCGAGGACCAGGCCAACACCGCGCCGATCGAGGCCGCGATGCAGGCCGGTCTGCGCGAGGTGGTCAAGGAGATCCTGGACAGCCTGACGCCGCGCGAAGCCAAGGTGCTGCGCATGCGTTTCGGCATCGAGATGTCGACCGACCACACGCTGGAAGAAGTGGGCAAGCAGTTTGACGTGACGCGCGAGCGGATTCGTCAGATCGAGAGCAAGGCCGTGCGCAAGCTCAAGCACCCGAGCCGTTCGGACAAGCTGCGCAGCTTCATCGATTCGCTGTGATCTGACTTCAGCGTTTCGCTTCGACATGGCGGGGACCTTCGGGTCCCCGTTTTTTTGCTCTGCAGGTTTCGTTCAGAGGCATCGGGCGGCAGCGGGAGCACCCGGCACCTGCCTCCGCGAATGTCCCCCGGCGGCCTGCGGCCGCCTCCTCCTTTATTTCGCTGCGTCAAGCACCCGACACGCCCGTCCCGCGAGCGAAGTGGTTCGCACAGAATGGACATGGAGCACCCACAGCGCCTCTGGTGTCAGGAGCGTTCGGTGTCCGACGCAGCGAAATAAAGGAGGAGGCTTGGGCGCAGCCCAAGCCGGGGGACATTCGCGGAGTCGGATACCGGACGATCCTGGCACCCGCACGTGTACTGGAACGAAAAAGGGAGCCAAAGGCTCCCTCTCTTTATCAGCGCCAGACGCCGACAAAAAAGTCAGACCGTCTCCAGCGCCAGCACACCCGTGGCCGTGTTGGAAATCGGGATGTGGTAGTTGCTGTGCACCTTGCGCACACCGGCCCCACCCGCGGTCAGCGCTGCACGCATGGCCAGCCACATCAGCAGTTCCACCCCCTGCGTGCCCGCCTTCTCGACCAGCTCCAGATCCGTGAACTGCGTCGCCCACTCCGGATTCGTTTCCATGCTCTGCAGAAACTGCAGATCAAACGCCTTGTTGATGAACCCTGCGCGCTCGCCTTCCAGTTGGTGCGACAGGCCGCCCGTGGCCATCACCGCCACCTTCTTGTCGCTCTGCCAGTTCACGATCGCTTCCCCCACAGCCTTGCCCAGCTTGTAGACGCGCTTGGCCGTCGGCAGCGGGAACTGCACCGTGTTGATGCTGATGGGCACGATCTGCACCGGCGCCACCTCGTGGTCGGGCCAGAACAGCTTGAACGGCAGCGTGCAGGCGTGGTCCACCAGCATTTCCTGGCAGGTCACGATGTCGAACTCCTTGGCGATCAGCTCATTGATCAGGTGCCACGACAGATCCTGGCAACCCGGGATCGGCGGCAGCGTGGGAATGCCCCAGCCCTCGTCGGCATTGCTGTAGGTGGCTGCGGCCCCCACCGCGAAGGTCGGCATCTTGTCGAGGAAGAAGTTCAGCCCGTGGTCGTTGTAGAACACCACGACCACGTCGGGCTGGACCTGGCCCAGCCATTGGTGGATGGGCGGAAAGCCGTCGAAGAAGGGCTTCCAGTAAGGCTCGTTCTGCTTGCCCTTGTGGATGGCGCCGCCGATGGCGGGGATGTGCGATGTGGCCAGGCCACCGATGAGTTGTGCCATGTCAGTCTTCCTTGCGAATCAGCATTGCTCGTTGGCCGCCACCAGCTTGGCCTTGAATTGGTCTTTGGTCATGCCCGTCTGCTGGGCGCCGATGTCCTGCATGTCCAGCCCGAAGATGCCGGCGAACTTGGCCAGGTAGTACGCATTGCCGCCCGCAGCCAGCAACGCCAGCACCTGCTTGGAACGGATCGCCTCGGCCTGCTGCGCGTTGAGACCGTATTGCTGCATGTAGGCCTCGGGATCGGCCACGAAGGCGTCACGGTTGGCCTGGTGGTTGAAGGAAAAACACATCTTGTTCAGGGCGTAGCCCTTCTGCGCGACGTCGCCGTCGAACGGGGTGGTGCCGGGGATGGTCTGGCTCACGAATGCCTCCTGCGTGGGATGGAATGGGTGGAAATCTGGGGCGAGTATTCCGCCGGCATTGCCAAAGATAAACAGATCAATGATCATTTGATACATGAATGATTTCGATTGGTCAGATTTGGACGCACGCCTGCTGCAGTTGCTGGTGGCGGTGATCGACGCGGGCAGCATCACCCGGGCGGCACAGGCGCTGGGCGTCACGCAATCGGCAGTCAGCCACCAGTTGGACAAGCTGCGCGCCATCACGAGCGACCCCCTGTTCGTCAAAAGCGGGCGCGGCATCGTGGCCACCGCGCGTGCGCTGGCGTTGTCCGAGCGCGCCCGCGAACTGCTGCGCCAGTTGCAGGGGTTCGCCCACGCCGGTGCCTTCGAGCCGGGACGCTGGCGCGCCACGGTCACCATCGCCGCCAACGACTTCCAGCGCGACGTGCTGCTGCCAGCGCTGGCCACCACCCTGCGCAGCGAGGCCCCCGGCGTGGCGCTGCGGATCATCCCGTCGGACATTCCCAGCCTGGAGATGCTGCGCGACGGGGCCTGCGATCTGGCGATCAGCCCCCGCCCACCCGAGGGCAGCGACATCGTGCAAAAGCGCCTGTTCGAAGACCGCTACCGCGTGTTCTACGACCCGGCCGTGCGCGACGCGCCGCAGTCGCTGGCGGAGTGGCTGGCGGCCGACCATGTGAGCGTGGTCTACGAGCCCCGGCGCCTGCTCGATCTGGACCACACGCTGCTGGCTCGGGGCGTTCAGCGCCGCTTCGCGGTCATGGTGCCGGGTTTCGCCGGGGTGCCCGCCTTCCTGCGTGGCAGCCCGCTGCTGGCCGCTGCCCCGGGTTTGATGGCCCGGGGTCTGCTGCGCGATTTCGCCAGCGTCGCCATGCCGCTGCCCTGCCCGGGCCTGCCGATGTACCTGATCTGGCACCGCCGGCACCAGCAGGACGACGCGCACCGCTGGTTGCGCGCGCGCATCGAATCCGTGGTCGATGGCGTGTTCCCCGCCACAACCGCACAGGAAGCCCCTGAAATTTAAGCTTCGCTTCCTAGAATGGGTGTATCGATACCGGTTCGCATGAATTCGCCCACTGCCCCCCATCTCCCGATCCCGCTGGTGCGGCGTGTGGCTCATGGGCTGGCTGTCGCCCTGCTGGCGCTGGCGAGCGCCTATTTCGTCTACCAGCTCTGGGTCAACCTCCATCACCTGCCGGCCATCGCATGGACCGCCTCGACGCTGGGTGTGCTGGGACTGTCGGTGCTGGGCACGCTGTTCACCGTGATCCTGATCGCGCTCATGTGGCAGTGCCTGCTGCGCGACCAGGGCGTGCATCTGGGCTACCGCCAGGCCCTGCGCATCGTGGCCATTTCGCAGTTCGGCAAATACCTGCCGGGCAACATCGGCCACTACACCGGCCGCGCCCTGCTGGCCGCCAAGGAAGGCGTGCCCACCGGCAAGACTGTGGCCACCATGGCCGTGGAGGTGGTGTGGACCCTGGCGATCAGCTCGGCATTCACCGTGGTGGCGCTGCTGGTGTACGTGGACGACCTGCACGAAGGCCTGGTCGACAACGCCCACCCCGGTTACATGGCGCTGCTGGGTGGCCTGATGCTGTTTGCGCCCTTTATCGGGGTGCACCTGCTCAACGCCGTGGCCCCGGGCATCAGCCGCAAGCTGGGCAAGGGCGATCTGGTGGCCGCCCCGCGCCTGGGCACAGCACTGCTCGTTTCGGCGCTGATGATGCTGTGTTTTGCCGTTCTCGGCTCGGTGCTCTGGCTGCAGGCCACCGTGGTGTTCGGCCACCCCGAGGTGGACTGGCTGCAACTGACGCTGCTGTTCACCCTGGCCTGGACCGCCGGCTACGTCGTGCCCGGGGCGCCCGGTGGCCTGGGCGTGCGCGAAGCCGTCATGCTCAAGCTGCTGGCGCCGCAACTGGGCATTTCGGTCGTGCTGGGCCTGAGCCTGGTGATGCGGCTGAGCTCCATGGGCGGCGACGCGCTGGCCTTCGCACTGGGCTGGCTCGACCAGCGCGCCCAGCGCACCCTCTGAGACCCCCACCCTCCTTGCCATGAAACGTCTGTCGTCGTTGCGCCGTCGCGCACTCATCGGGGTGCTGCTGCTCGGCGGTGCCCTGGCCGGTTTCCTCATGGGCCTGCGTTCGGCCACCCAGAAGGACTTCGCCTACTACGGCATCAAGGAGCTGAAAATCGCCGCGGTGCACCAGTGGGTGACCCTGCGCGAAAAACTCAGTGGCGGTGCCCCGCAAGGCCAGGCGCTCCAGTCCGACGAGATCAAGGTCTTCACCGCCAACGACTTTTCGCTCGAACTGCTGCACCTGCCCGCGTACGGCAGCACCGAAAAGACCGCCGGCTTCATCGACGAGGGCGGCGCCCTGCCGGTGAAGATCGAGCAGAACGATGTGGACGTGCACTGGGCACACTGGCAACTGGGCAGCGTGATCACCGACGCCAAGCCCTCCACCTTCCGCGGCGGCGGCATCAAGCAGGTGTTCCGCTACCAGGGCCAGACGCTGGCGCTGGTGTCCATGCAGGCGTTGCCCGAGGGCTGCCGCTTCGCGTCGCTGGTGAACGTGACGGCACGCCGCGAGGTGTTCCGCGCGCCCTGCCTGCCCCCGGTGGACGAGATCGATTTCAGCGCCATCGGCGGCGGCTGGGTGGCCGACGAAGGTGGCATCCTCATGAGCCTGGGCACACCATCGGACGACCTGCGCATCGCCGGCCTGGCACAGGACCCGGCCTCGCCCTACGGCAAGGTGCTGTTTTTCCCCGATGCCCAGTTGCGCGGTGAAGGCCCGGCGCGCGAGACCTTCGTGGTGCATTCCAGCGGCCACCGCAACCCGCAGGGCCTGGTGCGCGTGGGCGGTGCGCTCTACGCCACCGACCACGGCCCCAAGGGCGGCGACGAGATCAACCTGCTGCAGCGTGGTCACAACTACGGCTGGCCGCTGTATTCGCTGGGCTCCACCTACCAGGGCCAGCCGCACGAACCCATGGGCGATCCGGCGCGTTTCGACGAGCCGCTGTTTTCGTTCATTCCGGCCGTCGCGCCCAGCGACATCCTGGCCTGCCCGAGCACACTGGCCGAGCGCTACGCGCCCTTGCAGTGCGTGCTCATCACGTCCTTGCGCGGCATGTCGCTGTTCGTCGGCCTGATCGATGACCAGCACCGCGTGGTGTCGCTCGAACGCCTCAGCGTCGACATGCGTCTGCGCGAATTCGTGGCCCTGCCCGGGGAGCGGCTGGGCGTCTCCACCGACGGCTACGGCGTGTTCGAGATCAAGCTGGCCGATGTGGCCCGCCGGCCAGCGTCATGACCCCGGGCCGGCGCCCTCGGGTGCCGGCTCGGCCTGCACCCGGCCTTCGGCGTGCGCCCGCCGCCATTGCTGGGGACTGGCCCCGGTACGCCGCCTGAAGAAGCGCGAAAAGTAGGCCGGGTCTTCGAAGCCCAGCTCCAGCGCCAGGCTGGCGGCCGGCGCTGCCACGTAGATCAGGCGCCGGCACGCCTCGCGCGTCAGCCGTTCGTGCACCAGTTCCAGCGCCGTGCAGCCGCGCTCACCACGCACCAGCCGGTTCAGCCGCTGGGTGGACAGCCCCAGCCGCGAGGCATACCGCTCCATGGGCCAGTGGGCCAGAAAGTGCTGCTCGACCAGCAGCAAAAAGCGCGTGAACAGCGCGCGGTGGGCCCGCGATTCACCGCCCTCGCGCTGCCCCTGGTCGCTGGCACGGGCCAGGCGCCAGACCACCGCGCGCGCCAGCCAGCGCAGCACGGGCGCGTCCGCCGCACCCGGCAGCGCGAACTCTGCCGACAGCTCCGCCAGTTGCACGTTCAGCCGCTGCGCCTCGCCATCGTCTTCGGAAAAGTGCAAGACACCCTGCGCCATGAACAGCGACCGGAAAGCCGCACCGATGCCTTCGAACTCGCCTTCCACCAGAAACCGCGCGCTGAGCGTGAGCACCCGCCCCTGGGTTTCGGGCTCGAACCGGAAGCCGTGCACCACGCCCGGTGGCACCACGATGGCTGCGGGCCCCTGCACCCGGGCCCGCCATTCGTCCAGCATCACCTCGGCCTCACCCTCGCCGATCCACAGAATCTGGTACAGCCCCTGGTGCACATGGGCATCGATTTCCCAGTGGTAAAGCCGGCTGCGCGACTGGACTTCCTCGATATGCAGCAGCTCTTCACCCGGCCGCGCCGCTTCGCCGTACAGCGCAAAACGGGGAATGGCCGCTACCGGCCGGCGGGTGGCTGTCGAGGATGGGCGGCGGGATGCGGTGGCTGCCATCGGCACTATCTTGATCAAAAAGTACCCAGATTATCCCTGCTTTGTGCAGTGTCTTGAAGCGATCCGGACCCTACAGTTCAGGCTCCCGATCCACCCCACAGGAGACAAGACATGGGCCTTGGCAGCTTCCATTTCGATCCCTATTCACCGGCCATCGACGCCGATCCCTTCCCCACCTACCAGCGTCTGCGCGACGAATTCCCCTGCTACTGGAGCGAGGAAGCCCAGATGTGGGTGCTCTCGCGCTACAGCGACATCGTCACCGCCGGCCAGGACTGGCAGACCTATTCCAGCGCCAGCGGCAACCTGATGACCGAACTGCCCGGGCGCGCCGGCGCCACGCTGGGCAGTTCCGACCCACCGAAGCACGACCGCCTGCGCGGCCTGATCCAGCACGCGTTCATGAAGCGCAACCTGCTGGCGCTGGAAGAGCCCATTCGCGCCGTGGCGCAAGAGGTGTTCGGCCAGCTCCGGGGCATTGACGAATTCGACTTCAAGGACGTGTCCTCGCAGTTCACCGTCAAGGTGCTGATGGCCGCGCTCGGCCTGCCCATGGGCGCCGACGCCCTGGTGCCCGAGCAGGAAGTGCGCGACAACGCGGTGCTGATGGTGCAGAGCGACGCCCGCACCCGCGCCAAGGGCCCCGAGCACATCGCCGCCTACAACTGGATGCAGGAATACGCGAGCAAGGTCATCGCCATGCGCCGCGCCGAGCCCAAGAACGACCTCATCAGCCACTTCGCGCTGGCCGAGATCGACGGCGACCGACTGGACGACCGCGAGGTGCTGCTGACCACCACCACGCTGATCATGGCCGGCGTCGAGTCCCTGGGCGGCTTCATGATGATGATGGCCTACAACCTCGCCACCTACGCCGAGGCCCGCCGCGCCGTGGTCGCCAACCCGGCCCTGCTGCCCGACGCGGTGGAAGAGAGCCTGCGTTTCAACACCTCGGCCCAGCGCTTCCGCCGCCGCCTGATGAAGGACGTGACCCTGCACGGCCAGACCATGAAGGAAGGCGATTTCGTCTGCCTGGCCTACGGCTCGGGCAACCGCGACGAACGCCAGTACCCGAACCCCGACGTCTACGACATCGCCCGCAAGCCGCGCGGCCACCTGGGCTTCGGTGGCGGTGTGCACGCCTGCCTGGGCACGGCCATCGCGCGCCTGGCGGTGAAGATCGCCTTCGAAGAATTCCACAAGGTCGTGCCCGACTACACCCGCGTGGCCGACCAGTTGCCCTGGATGCCCTCGTCCACCTTCCGCAGCCCGCTGGTGCTGCAGCTCAAGGTGCAGTAAGCCCCCCGCCCCTGCCCCGTTCTCCTGCTGCCGCCGGCCCCGCCGCCGGCAGCTTTTGACCTCTGAGGTCCTTAGGTCCCACCATGGCAAACATCACTTTCATCGAAGCCAGCGGCCAGTCCACCACCCTGAACCTGCCCGACGGCTGGAGCCTGATGCAAGGCGCCACGGCCAACGGCGTCGAAGGCATCATCGGCGAATGCGGCGGCTCCTGCGCCTGCGCCACCTGCCACTGCTATGTGGACGACTTCCTCGCCAGCGTGCTGCCCGCCCCCGCGCAAGGCGAGCTGGACATGCTGGACAACGTGACCGCCGAGCGCCGCCCGAACAGCCGGCTGGCCTGCCAGATCAAGGCCAGCGCCGCGCTCGAAGGCGGTGTGGTCACCCTGCCCGAGTGCCAGGAATGACGGCCGCAGCGAGCACCCCGGGCGTGGTCATCGTCGGCGCCGGCCAGGCCGGCCTGCAGACAGCCGAGGCCCTGCGCAGCGGCGGCTTTGAAGGCCCCATCACCCTGCTGGGCGACGAACCCCACGGCCCCTACCACCGCCCGCCGCTGTCCAAAGCCTGGCTGGCCGGGGAGATGGACGCGGCCCAACTCGTGATGCGCGCGCCCGAGATGCTGGCGAAAAAAGGCATCGAACTGCGCACCGACGCCGCCGTGCAAGCCATCGACCGTGCCCACAAAACCGTGCAACTGGCCGATGGCAGCCGCCTGCCCTACAGCGGCCTGGTGCTGGCCACCGGCGCCACCCCGCGTGCCCTGCCGCTGCCCGGTGCCGACGCGGCGGGTGTGCTGCCGCTGCGTTCGCGCGCGGACGCCAGCGCCATCGCCGAACGCATGGCCGGGTGTGTGGAGAAGAACCTGCCCGTGGTGGTCATCGGTGGCGGCTTCATCGGCCTGGAAGTGGCGGCCACGGCGCGCAAGAAAGGGGCGCGGGTGACCGTGCTCGAAGCCGCCCCGCGCCTGCTGGGCCGCGTGCTGGCGCCGGTGCTCAGCGACTGGTATGCCGAACTGCACCGCAGCCACGGCGTTGAGCTGGTCTTTGGCGCGCAGATCGCGGCCATCGACACCGATGCGAACGGCGTGCGCGGCGTGAAGCTGGCCGACGGCCAGGTGCTGCCCGCCGGGCTGGTCGTGGTCGGCATTGGCGTCAGCGCCAACGACGCGCTGGCGCTGCAGGCGGGGCTCGCCTGCGACCGCGGTATCGTGGTCGACGCCTGCGGCCGCACCAGCGATCCGCACATCGTCGCGGCCGGCGACTGCACGGCACGGCGTCTGCCCGACGGCACCTTGCTGCGCCTGGAATCGGTGCAGAACGCCACCGAACAGGGCAAGAGCGCGGCGGCGGCCCTGCTCGGGCAGGACCGCCCCTTCACCGCCACCCCCTGGTTCTGGAGCGACCAGTACGACCGCAAGCTGCAGATGGCGGGCCTGTCCACCGGCGCCGACCGCTGGGCCGTGCGCGGCGACATGGCCGCCGGCACCGGCTTCAGCGTCTACCACTTCAAGGACGGCCGCCTGATCGCGGTCGACAGCGTCAACGCCGCCAAAGACCATCTGCAGGCGCGCAAGCTGTTGGATGCGGGGGTATCGCCCAGCACCGAACAGGCGGCCGATGGGGGGGTTGATCTGGGCAGTCTGCTGTCACGCTGAGCGGGCCTGTACGAACAAGGGCACGCCAAGAGGTCAACGACTTCCTGGTGATTGGCGCCGCCGGCTGCCATGATCGCGACACTCGCCCATCGGCGCCGGACAAGGAGGCTGCATGAACGACGAAGAGCTCGAACGCGCGGAACGATATCGGCGCCTTCATCGATTGGGTAATGGGGTTCCTGGAGTTCCCGGAGCGCCTGCATCCCGCCAATGTGCCACCGGACAAGGGCCCGTTGCTCGATGAAGGGGCCCTGAGCATGTACCGCCATGCCTGGTCACACTTCAAGGAAGACTTTCAGCGCAGCGGATGGGAGGAAAAGGTCAACGACGCCACCCCCACCAAGCTCCAGGAGCACGGTCTGTACGGCGCGCAACTCCAGGCCAAGCTGGGGATGGTGAGCTACCTGCTGGAGCGCTTCCTGGCCACACTGCCAACAGAGAACCAGCAGCACCTCAGGACCCCACCGGAGCGGAGCCTCTTGGCTTCGGCACCAGAGGCAGCCCCGCGAAAAGAAGACGACAAACCCCAAGGCCTGCTCAAGCGCCTGATCGAGGCCATCGACATTCTGCTGGACAGCAGCATTGCCGCTCTGGGGCTCAACGGCTCTGTCACCGAGGTGAAGAAGCTCTTGGGCGTTGCCATCGACGACTGAGCAGGATGCCGCCGGTCAGATGCGCAGCGTCACCGTCACCACCAGTCCCGGCCCGGCGTTGCGTGCCGACAGCACGCCGCCGTGGGCCTGCGCCACCAGGCGGCACAGGTACAGGCCCAGCCCCACGCCGCCGGCAGCGCGGGTGCGCGCACTGTCGGGGCGGTAGAACGCCTGCGCCAGGTGGGCCAGTTGCTCTTCGGGCACGCCGGGGCCGTGGTCGCGCACTTCCAGCGTGACCGTCCCGCCATCGGCCGAGAGGGTCACGGTCGGCGATTCGGTGGCGTCGGCGCCGTGGCGCAACGCGTTGTCGATCAGGTTGCGCAGCAGCAGGCGCACCCGCGACGGGTCCACCGACACGGGGGGCATGCCTGCCGGGGCGCTCACCGCCACCCGTGCTGCCCCGGGGTGGCGGGCTTTCAGGTCTTCAATGACCTGCGCGGCCAGCGCCGGCAGGTCGGTGGGCGCACGCTGCAGCGCGGCATGGTCGCCCGACAGGCGCTCGCTCTCCAGCAGGTCGCTGATCAGCGTGGCCATTTCCTGCAGGTCGCGCAGCAGGGCCTTGCGCTGCGGGTCCACGTCGTCGCTTTCCGGCAGCAGTTCGGCGTTGAGGCGCGCCCGCGTGAGCGGGCTGCGCAGTTCGTGGCTGATCGCGAGCAGCAGCGCGCGCTTGGCTTCCAGCATCTGGTGGATGTCCTGACCCATGGTGTTGATGGTCAGCGCCAGCTCGCCCAGCTCGTCCGGGCCGTGGATGCAGCGCTCGGGAATCGGCTGGCTGAAGTCGCCCCGGCCGAACCGCTGTGCGCCTTCGCCGATGGCGTCCAGCGGCTTGAGCAGGCGCCGGACGTACAGCCAGGCCAGCAGGGTCAGCACCAGCAGCGAGACCAGGGCGTAGCCGATCATGCGCGGCTTGCGTTCGAACGCCTCGCCGTTGATGCCGAAGGTGAGCACGTGGCCGTCGGCCGTGGTGCGCTGAAGGACCTGCTGCCAGTCGACACCGCGGTCGCCCTGGCGCCCGCGCGATGCTGCCCCATGATCGACCTTGTCCTGCAGCCAGTCGGGCGGGGTCTGGTTCGGGTGCGACGCCCAGTTGACCGTGGGCCCCTGGATCGTGACGGTCAGCGGCAGCCGCCCGATGATGGCCTGAGCCCGCTCGATGCTCGGGGTGCCGCTGGCGCCGGTGCATTCGCGCGTGAGCTGGTCGACATAGTCCATCAGCAAGGGGCGTGCGGCGTCGCGCCAGCCGACCGAGAAGGCCTTCTGGGCACCGGTGACGAAGATGAAGGTCATGGCCGTCGCGAGCAGCAGGAACACCAGCACCATGCGCAGCTTGATCGAATGCGCCACACGGTGCTTGGCGCGCCGCCAGGCCGAGGGCTGCCGGCGGCTCATGCGCCCTCCCGCCGCAAGGCCAGCGAATAGCCGGCGTTGCGCAGGGTCTTGATGCAGTCCAGCGGCTCCAGCTTGCGGCGCAGGCGGCTGACCACGATGTCGACCGCGCGGGTGTAGAGGTCGGCCTCGTGGCCGCGCAACTGGTTGAGGATGTCGTCGCGGCTGAAGACCTTGCCGGGCTCGCGCGCCAGCATCAGCAGCAGTTCGTATTCGGTGCCGGTCAGCTCGATCTCGCCGTCCAGGCGGCGCACGCTGCGGCGCGCGGTGTCGATTTCCAGCCCGTCAAAGCGCAGCGTGGGCGCAGCGCTCAGCACCGCGGCGTGGCCGTTGCCCGCCGGCTTGAGGCGCCGCAACACGGTCTGCAGGCGCGCGACCAGTTCGCGCGGCTCGAACGGTTTGGGCAGGTAGTCGTCGGCCCCCAGTTCCAGGCCGACGATGCGGTCCATCACCTCGCCGCGCGCGGTCAGCATCACCACCGGGATGTCGCTTTCCTTGCGGATGGTGCGGCACAGCTCGAAACCGTCCATTTCCGGCAGCATCACGTCCAGGATGGCGGCGTCAAAACCACCGGCCCGCAACAGGGCCAAGCCGGCGCTCGGCCGGGTGGCGTGCACCAGTTGCAGCTCGAAACGCTGGAAGTAGGTCGCCAGCGGCGGGCCGAGGTTTTCGTCGTCGTCGATCAGCAGGATGCGGTTCATCGGCTCATTCTGACAGGGCGCGGTGGCGTGCAATCAAGCGGCGAAGCCGGGCTTTGTCACCCCGCGCGAGGGCGTCGAAGCGGTCGCCCACGGACAGCAGCGCGGGCAACAGCGGCGCCGCCGCCAGCGGCTGGCGCTGCGACAGGCGGGCCCAGAGCGCCAGGGCGTATTCGCGGTCGAACTGCGGCCCCCAGAACAGGGTCAGCAGCTCGGCGTGCGGGTCGTCGGCATCGGCCAGCAGGGCCGCCGTGTGCGGGCGGGCCTGCCGGGCGATCGCGTGGAGGGCGTCAGCCACGGCCCCACCAGCGGTGGCCGCGCTTCTCCAGGCGCTCGCGCACCTGTTTCTGCTGCTCGGGGTTGAGGCTGTCGTAGAAGTCGCCGAAGGCGGCAAGCACCTTCGGGCCGTTGGCCTGCGCGGCCTGCAGCTTCTGGTCGAGCAGTTGCTGGGCCCGGCTGCGGTCGAAGCGGTCGCCCGCGATCAGGGCCTGCAGGTCGCCACGCGGGTTGGCCGAATCGCCCCGCATCAGCTTGCGCGAAGCGATCACCTCGTCGGCCAGCGCAGCGAGCTTGGTTTTCTGCTCGGCGTTGAGATCGAGCTTGCCGCTGATCCTGTCGACCACCTTGCCACGCACCTCGGTGATCCGCTCGTCGCTCCAGCCTCGGCTGTGTTCGCCACGCGCGCCACAGGCGGTCAGTCCGCCGAGCACGACGGTTGCGGCGGCCAGGCCGGTAAGGCTGCGTCTGATCCAGGTTCTCATGACGGTGCTCCTTCGGGGAAGGTGTTGAACATGGCCTTCATGGTGCCGGCGCCGGCCGCTGCCGGGGTGTCGAAACCGTCGCGGTTTTTTTCGCTTTGTTTCAGGTGTGCCGTCACGCCGCTTTCATCCGGCTGTCGTGGCGGTGTCACGGCACGCCGCCATGCTGCGCGCCTGTGCGGTTTTCCCCCGCCCACATCCGATCCACTTTCGACACCACCACCATGCGCCCCACCTTCCGGCTCCTGCCTGCCCTGCTGCTGATCGCCTTCCACGGCGCCCACGCCCAGACCGCCTATCCCGCCACCCTGGCAGGCCACGCCATCCTGCCGGCCAAGACCTTCATTCCTGCGCCCAAAGACGCCCCGGCCGACCTGAAGGTCAGCGGCAAGTTCACCACCGGCCAGCGCGTTGACGCGGTCGGTTCGGTGGAAGGCAAGTCGGCCGGTCGCCCCACCGGCGTCTCGCTGCCGTTCCAGGGTCAGCCGGTGCAGGGCCACTCGGGCATCAAGCGCATGCCCGACGGCAGCTTCTGGCTGCTGACCGACAACGGCGCCGGCTCCAAAGCCAATTCGCCCGACTTCATGCTCTTCCTCAACCGCTACAAGGTCGACTTCCAGAGCGGCCAGTTCAAGCGGCTGGAAACCGTGTTCCTGCACGACCCCGACAAGAAGCTGCCGTTCCGCATCGTCCACGAAGGCACCAAACAGCGCTACCTGACCGGCGCCGACCTGGACCTGGAGAGCTTCCAGTTTGCCGGCGGCGCCCTGTGGATCGGCGAAGAGTTCGGGCCCTTCCTGATCAAGGCCGACCTCCAGGGCAAGGTGCTGGCCGTGTTCGAAACCCAGGTCGACGGCAAGGCGGTGCGCTCGCCCGACCACCCGGCCGTGACCACGCCCGGCGCCCCGGGCGGTGAGGTGAAGTTCCAGGTGCGCCGCTCCAAGGGCTACGAAGGCATGGCGGCTTCGCCCGATGGCAGCAAGCTCTACGCCATGCTCGAAGGCGCGCTCTACGATGATGCCGCCAAAGGTTTCGAAACCCAGGACGGCAAGCAGTACCTGCGCGTGCTGGAGTTCGACGTGAAGACCGAGCAGTGGACCGGCCGGCACTGGAAATACGTGCTGGAAGCCAACCACCTCGCCATCGGCGACTTCAACATGATCAGCCCGACCGAGGGCCTGGTCATCGAGCGCGACAACGGCGAAGGCACGGCCGACCTGGCCTGCCCCGAAGGCCAGAAGCGCCCCGACTGCTTCCACGACCTGGCGAAGTTCAAGCGCATCTACAAGATCGAACTCAGCGAGGCCAACGTGAACGGGCCGGTGCGCAAGATCGGCTACATCGATCTGATGAACATCGCCGATCCGAACAAACTCTCGAAGAAGCCGCTGACCAACGGCGTGTTCACCTTCCCCTTCTTCACCATCGAGAACGTCGACCGCGTCGATGCGACGCACATCGTCGTTGGCAACGACAACAACCTGCCGTTCTCCAGCAGCCGCTCGCCCAACCAGGCCGACGACAACGAGCTGGTGCTGCTGGAAGTGGGCGACTTCCTTCAGGCACGCTGAAGCACCTGCGGTGGGGCCAGGGCCTGCGGCGGCCCGGCCACCCGCTCGCCGGCGGTGTTGCTACAGTGACGGCTTCGCCACCGCAGCCCCCGCCGACCATGAGCAACGCCCCCGCCGCCATCCGCCTCACCCAGTACAGCCACGGGGCCGGCTGCGGCTGCAAGATCAGCCCCCAGGTGCTCGACGTCATCCTCGCCGGCAGCGGTGCGCAGCACCTGGACCCGCGCCTGTGGGTGGGCAACGCCTCGCGCGACGATGCCGCCGTCTACGCGCTGGACGACGAGCGGGGCGTGGTCTCCACCACCGATTTCTTCATGCCCATCGTCGACGATCCGTTCGACTTCGGGCGCATCGCGGCCACCAACGCCATCAGCGACATCTACGCCATGGGCGCCGACCCGCTGGTGGCGATCGCCATCCTCGGCTGGCCGATCAACGTGCTGCCGCCCGAGGTGGCGCGCGAAGTGGTGCGCGGCGGCCGTGCCGTCTGCGACGACGCGGGCATTCCCCTCGCGGGAGGGCACTCCATCGACGCCCCCGAACCGATCTTCGGCCTGGCCGTCACCGGCGTGGTCGACAAACGCCACATCAAGCGCAACGACACCGCCCGCGCCGGCAGCCGGCTCTACCTCACCAAACCACTGGGCATCGGCATCCTGACCACCGCCGAAAAGCAGAGCAAGCTGCGCCCCGAGGACGTGGGCGTCGCCCGCGACTGGATGTGCACCCTCAACCGCCCCGGCCGCACCTTCGGGCGCCTGGCCGGCGTGCAGGCCATGACCGACGTGACCGGGTTTGGCCTGCTCGGCCACCTGGTCGAGATGGCCGAGGGCAGCGGTCTCACCGCCGTGCTCGACGACGCCGCCGTGCCGCGCCTGCCCGGCATCGACCACTACCTCGCGCTGGGCACCGTGCCCGGCGGCACGCAGCGCAACTTCGACAGCTACGGCCACAAGGTCGCGCCGATCACCCCACGGCAAAAGCAGTTGCTGTGCGACCCGCAGACCAGCGGCGGCCTGCTGGTGGCCGTCAGCCCGGACGGTGAAGCCGAGTTCCTGGCCACCGCGCGCGCCGCCGGCCTTGAACTGGCGCCCATCGGTCACCTGACCGAGCGACAGACCCACTGCGTCCAGGTGCGCTGATGGGCCCGGGCACCGCGCTCGAAACCGCCGACTGCCACCGACTGTTCCTGCAAGGCCTGCCGCTGGCCGATGTGCGTGCCCCGGTGGAATTTGCCCAAGGCGCGTTTCCCGGCGCGGTCAACCTGCCGTTGATGAACGACGCCGAGCGCCATGCGGTCGGCTTGTGTTTCCGCCAGCACGGCCAGCAAGCCGCCATCGCGCTCGGCCACCGGCTGGTGGCCGGCCCGGTGAAGGCCGAGCGCATTGCCGCCTGGGCCGCTTTCGCCCAGGCCCACCCCGACGGTTTCCTGTACTGTTTTCGCGGCGGTCTGCGCTCGCACATCGCCCAGCAGTGGCTGGCCGATGCCGGTGTGCGCTACCCGTTGATCACCGGCGGCTACAAGGCGCTGCGCCAGACACTGATCCAGACCCTGGAAGCGGCCGCGACCGGGTGCGGCCTGACGGTGCTGGGCGGCATGACTGGCACCGGCAAGACCGACCTGCTGAACCAGCTGGCGCACGGCATCGACCTGGAAGGCCATGCACACCACCGCGGCTCCAGCTTCGGCGCGCACCCGCAAGGCCAGCCCACGCAGATCGATTTCGAGAACCGCCTGGCCATCGACCTGCTGCGCAAGCGCGCCGCCGGCATGGAACACTTTGTGTGGGAAGACGAAGGCCGCCACATCGGGCGCTGCGCGGTGCCGCCCACGCTGCGCGACCGGCTCGCCGCCGCCCCGCTGGTGTGGCTGGAAGCCCCGTTCGAAGCCCGCGTCGACCGCATCCTGCGCGACTACGTGGTCGGCCAGCAAGCCGCGCTGGCGATGCTGCACGGACCCGAACAGGCGTTGGCCTTGCTGTCGGTCCACCTGCTGCAAAGCCTGGACAAGACCGCCAAAAGGCTGGGCGGCGAACGGCATCGGCGCATCCGCTCCTGCCTGCAGGATGCCCTGGTGCAGCACCAGGCCGGCGATGTGCGGGCGCACCGCGCCTGGATCGCGGCGCTGCTGCAGGAATACTACGACCCGATGTACCGCTTCCAGCGCCAGCAGCAGGCCGGGCGCATCGTGTTCACCGGCGACGCCGCCAGCGTGCTGGACTGGCTGCGTCGGCGCGGGTGAGCGCCGGTCCTCAGAACACCTCGGTATCGACCTCGGTATTGGCCTGCGCGGTGTAGCGGTTGCCGTGCACCGTGCGGGTGTGGATCAGCGCGTCCAGCCGCGCCAGCACGTCGGCCGACAGCTGCACATCGGCCGCCCCCAGGTCGTCGAGCAGATGCGCCACGCTGGTGGTGCCGGGAATCGGCAGGATGTACTCGCCCTGGTGCAGCAGCCAGGCGATTGCCAGTTGCGCCGGCGAGCAGCCCACTTCGTGCGCGATGGCCAGGTAAGGCGGCAGCAGCTCGGCATTGCGGGCGTAGTTTTCGGGCGAGAAGCGCGGCATGGCGCGGCGGATGTCCTTGGGGTCGAAGGCCGTCACGTCCATCGGGCCGCACAGGAAGCCGCGCGCCACCGGACTGAACGCCACAAAGCTCGTCCCCAGTTCGCGGCAGGCCTGCAGCACCGCGATCTCGGGGTTGCGCGTCCAGAGCGAATACTCCGTCTGCACCGCCGCGATGGGATGCACCGCATGGGCCTTGCGCAGCGTGCCGGCCGACACCTCGCTCAGGCCGATGCTGCGGATCTTGCCGGCGCGCACCAGATCGGCCAGCGCGCCCACGCTGTCTTCGATGGGCACCTGCTTGTCCCAGCGGTGCAGGTAGTAGAGGTCGATCACGTCGGTCTGCAGGCGGCGCAGGGCGGCCTCGCAAGTGGCCTTGATCGTGTCGGGGCGGCCGTCGATCACGCGCACCTTCACGCCCTGCTCGTTGGGCACACCGGTCATGCCGCACTTGCTGGCCAGCGTGAACTTCGCGCGGTGCTTCGACAGGACCTTGCCCACCAGCGTCTCGCTGGTGCCAAAGCCGTAGAGCGCGGCGGTGTCGAAGTGCGTCACGCCCGCGTCCAGCGCGGCCAGCAGCACGCGCTCGGCCTGCTGTTCGGAAACGGGCGCACCGTAGGCGTGGCAGATGTTCATGCAGCCCAGGCCGATGGCGCTGACGCTGAAGGGGCCGAGTTGGCGTTGTTGCATGGGAACACTCCTGAATGAAAACGGCTCCAGCCGCAAAGGATGGAGCCGTCGATGCCAAAGGCGGATCGAAGGGCCGGGGCCCGGATTGCGCAGACGGGCTCAGCCGCCGAGCTGCTGCTCCAGCTGGTGCAGCACCTGGTAGCAGGGCAGCACCTGGGCCACGCTGCTGTTGGGCTCGCGGCCTTCGCGGATGGCGGCAAAGAACTCGCGGTCCTGCAGTTCGATGCCGTTCATCGACACGTCGACCTTGCTTACGTCGATCTGTTCTTCCTTGCCGTTGAACAGGTCGTCGTAACGCGCGATGTAGGTCGCGGTGTCACCGATGTAGCGGAAGAAGGTGCCGAGCGGGCCGTCGTTGTTGAAGGACAGGCTCAGCGTGCAGATGGCGCCGTTGGCGGCCTGCAGCTGGATGCTCATGTCCATGGCGATGCCCAGGTCCTTGTGGATCGGGCCCTGCACGGCATTGGCCTTCACGATCGGGCTGCCAGCCTGGTAAGCGAACAGGTCCACGGTGTGGGCAGCGTGGTGCCACAGCAGGTGGTCGGTCCAGCTGCGGGGCTGGCCCAGCGCGTTCATGTTGGTGCGGCGGAAGAAGTAGGTCTGCACATCCATCTGCTGGATATTGAACTCACCGGCCGTGATCTTCTTGTGCACGAACTGGTGGCTGGGGTTGAAGCGGCGGGTGTGGCCCACCATCGCCACCTTGCCGACCTGCTTCTGCAGGGCCAGCACTTCCTCGCCTTCCTTGAGCACGTCGCACAGGGGAATCTCCACCTGCACATGCTTGCCGGCCTGCAGGCAGGCCTTGGTCTGGGCAGCATGCATCTGCGTGGGCGTGCACAGGATGACCGCGTCCAGCTCCTGGATGGCCAGGCTGTCGGCCAGCTCGGTGGTCACGTGCCGGATGCCGTACTTGTCGGCCACTTCCTGCGTCTTGGCCAGGTCACGGCCGATGACCGAGATCACCTCGACGTCGGGAATGTTCTTGATGCCGTCCAGGTGCTTGATGCCGAAGGCGCCGGCGCCGGCGAGTGCGACTTTGATGGTCATGGTGTGTTCCTCGGGTTACGTGTTCTCAAGAATGGCGTGGCCCACAGCCGTGTTGGACGCGGGCACATGGTAGAAGCGGTGCTTGACCGTGGGCAGCGGGCCGACAACCTTGCCGTCGACCACATCGGACATGGCGCCGCGCGCGATCAGCCACATCACGAGTTCGATGCCTTCGCTGCCGGCTTCGCGCACGTAGTCGATGTGCGGCACGTTGGCGCAGGCCACCGGGTCGTTGATCATCAGGTCCAGCCAGTGGTTGTCCCACTCGCGGTTGATCAGGCCAGCGCGCGCGCCCTGCAGTTGGTGGCTCATGCCACCGGTGCCCCAGATGTGCACGTTCAGGTCTTCGTCGAAGCTCTCGACCGCCTTGCGGATCGCCTGGCCGAGCATGAAGCAGCGCTTGCCCGAGGGCACCGGGTACTGCACCACGTTGACGGCAAACGGGATCACCGGGCAGGGCCAGGCGTCTTTCTTCGGGTCGAGCTCGCCGCACATCAGTGACAGCGGCACGGTCAGGCCGTGGTCCACGTCCATCTTGTTGACGATGGTGAGGTCGAAATCCTGCTGGATGACCGACTGTGCAATGTGCGAGGCCAGGTCCGGATGGCCGATCACCTTGGGCACCGGGCGCGGGCCCCAGCCCTCGTCGGCCGGCGTGAATTCGGCCGCCGTGCCGATGGCGAAAGTCGGGATCATCTCCAGACTGAAGGCCGTGGCGTGGTCGTTGTAGACGAGGAAGACGACGTCGGGCTTGTTGTCCTTCATCCACTGCTTGGAGTACTCGTACCCCGCGAACAGCGGCTTCCAGTAGTCTTCCTGGGTCTTGCCCAGGTCCATGGCCGCGCCGATGGCGGGCACGTGGGAGGTGAAGACGGATGCGGTGATTTTTGCCATGGTCAAGCCTTCTTTCCGGCAGCGCCCTGCGGCTGGCGGTGCGCCTGCGCGTCACCGTCCTCGCCGATGTGGCGGTTGCCCTCGGCGCTGCGGCCGCCGTTGATCATCATGTCGCGGTATTCCTGCTCGGTCATGCCGGTCATGGAGCCCGCCATCTGCTGAAAGCTCTTGCCGTCGGTGGCACCGATCTTGGCCAGGAAGTAGATGTTGCCGCCGGTACGCATGCACCAGTTGAGGTCGCGCGCCAGCACGGCCTGCTTCTGCTCTTCGGTCATCGGCCACTGGTCGAGGTAGGCGCGCTCATCGGCCTTGAACTTCTCGCGGTTCTCGGCCTTCATCAGGCTCATGCAGAACTGGTTGAGCCAGTAGCCTTTGCGGCTCTGCTCGGCATCGAAGATGATGGTGCCGGGCACGTCCTGGTAGGGTTTGTCGAGTGCCATGGGTTTCCTTTACGGTGACGGTCATGCCCGCGAAAGCGGGAATCCAGACGGGGACGAATGGATGCCCGCTTTCACGGGCATGACGAAACTTACGCGGACTCTTCAGGCCAGTAGAGACGCATCGGGTTGTCCACCAGCAGCTTCTGCTGCAGTTCGGCCGTCGGTGCGATCTGCGGGATGAAGTCCACCAGCAGGCCGTCGTCGGGCATGTGGTCCTTGAGGTTCGGGTGCGGCCAGTCGGTGCCCCAGAGCACGCGATCCGGAAATTCTTCGACCACCTTGCGCGCGAACGGCACCACGTCCTGGTAGGCGGCCTGCTCGCCGTTGAGGGCCTTGGGACCGGTGACGGACAGGCGTTCCGGGCAGCTCACCTTGCTCCAGACGTTCGGATGCTCGCGCATGAACTTCAGGAACAGCTGAAACTCCGGCCCGTCGATGGGCTTGCTCACGTCGGGGCGGCCCATGTGGTCCACCACCACGGTGGTGGGCAGCGCGGTGAAGAAGTCCCACAGCTCGGGCAGGTCCACCGCCTCGAAGTAGATCACCACATGCCAGCCGAGCTTGGCGATGCGACCGGCGATCTCCATCAGCTCGTCCTTGGGCGTGAAGTCGACCAGGCGCTTGACGAAGTTGAAGCGCACGCCGCGCACACCGGCGGCATGCAGGGCCTGCAGTTCCTCGTCGGTCACCGAGCGCTTGACCGTGGCCACGCCACGCGCCTTGCCGCCGCTGGAGAGGCAGGCGTCGACCATGGCGCGGTTGTCGGCACCGTGGCAGGTGGCCTGCACCACCACGTTGCGCGCAAAACCCAGGTGGTCGCGCAGCGCGTACAGCTCGTGCTTGCTGGCGTCACAGGGCGTGTACTTGCGCTCGGGGGCGTAGGGGAATTCGGCCCCCGGGCCGAACACGTGGCAGTGCGCGTCGACGGCGCCCGCGGGCAGCTTGAACGAGGGCTTGGTCGGACCGGTGTACCAGTCGAGCCAGCCGGCGGTTTTGGTGAAGTCACCGGAAGTCGGTTTGCTCATGCGTGTTCCTTGAATGCTTCTGACACCAGAGAGGCGGCGATGGTGGGGTGCGGCGGGGCGATTTGCTGGCCGAAGGACTGATGAGCCCCGCCGCATCA